>Ga0116231_10000445_pt1 | contig 71085 bp, 53 predicted proteins | sample S1TSphgellanicum_2_FD_89695 | JGI IMG/M metagenome (GOLD analysis project Ga0116231, IMG submission 89695) | Host-associated microbial communities from peat moss isolated from Minnesota, USA - S1T2_Fd - Sphagnum magellanicum MG | ecosystem: Host-associated > Plants > Peat moss > Unclassified...
CAAAAAGTAACAAAAAGTGAAAAAGGTCAACAAAAAAAGCCCCGCACCGCGCTAAAACAGCCCCGCACCACGCTCCCTTTTTGGTGGTCAAACAGCCCCCAGCCCCGCGCACTGCGAACGTAGTGCGCAGATCATATGTATAGGTTTTTTACTTCCCCTATAAAAAGTGATGACAAATTAGTATAGTTTATATTGTAAGAGTAACCTTCAATATTGCCCTCAACTAGCTAGGTAATACTAGTCTATTTGTAGATAATTTTTAATGCTAAATGTGCATATTAGTGGTTATTCTATTAATGCACATTTAGGGTTTTTAGGGTGCAAGGGTTGCAAGGATAAGTGTTGAGGAAAACTAGTCAACTATTTGCAAGAATCTCATCCTTGGACCTTGATTTGCTATGTAAATTAAGTTGGTTCCTATCCAAATATACAAGTGCCCTCTTCTTTGAAGGTTTACTGTACTTGGCAAGCTACGAAGTTGCACCCTTACTCTTCCAGCTTTCCTTGAAACCTTCCATAAAACCTTCTTTGGGAGCCACTTTACCATATTATGAATTAAGCGATTTCAGAATATCATTTATACCACTTTATTTTCCTTTAGTTTTAGGAGTATCATCAATAATTTGTGTAGCCATAAAACTTATGTAATTGCTTTGTCTTTTATTGGTTTGTCTAATTGATTTTTTTTGCCTTTGACCTTTGTCCAAAATTTCCCATTGTTGCCTCCCATAGGAGCCTAGGTTGTGTCTTAGTCCCAATGTGGCTGATCATCCAAAAAGACTAGCTAAACATTGTAGGCTTGGTCAGCCTTTACTTGCCTTCAAGTTTCATTATACACTTCACAAAGTACATAACCAATCAATATATGAACAAGACTACCTTTTTGGTCTCCTTTTTATCTTTTATTGAATCTTATTTCAAAGGAAAGCTTTAAGTATTTCTTTCAATCGACTTTATGTTGGCGTACTTAAGTTTTAAGAACAAATTTAGACATAATAAATTTTTGTAATGAAAATGGAGTCTATTTGTAGTGAACATAAGTTGGTTGTGTCTTTTTTTTATTTTGAGTGATAGTTGTGTGATACGTGAAACAAAGGTGGGTTGCAAACAAAGTGGACAATACTATTATTTATCACCACCGAAAAGTCGAGATTGGAGATGGTGTGAACATTGCAACATGCGTTTTGGGATCTTCGTGCTCCTTGGTTGGAATTTTTGAGAGCACACATATGACCCTCTATGCAGAACCTTTGGCCTTCCATTGCGGAGGGCTTGGGAGACTACAACACATTTTGGGTTTTATGATTGGTTAACAAAATGACTAATGTTTTTTTAAACTACAATTGTAACTACATGGTCATGTTAATGACCATAGTTGCAAAAGACATTGTGGTGCCATGGTTTTGCAATTGTAGTCGATATGACAACTTGATGATTTTTAATGCAAATATGTTATATATATATATATAATCGTTTTAAATTAAATAAAAAAATTGTATTGGCTTTTGCAACTTTTTAATGAATAATTACAATTCATGATTTTGTGATGCTAACATGGCATGCCATGTGGCAAGATGCCATAATGTGTGATTATTGAATTTTGTGCCAAGTAGTTTTTTGAAGTTTTATTTATGGGAGGGGAAATAACCAAAATAATGTTTATCCATAGGAAGGTGTAAACACACATCTTGGACATTAGTGTTAAATCATGGCTAGATCATTTCCAATTCTTTTGCAAATGTTGAATAACAAGGTTGAAAATTCTACAAAACATGTATGTTTATTTTTTTCATGTGTTCTTCTTTTCCATTCATCAGGTCTTTTTCATTTTTTGGCACCAAAATCAAGTGATTATTTTGTACAACACATCATTGAGGGGGTGGAATGACATGAAAAATAACAACAATTCTTTCATTGCCATGACAAGGAAAATATTAAATTGGGTGAAGGGTCTTAAATGCTCCAATTGTAAAAAAATGGAAAAAAAAAAACCTAAACCAATATCATTAATAGAAAAATTGCATTTTGCAACTACATTTGGCAACTAAAAATCAGTCACAATGAATATTTATTATCAAAACAACTAATTGAATAAGTGAAGTCACATTGATTTTGTAATTAGAAATGACATGATGTTATTATGACAACAACTTTCACCATGGAAGAAATATAGACTGCCACCATCTTCCAAGGCAAATCAATCGAGAATTTTATGACATTATTCAAGCATTCCATGGAGAGAGGTTGATCATGCACCAAGACACATGAGAAATATTCATGTTGAAGGAAATATAGTTTACACACCACCTATAACATGACCATATACAAAAGGTTTTATTGCACCTTAGACATTTCTGATGCAAGACCTTCTCAAAAAGGATTATGTGGTTGAAGATCATGGAAATGAAGCTACAAATCCAAATGCAAATGTATGAAAGAGTTAGGCAAATTCCATATACCTAGAGGATTTGTTGCAATTGAACCAAAGTAATTTGCACGTCAATTTTGTGAATCTTTCAATTGACATTCCATTAACACTTGTAAGCAATCCAACAACTCCATTAGCTCCTGGGAGTACATGTAAAGTGAAAACAATCAAATGTATTTTCCCTAATGTTGGAAACTACATACAAGAATAGCAAAGTCATAATTAACATCATGGAACGCATGAGTGTCATTCATTTGAAAATTAAAAAGTGTCGCAACAAGGTCCACCAACACATTACCAAAGAACAACTTCAGTATTTGAAGGCCAAAGATAGGAAAGTGCATTAGACAAACAAGAACCTTGTAAATGTTTTGGCAAGTATGAGTGTAGTAATGTGCCATGCTTTTCTATAAGACAAAGCCAAGATGCCTCCATATGTGCAGCTATTGTCAGATTCTTCATTTGACAATGCAAATCCAAAAGTAAACACAAAAGATGATGGTGAAGAGTAGAATTGAAAAAATGAAAGGTTGATTGGCAATGATGTAGATAGATTCGAAAAAATTCAAACCTCTAAATTTAATCTTGAATGTTTTTCAGTTTAGCAATGTCTCAAGAATTCTTGTTTCCATGTGAATTATAACAAAGAAATAAAGCTTGATGCTATCAATGCCTTCGAATTTGAGGCCTATGATTTCCAAAGTATTGTTTTAATTATGTTCTTTGTGCAATTCTAGATAGTTCATCATCTCATAAAGCTTGTTTAACTTCATCATGCATGTCTACTTGTGTTTTTTCCCTCATCCTTGTTCCTACACTTGCACCTAGATGATCATTTTCAATATCTAATTGGGCCATGAGAGTTTCAATATCCTCATCCTTCCCATTCATGATGAAGTTGTGTAACATATTGCAACAAATGACAACATTAGGTAAGAAAAGGATATCTAGGCTTGTTTTGAGCAATATTTCTCAAAACATTTGTTTCAAAATCCCAAAGGAATTTTCCACAATACTCCTACTACAAGACAATTGTTGGTTGAACAACGTTTCAAGAACAGTATGACAAACGCCAACTTGCTTGTGAGGCACCATCAACCAAGGCAAAAAAGGATACCCCTTATTGCCAAGAATGTATGGCCTAATCCCTTGTCCATGTTCAGTTACAAATTGGTTTCCTTTAGTCGTTCAATGATACAGATAATATATCCGCAAGATTCAAACATCATTCATTGACCCAAAAACACTAACAAAGACGTCTTGGAACCTCTTGCAATGATCAATGATTGCTTGCATTTGAATGTTGTATCCTTTAAACTTGAATGAGTAGAAATCAACTGCAAGAAAATTTTCACCTTTTGGCTTTTGTAAATGGACCTATGTAGCATTGATGGTGCCATGGATTGAAGGCAAGCTACAAAGGTTTTTGAATTTGGTCATGACGTCAACTAAATCATCTCCAACATGTCACTTGAGTTGAATCTTGAACACAACATTCATAGCACACACAAATTCATGTAGCACCAAATGCATAATATATTTCCCGATGACAAAAAGTTTAGACAATGAAAACATTGAAATGCATGAGCCAACTTGTATAAATTGCATGCCACACGAATACTCACAAGCATTGCAAATTGAATTTTTTGTTCTTCTTGTCCATCATTGGCTTTAGTTTCATCGTCAATTGTTGCACATATTGTTTGTTCACACGAAAACACTCAATCCAACGACAATCATCATATTGCATTATCAAAAAATGTGAATACCAAGTGGTTGATCTAACCTTTACCCAATCGCCAAGTTCCTAGTTGCCCATGAAATCATAAATACAAGACATCTAGAACAAGTGAAGAATTATTTGTTGTGCATTGATTCAAAGATGAACTAGATTTCATAACTTGGAAAAGATGTTAATTTGTGAAGTTCAATGTCTTTGTAGCCATGCTTGATCAAATCTTCCATTTGCAAAACCACTTAAACGAACATCAATAAAAGGAAGCATCTCAATGTGTGATTCATTGTGACAAGTGAAAACAAAAAATCATGAAAAGTTCAAAAACGTTGGAACTTCTCATGCTCATGGCAACCAAAACACACAGTAGCAAAAATGCATTGCAATTGAAAATGTGCAAGAGGAAGAAAAAAAAACATCACCAAGCTTCTAGAACATTATCTTTCTTCTACAATGATTGCCCTAAATTTCCATTCATTACACTTTTATGCTTTTGCAGCAATTGCTAACCTCCCATTCATAGTGTTGATTATTTTGGCCTCGAAGCTTTTGGCCATGAAACTTCATCATTAGCTTTGGAAGGCAATGCACAATAGTGAAGGACAAAATAGAAGGTAGGTAAGTTAAGGCTTATCATTTTGATGTCACCTTGAATGGTGATAGTCTGTTAGGGTTTTGTTACTTTACTTATGTAATATTTTAGTTCATGTGTGAACATAGATAGAAAATAACTAAATAAGTAAAACATAAAAATTAATTAACCAAATTATCCATAGATAGTAAAATCCTGTAATTTACCAATCAACTAACATTTGTTTTTTAAAAAAAATAGTGTATCAGCAAGTGTGAATCAGCCTTTAGGGTGAGGTTTCACCCACGTGTCAGCAGTTCCTAGAGGGGCTCAAGCCTGAAACTTGTGAAGCCCCTAACATGGGTGCCCATTACAACTTTTTTTTAAATTCCTTTTTATTTTCAGTCACCTTTCATTCAGCATTTCCTTGGGTGTGAAATTTCATGGACATGAGGATAAATTTTTGACGCTGCCACTCCTACTAAGGTTTTTCAAAAAAAAGAATTTGGAAAAAAATTGCCCTAAAAGCCTTTGAAAGGATTGATTAGGACCTTACAAAAGTGGAAGGTCCTTTCTTACACAAATTGATGCAAAGTTCCTTTGTGGTTTAATAAGAAACTTTCAATCTGAGGAAAGGACCTTCCACTTTTGTAAGGATCCAATTTTTTAATCTTCTTTACATAAGGTAAGGAACATTTTTGAGGCTCTTCTAAGGTCCATCATGGATTTTAAACCCAAGAAGGGCCCATACAATGTCTTGTTTAATTTCCCACCTTATTTTATTGGGCTCTGCCCCCACAGGGACAGGGACGATCGCATTGGATCCAACTTTTGGAAGTTTTAGCTTATTAGAACCGGTTTCACATTAGGTGAACCGGTTTCTTGGGTGAAAGTGTTTAGACTGTTTAGATTGGAATGGATTTTTTTGGTGTTCCGAGTGTGAACACAGTAGGTAGATGTACAATATCTTATCTATTGGCAGGGCCAGCGTGTTTGTGATACCTTGTTAAACAGATATTATTGGTAACAGTTCTGCAACCAAACCATTTCCAAAATTTTACCCCAAGGACTGGCTAACTGAAAGAGGGAAAAAACAAAAAGTCTTCAAAGTAGGTGGGGTCAGGAGATATACTGTGAGGGGGGTATGTGCCTGGGCAGATCTCCCTCCTCCTACTCCCTTTCTCTTTGGATTTTGGATGAGTTGACATCCAAGTCAAATATGGTTTTATTTTCCTATTAAAAAATAAAGTGATTTTGAAGGCTTTCAATTATCAGAAGCTGTGTTATTATTTTGGGCGAAATTTTGCCACTTGGCAACCCAAAAGAAAAAAGGAGGCTATGAACCTTGCAAAGGTTTTTTTGGGGAAAAAAAATGGCATAAAGTCGCCATATTTGGAGGAAAAAAAACGCTCAATTTGCCAGATTTAGACCAGAGCTCCTAGTATGTTGCAAAAATATATCAGGGTTCCATATAAATTCTACTTTGCTCTCTGCCTATAGCCAAAATTGGTCAGACCTCTTCTGGAGGATCGCTAGTACATCTGCCTCACAAATTTGAAAAAAAAACCTGGTCAGAGGTGAGAGAAAAGAGACCAAAATCGCCAGTTTTCTATATTTTGTTTTCAGTGTGTAGCCAAAAGTATATAGAAGCATGGTTAAACATTTCTACTTCATATTCGGTTAATAGCCACATTTGGCTAAATCTTCTTAGGGATGATCACCACTTTGCCTACAAACACACAAACTCCTAAAAGAAAAACTTATCCATTGGGAAGATTTACACAGATAATGCATCAACCTATGGTGAAAAAGTTATTGAATATTGAACAATCCTTTAAACTGAAAATTCATTTAAATAAAAACTAAAGGGAATTTGGGCATGCTCTTGATATTATTGGAAAGTCCCTCCATGATTAGGATTCAATGAAGGTGCAGCAGATCATGATTAGGATTCAAAAAATCTTTAGACCTAAGGTGCAGGAGACACTGAATTTTGAGTAGTTTTTGTCATTGGGAATTCAATTAAATTACCAAAAAATGGTTTTGAAAGGAAAAAAATTAGTTGAGTAATCCAGTTCACACTTGGGTCAACAGCACAGTCTTATACTAGTGTACTATACTATAATGTGATGAAACCCTGCCAAACTTGATAAAAAATGAAGCACCCAAGAAAGGGAGAGAACAAGAAACAAGGGGCAAATGAAGCACCCAAGAAAGGGAGAGAACAAGAAACAAGGGGCAAGGACCGACGTCCAGGCAAGCAAACAGCCCAAAAGAGGCAGGCGACCCGTAGGAAAGGGAACCACTAAGAACTGAACCCTCCACCAGTCACATGAAGCGCGTCAACTTATACTATAATCGTTTAGATATCTCTATTATATGAGCAAATAGGTATCATGCTCTGGCGTTGACTAGAGATCCCTTGTCTCACACCATGAGTGCACACTGCATACAAAGACAAAACAAACCCAACTACATAATGATAGTCGATCTCTCTCAGAAAAGAGGTGTTCCAAAGTTCACAGCTTGCTGAAATAAGCTTTGCCATTGTCAATTGGGATTCGGCGCCCTCTTTCGTAACCCTGTAGGCTATGAGTGCAGAGCTAGACAAAACAACGCAACTAGGCTAATGATAGTCAGGCTTCTTAAAAAAGAAACTGCATGACAGCTTCACTCCTTATCTCTGCTGACTGTGGGTACCTCTGCATTAAATGTGTTTCCAAAGTCAAGTCTGGCATATCAGAGCTCTGCGTCCCTTTGTCAGAAGACCTGTATTTATACTTGCCCCATATCTTCCCCTCACAGATCTTCACACTCCCCTCCAGGTCTAAATTTCTCCTCACCAGCTGCATTAATTCTCACACCACCCTGCAAGTTTCTGATAGTGATGTAAGAGTTTGAGGTACTTTGGAACTAGATCAGCTCACTGCAAAACTTTGGTTTAGATTGATAAAGATCTGCTCAAATATGGGCAAGTTGTCAGAAATTAGCTTGGGATTTCTAGTTGTCTTGGGTTTTATTCTTGCATCATACTTGCAGATCCAAGCTGCCGATGCGTCTACGGTGCAGTGTTTGCCAGCTGAAAGCGCAGCGCTACTTTCGTTCAAGGCTGGGATCAAAGAAGACCCCGCGCGGTTGCTGGCGAACTGGCTCCCCCACACGGACTGCTGCAACTGGGATTACGTTGGCTGCAATAGCAAGGGCCATGTGATCTCTGTAAACTTGAACCCAAATCCCCCGGTGAACACAGGGGTCTTCTTGACCGGGCACTTGGGAAGCTGGTTCATTGATCTTCCCCAGCTTCAAGTGCTCGACCTCAGCCAGATGCAGAACCTAACGGGAACGATTCCGTCAGCGATAGGAAACCTCATTGACCTTGTTCATCTCTTCCTCAGCACCAACAAGCTCACAGGAACGATTCCTTCCACGATAGGAAACTTGAAGAAGCTCCAAACTTTGAGCTTGGGAGAGAACCGCATCACGGGATCAATTCCAAGTTCCCTTGGGGACATTGGACCTTCGCTGACCTACATTGATTTCGGTAGTGCATCTCTCAGTGGCAGCATTCCGGATTCACTTTACCAGCTGACCAACCTCAATGCTCTCTTCTTGATACACAATCATATGAGCGGGCCTTTGTCTCCTCTCATCGGCAACTTAGCGCAACTGGAAGACCTGGAAATCTCAACCAACGAATTCAGTGGGCCGTTGCCTTCCACCCTTGGCAAGCTCAGCAAACTTAGTGTTCTCGATCTCTCCAACAACAAGTTCTCAGGCTCCATGCCCGCATCGATTGGCGACATTGTCAATTTGGGTGATCTCAATCTTGCAAACAACAGGCTCACAGGTATCATTCCACCCATGTGGAACACGCAACTGGCGAATCTAGATGCCATAAGCTTAAATCGCAATTTCTTGTCTGGCCCCATCCCCTATGGCGGTCCCTTCTTATATAATGGTGTTGACACCTTCAGACCGGGCAACCCTGGGCTCTGTGATGATCCCCTCCCTCCTTGCAAAACCAAGCACAAGCTCTGACCTTGCTAGAATTTGTGTGTTATCAAGGGCACCATCCCTGGACTGGGGATTGTTCACACAAAACTCATGATGTTTTCAATAATTATGGTAAATTGTGTTTTCAATACTGTAAAAACCCTCTCTGGAACCCAGCCTTTTTTTTCGGGACTACATTTAGCGAATTGGCTTTTTTTTCTTTTTTTTGCAAAGTATGTTTTCCAGTTGCCAAATTTTCTACAGTTCTTTTTTTGTGAAATGTCGCCAGATTTCTCTATTGGGTTCTAGCATATAGCCAAAAATGTGAAGGAACCTTAACCTTTTCTACTTTAATGTTATCCTTTTTATCACGAAATTTGGCTAAAATTGTATTATGGATGACCACCATTTCAGCTACATCACAAATATGAAACACAAAAACTCTGCTGGTACCCCTATCAAGGGACACAAAGGTAGTGGTAGCTGTGGACATGACTTGGGAACTGAGTCAAGGCAGCCTGCCTTGCAATTGATTTCTGATCTTGATTTCAAAATTATGCAGATTTGTATATTGATTTTTCTTTCTTTTGTTTTGGATTAAATGGAACTCTATTTATTGGTTATTAAACTTGACAACAATGGTGTTCATAACAATATAATAGAAAATTGTGATAGACTGCAGTTACTAGTCCACCTTGGAATAATTACCATACTTGAAGTTGAAAATTGAATCACTTTTACATGCACTTATTGAAGGATTGGGGACAAGCTGTAAAGTTAAAGTTTCCTTGAATAGATGGGCAGTTCTTGAGATTATTAATTCCGTGTATGCTTGTTGCTATTTTTTCCACACTTCATAGGAATTTAATACCACCTTCATGAAGATGTAACATGGTACAATTGCACATAATTTAAAATACTTTGCCTCCAACTAAAATTGGATGTTTGATATTGGGTGAAGTCAAGACTAAGCTTCCTAAAGTCATGCTTGAAATACTTGCTTCCTTGCAACATTTGACATTGTTTAACAATTCATCAATGCTAAATTAAAGTGGGTTCAAACTTCGACATGGTTTACTTTGAACCATGAATAATAATCCATGTAATGTTTTGACTAGAAATTGGTTACACAAATGGTGTATTTTTTGGTGGAAATGGTCACCATAAAATTGGGAAAAGGCCAAAATGAAACTTAATTTCCAACATGTTATGAATGAATATTCTACATAATCAAGTGGTTCCAAACTTGGGATGTGAATTAACCATAAAGATGTACCCTTAAAAAGACCACATGACCCATCATTTGAAGGTCAAAATAATTAAATGTTAAGCAGGTTCATTAAGTTATATCTAAATATGTGGCATTATCCAAGGTAGTTACTCAAAATCCAACTCTAATCCCTTACTTGACAAATTTGTTGTGATGGTGTGCATTGTGGCCATGAATCAATTATGAATTTAATACAAGCAGACCAAACATCATTGTAATATGGAAAACATCACACCTAAGATTGAGTTGTCTTGTCCAACAAAAGAATGAATATTTAAATTTTGCAACTAATAGTTGAACTAATCCTTAATGCACCTTTGTTTTTCTTGTACTTTCCAACTTGTTTTTCTTTTTGTTGAATGAGTCGAGGGCACTTTACACTCGACTGAATACCCATGATCATGAAATTTTTGAAAGCCCTTGAAGTTCATCCAAACATTGTCCCATGGAAATCCCAAAAAGACTTTATGTGGACCTGGGTTGTCAAGTGTAATGTAAAGTGAGAATGGAAACTCTTGAGGGAACTCAAAATAAGTTACTCAAGAGTTGTGCCGTGTATTAATTTTAGAGTTGGATTATGTGATGCATAATATATTTTATGAACATCTTAATTAAAGTTAGTATTATATTATATTATTTATTTTCCTCCTTTTTTTGGTGAGGGGACCGGGGGGCAGACCGAGACATGGCCTGGATTCCTATGAAAAGAAAATATTTTTGGTTGGGCTAAATAACTTGATCAAACCCTTAAATAGATAAATTATTTCTAAAGAAAAAAAACTAATCACAGGTTTCAGAGCCCATGATCTAACGAACTGAGCTCTCAAGTCAAACATTACATCAACCAAGGGTCCTAAATGTAGGCAGCATAGAAGTACTGCTGTATTTCCTTTTTAATTGTCTACTCTTAACCTGGTTCATATTTTCCCTGAAAAATATGGATGCTGTCCAGACACATTTGTGCTTGAGATTATGCACATTTTGGGAATGTAATGAACTCTAGGAAACATAAGAAAGTTACACTTCCAAGTGTCCATTACACACCCCCCAAAACACGCATGATCATGGCCACAAATGCAATTGGACAATATAGGAAAAGAAATAAATGCAGCAATATGGAAAATCCTAATTCGGCAGCTTTCCAAGCACCAACCACACCCTACCTATTGTGACCTGATTTAGTTAGATGGGGATGCATATTATCTTTTTTTTAAAAATAATTACAATCATTCATTTTGGTTGGCCCACCACACAAAAATAGAAACTATGGAAACCTACCCAAATAAAAAGTTATATTCTAATTGGCACATCTCAAAAACAAAAAGCCATCAAACTTTGAAGCCCTCACCTAATATAGACATTTCTATTATGATAGTGGCAAGCCGCTAAGAGTAAATTGTTTTACTGAACCTTTTGCACATATACAACATGTACAAATGATCAACTTAAAAGACTTGGTCCTTTTCACATGTGAAAAAATGCACATACTCCTCTAAAACTTTTGTTTCCATACTTGAATGAATTTGCAAATGATATAAAGTTCCTTGACCATGATTCCCCACGGTACATTCAAAGAAAAATTTGCAAGTATCATCCATAGAAACTTGAGAAGGCATTACCATGCATTTCCAAATTGAACGTGCCAGTGAAATCCATGCCTCCTTGCCTTGAAGTCACAACCTATGCAGCTACAAGATAAAATTGGTTCGATTGACTCATGTCCAATAACATAGGTGGAACATGTTTTTTTTACTCAGTACTTGCACCCATGCAAAAGCCTTGTCAATTATGTTGACACTAAACAACACCACATGATTTTAAAGTAGAAATTGCACTAAATTTATTATATTCATCAATGTTAGCATTCTTCTTCGCATCAAAAACATTAACATCAACAACTTTGAAGTGCTCTTCTTTTGCATCCTTCAAACCATATCCTACCATCCCAACAAAAGTTTGCCATGAACCACATGACCAAAAATTCTTCCATAAAAAAAATCCATTATGAATCAATATTTGAACCTCCCACTCCAATTATGATAAAAGCTTCAATTTTTTTTTATAAATTTGGCAGAAATTTCATGTCTTTTTACTTAACTTTTGCTGTCATGGAAAGAGCCATCTTTTGTACAAAAGTAATATGAAAAACCAAAGCTAGATAAAATATGGCAAGATTTCACGAGCCTAAGGCAAAATCAAACATCAGTTTACTCTTGCATGTGTTAGTAATGCAGTCTTATTAAAAAAACTAAATCCACACACCCCTGAGCGATGGTGCATTGTTGCAAAAGGAGGGGGAAAAAATCCCCACATCCCTCCCCAAAGGGAAAAAAACAAAGCCATCTAGGGTGCATGTTCAACCATTCCATTGGCTGCATGTAAATTCTATTCCTAAAAATATTTGTCATAATTTTTGGCCTGAACTATTAGTGCTGCAAACTTCAAAGAGCTGGGGTACCTATTTTGCATAAACTAATCTTGTCATTTTCTAGACTATTAGATGGATAGCTACAGAGAAGAAGAAGTACCTGACAAGTCCGGATCCCCCATCTCTTTTCATCAGGCATGCCATCTTTAGTAGAATCTTCGGACAGCAGCTTCTCCCTGGCCATCCCTCCCTCGACAGTCGAGCTTTCAGAAAAAGCCAGATTGCTGTTCTGTTTGAACAACAATTCTGGAGAAGAATCTAGTGCAAGCCTCAAAGCTGGGATAAACTAGATCATTCAGATCTAGATTGCAGATCTAGCAAGTTCCAGTGTTTTTTTTTCCAATTTTTTCATGTTGTGTCATTAACTAGCATCCAAAGAGAGATTTAGCATCAAATGATGACAGGTTTTTAAAATCATTTTCGTCACATTTGGACTCTCAAGTCCCATCTGAAGTTATCCTGTAACAAGCATACGACCAATAACCTGTTTAGCAGGGCGCAAGTGAAAAGCATGGGCAAAAAGAGAATGTCATTATGGGCTTACCTGTATGGTCAATGGGGAGTTTTGTTGTGAGGGTTTTTTCTTGTTGGAGTCTATTAATCTACTAGGCTCATTATTTCTTGTTTTTTATGCGACTTGGTTTCTTAAAATTGATGAGGCAACCCTCCAAAACTTTATTTATAAACACATCATAGATTTGAAAAATGTGCAAAGGAATAAGAAAAAGGAAAAGGGGACAATTACAGGACGTCAATTTATTTCAAACTAGATGTCAAAATCTCTTCATGTCAAAAACTGACCACCTGTAATAGGTCAACCTAATTTCTCCATGTTGGGTTTTTGTTTTGGAAGTGAACTCTTCTGTTCTGGAAGTAAACCCTTTGGGATTACAAGGGCCCACCACCACGAATTCAATGCAACTAGTGTGACCTGTGCCATTGGCCCAAGTGTGAACCCATTACAACATAAGGAAACTCAACATGTGAACATTGTTTTGCAATGTATATATTGATTTTTTGAACAGTCAAATATGAAATGACATCATACCTGAATTGAATGATGAGCCTTCAAGTGTTACCATGTTCTCAACTGATTTTTCCTTCCAAAACCTGGTTTTTTAGAATTTATTTGAATTTTTAGCAGTAGAAATCACTTAAAAATCAAGATCTCCCACATTCTGAATCCACATCTTGCCAAAAAAATTTCATTAAATCCTGCTCATCAAGATCTTTCCAACAATGCCAAAGGCACATTCCAAATCCTGTGAAATTTTTAGCTGCGATTTACTTTAATTTTCAGTGAAAAAATCATTCAATATTCAAAAACTTTTGCATTGCAAGTCCAAACGTCATGGAACCAAACCCATGAATGCCTCCCCCTCGAGAGCTTTCCAAAGAGACCAAGAACACAATCTGAAGCATCCTGGTTCAGTGGATCTCTTTGGTACAAACAAAACAAAACAAACAAACTACCTTCCTTCATAGATAGATGACGAGCTGCTTTTGAAAAATGGGAAATCTAATGCTTAGACTAGGGTTAATTTTTGCGCCTGCCAATGCCTGTCACCTGTCAATTTGTATAAATTTTTTTGTGACGCAATCTTGGGTCATTTCACCTTGGGTGAAACTTGAATCCTATATGGTTATCATGTCCAATTCTAGTGGGAGTAATTCACTAGGATTAAACTGTTTTATTATTGAGATATTAAATTTGATATAATATGTATAGAATATATTATTATTGATATACTACACATACATTAATATATGTAATAACTTATATATGAAAATAATATAATTGTAATTCTTTTTGGTTGACATAGTATGTTATCAACCTCTAAATATCTTAAGTAGTTCAAATTTTATTATTAATTAAAACAGGTGGTTAAAATATGAAGAATTACAATACTTAAATTTTATTTGTATTAGCCTTTTTTTTGCATAAACAAAGTTAATTTTTTCTTAAAGTTCATTTTTGAATGACCTTTCATCATGTCATGAAAGATTTGGTGAAGAAAACATTTTGTTTGTTGTTATTACACAATAAAATGTAAACACATTTTCTTTCAAATGACTTGAAATTGTGTATGTTTTGTATCACACATGTGTAGAACTTTGAATAATATCCAATCTATGAATTTTCATGTGTTTCATTTGAGCAAAGCATGACAAGGAAAATAAAATTATAAATTTGAAAACATAAAACATTTTAATATAAACATGATATATACAATCTTTGACATTCTTTTATGATTTCATGTGGTAGGTTATTGACAAAGGCATTAAGGTCTTTGCTTGGAAACAAAGGTTCAAACTTTGCTACCAACAACTGTACATTTGGATTGTATGCTGATCATTAATTTAATATATGATTAATAATAATGATATCATTAAAATATATATAATTAAAATACCACTTGATTCCATTGCCATGTGTAAATTTTGTATTTGATCAAATGTTAGTGAAATCATTATGTCTTTAATAACCAATATGCATTTTGTATGAGGCATAATGAATTCACTAAATTTCTAATCTACTGAACTTGTCCCAATTTCATCAAAATGTTGGTGAAATTTCAAGTGAACTAGGCCACATTCCTTACTAGTGATTGTATACTCTAGGGTCACATTATCAAACGAGTTGCAGACCAAGCCCTAAGGTTGAATCTATGGCACACATGAGTGACCTATACAAGACCGTAATCAAAGAAAATTGAAAAGTATTTTTACATAGCTTTATATATATATATAATGTGATAAGCTCTATTTATAAGATACTACATATGGTTATTTGTGGGTCACCAAATTAAAATATATAATTTGACTAGTAAACACTATTTCAAAAAGCTCTACAACAGGATCACTATAATCATATTGTACACAATTAGTAATAACCTACCACATATTTTTAGAAAAACTCTCGTACCACATATTATACCCTAGAGTCAGTTTTGTCATTAATTAATTCTTAAAATAGTGAACTGAATTTTTGTGAAAATATGAATTCAAGTTTATAATTAAATAAATATCACAATGTGCGATCTGAATAATTTCACCTACTCATATGACAATATCATGGTAGATCATGAAATAATAATAATTTCAAATTTCTCAAAAATTATTTTATTTTGAAAAAAAAATTCACTTTTGTCAATGTGGAAGCTAACCCTAGGGTATGATATCAATAAAGAGATGTACATACACTATGAAGGTTATATAATTTACCTATATTTTTTATGATATAAATTGTGCTATGTAGGTGATATTTTCATCCCTCATTTCATCCAATAGCAGGGGTTATGTGAAAAAAAATTCACATAGGTTACGAGGGATACCTGGAATTAGTGCAACAATACTTCACACTCTCATATTGGATGGTGAGCTTGATTGCTTACTCTCTAGTTCAACAAGGGGTGTGTCACACTGTGGCCTTGAAAAAGTAAGGGCAAAAGAAGAATTATGGAAATTCAAATATTTCACCTTGCAAAAATATAGTCTTTAAAAAATCCTCTAAGAGAAACTAAAATCTTTTGAGATATCATAATTCTATAACTAATCTCAAGTTTCAATACAAGCCAAAATATCATCTTTCAAAAATCCTCGTATAAAAATAGACCTACTACCTAGGGGCCAAAAGTCCCTTAAGCTACTATACCCTATAATGAATCTAAAAACAATATCCTTTCCTTGGTAGGCATGGCCAACAAAAATCCTCTAGAGTCACCCACATCAAGCTATTATACAAGGAGATTGGGAACCATAAATTGGTGGATAGAAAAGTCTTCATCTTGATCACAAAATTTTGATCGTCTCACAATTCATTTGGGCCATAATAATGCTATTGGTTTGATCAATTCTGGAATTTATGGAGTTGCAATTGTTTGAGGATTTTGAGTGGGAGTTCAGCTCACTAGTTTTATGCATTATGAGCTGCTTATGTCCTAATTCATATCACTGAAATCTATGTTATCTGAAAGTGCAAATAGCTAGTCAAAGAGCTGAATTAAGGAGAAATACTTGATTTTTCTCTGCACCCAAGATACTATCTACAATTGACACAAGAGGAGAAAAAGACTTTGGAGCACATGAACACAACCCATCTTTGTCTCCTCGGTTTTGCAAAATGTTGAAAGAAAAGAGCATCCAAGCACAGGTTAGTATAGTGCCATCATGGCTTGAAACATCTGCCATGTGATGATGCTCCAAATAGTTAGAGTTATTGAGTTCAATAACAACACAACCGCCGTTATTGAAGAGATTGAGGTTTGCTAGGTTGCCAATGGCATTATTGGATTCCCCCTAGCAAAGTGATGACCAAGCACCCACCTTGTGCAAACCTTTCCACAAATTGGTCCATCTAACACACACATACTAAACATGTGATGAGATAAATCAATAAAAAATGGCAACAAAAGGTTTTACCTCATGGAAAGAACAATCATATTGGATAAAGTTGGAAAAACACTAAAGTTTGTTTGTTTTGTAGAAATAATTTTGGTTTTGAGACTCCATGGAACATCATAGCTTGAAATTTTGTACACAACTCTTATTTGTTCAAATAGAAAGGAGGCAATAAATATGGTGTAGGGAAGGGTGATTCTCAGTCCCACTAGCTTTAGCTATTGGTATAATAACAACTTTAATATTGGGTTTCAATATATACATATGCGAATTTTTGTTCAATGGATAAATTCACATGAGCACCTAGTAACTAATTTACAAAACGATAAACCATAATTCTTAGTATTTGATAACAAACTTCATATAACCTTATGTTACTTTTAGTTTCATTATCATCTATGGGCAACACTTGCATAGGACTACCACACACATGGACAACAACATCATGTAAGAAAAATAACTTGCACATCATGAACATACACACAATTAATTATTCTTGTGTTTTAGGCATTTTCTCAATACCATGAACCTTATAGCTTCCAATTTCCATATATTAATAAATAGATTTGTATGGTACAAAACATCTACATGAATTTGAATAATAAGTAGTAAAGAAATAATGCAAAGTTGGGATTCTAAAGAAAAAAGATATCCTACCTAGTCTTATCATTGCAAACCTTTGTGATCCATTAGCAATTGCTAGAACAAGCAATGTGAAAAAACAAAAATATTTTTTCCTTGAAATTCTCACTAGTAAGGATAATCAAACTAAAAAAATCAAAATACACTTAGTTTTGCAACCCTACCCAAATTGCAATTGAACTAATAATTCGTGGTGTTGGTTTCATATATAACAATTTAGTCCACTCATACATCTAGTTCATCATCTAGTTCATCTAAAATGACACAATACTCATTCAATTAGTATACAATTCTAAATGCCACATGATGTGTTGTTGGATGGGTAGAATGAAAAACATGAATTCACAAATCTAGTTAGGTTTGGCATAAGTTCATGGTGTTTTATTTATCATTCTTCAATGTTATGGTAAATTTAATCTCACTTCTTCCTTTCCATGTCCACCTTTAATAAATCACCAAAATCATGTTTTATTAAAAATCCTTTGGGCATGCTAGCAATGCCTAATGTTAAATAACTTGCCTTGTCATTTTTTGTGTTTTTTTCTTCTTTTCCCCTTCCTCTAAATCATTTTCTAATTTAGAATTATAGTCACCGAAGCCCTCATATTCATGCCATTCATCATAATCAAGTTCGCCTACAATTTCATCAATTGGTCATCCATACTTTGGATAAGTTGCTTGTGGGAAAGGACACCCATCCTTAATAGCCATTCAAAGATAAACTTCACAAAACCTTGAAAATTCACCTTGGCACTTATTTTTTTAAACTATAATTCATGTGATGAGTTAGCCCTCTTTCAAATATGATTCAAAATTTTCAATGCGACAATCACACCACACTCCAATGTATTATGGTCTTTGTAAAGATTTTTAGCACTAATGACATCTATAATTTTTACATTTTGGGGAAAGTTTGATGGAAAGGTAATGGTGTGGTCCACTACCATGTAAACCGAACCATTTTGTAATAGGTTCATCACCATCCCATCCAGAATTTCTTTCAAACTTGGACACCATCCCATCCATAATCCCTTCAATGCTATTAATTGCCAAGTGTCTTTGGTAATTGCTCCAACATCGCACACCCTATTAAATCCAATTGTTGCAAGTTCAATAACTTGCCAATTGAATTTGGTAAACTTGTAACATAGTGGTTGGAACGTAAATTCAAGTGTCACCAAAAGAGAGGGGAGAGAGTCAGAGAGAGAGCGATGCACCAACCCAGAGGCAACCGAACATGGCGAGCACCCAGACCCAGATCAGATCCGAACTCCCTGATCCTCTGACCTGCACCACAATCCCCACCCTAACAATCTACAAAACTCATCAGTATACAACACCTGACTCTTCAACAAGAATGGCCAGCTCAAAATCAAGATCAACACATCGGAATACAGGGAGCAGATCTCTGTACTCCGAATCAAATTAACAAAACAAGGACTGTCTCATGTCCGATCTGTAATGCACACCATCCTGATTGCAACAAGAGCTTCCGGTGATGCGTGCGAGGTCAGATCCCTCAGTGTTCGCTCAGTTCGAAGAGCCTCTAAACCACATTCCTTACCCACTACTCTCACTCTCGGCATTTCAGGACCCAGCACCCAGAAACCCAGCAACAACCCTTCGAGATTTCGGACGCGGCCCAACAGCAAACCAAACTCACAACGAATCCTCTCACACAAACAACCCCATCACGCCCTCACAACAGATATGCAGGCACAGACCCCTCCTGCCTCTCATTCTGCATAAAAGCTACACTCTACTGACCACAACTCGGATGCAAACGAATTCCCACAGAAGCACGTTCAGCTATCAGATCTCTCCTACCTCTCATACATCTAAGGCTCGGACCCCTTAGAGTTCTCATCAGCCCTCAACATCACCTTGCTTGCAAATTGCATCAGGAGATTACACAGCCACTCAGCAAGATGCTGGCGCAGCGGAAGGAAATCAGCAACTAGTTAAGCAGCTCTAGCACACCAGAGAGAACAACACCCCCAAAACTAACATTCTGAATCCCCGGCCCAGATCAGCCAAAACTTCCTCATTCGGAGCGCCACCGCCTCAACATCCCGGCCGTTACGTGCTTGACTTCCCGCTCAAGCTTTCCCATGCACCGTTATAGGTTGCACGTCCCCAAAATCATAAACTTGCCGCCCCGCCCACGTCCCCATTCCGGCGGGCTTAATTCCTTTAATCCTTAAAGCAAAAGATCATATTCACAAACCCAGGAGCTGTCACCAGGTCCCTGTTCAACCACCCTATTACCGGTCACATATGTCACCCCTCCATTCCTCAAAAAGCTGAGTCCCTCAGCTCTTCTGACCTTGAGGAGTGTGACAGACTTGAAGATCCCTCCGTGGTCTTTCCCACTGATTCCCATCAACGTCCTGAACAATGCATACCCGGCTCCCTTCTTCGAAGTCAAGATTTCCAATCCCGTCAGTATGCGCAACAAACAGGTATGGACCTTCCCAGCTGGCAGTCAACGCCTTCTTCTTCCCGGGTTTCTTCATCTTAACCATCGTTTCACCAGCAACCAGACCTTCAAAAGCCTGTTTCCCTTTTCTAGTAGCATAGGCCCTTTTTTGTTTCTGCTGTGCCTATCCTACATTAAGCAAAGCATTCTCATGAATGCTGGTAATCAACTTCATCTTCTGCATGAACTGTTTTGCAGTATTCTCCACATCAGCAGCGTCATCAACTTCGGCAGTCAATGAGAGTAAATAGTTGTCAGCCCTCAGGCGTGGTGTACGCCCAGTCAAAATCATGAAAGGAGAGAACTTCGTGCTAGACTGAATTCCGCATCTGTATCCAAACATAACCTTTGCCAGTTGCTCATCCCAGCAATTGGCATTGTCGGGTATTGTAGACATTACCGTTATGCCATGTTTGATCATCTTGATCAGACGTTCAGCCATCCCATTACACTGCGGCCATTGAGGCACAGTGTGTTGGTGATGAATCCCGTAGTCTTTGCACATGGCGTCAAACTCTGCTGCCCACTCTCCTCCATTGTCGGTCAACACAAATTTGGGTACTCCGTACCTACAGATCACATCATCCTCCAGAAACTTGGCTGCTGTCTTGGCTCCATGATCAGCTACAGCTTTCGCTTCGCACCACTTCGAATAGTGGTCAATAGCCACTAAGATGTATCTGTTGCCTAACTTGGTTTCAGGCAGTGGCCCTGCAGTGTCCAAAGCTACTCTATAAAACAAGTCACAAGCAGGTATGCTCTTCAACTCTTCATCCTCAGATCGTATACTCCCCATCCTTCTCACCATCTGACATTGTTGGCACACCCTCACTACAGACTTGACATCCTTAGTCCTGTTATGCCAAAAATACCTCCTACATACTTCAGCTAAAGTCCGTTCTTCTCCAAAGTGCCCCAGGTCCTTATGCATCTGAACTACCAATGTCATGTAGTCTTCTGGTTTTAGCACCAACAGCCCTTTGAAGTACAGAGACTGCCCCTGCCAGTGGTAATTGAGTATCTTCTTCCTTGCCCTCTTTAATTCCAGCGGATCAATAGTAGCAGGTAGCATTCCTCCTTGCAGCAACTCCATGCAGCTGACATCTTCCCATATGTCACTGCTCCTCGAGTCTGCTCCACACTCTTCCTCCTCATCAAGGTCTGCAGATTGAGAATCGTGTTCACCTGTTTCCAACAGTCGTTGAGCTGCCAAGACCAACTCTAGCTGTTATTACTTGTCATAGTAATGAGGTCTTTTCCTCTGCAGAACCACCCTAGCAGTACTGCTCTACGTAGTCTCATCCCCCTTTTTGTGTTCAGCCTCACATGGAATGAGCTCTTGGGGCTGCTCACCCTTAGACACAACGTTAATCACATACAAATGGTGGTCACTGAGGCACATTGAGTGGTTGATCCCAAAACAACAGGTATGATGTTGTACTGACTCCCTGTCCTTTCTTCTGATTCCGAGCCATTCCATCTCTGTGCCAGTCTGAATAAAGAGGAGCTTCCCTCCTTCCATGTGTGTGTTAGTCTGCGCATTCCTAATGTCTTGGATTTCCTCACAAAAATATCATCCTCCATGGCTGGTCCAATTGGATTTCTACTCAAAGCATCAACATTAGTGTGTCTGAAGCCTGGTCGGTGCACAATCTTAAAGCTAAAGTCTTGCAGCATGTCAATCCATCTGCCTCGCCGGCCATGTGCGTCAGACACAGTTGCCAACCACTCGAGTGGTTTGTGATCAGTGCGCAAAACAAAGTGATTCCTATATAAGTACTGCCTAAAGTGCATGATGCCCCATATGAGTGCATAGCACTCTCCTTCCATGGGATGGAATTTCTTCTGTGCCTCTGTCAAACTCTTGCTGGCATAGGCTACCACCTTTTCCAATTTCCCTTCTCTCTGGGACAAAATGGCTCCAACCCCTTTGGGTGACCAATCAACATCCAGACAGAACGATATCTTGAAATTAGGTCGTATGAGGATGGGCGCTTCAACCAGCGCTGTCCTTAATGCTTGGAATGCTTGCTGACAGCCCACATCCCACACAAAATCAACGTCCTTTCTGGTCAGCTCAAACAGGGGAACTGCTAGTCGCGCATAACTCCTAACATACTTCCGGTAATATCATGTCAAACCTAAGAACGATCTGACGTTAGTGACTGTCCTTGGTTGGGGAAAATGTAGAACTGCCTCAATCTTACCATGATCTGGTTTGGTGCCACTTTCACTAACAACATGGCCTAGGAATGTAATACTTTTTGTAGCAAAGCAACACTTGTTCGAGTTTAGTTTGAGGTTCACTTCCCTGAGTTTGCACAGAACCATATCCAGATGTTGGAGGTGCTCCCCCCAACTTTCGTTGTGGACGTTGAGGTCATCCACAAACACCTTCAAGAATTTGCTACCCAAGTCCTTAAAGACTTCTGACATGGTTCTAGTGAATGTGCTGGTCACATTCTTTAGGCCAAATGGCATGACCGTCCAGTCATACAATCCGGTCTTAGTGATCACAGTAGTCTTTTTCACATCTTCTGGAGCCATTCGAATCTGCTAGAAGCCCGATTGCAAATCTAGAACAGTAAACCATTCCGAGCTCCCGAGTTGATCAATCACATCCTCCACAAGTGGCATTGGGAATGAGTCACGTCGTGTTTGCGCGTTGAGGGGTCAGTAATCCCCACAGAAACGCCTGCTCCCATCCTTCTTTGCTGGTAAAGTAACTCGACAGACATATTCGGAACTACTGGGCCTCATCTTGCCCAGTTCTACCAAAACGTCGATCTGCCTCTTTAGTTCGGCCTCTTCCCAATAGGACAATCCACCAAGATTTGCCCTGCAAGGCGGGAACCCTTGCGTATCTACAAAATGCTCACCAACAGTGCAGCATCCCAACTCACCTTTGTTCCAAGCAAAAACATCCTGGTATCGTTCCAGAATTTTCCAGAGTTGTTGCTGCCCTTCTTCATCCAAACTATCATCTATTCGAATTCGCTGACAAATCTCCCTCCACCTAGTGCCCATTTCGTCATGATTGGATGATCTCAGTAGCTTAGTGGTACTGCGACTAGAGTCGCCATCCTTCATCTCGATAGCTTGCAACAGTGTCGAAATTGATATAGTGTATCTTAGGCTTTGTTGTTGTAGCATAAGTGTCATAGCAGCATCAGGCGTGCTTTCAGACATGGCTCATTTGCTTTGCTCTGCATCAGCCACCCACCTTATCCAATCTACGTAGTCATTTGCATCCGTAACTTCTTCATTCATGAAGCCATCAGCCTGCTCCTGTAATATCAGTTGCAGAATCTCTAGCGGCCCTTCTGATGTCACTAGCTTCTCCAATTCATCATCCCCAAATTCGTCCTCATAATCAACTTGCCTCACTGGATTAGGCATGGAATCACCATGCTTGCTACCATCAGTACCCGTATCAGAATCTAAGGTAGATGCGGCGTCTTCCTTGATCACAATTGTGCTATCCTGATCTGCCACCCAGCCAAGATCGTCACTGGTGGATGTGCTCTACCAACTAGTCGTAGACTCTCGCATCAGAGTTTTCGAATTCATCCTCTGCAACAGATTCACCATTGTCAAAGGTAGCACCTCCACATTGGCACCCGGTCCATGCCTCACCTGGATTAAACCTCGTTCCACATCTACAATGGCGCCAATCTTTATGAGGAAATCTAGGCCAAGTAATACATCGTAGATGTCCGTATCAACCACCATGAATGTCATGGTGCACTGGACTCCCCCGACCTTCACTGGTATTTCGTCAATCCTGCCAAGAACCTGTGTGATGACTCCCGAAGCTGTCTTGTAGGTCTCTGATCCAGTGACCAGATGCATCATTCCTAGTTCCCTTACGACAGCAGCTGCCATAATAGACATAGAGGCTCATGTGTCCACCAATCCTTCAACAATGTAATTGTTGATATCTACAAGCAGATGTAAAGTCTTGCTTTGATGGGTCTTGTTGATGCAGATCTTCCTTCGTGTGGGAACTGCTGACACCATCGACACTTGATTCTCATTCGTTTTCGAATCCCTCCTCCTCTTGGCCAGTTTCACCAAGCTTTCCAAATGTTCCAGTTCTCCTAGAATCATCAGTATGGTTTCCATAGGTGAGAGAAAGATTTTGCCTTTTATGAAGTGCGAGAGGATCTTGGACCTGACTGCAGCATCTCGGTCAGCGCCAAGTTCATCTCCCATAGTTTGAGGGGTAGGTTCAGCCCCCCCGGCTACCAATTCTACAGGTACTCTCCTTCTGGGCACCCTCGTGTGGGAGAAAAGGTTCTCACTCCCACACAATCTGTCAAGTTGTTGTAGAGTCGCTGCTTCATCGTTGAGCAATACCTCCAAGAAGTTCGTTGCTCCAGAATGTGATTTCCCATCTTTGGGCTTTTTCCAACATCTGTCTTCAGAATGTCCCAGACCTAAGCAGTAGGTACACTTGATTCCACAGTTTTCTGTCCTATGAGGCATACTGCACTTTGCACATTTCGGCCGTGCTTCATTGAGCCTTGGACAAGTGGTGGCCAAATGGTCCCCTCCCTTGCAGATCTGGCATCCTCCTATGACAAGGGAAGAAGATGATGCCTCTGGATTACGTACCATCCCCTTGAAGAAATTGACCAGCGTCTCATTCAACGTAGTGACCTGCTTCTCCATTATAGTTTCTTCGGTCCCCTCTTCCTGCTCCTCCTTAAGAGGCTCAAATGGCATCTCACCAAGCTCACCCAACACCCTTTCCACCTCAATTGCAGCACCCACTAACTCCTCGATGTCTGCAAACGTCCTTACCACGCACAACTTACGGATTTCAGGCCTTAATCTGGCCAAAAACCGTCTGCGTTGCTCTGCATCCTGTATTCGGCCCCTCTGAAACAACTTATCTAGACGTTCAAAGTACTTCTGAACCCTCTCTTTAGGTTCCTGCTTGATGGCATCCAGTTTCATTCGGATGTCATCAGTATCAATGTTTCCATATTTCTGCACAATCAAATTGCGTAACTCAGTCCAATCAGCAGGTGCTGCTTGTAACCTCCTGAACCACTCTCTGGCTCTGCCCCTCAAGTTCAACTTCACGATCTTGAACAGCTTATCTGCGTTGAGGTCTCGCACCTTCGCAGCCATGGTAAGTCTCTCTGCCCAATCGCTAACATCTTCGTATTCCCACCCCTAGAACAATTCGTCCATTCCTTGGGGACTTGTCATCCTTTCAGTCCCTGTTGAGACTCCTGAGCTTCTTCTCCTTGTCCTTTTCTGCAACAGTGTTTTGTTCGTCTTCAACCCTCACAACAGCTGAGAGCAGCCGTCTCTTTCTGGGAGGCTGATCTTCTACATTGAAAACCTCCCCCTGCCTAATGAAGATATGACATTTCAACTATCACTATATCTAGCCATCTACTGGTTCTATTGATGTTACCAGACCTGAACCTACTCTGATACCAAAAGAGAGGGGAGAGAGTCAGAGAGAGAGCGATGCACCAACACAAAGGCAACCGGACATGGCGAGCACCCAGACCCAGATCAGATCCAAGCTCCCCGATTCTCTGACCTACACCACAATCCCCACCCTAACAATCTACAGAACTCATCAGTATACAACACCTGACTCTTCAACAAGAATGGCCAGCTCAAAATCAAGATCAACACATCGGAATACAGGGAGCAAATCTCTGTACTCCGAATCAAATTAACAAAACAAGGACTGTCTCATGTCCGATCTATAATGCACACCATCCTGATTGCAACAAGAGCTTCCAGTGATGCGTGCGAGGTCAGATCCCTCAGTATTCGCTCAGTCCGAAGAGCCTCTAAACCACATTCCTTACCCACTACTCTCACTCTTGGCATCTCAGGACTCAGCACCTAGAAACCCAGCAACAACCCTTCGAGATTTCGGACGCGGCCCAACAACAAACCAAACTCACAACGAATCCTCTCACACAGACAACCCCATCACGCCCTCACAACAGATATGCAGGCACAGACCCCTCCTGCCTCTCATTCTGCATAAAAGTTATGCTCTGCTGACCACAACTCGGATGCAAACGAATCCCCACAGAAGCACATTCAGCTATCAGATCTCTCCTACCTCTCATACATCTAAGGCTCGGACCCCTTAGAGTTCTCATCAGCCCTCAGCATCACCTTGCTTGCAAATTGCATTAGGAGATTACACAGCCACTCAACAAAATGCTGGCGCAGCGGAAGGAAATCAGCAACTAGTTAAGCAGCTTTGGCACGCCAGAGAGAACAACACCCCCAAAATTAACATTCCGAATCCCCGGCCCAGATTAGCCAAAACTTCCTCATTCGGAGCGCCACCGGTTCAACATCCCGGCCGTTACGTGCTTGGCTTCCCGCTCAAGCTTTCCCATGCACCGTTATAGGTTGCACGTCCCCAAAATCATAAACTTGCCGCCCCGCCCACGTCCCCATTCCGGCGGGCTTAATTCCTTTAATCCTTAAAGCAAAAAATCATATTCACAAACCCAGGAGTCGTCACTAGGTCCCCGTTCAACCACCCAGTTACCGGTCACACAAGGTCTTTAAATTATCTTCAAAGGCTCTAATCCATGATTGTAAGTTGGTAAAATTGGGAATCAATGATTAATCAATGCCATCTATTTTCCTTTGACCAAAGGATAACTTTTCATCCTTTTGAAAAAAAGCAAGGTGTTTAAACCAATATAGTTGGGAGAAGATTAGTTCTCCAATCAAGCAAAATTATTTGTAATTTTGTTGAGTTCTTTATTGTGCCTTTTAAAAATATCTTGTTTGCACCATGATCCAAATTTTCTAATGCAAAATAGAACAAATTTAACTCTATCAAACTTTCAAGATTCCAAACTAATCCAAGGATGTTAGTCAAGTTTCAATAATCACACAAGTCCAATGTAGCAAGTTGGCTAATTTAAACTCGGGTGATTATCAAAAATATTCATACTCTGGTGCATATAAGCATTCCGTTTCAACTTGCCAATTGTTGGTGGTATTGATGTAATGGAACCACACCAAGACAAGTCCAATACCATTAATGAGGTCAAACATTCAATGGCCTCAAGAAGGTCCTTCAAATCAAAGCAATTATCTAATAATAACTCTTGCAAATGTTACAACCCACCAATTGTTGTGGGTAACAACTCAAAGAATTAGCAACCTGATAAATCCAATCACATTAAAGATGTCATGTTCTTTAAGATGATTTTGGTATGAACTTCAAGCCTTCACAACTTTTTAGCTTTAACAACTTCAAATTTGAAAGGTGTTGCATGACTTTTGGAAGCTACTATATTGATGAAAAATTCAAATTAAGCCATTTTAATTCACTAGAATACCAACCAAAACAAGATTCCACCAATTTTTTACTAGCTTCTTGCATGATGGGTATCTGCAATTTGTTCATTATGGAAAAGTTTAATAATGATTGTTGTGGAAATTCTAAATATTTTGGGAACCAAATTGCTTGAACATTTGCATTGACCTAGAAAACAATCAAGTACCAAACTAAATTAGTTTGGTGAGTTCATGTTATATGCATATTCATAAACGGTGCTAATAGTGCTAGTTTTCATAGATAGATACACACAATGTCAATTTGATTGAAAATTATAGATACTTCATTATGAAGGAAAAACCTTTTTGCTTCTTCTTCATCCCAAATTCTGCTTTGATTATTAATCACATCACTCAAAGCCTCTCTTACAATGTGTTGACCCATGTCATGGAGTTAATCATGCATCATCTATCTTCTTTCATCACTTTCTTTTATGAGAGATCGATCCTCCAAATTTTGTAAACTAATCATTGGTGAACTTCAAGATGTTACATTCCATATCTTTAACATTTTTTGAACTAGCATCCCATTACCTTTCAAAGTTGTTATCCCAATCTTGTGTAATGGGTCTCTTGCTATGTCTTTTGCTAGACCTTATGAGAAAAAACAAGCAATGTCTAGGAACATACCTAATTCTACCTTCCCTAGGTCCTCAACACTAATCCTAAGTTGATTCCATAGCTTTTCATTCTCATTACCATCCCCCAAAGGTTCAACTTCTTGTAGCCATATTAAGGCTTGTTAACAAACTTCAAGAGAGTCATTGCCATAGAGCCATGAACCCATGACTTCAAGGCTCAATGGAAGTCCATTACAAGCATTTACCACCTTCTCTATAATAGATTTCAAGGAAATGGGAGGTTTTGATTGTTGAAAAACTTTCATGGAAAAAAACTCCATTGTTTGTTTGTTTTTTAGTAACTCTATTTCAAACTTCCCATCATTGAAAACAACATTCTTCAAATCTTGCCAATTACAACTCATCAAAATTATTTTACTACCTTTTGTAGTATTTTTGATGATATCCAAATCTATACACAAAAGTTCACTTATACTTTGTGTCCCATTCACATCATCCATGACCACAAATACCTTTTTTTCCATCCAACATTCCTTAAGATGTTGACGAAAGTTTCTAATATCGTCCAATTCCATGCCACACAAATATTTTAGGAGTTGTTTTTCAACATGCTTTACTACCATTGATTTGACGTTTTCCCAAAAAATGGAATTTTGAAATTCACCTTGTATTTGATAGTAAAGTTTTTTCACCAAAGTGGTCTTCCCAATCTTGCCTATTCCAACCACACCCAAAATATATAGACTATTGTTTTGAAGGTTTCTCAAAACCTTGTCAACGATTTCATCAAGCCCAATTACAAGTGATAACAATGTTGGAAGATTTTCCCACCTTTCGAAAAAATAGTCCTATAAAAAAAAACAACATTTCATACATATAGGTAAAAGATTGAATATTATGAAATGTCTATGGTCACCCAAAAAGTCTCTTGTAGAATCATTGCAAAGAACTTCACCAAAAATAGGCACATAGTGGACTCCAATGTTAAAAATGTTTGTACTAAATAGGTCAAATACATATAGTAGGTGCAATCCACTATTATGGTAAACATCAAGAATGGGTTTTCATTAAATTGATTTCCCTTAGACATTTAACTTACTCCACCATGCAATTCATTTTGACATTCTACAAGACAAATCAATCCCATGTAAACTAGAGTATTTAAAATATAAACAAGACATCATTAAAGAAATTTTCCATCCATGCTAAGAGTGAAGGGAAAAAAATTGGATTGACTTTTGTACTTCCATCATGACATATGCACAAAATTTGAAGAAGCTTGTAGTAGCGTATATCTTCCTTGTTTGCTAGCTTGCAAACTTTGAAATGATTTGTGCCCTCTGTTCTACATAGATTATTGGGTCCGAGCATTGGGGTTGCATTATTTTCCACAATCATTCCCTACCCTAATAGAAAGAACCCATTCCAATTGAATAGCCAAAATCAATTTCAATTACATAGCCAAAACAATTAAATTACCAAGCTTTTTGCAAACTCCTTGGCACAAGAAGGCATTCACATCCTACTTACCACTTCCTTATCAATAGGCATGGTTTCAACAAAACCAAACAAACTTGTGCAAGTTGGTCTTGCATAATCAAAATTGCTTGCCAAATACATTTGTAGTTATTTTTTTATTATAACTACCTTCATGCTACAATTATTGTCTAATGATTGATTTTCAACAAATGTTTTAGGAAGTGAAAATGAAGATAAAATTAATAATTACTTTATTGTACATCACAATAATATTAAATATTTTTGGGCGTCCAAGAAATCAAGGCAAACACAAAAAAAAAAGATGTCATCTAACCTTCAACCAAAATTCATGTTACAAATATTTTTCATGTACATATGTTTTTCCTTACATTTCACAAACACCAATCTTTTTATAATCACACATAAAATGAGCGGATGAAAAAATTACAAAATGATAGGGAATGAAAGAAAATGAAGAAATGAAGGACTAAACTTAAGAAATAATAAAGAACCAAAAGTGATTCCCCATCACACATGGGTTTTTTTTTTAAAAAAATTTATTTACATATCCTCACCTTATTTCAATTTCTTCTGCATATCCTATTTAGTGGCAAATTAATATATATATATATATATATATATATATATATATAATTTTTTTAAACTAATTATTTTAATGACCTCATCCAATAGTAAATATGGGATGGTAAGTATGAACCTACCATTCATAATTATCTAATTACTTGAAGGTTTTTAAGTTAACTAAGTTAAAAAATCTACCCATTAACAAACATTTTTTATTAAAAATTTGGTCCAAAATTATTTTATATTATTTTGTCATGTGACAATAATTATCGTCAATTAACTGTCACCAAATAATTGACCTTTAGAAAATGAACCCAATTAATGTGTTACATGATAATTTGTAATTGTGCCACATGTCATGATTAAAATCCATCCAAATTTCTTTTAAAACATATTATCAAAGATTTTTTTGAAAACTTATAAAAAATCTTATTTTTAATGAAACTTTTTGAAAACTTCTAAAAAACTTTCAAACATATTTTTAAAGAATTTTTTGAAGTTCTTAATAAAATTCCCTTATAGGTTATTGTGTGTAACAACATGTTTATCAATTACACATTTAATGGTCATATACACAATTATTGTTAATTATGTTGAAATTTACTTGGGTAGACTTGCCACTACTAATACATTACAAAATTGGAAAACAAAACTATTTATGACTTATCAATAACAACAAAATGAGATAAGACTTTAAAATATCATTATTGTACATATTGTGTAATCAAATATAAAACAAATACATAATAAAATCCATGTAAGCTTGTGAAAATTAATATTGCACATATTGTGAAACTAAATACACAAGCATGTATTACATAATTTTTCATCTCTCAACTTTTCATTTTTATTTATAATCAACAAAGTTGGAACATATTCATATGGACATTTATTTAAACATTGATTTTCATCCTCTATTGTTATTGTATGCACCAAGAAAACAACTCCTTGATTGTGGGTACACATTTTTTTAGTATACTTCTTCTAGCAATAATCTTATAATTACGAATTATTTAAGTATAACATGGAGAAAACATAGATAGATTTTAAATAATCTTTGCAAACATAAGTACCATAGTACCTTTTCATACACCATAATACCATGTCAACTTCAACACATGTTGGCAAATAATTAACTAATTTGAGGATTCCATGTTGAAAATAAAATCTTCTTAAATATTTCAAAAGATAATTTTTTTATTTTCCTTCACAAAAGTTTTGTTCTTCAAAAGAAGAATTTAAAAATTTTCAATATTTCTAAAAATAAGTAATATAAATCGTGTCAAAACCACCAAGGTATTATGGTATTATTCTTTCATGAACCAACATAAGTGGTACAATTAAAATTGAAATTCTTTTCCCAAGAGACTTCCATCAAATTTAGTACTACAATATGCAAAAATTCATCCAAATGCTTCAATCTCAACATTTCAGGTTTGGCAAAAATTATATTATTTTTTTAAATGTTGAAATTTTAGAAAATTAAGGTCCCTTTTTGCTGAAATTTAAATAAACTATTGTTTAGTGATGTCTAAATTTTATAGGATTCAAGAAGTTATTACAGGGTAGTTTTTGGGTTTTAGTATGTATATTATTGCATGTACATTAAGTGATTTCAAGCCATTGTCGAATATTTTTTAATTTGAATAAATTTTTTTCCAAAAATAAAATAAAATATTGCACCAGAATCAATTTCTCAAAATAAAATAATTATTTGGCAAACTTTTGTACCTACTTGCAAATACCTATGCAAAATTCATCTACCAGAAACACGATCCAGATGCCGACACCGTCTGAGTCAGATGGAGTCTGACGTGGCGATTGGGACCTCGTCTTGGGACATTAAATCTGCTGTTTGCCCTAAGGTTTTTCCGCATCTGCTCTCGTTCGTAGGTTTTCTGCCCTAACTGTGTTTCCGCTCTTATGCTCTTCGTCTGTTTTGCAGCGAAAGCATCGCGTTTGCAGCGCAGCTCAAACCTCGTAAACACGTACTCTTTTCTGTTTTTCGCTCGATCCTTCTTTAACTGCCTTTTGTCTCTTAGAAAGAAGCATAGTTCATGGTTTCATGCTCTTGGGATTTTTGCGACCTGGTCGATTTTCCCCCCTTATTTTTGGTCTGGGGTGGTAGGAGGTGGTGTCTTGTTTGTTTTGTTTTGTTTTTTTCACTTCCTCCTCTTTCGCCGCTAGTAATGCTTCTTAAATTCGTTACTGGCTTGTTCGTGCTTTTGGAAATTCGTAAAGAGATGATAGTCCAGTAATGGATCTCAAGGATGCGGTGCAGATTTGACAAGCGACGGGCAGCGGCAGCAGCACTTGAATCCTTTTCTGGTATCGCTTCATCTTAGTTCTTCCTTTTAGTCTCAATTCTATTTTTTCCCTCCCCCTCCTTGTATGCTTCTCGTAGGAAAAAGACATCACTGTCATGGTGAATGAACTAGGGTATAAGAGTATTACTGATCATGGACGCTGCAGCAGGAGTGTTTTTGCAATGGATCTTTGAGTTCCGGTGGGCAACGGTGTCATAACTGACCTGGGCTGGGATGTAAGGTGATTCGAGGCATCCTTTTGATTTTATGGTTCTTCCTGTCGGATCCTGTTAGTGCACACATTTCGATGTTGGTCTTTGTTCATGGTCTTGGTGTTCGTTTCGAACCTCAAGATCATTCTTTCCTCTGTTTTGTGTGATCAAGCTTCTTAATTCATTTTGCCCTCACTGTTGACATCCATAGCAGAGCTAATTTTTCTACAAGCTACAGCTTCTATTTTATCTACCTGAGTTGGTCTTCTTCCTGTGAATCCCAGGACAGATACCGAGGAGATCAAAGAAGGAAAGATGAAGATACTGGGCTCAGAAAGTTTCCTGTACTTCAGAAACGATGCTTTTCCATAAACTTCAAATGATGTCAACTTGAAGGTGAGCATTTCTTGGACAATGAATATGTGCTTTTGTGTAATATTCTACATGTGTGTTCATGGGTGTCTGCACAGTTAGGGTTACTGTTTCTTTCTCAAAGTCTGAAACCCAGATGGCTGTAACCAGTTAAAGAGTTGTGGAAACTGTCTTTTGAGGAATTAGTTGCCCTCAGGTGGCTGCAATTTGGATGGTTGCTAAAAGTAGCAAACCCTACTTATTGGTAGCTGCTGGAATCTCAGACACCAAATACTTAATAGCAAGCTGACTGTGACTCTAGCTGCCAATCTTTGTCTTGGTTCTGAGTGGGGAACTAGTAACTTTTTTCAACAAACTAAGCCAATGGAAATGCTACTGCTGCAACCATAAGTCCTGAACCCAAAGCCCCTATACATGTGACCGGTTTCTCAAGAGTTCTCTTCCTTAGTGTGTGCTTCAGTATTGGTTACCATTCCAGTATCTGTTGACACCAGGAAGTCCAATTCACACAATTTGGAGTTTTGGGCTCCACCATACATATATCCATGCCTGTTTGAATCCTCTGGCACTGACTGTAAAGTCATTGCTTCTGAATGATCTGGGGATTTCAAGCCTGTGGCATGCCTTGGAATTGGGCAATTTGGGCCAAAATGTGAACTCCTGTCAATTGTGGGACTCCAGGTTGTTGTAAGCATTTCTGTCAAGGTCTGTTGATACACAATCAGGCTCTTACAGGACTTGACTCACAAGCATCACGATTTTCTCTTATCAGTATTTCCTTTTATTTTGATTGTTCTACCTCTTTCCTTCTATGGCACAAGATGTTCTTTCATTTTTGTTGGAAGGAAAGATATAAGTACCCAAAAGAAGCTTTGATAAACCTGAAAATAAGGTAGATGAATATGTCTAAGGTCCAAAGACATTGACTTAGAAGGATTTGTACCAAATTTTTAGATTGAACCATGATGGTACTAATGACATGGGATTTGGCTTCCCAGCATCTCTGCAAACTCAAGAATGGTTTGAAAGTTGTATTGCCAGCAGGTTTGTAGTATTGTGGTTTTGAATTAAGGGGGAGAATGCAGATGGTTATGTACAGCCCTGAGGAGTGTTCTGGTGTAGTTTCTGAACTGAACTCTCTCAAGACTACTCCACACCCATGTGCATACAGTTGGTGCAAGCTGTGGTTTTGTCTGCTGGTTCATGCTGTCAAGACTGCTTAAATTGACTTAATTTTCTTGGTGTGCAGGCTGCAATTCTGCTGGATTATCTGCTGAGTGGATTCTTCTGAGTCAGAATAATCAATGTTTTGACCCAGTTGAGTTGATCCGCATGGACTTATGAGAACTGCTAGTAACCCAGCTCTACCTCCCTTTCCAACACATGGGGGAGGAAATTTGGGACCAAATTTTCCAGGCCCATATCCAGCATTGCCTGCATCCTTATCTCTCACCCCTGCTGCAGACGATTTCCCCATGGACCCGCCTGCAATGCCTCGGGATGCTGAAATGCTCAAGAACATTGATATTTTGTCAAGCTTTGTAGTGAAAAATGGGCCAGACTTTGAGCAATTGGCAAGGAAGAAGCAGAGTGCGGATCCTAAGTTTGCATTTCTCTTTGGAGGTGAGCCAGGCACAGATGCAGCAATTGGGCAAAGGTATTATGAGTGGAAGAAACATGCCTTAGAAGCTAGCTTGTGGTCCCAGGGTGGCAGCAGCCTTTGTTCTGGAAGAGGAAGCATTCAGGATGAAGTGAAGTTGACTTCAGATGCTCTAGCTTCTCCTGTGGGATCTGACATGGAGATGGAAGGTAATCCAAATGATGTCTCAATGTGTATCATGTGCAGCCTATGATGAGGTTACTGTGTAGTAAGTTTCTTGTCATGTTCCATGATTAGAGATTGGTTTCTTTGTCTCAAAGTAAAATGTTCTATTCCTATTCTTTATCAAGAACCTGGAGTTGCGTGTAGGTATTGTGGTGCTTGCTGGTGTCCACTGGATAGCCAGACTAATTTCTAACTTGCAATTGGCAGATGATTTTGATGCCCCTCCATCAGCAGTGGAGAAGGATGTGGCATCACCTGTACAGGTCATAGAAGCCAAAGTTTTTCCAGTGATTGAGGTTAATGAATGGGAGGAGGCTGTGTCAGTCAGTGAAGGGAGGAACGTTAGAGCAGTTGCTCCTGGAGCCAAGCAGCCAGATACTGGGAGTGGTCCAAAAGAAGATATACCACCAGCATCAGGAAGAAGAAGAGGTGGGTTGTGACTCATATCTCACCTGTCCAAAGTGATTTGTGATGTGGAACTGTATTTGTAGCTGCATAGGTCCTTTATGAAGGTTTTATGTTGGGTGTTGTAGTCTAGCATTGCTCAGTAGAAACCAGGCATGTTAAACCTTCGCTAGACATGGATGCCAATAGATAATGTGCATGCACAATAGTGTCAATCTATATAAATGTGCAGGTCCCTGAATCCCTTGACACTCTCTAAGGGGATGGCCTAAAGGCCATTCTCCCTGATGGGGTACCTACACCTATGTGCCATTCTTTATGCCTGTGCCTCACTTTACATTTGCATGGCATGGTTACATACCAGTTGGCTAGACAGCCATATGCCCCCACATTATCCATGCTGTTGTTGTCCACATAGACTGCTGTACTTCCCTGCAAAAGGAGCATCTTTTGTGGCAGGACTCTTGTGATAGGAGGCAACTCTTGATTACTATATTAGAGAACTCAGGGGGCTTTATGCTTATCCACAGTCCTACATTTTGTGGTTTGATAGATACTCGGCGGCGGACTGGATTTGACAGATCATGTATGGAAGATATAATAAGCCCACGGAGAAAATCAGCAAGCCCTCCTGAACAAGCATTACTACATGGAAGAGAGAGAGTTTCACACCAAGAGAGGAAGCTATCTTCAGGTGTAAATGGACACCAAACTGAAGGTGCTCCAAGAGGATCCTGGCAGGGCCCTCCAGAGCCTTCTTTGACTCCAGAGGTCCCAAAGCTTGATATGGCATCCTCTCCACAAGTGCTTCAAAAATCAGAAGTGAGGGAAAAACTGGAAGCTGTTTGCACTCCGAACGCAGATGTTGTGGATCTTCCTGGTAAAGATAGCATGTGCCAGCTATTTTTGACTTTCAAGTTTTGTGTGCTATGATATTGTGTCCCATTTCTTGCACTGTTTTAAAGGGTCATCTTTATGTCTTGTTGGGGATGGTGAAACATTCTTGTGAATTTCTCTGATGCACTTTTACCTGGAAGGACTGTCGGAAGGAACACAGAAGTTTGTTGGTGTGAAAGGAAAGGGCCATCTTCTACCCTGTTTGGTGTAATGGCATATTATTGGGAATCTCTCTGATACAGTTTCCTCATGCAGTTTGCTGTCATGGTCTTTGGTCGTTTGGTTTGAAATCTCATTAACCTTAGTATAAAGGTTTCTCACAAGTATAGATGGGTCTCAATGCTTCTGGGGTTTTATATTAGTTCTGTAAATTGCCAGACTCTGATTTGTGGCAACATCTAGGAAAAATGTGACAAGGGTACCTTTGTAGACTAAATGTTTTTGTGAAGCTTTATTTGACTAGTGTACTGATGTATTTTGTAGGATATCTAATTCTAACTTGTGTATTGGCCTGGGATCATGTGTTTCATGAAGAATTCCATGGGAGGACTGATGCCAAAGGGATTTGGGACCGAAAGAAAGTGAAACGTGATCAGATCTCTTCAGGGCTTGAGCTAGGAGCTCCGACTGTAGATGAGTTTGGGAGGTTGGTAAGACATGATTCAAGTGATAGTGATGGAGAGGATGGCCATCATGGCAAGAAACGGAGGAGAAGCACAAGCTGGAGTCGGAGTCGAAGTCAGTCTCCCAGAGAGAAATTGCGGCAACGTCGCAGCCGCAGCCATTCACGATCTCGGAGTCGGCGGAGCCGATCTCGCAGGTTTGTTTTCTATCAGGGACATCTGGAGATTAAGATTAAACTCACCAGTAGCAAAGTCAAAATGACTTTCTAAGGGATTTCTGCTTGAACCAGTTTTTCTCAACTGCTTATAGGCCTGTAATTGAACAGCTCTGCAGTCCCTGATAGTCAGGTGATAGTTTATTTACTTGCAAGTTAAGAAGGTGGCCTTCATATATTTTGTGGTGGGCCTCATGGCTGTTCACCACTAAACCATTCAAGCTGTTACTTACTACAGCCCACCTAGCTTTAGTAGTAGGGGTCACTGAGTCAACTGGTCATGGAAAAACCATGTGACTACTTGGAGTCAAACCCTGAGGAAGGGGTTGGCAACTGCTTTGTCCCTGTCACAAGGGTTAGAAAGCGATCACCTCTGAAAGGAGACCAGTTGTCCTATTGGTAGCCCTATGGGGCGGCCTATATGGGGGAAAGCCACTCAGTCACTCCTAGTTGCCAAATTAAGAGTCTTTCACCACTCCTTTTTTCAGTTGTGGAGACATACATGTTCTTAGTATGAATTGAATTTAGAGTTCATTTCCTTGAACCATGTAGTGACCATACCACATTATTGAATATCATCAGTAGTGGGTCTACAGTCTCACATACAGCTGCTTATTTGTGCATCCAAGCTCTATTGTAAGGTGATATGGTGGGGAAGAGTAGGTTATAATAGGATGATATTTTATCATTGGAATGAATTGTACAATACAGAGTAATAAAGGGTAGTCTGATGGAGAGAAAGACGGGTAAGCACAGTTGTTTGGTGAATGTGAGATAGAAACTTTACTGGTGACTTGACTCATGGAATGCATGTTGTTATTTGGCCTTAGCTCTTAAGAGACAACTCTGGTATTAAGCAACTCAATAAACTGATGCGGAAAGATCCCTAAATCCTAAACTGAGAAGGACAATGATACCATATCATAATTCTCTATTTAATTTGGCAGCTCCAGTTGGCTGAAAATCACATGTTGTCAAAAGACTACTCCTTGGATGTAGATTGAGGAATTCATCTTTTGTTATCTGCAGTTAACCCTGAATCCCATACAAACATCAAATACCCCTGTCTAGATGTTTCCTTTGTCATGTGAGCATAGCTTTAAGCCATTGATTTGCTGATGCTGTAATTTCCTTCTTATGTTGGTTTCTGAATGCAGCTACTCTTCAAGACAACACCGAAGTTACAGTCGATCACCTCCACGGGATTCAAGAAGGGGGGCCGATAGTAGTTGGGGCAGTGACCGCAGGTTTCAAGAGTGGGGAGCAAGGCGGGGAGGACGTGGAGAGTGGGATGGGGGTACACAGCCCATATGCATTGATTTCTCTCGGGGAAGGTGTCAGCGTGGAAGTTCATGCCGGTTTTTACACTCAGACAACAGCAGTAATGGAGCTTCTTCTGGTGATCCAGGCAGAGGAGGGGGGCGGTATGGGCCCAGGGGTGGTCAAGGCAGCCGTGGGGAGAATAATGCTGATGGTCGGACTTGGGGCAGTGCTCGATCATCTTCTGGGCGGGCAGATGAGGGATCCAGGGCAAGGAAAAATTGGGATTCCACCACGGAGAGGGAAAAGGAGAATACAAAAGAAACGGTTTTGGAAGATAGAGGAAGGTGTAAACCTGAGGAATCTCCAACAAGTGCCTATGGTGATGACCAGAGTGCTAAATTGATCAAAACAGAGACAAAAGAGAAATCTGAGAGCAAGACTGTGGCCAGTAAGCCATCATCTTTTACTGATCCTCCTCCTTTAGCTCGCCTGCCCACAAGTGCACTAATTGCTCTACCCCATTCCTCTTCTTTTGACCCAGATGTGGTCAACTCTTCCATTGTAACCCTTCCCCCACAAGCTCCAGCAATCTCTGTTTCTCAAGCATTTTCATCAGTCCCCTCTGCCCAGCCAGTACCTGCATTTGCCACTGATGTGCCAGAGAAAGACTACACCACAAATACTTCAATGATGCAGCCAGGGTTTGATGGATCAATACCACCACCTCCCCCAATGGTGGGTTTTATGGGCCATCACCATCCATCCTCACAGCTTCAGGCACCCTATCCAGCCCCTACACCTCAGGCCACTGCTTATTCTCAGTCTGGTGGGCACCCACAGCCAGGTGGTTTTCCACAAATGGGGTTACAGCAATTACCCGTTCCGTCTAGGCCTGGCTTGCCCTGGCCTATAGCATATGTAATTAATCAATCAATGCAGGGCTATGGGCTCCCAGGCCCTGCATCTTCCTTGGCACAGCAGACTAATCCTCAACATGTCTCGCAACACCTAGGTGTGTCTGCCTCAAAGGAGCAATATGATCCATTGATGGCAGATGCCTTTGAGCCAGAGCCCCCAGGTGCAAGGGTTGTGGGGCCCAATCCAGAATTTGGTGGACCACAGGATATGAGCATGGTCATAATGGAAAGTGTAAGTCCTGGGTTACCAAGTCACCATCATCCTGTCACCAATAGTGTTAATCAAGGAACCCATAATGGCTTGGTAATGGAGAGTGTAAATGCAACAGCTGTTGTCCCATCAGGCGAACAACAGTCTCATTCTGTCATGGAATTGTTGCCTTCCCACCCAGCAGTAGAAGTATCTACTTACAGGTCTCTTCAGTCCCAACCTGATGACCAAGGTGGGGAGGTTTTGGAGAATGTGAGTCCAGCCCTAAATGAAAATCGTAACTGGAATTCAGGTTTGTTCCCCTCAGAGCGGGATTCTGGGCAAACTCGGTACATAAAGGATAGGGATGGCAACCAGTCACAAGTAGCAGGACAGAATGAAAAGGAAGGACGCAGTAGAGCAGGGCGAGGCAAAGAAGGGCAAGATAAGGAAGGAGGTCAGAAAGAAGGCCATGGTTTAACACTTGTTAGAGCTGCAGTCACAGAATACGTGAAAGATGTATTGAAACCCACATGGCGGGAAGGGCATATGAGCAAGGAAGCATTCAAGACTATTGCCAAAAAAGCAGTTGACAAAGTTTTGGGGGCCTTGCAACCACACCAGATCCCCAAGACTCCAGAGAAAGTGGACAACTATATGGCCTCTTCACGGCCTAAGATTCTCAAACTAGTTCAGGTTAGTGCACTCAACAATCTCTTTTTGTGCTCCTATCCTTTTTACTGTGGAGAACTGACAATTCGGGAAAGTATCAAAGCCAAACATGAAGCATATTATGTCCCTTTTAGTAGTGGCTGCACACATCTCCTGGACACCTGTTTCCTCCTAGAGTTATTCGACCTTTCTGAGTGCCATTAGCTGTACAATGTGGAATTTAGTGAACTTACTTAGCAGATATAACTGTCAATCTTCCATGGCTGCAATTAAATGCATACTGTACTCATTTAAATGAATACTTGGGTGGATGATATACCAAAGGATAGAAGTCTTTAGAGTGTCAAAAATATATCTCCTATGCTTGACAGTGAGGAAAGAGAATAGCTCAGAAATTGTGATAATTTGGAGCTGTCTGTCATATTTAAACTCTTTTGCCTGAGCATTCATATGCATGGAATTGGGTATCTTTGAGATACAGTACTAGTGAGTATAGCAATTGAGCATGCAAGTACAGAGTGAAGTGCGTCTGATATGTGTGGTGTGTGTACTGAACTGCAGGGATACGTGGACAAATATGTGAAGATTTGAAGGTTCTGAGGAAACCACTGCAGGGTTAAGTTGACATTTAGGGCTGAGGATTGGTGTTGTACAAGAGTTACTCTATTTCTGATGGCATTTGACCCTTCTTGAGGTCCTTGGTGCTGTATTCTGCTCTGTAATGCACAGGATGTACTATCTTGCACAACTTTTGGGATGGGTATAGCTCTGTATAGATATGGTGTGTTCTTAAATGTCTGTGCCCTCTGAAGGGAGGGCCCATGCATTGAGTGTGTTTTGTGATTTTTTCATCCACTAATTCTATGGCATATGTGAACAATTGAGAAATCCCAATTAGGACAGGTGGAGGTTTATCTTTTGCACCTGCTATATCGTGTTAGTTCTGACTTGCAACCTTTCTACGAAATCATGAGTCTACCGTTAAACTTCAAATGAGTACCTCCAATGTTTATGTTGGACTGTAATCTTATTTTTGACCAAGATCAATCTGATGTGATCTGAGAGTTCACTATTACTTGCCCAAATTCTTGTGACCTTAGTGAAGAGCTGGAGATGAACCTTTTTTTTATGCTAGTTTTTAGCTTTCTATGCAGTTGTGACCAATCCACTTCCTTGGGAAGTTGAGTAGAATCACTACCTGGATTTCTCACTGTGGAGTTGAAGCCAGGATGAAAAATTGCAAATGAGGTAACAAGGTACTAGTGCTCCCAATCACTTTATTGCTGCTGCTATCACCAATAGTAAGCAGGTGCAGCAACCTATGACATGGCCACGAGTGTTATGCCAACATGACTGTCCAGGGCCTGCTTTCTAACAACCTTCACTGGTACCAGTTTTAGCACTGTAAGTTCCACATTTTCAAAATTTGGAAATGAATACATTATACATTGGATACAGGAATGGAGGAAGAGGAAGATGGATATTGTATCTTGATTTGGCAGTTTTGTCATTGTGCTTTTGGGGCAATGCCAGGCAGTCAAGCATGATTGGTGCATGACACCATGAGGATTAAGCTTGCCTGAGCTTATTGTCCCTTAGACAAATGCTATATTCCACATTCTCAGTTTTGCTGTCTGGATACTGTTTTGGGGATGCTATCTGCAGATTGTGGCTGCAGTGCCTATCCTGTGTTTATCCTTGGGAGTGTGGTGTTGTTTGTACTTTGATTGAAGAGAGCACTCTTGGTTTGTATGTGGTCACAGGCTGAATTTTTTCAGACACAATCCCAAGAAGACCAGAGGGAGGCTCCAGCTTGGTGCAGAGGGCTATGCATCTACAAGTCTGAGCAAGGCACCCATTTAATTTGGTGGAATTTCTTGCTCATTTTCCAGCTGGTGTGGAGTGGACTAGTGTATTGGTAGTTGGTTGGAGTGTTCATGGGTCTTTTTGAGCAGGCTTCTGGTATAAGGCTGATGGTCTGGGGAAATTACTTGGGACCATCCAAGCAGCCTTGTCCACGTTTGTAGCAGAGAGACTGCTCAATTAAGTGCTGCCTCTTTCTTTCAGGTTGACAAGGCAGTCACAGTGAGGTTACAAGTTCTGTTTTAGTTTGATAGCTTGTACTGCTGTAGAATGGCCTATGATGTTCTCAAACCCCTAAGATTTTATTGTCAAAGCCACTTCATGCATCAGTTTGTATAAGCATTTGAGTGTAATTGGGTTCCAACTATGGAAGACTGCTCCATTGAGGTGTGCACTTTTTACAGGGACAAACTAAAATGAAATGAAGCTTACCCTCATAAGGTTGTAGCAGCTTGATTGAGGATGCTATTGACTATTTTGAGTAGCTGTGTCTCTTGAATGCCAGCCAACAGCATGACTTTTTCTGGAAATGTGACAGGAATTCAGGATGGAGATTTTGTATCTGTGCAGATTATTATGATATACTTCTTTATGCCCATGGTTGGGAGCTCATGAAGTCAGTGGCTAGTCATGGCAGCTCCGACTGTTATCCATGATGGAAGGGGATGGTGTGACACAGACTCTCATAAGGTTATGACTGCACTCATTCACATGTTATTTTGAAATGGTTGTTACTCTGCAATTCTGTATATATGTGGTGTGTGTGTATGTTGGTATGTCTTAGTCATGATGTTAAGACACAAAGTTAATTCAACATTGAACCCATTACCCTCACCCAGTGGGGAGTCATGGCAGCTTTTTACTGCCATCGATGATGGTAGAAAATTCTATTTGACAATGTTGTATATCAAATATGTAGATTCCTATTAATGTAGTAGAAAGTACTATTTAAGTGATTTTTGTTAGATTCTTGGAAATTCTTGAGTTTTATGTAATGAAAACTCATTTAAGAATGCCCCCAGGGCCTTGTAAGTCCCCAAGGCCTGTGTCTGGAATTAAGGGGCCTAGGACAATGTGTTAGCCAAGTCTAGCCCCACATTTGAGGAATGTCCCAGATCATGGGCCTTACCTATTGGACTTCACCCTGCATATCAGGAACATCCGTGGGTGTGGGCATAGAGCATGATGTAAATGGTATCATAATCCACATGCAGTTGTCATGGCCCTTGGCCCCTCCCATCAAAGTATTCACACAATTGCTCGATAGGAGTATACTTAACATTACTTGGCATCCCGCATGTGAACACAATTTGTTGTATTAAAATTGATACGAGGACAACCGTTGTTTATCTTACAGATGTTTGCAATTGTAGTGAGCTAAGTTAGCCATTAAATTTGGGGACCTTAGAGCTTAGGAAGAAATTCATGGTGGCAAAAAACATACTTGTGTACCTTTGCTTACATATACATACATAGTAGAGCAGAGTACCTTTGCTTGGAATGTAACTATCTATCAATAATGTAGCTACTCGTGCGGTTCATTTGCTTTGATGAAGCTTTACATGGTCCTCAAACATTACTTCCATGAGGACACAAATGCAGACCCTAAGCCCTCAATTGCTTTATACACGAACTTAGGCTAGCTAATATCACTTGTAATAAAAGAAATTGTTGTCACAAAAAAATCCTGGCCTTTTTAGACTTGTCAATTAACTTATAGGACTTGAATCATAATTTCAATTACACTGTACATTTATGGAAGTAAAACATTCTCTTCAGTGTGCTATATTAAATGCTTAAATCATTTGAACTGTTTCTTGCCTCTCTTAAATAGAGTGGTGACCAGCGATTTTTCTTTTTGCAAATTTTGAAAGTTGCTACTAGCTAGATTAGCTCCAGTCAGTTGGGCAGAGTTTATTATGCAGCTATTGTAGTGCGGTCATGGAAATTGACTATCATGCTTAATGTAAGAGCAAACTTTTTACAACTTAAAAACATGCAAATTGTGTAGTTTGGTGATTAATGTACCATAGAAGGTGTGAAATTGAGAGGCAAACATGCATACTAAACATTCAACACAAAGTAGAAAAAGTTTTGAAACATTCAAATTTCACAATCTCATGATAAAAAGTTTAGAAACTTGACATTGAACAAACTGCTCAATATCCAATTACACAAACATATACAACATGAACATTGCAAGATTCAAGCATTCCCAAGGGATTTGAACCCTAAGCTTAGAAGAAACTTTGCCCATATCCAATAGAAGTGTGCCTACCCCGAGTTCAAAGTCCCCAACCACATTAAGCAAATATTCCAACTTCAAACAATGAGTCATAAAATTTTAGAGCTGCACAATGCACATAATTACACAAGTGCATATTGCACAATTTATAAGACAAATTTACACAAACATTCAAATTTTCACAAAATGTTCATAACGTTGAATTTTAAAAAACCCCAAGGCTCAAGGCCCAAGACTCGTTTCACATTCCATTGGTTGCATTGAAGCACTCCATAATGAATTAGCACACCTACATGAGCTTTGAGACATGTTTGAGACTTGCAAACAATGACAACTTACAAGGTTGTGCAAAATATGCTTTAACTCAAAGAAAAAAAAAGACAAATCATAAAATATTATACATGCGATCATCTTTGACAAAAAATTTCCCCATTAGAAAGGGGATATAATTAGGAAAATTTGACTATCTCAAAAAAAAATTACACCATTTGCTTTTAACAATTTACATTTAACACAATAATTTGCATTTGTGTCCTTCCACTAAGTGATGACCTTTTCAAAAGGGAAGCTTTCAATGACGTAGAAATATTGTGCATAAAATTAAGTGCACATAAAGTTGAATACATGTTATCTTATCTTTGCAAGCTTTATGAATTCCAAGAGCTTGTGTTTGAAGATGACATAACTATGTTAGGCACACAATTGAGTGATAGGGTTCACAAGAGAATTTTTCTTCATGATTGTTTTGCTATTTGTAGCCTTTTTTTTTAAAAAAAAACATTGTTAACTATGCTAGGCCCACAATTGAGTGATAAGGTTCACAAAAGAATTTTTCTTCATGATTGCTTTGCTATTTGTAGCCATTTTTTTTTTTTAAAAACATTGTTAACTATGTTAGGCCCACAATTGAGTGATAGGGTTCACAAGAGAGTTTTTCTTCATGATTGTTTTGCTATTTATAGCCATTTTTTTTATAAAAAAAACATTGTAAATCCAAAGCCTAGTCATCAATCAAAGCTCTCACCCATATGCCATCCCTTCTCACCTTGTGAAGCTCATAGTAGGCAACCTTGATGACAATTAAGTGTTATTATAAAAGATCTTCAATCAACATTAGTGGGGTGATCAACCCAAAAGTTTGGGTAGATCACCCAATGTTAAAATGAGTTCATGGTGTAAGAATTTGCCTTTAATTCATGAATAAGAACTTGGTAAAGTCTTCACAACTTTGTTTCACATGAATTAGCACCAAGGGAAAGCTTGGCCTAAATATAAATTTAACATTACTTGTTGCAAAAAATGTTGATTCATAGAATATTTAACATTGAAAAATTCAATAATAAAGCACTCAATTTTTTTGTCATTTAGGTCTACACATTAATTCATTGGTAGATTCTTGTTGGTGAATGTTTCAAAAACATTTAGCTCATCAAAGGTTGGGTTAGAAAATTTATTATAAAGATCATTGTAAAAATGGTGGAGCTCTAATTAAAAGATCTTCACTATGTCAATATAATCACACATGAAGGAAGACATCTCAAAATTGGGAAAGTTTAATGAAGGTGTGGACATAATTCAAAAGTGATAAGATTGCATCTAAACCTAAAACGAGTTCCAAATCACAAAAAAAACTTAAGTTGTCACTAACAATGTTACTTTGAGGTGCATTATCAAACATCTTCGCAATTAGAGGTTAATATTGGTCCATGATGCACTTCATATGAAACAACATACTTGTCCATCTTGTTTAGTTCGCATTTATGACCAACTTGTTTCCGTTTTAGTGACCAACAACCTTTGAAATGTCCAATTTTTTTTAAGTGAATGAAAGAAAAACCCATACAAAGCTTAAAGGAGGGCTTCTACGTGAACCATCAAAGTTAACTTTGATAAGATTAACACTACCAAGTTGGTTCAACAGGCCAAGCAATGCATACCTACCAAAAATGGAACCACATTTTCCTTCATATGTGCAATCACACTAGTTTTTGCACCTTGGAATACATTATTGCCACCACAACTTATTGATATGAACTTCATTTTCAATTGCGTAACATTCAAACTTTCAAATGTGTCGCAACCCTAGTTTTGGGCTTGCGACCAAGGCAAAGGGAATTGCAAGGGTGCCGGCCAAGAGGAAGCCCGGGAGTCACATCACATACTCCCGGGAGTGCAAGAAAGTGTGAGGGAGTGTGAAGGAGTGAACACTCACACTCCAAGGCAACTCCCACTTTGGGAGATGGACTCCCGGTGGACTCCCGAAACTTCAGAGAGCGATTGCAGGGGTCAAACCTCCATGGCTCGTGCGTTCTTTATATCATTGGAAAACTCTTGGAGCGTAGATGTCTAAAATGAGCTCGCTTGGCTCATTTGGACATTTGAAACACAAGTTATGGCCAAAAGAAGGGCCAGGAGTCGAACTGCCAGTTTGACTCCTGACCACAAAAAGTCGGGAATCGACCTCTTCCCGATGTCCGATTCGGGAGTGCGACACGGCGTTGGAAAGCTCTCGACGAGAGCTACAACTTTTCTTCAGACCGCATCGCGATCCAAGGTCTGCTCGCAAAGTTATGGGGCTCCAAAGTCCCGGGAGTCCCATTTGGCGCGATTTCGAGACTCCCACTCGGGAGTCCCGGGAAAAATAGCCATTTGGATGTGGGTTCCGTGGAGAGTCATAGAGTATACTATAAGGGGGGAAGGTGGTGGCTTCCCCCAAGTCCGGGCCGTGGTGAGTCTTGTGTGTCCGTGTTGCCCGTGGATCGTCCTAGCACCAAGGGTGCTCCAACTTTGCACTAACCATTTTGTGTGAGTTGTGTGCAGGCTTGTGTGAGTGACTAAAGCTTGTTAACTCTTCCTAGTCCCATCCCGGAGCTCCAACCCGCCCCTCAACCCCTCAAAGGGTTGTGAGCTAGGGAGCGTGCTCCAACTTTTTTCTTTTCCGCTGCCTTTCTACTTGGGCTCACATTTGAGTCCCTTGAGGAGTTGGGGGTGTGTCAAAATGTGACCATCACATTAACCATCAAATGAAAACATTTTTGGCAATCCCTTGAACACCAACCTTTCCACACAAACCAAAAGTGGGATTTGTTTTCAAGCTTGAACAACATACAAATGAATGGATAGTCTAGAAGGTATTATCAATTGCAATGACCTCATTTGCACTGACAAACAAGAAATTTACAACAACAATAACATTTCAAGTGGAATCCAATATTAATTCATTCATGGATTCCATTATACTTCAACATGTCGAGTACACTCCAATGTTTTTTAAGAGTGTGTTTGACCTTAAGCATGCTTTTAAACATTGAAAAGTAGTGATTATTGTTCAACCTCAAGACAATAGATGATAAATAAAAGCCAATTGAACAATTTTTCCTTTTTTTTCTTTGTAGAACTTTAATAACAACCATATCCAAAATTGAAGGACACTTAAAGGTTCTATATATTTGTTCATTACATGCATGTTGGCATTTAGGGTTGAAGTAGAAAGAACTTACATCACACCAACATTAACAACCTTGGATTTGTGCCTACCTATGTGTTTCAATAGATTATTAATAACGAAAAGCTTTTCAATGCCTTTTACTTTAGAATAGACCACACAACATACTTGGTGCGCATCACCTTTGGCATCTACTACATATTTAGCACAAGGCAAAAACATCACCATTTGTCTTGGAGATGCTTGGTTTTTAATGAACACATTTCCACTTCACTACCAAGATAGGACTTATAAAATCTTTTATTGAATCAACAACAATAGTTTGGAAAGCATCCCAATTAGGATTGATCACAACAACTTCAATATTAGCAACAACATCAACAAAAAAAAAAAAATCTAAACTTGAAGGTTTTCAAAAGTGACAAAGGAGACAATGTACTATGAGTGCACATTGTGTAATGTGTAGTTTCTTCCCCAACCCAAAAACAAAAAATGTAATGGCAACTTGTAAGAACTTATGCACAAAATGTGAACCTCTAAATGAAAGAAAGACAAATGTTTAATCTTTTAATTTTGATGTCAAGTGTCGATTTGCACATTGTTGCCTCCCAATTTTGAGTCCCAAACTCAACCACCAATGACCACCTTTAACACAAGCCTTTGGAATCAATGTAGCTTCCAAATTTCTTAGTAAGTATTAAAGATCAATTCACCAAACTAACAACCTCCACATCAACTTGAGTTTTGAAAGTTCAAACATAGCTCTGATTTCCAAATTGCAAAATGCAAACAACAAACACTTCTCTAATAACAAACACCTCAAGAAATCTAATTAAACTTCTACAAATCTATAAATACATACTAGTTTTCATAATGACCTAACTACAAACCTCTTAAACCCCCTATGTAAAATTGTTACAAAGTGAAATAAAGTTGTTGCATTTGTGACAATTTGATGTGAGTATGAGTAAAGGACGCGAAAAGCTCATGCGAAAAGCTCATGGGTCAAGAGAGTTGGAATGGCAATGATGATGGGCAATACAAGGGGCAATGCCACTTCAACATTGTTTGAAACCATAGGTTTTGGCAAAAGAAAAAAAAAAGGAAGCATACAACTAGAAAGGTAAAATTGAGGTAGCCATTTGGAGATTTTAAGCCATAAAAAAATGTTTGGTAATAACTATTACATCCATTTTTTACCTCCTTTTCAAATTGTAGAAATAGTAAATTGAAATAACTTTTGGTATATGTGGCAACTTATGCAAACAATTTTATTTATTTATTATCATGTATAATGAAAAAAATGGCCTATGATATCTGAACTTCAAGTCTTTTTTGCTTCTTCAAAATCTTCTAGAAAATGCACATTTTATACTGAAAAAGGAGGCTTTTCCAAAAAAAATATTCTAACATATTATTGGATATTCATTAAATATATGCATATTTTGATATAGACCAGACTAGTCACTACACATAGGTAGATAATGGATTCATAATACAATACTAGTGTGGTCTGGGCTGTTGGCCAAAGTGTGAACCCATTACAAAATAGGAAAACTCAACATGTGAACATTGTTTTGCAAAGTATGTATCGATTTTTTGAAGAGCCAAATATGAAAGGAAATCATGCTTGAATTCAATGGCAAGCATGCCCTCAACTGATTTTTCCTTCCAAAACTTCATTTTTTTGGAATCATTCAGCAGCAAAAATCACTTCAAAATCAATATCTCCCACATTTTAAATCCAAATCTTACCAAATAAATTCCATTAAATCCAGCTCATCAAGATCTTCCCAACAACACCAAAGGCACATTCCAATTACTCCGAAATTTTTAGCTACAATTTAATTTAATTTTCAGTGAAAAAATCATTCAATTTTCAAGAACTTCTACACCGCAAGTCCAAACACCCTGAAACCAAGCCAATTCATCCCTCCTCCTCAAGAGCTTTCTAAAGAGACCAAGAACAAGATCTGAAGGATCCCAGTTCGGTGGATCTCATAAGTAAAAACAAAAACAAAACAAAACAAACAAATGTATTACATGTGACTTTTCCGAATGACGTTCTGGATCAATTTTCTACGCCGAAATGTCTGTAATTCTTCCCAGGTTTACTTCTCGAAAAGCTTAGAACGTCTACTAATGTCCCATTCCATCGCAGAATGTCTAGTGACTGCGTGGCACAGGGACCACCATAAAGTTGAAGGAATCCAGCGGAAGCGTGAAAAGAAACAAAAAAGAAAAAACAATAGAAATAAAATAAATGGAAATGTTTTTAATTTATTGTGACCGTAGCAGTGCCACAGAGCGGGTGAGAATCTTATGACTCAGTTCCCGCGCCGGGCCACGCCGGGCTACCCGTAGGACAAATGTCAGGTGACAAGATTGGGGGGCCAATTAATTCCATTGGCCAGACGAAGGCCATATCGAAACGGAGGACGCTGATTGCTTGACCGCTCGGGCAGCTTGTCCGCAGCAGCGCACGGCGCGTGTGTGTTGTTGCGCCTCGCCCCCCGCCCCCTCCTCCCCAGCCCTTCGAGCTCGCGAGCTCGAGAGCGAGATCCAGAGATGGCGTCGCCGAGTCCTGGTGTTTGTCTCTCTTGTCGAGCGTCTTATCCCTCCAACATGAATGTCTCCTCTGTTGCAGGGGGGCTGCATCTGCCTGCTGCAGGTTTTGCCAGGTCTGGCGGGGAAGGTTTTGTGCATTCGAACCGAATTCGGAGCTGTGTTTCCAACTCCGTGCTCAATTCGACGCTAGTTTGTAGGAGATCGTCGTCCGCGGTGGTTTGGAGTAAGCAATCTTGTGGAGAAGGGATTTATATCGACAGGGGTGGAGGAGGGACACAAGCCGCCGGTGGTGGTAATAGTAGCGGGAATAGGGCGGGTTGTAGTGGAAAGTTGGTGGTGCAGTGTATAGGAAGGTATGCGGAAAGTGGTTCAAGTGGTGGAGAGAAGAGGAAGAATGGTATTCTAAGGGAAGGTAATTCGGAGGATCCGGGGGTGTATGTAGCTTCCAAGAGAGAAGGAGGAACTTATGATGTGAATTTGGCGTGGGAGCTTCTTCGTCAGGATGTTCTGTATCTGGACTGGAAGGCGCGCCATGATGTCTCCACCATTGTTGCCGCCCATGATAAGGTTAGAGATTCTGATGACTTTCTCCCGTTGAAGTCTCTCCAGTTTGTTTGTTTGTTTGGTTTGCTTTCCATTGCGGAGGACGATTCAAGGACAGGTCACGCGTGTTTTTGTTTTGTCTAATTCAGATTTCAAGCACTAGTAGAATGTCGAGCTTCCATTGTGCCTTGGAGTAATTTCGTTTCGAGCGCAATTGCATCATCTGGTAGCGGTATGGCTTTGCAATGGAATGTCGTTCTTCGTTATCTTTTGGTTGTCTCTACAGGCATTTGTGGCTAGCTAGGTTTATCCAATTCGCTATTTTCCCCTTGAAGAGAGGGGAAGTAGCTAGTGCGCAGTAAGTCAGAGCTGGTGTGGTGCTACAGGTAGTAGAGGTTCTGAATCCGCTTGTACGGGAGCAGAGATCTGTGGAAACTATGCGGGCTGAGCTAAACAACTTGCAAGTAGAGCTATCCAAAGCGCATTCTCAGGTACGCATTTAGCTTCGACCTAGCTTCTTTTCTCAATTTCAACTTTGAGAAAGGAGGAGTACACGTCTTTGCCTCAACTAGGTTTTCTTGAGGATGTCGACTGTTCCCCGTTTGAATGCACAGTGTTTTTTCTCAAATTGGTTTGAACAGTGATCTCTTAACCCTCCTTTAGGTTTTCTTGGTCCTGCTCAAGACTCTCTGTTGGACGAGCTGTACAAATTCTGCCTTTTCAAGAAATAGGGTTACTATTTCTGGTTGTCAAAACAGTTCTATTGTAGGAATCAATTTTACATGTTCTTATGACAGCGAGCAAGGGATACAGAGTCACTAAGACCTACAATGGTCAATTTTCGACCTGTATGGCAGGTCCATATCTCAGAGGCAAGAGTAGCGCACACATTGCAAAAATTGGCTGAAATGGAAATGGTAGTGAATGACAAGTTGCTAGAGCAAAAGAAGCCACATATGCCAATTTCAGCACCAAAGGCTGTGTCACTGGATGAGGGAGTCAGCAGAAGAACTGATGAGGGTTCAGGTGTTTCTGACTCATCAGCTGGGTTATCAAGGCAAAAATTCCTAGATGTGTCTGGACCAGTGGGATCCTACCCTGCAAAGTTCAAAGATTTTTGGTACCCTGTGGCATTTTCTGATGACATTGATTCCAAGACTATGGTGAGACATTACTTCTAGGCAGTTATTCCTATGGCTATCAGAGTGCAGTGCCCTCCATTTGAGAGCTTGAAATTCATTTCTGCAAGATTCAACAAGATTCTGAAAATTCTAGAACTGTGTTGCAATGTCTACAGTGTGTAAGAGAAGTTGCTGATTTTTTGTTCTGATCACAGGTTCCATTTGAGAGCTTTGAAGAATCTTGGGTTATTTTCCGTGGCAAAGATGGTCGCCCAGGCTGTGTTCGTGATGCTTGTGCGCACAGGGCATGTCCTCTGTCTCTTGGCAAAGTGGAGGATGGCCGCATCCAGTGTCCTTACCATGGTGAGAGATAACCCCTGTGAAATTGCTGTCTCTGCTACTGAAATGGTACTATAGAAATGCCTTATTTGCATCACATTGCAGAGTCTGACAACTGGTGTACTTATATGCATGTAAGAGGTAGCAATGTCAGATTGGAAGGAGGCTGATCAATAACATTCAAATATTGTATGGGTAACAGGTTGGGAGTATGGAAACACTGGGAGATGTGAGAAGATGCCATCAACACGACAAGTGAATGCAACCCTACAGTCACTTCCTTGCATAGAGCAGGATGGCATGGTGTGGATATGGCCTGGAAGTGCCACACCTACAACTACCCTACCTGCTTTATTGCCTCCGTCCAACTACACTATCCATGCTCAGGTTTGTGCTGAGCCATGTGACACTCAGTCATATGCTCCCCCAAGAGAAACAATTTTCTTCTCTTGTGTTTGCAAGTTGGGAAACATTAGTCTGTGTGGGTGTAATGAGGATAGAAGAGCACTGGACAACCAGCTCCTGGATATACTACATAGTCCACATTAGGTGTAAGTACTGACAGTAATCCTGGAAAATAGTTAGTAATGCAAGTTCATGGCGTTTTGTTACTCTTTCACATGTGCTACACATTCGTTGTCATATGCAGATTGTGCTGGAGCTCCCTGTTGAGCATGGCTTGTTGGTGGAAAATTTGCTGGATTTGGCACATGCACCCTTCACACATACTACCACATTTGCAAGGGGTTGGAAAGTTCCTAGGTGGGTGTCTTACATTCATGACTATTCTAGAGTTGTCAACTAAACACACAGTCTCTGTCCCTCTATAATGGGGAATAAGTTGCCCTATTTCATGTCTGTATGGAATCATGCTATGATGTGATGCTATGTCTGTTATAATGACTTGTCTCTTCAGCTCCTTGTACCCAACTTCCATATATTGTAGTAAAAGGAAAAGTTCTTTTTGCCTTGTACTGGTTTTCTTAATTGTGAGTATGTAGATTTTTCATGGGAGTTATTCTCTGAGACTCAAAGTTATTCTAATTGTCTCTAGACTCTCTGTCTTCAGCTTTGTCAAATTTAGGACTCCAATGGCAAAATTGCAAGGCACTTGGGACCCATATCCTATAGCCATGGAGTTCCAACCACCATGCATGGTGCTCTCCACCATTGGACTGGAGCAGCCTGGGAAATTGGATGGCTCTGATGTGGACTTATGTCCCACACATCTTCATCAGCTGCATGTGTGCATACCATCATCTCCAGGGAAGACCAGGCTTCTATATCGGATGGCCCTGGACTTTGCTCCATTTCTCAAGCATGTGCCTTTTATCCACTTTTTGTGGCAACATCTTGCTAACAAGGTAATCCAGGGTCACAACTGCAATGTTCACCTGATTGAAGCTGAATGGTCCATGTGCAGTTTTGTTGCAGTAATGCCATGATACAAATTTTGGTAAAGCATAATTTCCATGATGTTAGAGAGGAATGGGCTTTAGAGAGCAATGAGCTCTGACTTGCAATTTTCTGGGATGTGCATGCTCACAGGTGCTAGGTGAAGATCTGAGGCTTGTAGAGGGGCAGCAGAATCGTATGCAAAGGGGTGCCAATGTTTGGAACCTTCCTGTTGCATATGATAAACTTGGAGTCCGATACCGACAGTGGAGAAAGGGGATTGAAGCTGGTGAAGAGCAGATCCCATAAAAACACACCCAATTAGGAAGCCAGTAAGTTCAACTTGAACATCAAGAATTCTTTTCAGCTCAATATGTTGGGTGGTTTTGGGATCATGCTTAGTGAAAAATTTGGATCCCTTCGGCCTCCCTGTTGTTTTCATGTGGCTTTTCATGTTAGCATCAATCTCAGCATGAAAAGAGCTTGTTCCATGCACAAGGCTATGGTGTCTTTTTTTACTGAACAAGCACCTGTACATTTTGTACTATGTGTCAGAATGGCATTGCAACAAGTTCTCGTGGCTTTCACATTAGCTAAGAGTGGGATGACATTGGGCTATAATGTTGATGAGTTTTCTGTGTGTTTTTAGTATTTAATTCACCGGAAGTTGCACTAAGAGAAGACATCATTAGGACCATAGTGGTGATCATTTCCTGACAGGGACAGCTACCTGCAGAGGAAGAAGGTATCACACCAGTGAATATCCAAAGACCAAGGAAGTATGTCACAGTAGGTATTTCCCAATTTCAGTGCAAAATTAATCAAAGATCATCTTGCACTCTATATGGAAGGATCAAATGACCAGATTTTGGAGTTGAGACAGCAATCTTGCACACTTTCATTGTGAAACTCAACATGATGTGGTGCAAAATTTTATATTTGACTTCAAATTTTTTGGCAAAGGGTTTGCAGCTGTCATATTGAGTTTCTGAGATTCTAAAGCAGCAAAGATGTGGACCCTGAAAAAGAAAGGATAATTGAAAAAGTTTTGAAATAGTCATCTTATGTAAGACCCAAAAGCTGGAATAGTCTACCTGCGAAGTACACACCCACAAAAGAGATGCAAACAAACATGCATACACAAGGTATTAAGACATGCAAAGCACATTCCTGTTAGATGAAAACACACACCTACTAATATGCAACAAGAAAACAAACATCCACAAAAACACGAGCAAGACACAGGCAACATGCATGCGCACAAATGTGCACATGCTCAACACACTCACACCCACACATGCACACAAGCAAACACACAGACACACACAAAACCACACACACGGACACATGCCTGCACATACAACAAGACACCACACATGAACATATGCCTGCACAATCAACACACACAGTCAGACACCACACACATGAACACATGCCTGGACATACAACACACAAATAGCCAGAGTGAACCAACATCCACTGATGCACCATGAGGGAGGGATGGATGGTGGGTGGACAGGAAACTCTTTTCCATTGGCTTTCCTATTCCACCAATACATCTTTGAAGACACACAAAACACATTCCTCTTCAATACATTCCTGTTAGATGAAAACATGCATGTACACACCCACAAACACAACACACACACAACATATATGCCCACAAATGTCCACATGGTCAATATGTGTACACATGCATATGAGAACACCCATGCACACACACTCACACACAACACATAATGTTAGCATACGGGCAACACACACACCACACACATGGACACATGCCTGCACAAACAACATACAGCATATGTGTACACATGCATATGAGCACACACACTCACACACAACACCACATTCATGGACACATGCCTCCACAAACAACATACAACATAACACACACATGCACATGCTGGCACATACAACACACACCACAAGCACACAAATTCACACACATATGACACACAAATTGCCAAAGTGGACTAACAGCCACTGATGCACTGTCAGGGATGGATGGTGGGTGGACAGGAAACACTTTTCTGTTGGGTTTCCAGTTTCCTAACTAACCATGGTGGTCAGCTCATTGCTGTTTTTTACTACTAACCTCCTGACAACTAGCATTCTTTTTTTGGAGAACTTGTTGGGGGAATTTTGGGAAAAATATGCTTTTTCAGTGCAATTTCAACTAAATATGCTTTTTTTTTGTAAATGGAAAAGCTCATCACTTTTTAGATATTATGAACCTGAAAAAAAAATACTGTAGTAACAACTCACTAGCCCTTCCATGATATCCATCTACATGTATCTATTTTCCTAGTAGCCACCTATTGTCCTACCTAATTACTTCAGGACCTGTTTCCTTAATAGGATACCAGTAGTACCTAACTTTGGCAGCAAGGTGCCTAATACATATATATATATATCTTATGGGTCATTTACAGTCAGCAGTAAAAACAATAATATTCTACTATTTGGCATTATACTAAATAATAAAGCTAGTATGCTTGAGAGTTTCTTTCAGATTTTCAGCATGGCAGGCAGGTAATTTTCAGAATTTTTGGCAATTCCAAAAAGTAACTAATTAGTGCCTAACCAGGCTAGATACTATGGGAGATTCCTCCAAAGGTTAGTCTTCCATAGCTGAGTCATAATGGGCTTCCAATCCAATGTGGCTGTTGGTTCACTCTGGCCCAATATTAGTATGAGTTGTTCCTACAGCAAAAGTTGTTGCTAATAGTCAAGCCTTTTAGAGCAACCAATGAACAATGTTGCATAGAGTCTAGTGATGAAATGTAACTGAAGTGCACACCTGTATCAGATCGGTTCCATCATCGTCACCATATAGTTGGAAGAATCACAAACAAGCTTTTCAAATTTTATCTTTGTTAGATTGATGCAACTGTGTTGAAGAACTCTCACAAGTACGGTGGATGAGTGAACAAAATCACAACAAAAGAAAAAACTTACATTCCTCCACAAAAGGTTTCACAATTTCCTGAGTAAAGTCTAATCAACATTCAAGCATGTGGTATAAGCATTGTGGTGATCTAGCTAACCCTCATAATTTCATGTTGCTTGTGAGTGGTAATACTGTTTTGGATGCCAACCTGTGATAGTTCAATGATCTGTGAACACAGACCTTGTGTGGTGTCTTCAATTTTCCTCACTATGTACCACCTTGGACACAATGTTATGCATTTTGGGCTGGGTTGGAAGTCTCAAATTCATGCCTTGTTTGATGGCAAATTATCCTTAAAGTCAAGCATTTTTTACGACCGTTTTTTTTTTAATTTAAGAAAAGTTCCTTAAGCACTTTTGGCACATGGGAAATTGTTTCTAAAAGCATTATTCATTCACATTAAGATCCTGGCAACAAGAATTTAGGATGCCAAGTGCATGGTTCACAAAGTAAGCTAAGGTCAGAATTAAGTTAGTTTACCACAAAATTTCAAAATTTATAACTAATTCTACCAATGTCCAAAAAGTATAGTTCCACTTACTATAAGTTTTAAATTCTCTTGTATTTCTTGGAAAATTAGTTTCAAAGCAAGAAATATATACTCTAGTGCCAAACTCCTTATTCTGACAGTTTTGGGTGCCTCTAGCTTATGGGTTGTGAAAATTATATGCATTGGGCAAAGCCTTCAATTTTGGGGGTGGTTCAGGTTGCATGAATTGCATTTAATGGCAATTTGGTGTGGTGTAAATGCTTAATTTGTGGGATGTTTAAAGTTGCAAGAACTACCAAAGTCAATATGCCATTGTGATGCATCCCCAAAAGAAGATTAATCACAATATGGCAAAAATAGACTGGCCAACAGATGAAACAATTTTTGGTTGTTGATTCAGACAATTACTTATTTCTATTAGCAACTTAAGTACACCACAGAAATTTGAATTGTGAACTAAGCTTTGCAAGAATTACCTACATTTATTTACCAAGTGCACTCTAAGAGCTTGTTTTGTTAGCCGATTGAGTTGTAACAATTACATGCATACACTTCTACAGACCTTAGACAAATGTATGTACATAATTCTTACAAACCAATTATTTGCATTCTACAGATACAACTCCATTCATGCATTTGTTCAAGAGAATCATCATATTGGCACCATAATATGCCCTTGAGCAATGAGCATCTTGGATCTGTTATATCAAAAAAGTGTCACATGGTGGATCATAGCAACCGTACTGAAAGACTGACATAAATCACAAAACCTGCAAGAAATAGACTTCTTGGCTTTTACATTCTATTTTACAGAGATCATGACAGTTTCAAACAAATACAATTGATTGGCCGGGCATTACATAAAAAGCCATGAAAATTTGTAACAATTTCAAAATGAGGTATCTTCCTTCTCACAAAAGGGCAGAGGGAGGTGTTTTTCCTGCATTGACCTAGTTGGTTTCAATTGACCTTTTAGGCATCTCAGCAGCAGTGAAACATCTGGATTTGCAAAACAATAATAGCCCACTTCCAGGCAAACCAATCTTTGGCTTAGTGTCAGAAGCTGACCATTCAGTAGAGGCCCAATCGTGAAAACTGACCCAATGTGGTTACTAGCAGAGATGCATCCAAGAGTACACAGCAGAATAACTGTTGTCCACTCTGCTGAGCAAAGCAAAATATCTCAGACATGCAGTTCAGCACATCTGATTATTCACAGCTAAAGCAAAACAGAGACACAGGGTACTGTAGGGGACAAGCCATTATCACCATGCTAACGTTCCGCCATGCAGCATTCTTACTACTATATGGATGACACATGAAGCCAAACATTGGAAGAGTGGGACAGCTTCACAACCCCTTCTGAACTATAAGCTTTCCTACAACCAGGACAGCGCCCATCATCAGATGCAATCCTATGATAGCAGAAAAGACAGAGTTGGAATCCACAGTCGCAAGGGATGTATGATGAATCTGTCACATCTAGCTCTTCTGTGCAAATAGGACAGTAGCAAGGAGTAGAAGTAGGGCCCCACATGTTCCCATGTATGGAGCCCCACCTGTGATTACTCTGTCTGTTCTGCTGGCTAGGCTTAGTATGCTGCTTCACAAGCCCTGGTAATGTGGGTGGCCGTGAGATGTCCTCTGGTCTCCAAGCCCTGCCAAAATTTCCTCTTCTGCCCCCAAATCCATCATTCTTGTACCTATACTCTGGCTTCAGCTGAGCACTCTGAAGATCTGGATGATGAACCACATTTGGCTTCTTCTCAAGGGCATCCTTCCCTTCAGTGTACTGAACTTGATCTGAGGGTCCTTTATGATAACCCTCAATTTTATGCAGTGTGCCCTGGATGTGCAACATGTCAAAAGCTGCTTCCCAGTCATCCTCTGCATCATGTCTATTTTCATCGTCTTCAGACCCACTTGCAGTGTAGCTGGTGCTTGTGCAACTGCTATTAGACCTGGATTTACTCTCAATGCTGCACCATCCGTTGACCGAACCTTCAATCTGCTCATTCCCTACAGGTAGTTCCCCATTTTCGAAGCACTTGAGCCAACTTCCAAAATGTTCCAACCTGAGAACATCTTTTTTTGTATGCTTACATTCATTGCCTGAACCATTAGCTGCAGATTGAGAGTTCATAGCAGGAGAATCTGCTGGCATGGGTTTGTTGGCAGTGGCATGTGATCCCAACCCCTGAATGCAAATCTGACCTGAAGTCCCAGTCCTCTCCTTCCCTGCACAATCCACATTGCCTGGCTTATGGTGATGCTCTGGCTTCACCCTCCCTGGCTTACCTACACATGGGCCCATCCATCTGCTTAGTGCACCTTGGAAACATAGAAGTGTTACAAGTTACACGAAGCAATGATAAACAAAAAATTCCATAGATGATCAAGAAAATCCTAGTATTACAGTCAGATGTGTGGGCTAAACTGATCCACTTCTTGCTCTGTGGAACTTAAGCTCAAAGCCCATATCTACCTCTAACAGTAAACTGACCATCAGGAAGCAAGACCATGTAGTGATGTACAATGGAGGTACACTCTTCACATTCAGCTGCCATGACACCATGAGCAGAAAGGAGCCTGACAAAAGTTTCTGCCCTTACTGCCCATACACCAAGTTCAAGACTCAACCCAACAGACATTGTCAAACCAATGTAAACCTCCAGAGGGACTGCCTGGATGCAAGTGTTACTTTAATGGAGATATGACAGCCATTTTAAACAAATGGAAAGCCATATACTTCACAACGGGAGCAAGCTTCCTGCAAAGGTAATGCCCCTCTTCTGTTGTCTCCTTTCCCCTCTCCTTCTTGCTTCATCACTTGTCCAGTATCAGACAGGAAATCTACAAGGCTACACGAATTAAGGTTTCCTGTGCACACTGTCTTCCTCTTTTACAAGCATGTCCATCAGAACATGGGTTGCTTTTTCCTAAGGACTTAAAAATTGAAGAACTCTTTCTAGACAGAAGACTGTCCTCTGATAAAACTACACAGAGCCCTCACAAACTAAGGATAGACAAAAGATTGCAGTGCATTCTATCTGTATACCATCATTGCACAGGAGAGATCAATTCCATCCAATATAATTTGCTTCATTTAGATCTGGCTCCCAGTAAAAGAATTATGTGTGCAGGGATCACCTTGAGGATGTTGAGAAAGCCACTGCTCTTGTCGGACATCGAGCTTGCACTGCTTCAGTTTTGCAGTCTTATTCACCTGTGGCCCACACCCCTAGATCGGTAAGAAACTATTTCTTCCCAGCTAACATCGGAGATGGCACATACCCTGGGGACACAACTACCGTCTCTAACCAAATGAAAGCCGAGGTGTAACCGGCTGATAATTCTTTCATGCGGCGAGACGTCCCCGATGAAGACTCGGCTTTTTAGCATGTTCCCAGGACCGGAGGAGCTGAGTCCATTGACAGGATCTCAAGAACCACATGCAAAGGCAGAGAGAAATCTAGAGAAAAAACATGTCAATTTGTCCGGCACAGCGGATCCACACAAAGAACTGGATCCAAAAGAAACAACCAACAGTCTACGGAGCATTTCCTCCTTCAAAAATGACGATTCTCACCTTCTTCTTCCGCCGGCAAGCATCCTTACGATTCATGAATTCAACCGCAGATTGAGAACGCTCAGTCTCCGGTCCCCTGGAATGCAACCGAACTAAATCCTGCTCCACCACCTGCTGCTGCTGCGACGGAAACCCACTTTCAGTGCCACCACAACCATCAACACCACCACGGCGCTGCACGACGTCTGCGTTCACGGTCGAGCGTGTATTGGAAGCAGCCATGTGAACAAAGTGTACCACCATACCCTCTAAAACAAAACAAAGGCGAAGCACCACGCAAGGGGGACAAACAGCGCACCAAACCCTAACTTGTGTTTTTAGTCTTCTCTCTTCATCTCTGTTTTTTTCCTGTCTTTTGGAATCAACAATTTTTCATCTAGGTATTCATGTTTGAACAGCAAATTTATAGAGTTGCATAATTGAAGACTTTCATTGACAAAATCTCATGCTTACAAGAGCTTTTATATCTAAAAATTCAACATTTAGGAACAAGATGATGAGGAGGTGGTTGCTTTTCTGAATTGTTGTTGGGAGCATTGTGGGGTTGATCTAACAAACAATCTTTCATTCTGGTTTGAATGAATAATCTTAATCTGAACTAATCTTCAATTAACCAATCAAGTGCATGATGCTAATCATCACTTGCAGACTGCAATTGCAATGGATGCAGCACTTGGCTTCACATTAGATTTCCATCACTCCTCTTGTTTTGTCATAATGAGAAGTACATGAGAGAATAGAGTTCTATCACAACAATCATCCTCATTTGAGAAAGCTGCCAGAAGAATTTAGCAGATGTGAAAAGACTGCAAAAACACTCAACATTGAAACTTCTCTTATTTCATAAAGAAACTGCTGCAAATGGCACTAAACCCCAGGGGAAGTGCAGGTGTTGCTGCTGCAATAAAGCACCACCATTCAATTGAGAAAACACAGGCAAATCACTCGCTATAACTGTCACTCTAGCCACTTGTTTGACTTACAAGGTGCATAACAGAGCATCTGATTTAGTAACAAGGGGTACAGCAACTTTGCAACTATATGCATACAAGGCAGTGTTCTCCTTCTCGTTGTCTTTGACTGAAATGGAGAGAACAGCTTTGCACCAGATTGGGACTCCTAGCAAGGGGCTTGGGCAGTCACTGATGAGTACTTGCTGAGCTAAGCTTTGTGCGCACCACATGTGCTAGAATTTTAGCTTCCTGCACTGCTCTTAAAGGCCGCCTCCGCATACTCTGCAATGTTAAGTAAGAGACAACTGTTCTTATTGCTCTGGAATTGATCAAAACACCATGACTATCTGGATTTGCAACAATACAAACAGAGTATGCTTCAAGGTGGTGTTCAGTTTAGAGAGCAAGTCATGCAAATAGGCTTTAGTCTTTTAGTGTTGATAGAGGGCCACAAGAAAGTCCTGTTTCCCAAGTCCATGGTAGAAAACTGAAGTAGGATAGCTGAGAGCTTACCTCAGATTTCCAAAGGCCATCACCAGAACTTCTCGGAATGATATGGAAATGGGTCTGCAGCCACCAAACAAACAGCCATCAGTCTCAATCAGTTCCACATTTCCTACTATGTGGTTTCCAACCCACCTGATAGAGCAAAAACAGACGCTCTTTAAGAACTAAGTGGACCAATGTCAGCAACTGTAGGAAGGGGATAGATACATACATGGAAAATTACTTGACCTGCAGCCACTCCACTATTCACCAGCATATTGAATGAGTCTGTTAGTGCCCAACCCCAATCCCTCTTAGCTTTTCTATTTTTACATTGACTATGCTTATCAGTAACAACAAGGCATAAGTCTGTTGGTAAGTATGTTTACACATTCCATCTCATAGTTATGCAGCTCTATCACAGCTTTTCAACCAGAAGATTTTCTTTGTTTTGAACTCTGTCCACTGGTTCCTCAGGCTCACACAAAGTAGGTTAGCACACGTCTGCAAACACTATGCTGACTTTAACATGAATGATGTAGCACATAATCCATGTCTAGTGCACATAAGACCCAAATACTGAAGCTCTAACAGAGTATCAATGTAATTGCTTGAGCACCATGGCAAAGGTAGGGCAGATTCAGGTAGGGAAGGAAGACACAGAAGAAATAGTTTAATAGCAAAGAAGAAAATAGATTACCTGAATGAGTTGCTTCCATCAGAGCAGTACTGATCAAGGGCACTGCAGCACACATGGCTGCTGCTATCTGCAAATCAACCCAAACAACATAGAAAGCACCAATTGCTCAAACATAAATTTGTCTACGTGCAGGTGGGTTGTGTTCCCTAATAAGGTTACCCTCTGATGAGTTTGAGAGCATTTAGATCTTGAAAAGATTTTCAAAGACAGAAAGCAACAACTCAATACCTGTGGAGGTGTTACTTCTAAGGATGGGAAGTGGGCCTTTGGAAGCAACAGTGAATGCCTGTCAACAAACACAACTTATATCTCTCAGCTAGAGCCTTACTGTATCTACTGATGAATTTCCATTGTTCCCCTCTTGACCTAAAAGACACAATTTGTGGCTTGGCTGTGTTGTTGCACATGTGACCAGGTGCATCCAGGTGTAACTACAGAGGTGTTAACTAGATACACAGTGCAATCAACAGTAAAAGAATTGAAGATTTCTCCACAAAGAGTCCCCCTTGATGATCTAAACGTTCCTGAACATATACAGACTCTAAACAGAGAACACATATTGCTCACAAGTTGCATGCAAATAACATGAATTGTGGAAAATCAGAAATGTAGAGCAGAGGAGTTGCAGAGAGCCATACCCAAAGCAGACAGGATGTGAGTCAAGAATGCATAAGCAAGCTTCATCTTCGTACAACTGTTCAGCTCCACAATTTGGTCAAATCAGCAACAGTGGATAAGCACATCTCTGGATGCAAAACCTCAAGACATCAATGAAAATCAGGATTTATCTGAAGCATTCACAATTGAGTCAGAGAATCATACCTTATATGCAGGAGCTAGACCATGAACTATCTCACAAAACACACAGTTTTCACTCATACCACTGTGGAATTGGGATTGAGTAAAATGCCCCTTGGAGGATCCTTGATCATGAGCCCTTGAATTTCCCATTCCTTGCACACTGTTGGACTTTGAAAAAGTCGTCACACTGGCAATGCCAGCTCTGACAAACCCTAAACCCTTGTCAGGTGCTGGAACCCTGCTGTTGCTATTCCCTGCAGCAGGACTACTCTCACCAATTCCTTCTCCGCTCTCTCTCCCTCTATCTTCAGCGGCCTGTTTTGCACACCCTCTGTCTTCTGCTACCACACTCTTAATTTCCGTGTCCCTCCCATCATTCTCAATCACAGCTGTGGAGTTCGTCCCAACATTGAGCTCCAATGCATCTTTCTGAAACCGTCTTGCGTCTAATACTATGGAATCTTCCACTTTCTCATCCTTCCGTTTTAGATCGTCACTCCTATCTTCTAATGATTCGCCTCTACAAAATTCTAAACTAACCCTATTACTCACTAGGCCAGGGATACAATCTAGAGATGAGTTTTCCTCGACTTGACCCCTAAACTCTCTCACCAAAGGATGAAGATGACCCTCCTTACTGAAAAAAGCTGATTCCTCTCGACAGTCCAAAATTCCGCAACGTCCAGACACTCTCACGCCGCGGAAGTAGTTGTCTGCTGAAGAAGAAGAAGAAGAAGACTCAACACCATTTCCATCACATGTGTGCGTGGAGGAGCAGCCGCAGCTGTTACAAGAAAAACATTCAACGGCACTTCTTGTTGCGCATGGAAAAGCGTCATTTGAGAATGGAGAGAGGAGCGCAATAGCAGACATACTATTAGCTGAGACATCACTTGCAATGTTTCCACATGAAGACGAAGGTTGCAAGTGCAACAAGATTGTCCTCAATCGCCTCTCTGCCATGTCCGACAATTGTGCGCACGGACAGACACTTAATATGTTGCACAAAGTGTAGACTGCATCATTAGCATCATCACAAAAAAGTCCGGCAACACACAGACCATATCATATCTCGGGGACCTTGAAACATTATCCAGGAACTCTCCTACCTATCTCACAACAACACATAAGAAGTGTGCCGAAATAGGCAAATCCATGAAGATAGCACACATGTTAAGCCGGGCCCACACCTATTGGAAGAGAGAGAGAGAGAGAGAGAGAGAGATGATGGTTTAGATTTGTGGCTATCCACGACCAATCTATATTCGATTTCACCATCATCATCAGATGCAACTAAGAAGCTGTCGTAATCTGTGGATTTCGTGAAGGGAAGATCGACAGAACGAGCGCGATCGAGTAGATTGCGAGCAGCACGGTCAGAGGGAGAAGAGCGCATCGCTGTGCGTCAAGAGCATGAATGAATCTATTGACCTAACCCTAAATTGAAATAACCCTAAAAATCTGGAGACGATAAGAAATAGGGTTTGTTGAAATAGGGTATCCCCCAACCCCCCCCCCCCCCTCCTCCCCCCCCTTTTGTTGTTGGCCTTGCCTATCAAGGCAAGGATATTGTGTTAAGATTCATTATAGAGTATAGTAGCTTAAGGGATTTTGGCCCCTAGGTAATGGGTCTATTTTCATACGAGGATTTTTGAAAGATGATATTTTGGCTTGGGTTGAAACTTGAGATCAGTTATAGAGTTATTATATCTTGAAGGATTTTGGTTTCTTTTGGAGGATTTTTTGAAGATTATATTTTTGCATGGTGAAACATGTGAGTTTCCATAATCCTTCTTTTGCCTTGAGATACTTTTTAATGTAAATGGCAAGGCCGTAGTGTGATACACTCCTTGTTTTAAAGGGATAAAGGTTTACGCCATAATTTATTTATTGTTCAACGTAATATTGTGATTGTGAAATGCAATGCAATGCCTTAGGATGGATATGTTATGGTTAACCATAGATCAACCAAAGTAGTTCACCAAGAACTTATATAATAGGCTTATTATTTAGTAGATCAACAATAACCTATTTTTAGCCATTAATTTTGGACTTTTGCCATGTCAAGACGTAAGTGACTAAGTCACCATGTTTCATGATTTAATTGTTTTGTGTTAGACTTCGATATGATCTAGATTGATTGTGACATGAAAAATTATTATGCCGTGAATTTTTCAACAAGGTTATTGATACAATTTATTTATTATTAATGTAATATAATATTTGTAAAGTGATGAGAAGAATTACCTAATAAGAGGTCTTTGGGTATTCATAACAATAATCGAAATCCAATATTTCAAAACAACACAAAGGTTAATTTAATCATAGGAAGATTGTGTTAGGCTTAACTTTTGATGTTAAAAAATAAAAAAAGTGTCGTGTGATATAACAATTGATGTTGCTTTCTCAAAAAAAATTTCATGTTACATGTTATTTTATCAAGTACATAGCTTTGTTGATGAAACCCTAGATGTTTTTGGTTTTGTTGTTAGGACCCATCAACATTAATGAGGAAAAATGGAAACTACATGTTGTTGCAAGAGAAAGTATATAGTTTCAATATAGTTGAATTATGAACTTTTTATAAAAATGTTGTGTAGTACTAGTATTTACCTTTTTAGGTCTTATTACCATAATAATTTTATATTTTCTTGGAAGGCATCATCAAAATCATTTTAAGACTATTGAATTTCATTGGGAATAAAGTTTTTTTTAATTAGATGTGATTTTTATTCTTCATTTTCATAAATGTGATTAAAGATCATAAATTTACACAAGTTTTGCCCTTGGAGGGCATTTAGAGGGTAAGGGGAGAACATGTCATTTATGGAATTAAATCCCCCTTAAATTTTAGCTCTTCCTTTCAAAAATCAAAAATGCATATGTAGATGAAATCGATGAAATCAATAACATTTGATTGATTTGGTTACCTATTATTTAAATAATCTCAAAATGGTAAAATAATATTATTTTGAATGTCTCACTCTTCCTTACCATGTGTACCATGTGTACCTATAGTATGTGAAATTGTTCCTGTAACAATTGGAATGGATGTGGTGATTTTTAAGCATTTTTCAATTTAGAAAAATCTTATTTTTATTTTTCGAAACAACTTTGAACCAATATATAAGATATTTTTATGTGCTTGCAACAAACATTTGGTTGTGATGGAATTGGTTTACTCAAATGCCCCCAACCTACATTAATCAAGATATCCCTATTGTGAATCCCCTTTCAATAGTTGAAAATTTTGAGAAATACAACTTAAGAGGTTTTAATATGACATTATAATGTATATTCACAAAATCGACTGAGATAAAAAAGGGCTGAAAGCTTGAACATTTTTCAAATCATTATTAAAAGGTTCACAATCAATTGTAAGAACAAGGATAACTTTTTAAATTTTGATGAATAAGAATGAGTGAATCATAATTTAATTTAGTTAACCTAAACAAGTATAAGTAAAGGCCATTGAAAGCATGTTTTTCATCTCACCAATATAAGTTGTGGGTGGTGTCTAGTTTAGTCTACATCTTGCTTGGTGTTTTAATCTTGCTATTAATAAAGTGTTTGTTCCAATTGTATTTTTAAAAAATCTTGCCTTTTAATTTTATCAAGCTAGGAAATTGTTCATAGTTCTTTGTCAAGACACCACCATGTCCTCAACAAAGAAGTTGTGTGAAGTTTTATTTTATTTTATTTTTAATTTAAAAAAATTGTTGGAATGTTAAACCTTTGACGGATATCCATGTTTTCACTAGAAAAATGGGTTTAAAATGAATATCACCTTCTTGTTGTGAAAATGCCTTATTATCCAAGCTTAAGTCTTTCTTTAAAATCTTATAATGCCTGGAGTTCATATTTGGTTTTTTTGTAATTTTGTCTATGTTGGAGTTTGGACATTACACATACCCTTATCAAGTTTGTGCAAACTTGAAATATTTCTATCACGACTCAATGTCAATTTTGTTAAATCATTTAAAACATTTTTTTGAACTATGTTGTGATGGATACTCCAAGTATGAGGATCCTTTGGTTACTTCCATTCTCTTCTTGACATCAAGAATTTTACTTTACCCATGGAATGATCTATTAACTTGAAGGGGGGGAAGGGGTTGGGGAGGCAAGATGAATAATGTCTAGCTTTTGGATTTGGAGGAATCAACCATCATGTCTATCATGTTTATAAATGGGAGGAGCTTGATGGTGAAATGTTGCCACTACGAAACAAAACTTTAAGAATATGGTGTAGAAGGTGAAGCAAGCATTTGAAGTAGCCTTCCCCCTTATCCAAGAGTTGCAATGTCTTTTTTGAAAACATGAGCTATGGTGGATTTAAGATTAGTTCATACACAATTTTGGGTGCATTCATTAAAAGATGTAAATAACGCTAAGTTCCTATTACTTTGACCTTTTGAATCCTTGGTGAAACCATCCTATGGACATTAGCCTTCCTTAACATCCACATTCTAGGTTCCTAGGTGAAGTTCTTTCAACTAACCATGACAAACACCTTTGAATCTACAATGATTAAAGTCAATGACTTGAACCCTAGAACAAAATTTTGGGGTGAAATCTTAACATGTGCCATCCTCAAATATAAAATGTCAAAATACATATGACTTGTTGAGGTGGCAAGTGTGCAAGTCTTGGGTTTAGTTGAAAATAAATGCATTTTCAACACCTTTTCGTTTTTTAAGAACAAGTTTTCTAGCAATTTGGATATTTACTTCAACATGCATACTGAGTTTCTACAACACCACGGAGAATTTCCATTACAACAAAGCCATCATTGAATGAGAATCCATTGAAAAATACAATTTTGTTGTGGTGCTCACATGGCTTATGAATATTATGTTTGGCAAATGATAACATTTAAACTTGTATGGTGGCACATTTATATTTTGAGTTTTTTTTTTCCATATATGTGTTATAATACAACATTTGCCTATATGTTTTCATGATTGTAGTAATAAGCATATGAATTATTTGGTTGTATAACTATCTAATTATTGTCAAGCTATTCCAATGTTCAACTAGTGATGCAAAATGGAGGTGATTTGGACATTTTATTTATGGGGATTTGTGTTATGTTGGGATGGTTAGGCTGTTGGTTGGAGGTCACCTGTATTACAAAAGGAAATTTCTTTCTTGATGGGTGCAATTTGATCATTTGTTTATATAAATGTGGGTTGTATTCTATTAATGTGTGTCCAATTGTATTGAAATAATGAAAAACTTGGCTATTAGCGATGGAAATGGAAATGGTGATCATTTGAGAAAAAAATTTCAAATGCAAAACAATCATGACAATATAATGATACACATCAAAATCTTTGAGATTTGAATGTCTTGGGAAATGCCATGGAAAATATTATATTCATTTCATTAACACAATAATGAACTTAACCTTGAACTAAAATGGCCTATGACCCACACTTATATTGCATATTGCATTGTAAGACCATATAAAAATATCAACAAGAAGTATTGAAATGATTAATTAGGTTTCCAAAAACAAAAACATTAATGAATGGCTATGATAGTGCCAAAGTTGCAAATTCACCATTCAATAATAGTCATTATAACCTTAAGAACACAATTTTGGAATTAACCTTGGCATGTGACCTTGGACTTGTTCGAAGAAACATTACTTATTGTTTCTAAGTTGAAAACAATACAACAATATTTAACTATATGATGGTTCTTTGAGAAAAACCCATGTGTTAATGATCACCTACTTAAAAATTTGTTGTAATTGAACTTTTAAAAATAGATTATCTAAATACAAAAACACATCTTACTAACTATATGTTCATGGTAGAAATTCTTAAATTAATTGGTGCCATGGGCATCATAATAGTTAAAAGGTTATTAATGGTAGTAACTTACCATTTTTTACCAAAGGACAAAGCTAATGAAATTTGTTAGATGAATGGTTGGTGGTAATCCATCAATCATGTGGACCTTGTATGGTATGGGAGAAGAGGGATGATTCGAAAGAAGATAAAAGGGGATTATGGATCATTTTTTTATATTCAAGATTATAATTTTAGATTAGATGTGGTTAGGAAAGTTCTCTTGGGGAAAAAATGTGTATGTGATATCGAAAAGAAAGGAAGAAAATATGGAAGCAAATTCTATTTTGATTATTGTAATGGAAAATGGTTGATGTATTTTCATGTTTCTTGTTGGTGTTTGGTTCTATTTAAAATATGAAAAGAGAAGAGAGGGTTGTTCATATTAATATTACATAGAGTTTTGTTATTCTTATATATTAATTATTCATTTCTTCTCCAATATTTGTATGCCATCCACTCTTTATTTTAGTTTTTGGAGTAAGAAATACATTTTGTCACAGGACGGTAATTACATTGGAGGGCAACATCAAAGAGGTATACTTAATATTTGAGGTCTAAAAGGAATGGAAAGCTATTGTAGTTTGTAGGCAACAATCACAAAAGGTTTGTAGGTGTTGCAAATAGTAGGCATCATCTATAAAAAGTCTATAGGTGAATGTGGGTCTTCTTTCAAATTTGTAGATGATGATATTTGCAAGATGTTAATTGTAATAAGATAGTAGCTATAGCATGATGATAGGTAGACAAAAGGAAGTCCCTACCCTCGTGTTTCTCCATTTTTCTTGTTATTTGTTTTTCTAATTGGTAACCTTTTATTTGATGGTAATCAGGTTGTTAGATCCCACAATTTTACATTTGGAAACCATACTAGGGTTCTAAGTTGCCAAATCCCATAGTTTTACATTATAAACCAATAAGATGTAAACACAAAAAATGTTTTTAAAATTAACCCAATCTCCCTTACCAAACATCATTGTTATTTTTTTAAAAAATTATGTTCATAGTTTGATCCATTAAAAAAAAAAAAAAAATCATTATATCGTTCTTAATCATATCCTACCTTTATAATTCACAATAGGGTAAAAACACAGTCAAAGGAGCCACTAAAGTAAATGGACATTTCTTAAAATTACATTTTTGTATCCTTGAAATATCACAAGTGAAACATAATAGTTTGAATTGTCACATTTTTTTCGGAAATATATTTAATTAATTGCAAAGTTTACATGTTCAAAATTTAACACAAATCAAAAATGTTTTTACATGTTCAAAACATTCAAACTTCGAAAGTGGATAATCCTTATTTTTTTCATACATCTTTTTTCTACCAAATATGCATCATTCTTTTTAAAATTGCAAAGGATTTTAACATTGATGATTAAAAGGGCAAAAGGATTTGAACTGATGAAAATGGTTTGTATAAGTAATTGGAGCACATTTGGTTCAAAAATGTTTTTAACCCTAAAAGTTATGGATTTTGAAAATGTGTTTTTAACAAAAAAATATTCATGTTCATGTGATAAAGGGCATGAATGCATAATATAAATGATATAAAATAATTTTTTAGTCAAAATATATTTATATTTAAAATGCAGTGTTAAAGGGGGTACTTGAAATACAGTTATAAATCAACATAAAAATGACACATGTCATGTGTAATCCTTGGAAAAAGACTTTTACCTTGGCATCCCTAACTTCTTTGATTGTGTTTTCACCGAGTATAACATAATCTTGTAGTGATTATGATCCATAAACATAACAAAGTATAATTGTATTAGAAAAAAAAAAAAAAAAGGTAAAAATTCTTGGAATTCATTAACTTAATAAATGCTTATAATTGTTTTCAAAATAATTATTATATGCATTTAAAATTTAAATTTATAAAAAATAAAAA
>Ga0116231_10000446_pt1 | contig 71035 bp, 53 predicted proteins | sample S1TSphgellanicum_2_FD_89695 | JGI IMG/M metagenome (GOLD analysis project Ga0116231, IMG submission 89695) | Host-associated microbial communities from peat moss isolated from Minnesota, USA - S1T2_Fd - Sphagnum magellanicum MG | ecosystem: Host-associated > Plants > Peat moss > Unclassified...
GGCCTTGTATTGGGAATCCCTTTATTGATAAATAGAAAAAAACTTGATAAAAAAACAAACCCAAAAACCAAAAAAAAAAAAAAAACCCCTAGGTTTGATCATTTATTGCACATACACATGGAGTGGATAATGATTTATAAACTAATGCTTATAACCATTTGGGGTCATTATCATCTAGAGCTTTAAAAAGTAGGACTATTCATCATCACGATGATTAATGATTTTAAATCCTTTATAGATCATTTAATCATATTTGTAGTAGTACTTGTTTTTTTCTTTAAGTTTTTGTTATATCTACCACATTTCAAGGATTGATGATGATATTTTTTTGAAATTTGTTACATTTTGTTTTTCTTTTTTGAGTCTTGTGTTTTTGCCACACTTGGATTGATAATATTATTGAGATTTGTAATGTGTTAACTTTTCTTCATTGGATTTGTGTTTTTCTATTACATATAGATTCAATGTGATGCTTAAACTTTGATCATCATCTATATTGCAACATAGATTTGATTGTTCAAAGTTATGCCATGATTTGGAATCTTTTGTTGGTTGAAAGCAAGGCTTGTTGGATGGATGCAATCATAACATTCAAAAATATCAATTATAACTATTTCAACAATCAAAAGATATTATTTGACTCTACATCTTTTACGAAAAGACGGTTATGATGGGCATAAGAACAAAACAACAAATTTGACAATCCTTCATTCATTCACATAATTAAAAAAATCACAACAACAATAATAATAAAAACAAACAATGATTATATATATATATATATATATATAATTTTGCAATTATACTTCTTCACAAACAAATGAAAAGAATTACATAGTCATGGAAAGAAATTACTAGTCTATGTTTTGAAAAGAATGCAAGTCTTACATTTGTTTTACACAAAAAAAATATACAATACAAAATATAATGTTGTATATAGTAATTATCGCAACCTTAGCCTTGGGCTCATGACCAAGGCGAAAATTTACAAGGGTGCAAGCCAAGAAGGAACATGGAAAGTCACATCTCATGTTCCCAGCAATGTAGGAGAGTGTGTGGGAATGAACCCTCACACTCTCAAGTGAGCTTCCATTTTGGGAATTAGAGTCTCAATGGACTCCCGAATCTTCGAAGAGCAATTTTAGGGGTCAAAACTCATTAAATTGAGGCATTCTATATATCATTGGAAAGCTTTTGGAACGTATATGTGAGAAATTGGCTTGCAAGACCCATTTGGACACTTGAAACACAAGTTATGGTCAAAAGAAGGGTCGAGAATCAAATTGGCAATTTGACTCCCGATCACTAAAAGTCGGGAATCACCCTGATTTCCTTGCATACAGGTGGAATGCAACATACCATTGAAAAGCTTTCAATGAGGGCTACAACTTTGCTTTAAACCTCATATTAATCGAAGGTTTATAGACAAAGTTATGGGCCCCCAAAGTTGCAGAAGTCCCAACTTTAAGAATTTCGGGATTTTCACTTGGGAGTCGGAGGACAAAATGCCATTTGGATGCTGGTCCCGTAGCCGGCCACAAAGTATACTATAAGGGGGAAGGTGGTGGCTTCCCCCAAATCTGGGCCATGGTGAGTCTTATGAGTTTGAATTTGCCTGTGGTGAATCCTAGCACCAAAAGTGCTCTACTTATGCACTAACTGACTTGTTGTTTGGTTTATGCAGGTCCGTGTGAGTGATTATGTGCTTATCATTCTTCCTAGTCTCATCCCGGAACTCTAGCATGCCCTTCTACACCCAAAGTGTTGCAAGCCAAAAAACATGCATCCAATTTTTTGTTCTTCCGTTGTTTTAACTTTAGACTCACATTTGAGTCTATCAAGGAGCTTGGGAATGTGTCAGTAATGATTCACTTTCATCGCCATGAAAGTTTTTCCTACCACGCAGATACCATTTTTTTTGCTTGGATTATTTTGTTTTTATGTAAATTTAATTCAAATGCCATATTAAAAAATTAGAACAAATTTGTTTTAGTTTTTTAGTATGGGACTCAAATTAGTTGGTATTTCTTTAAAAAATTAAGAAATGGTGACAACAAAAGGTTAGAGCAAATTGACTAAGGGGGGAAAATTAATTGCATGTCCATATTCCAGCTCTTGATCAGTTCTTTAATCCCCTTGTGAACCCAACACCTAGAATCATAAAAGTTCCCAAAACCCAAATAAATTAAGATCAATATGTATTTACATTTAATTTTTGAAAAATTAATTCACTTTCGTTACTACTCTAATCCACTTTCAATTCATGAATGTACACAATTTAATGTGCACGAGGGGTAATGATGATTTTATTTAGCCTTCAAATCATTGGTCCAAAGTGGTTATGATCTTTCACACAAAAAAATTCATTTCATCCTTGCGTTAAAAGATCATATACCAAAATATTACATATTTCAATTGTTTCCCCCAATTTTGTAATACCACATATAAGAAATGTTTTTTAAAAACCTCCTAAAAAGCCAATTTAATGGACTGGTTCTCTTCACATAGAAAATTTTTAGAAAAATTTAATTCATTTTTAATTCTATGTTTTTGGAATAATTTTTAAATTGATATGGTTTCAAATGGTTTTGCAAGATATGGTAGGTTGGAAACCACATGTCATTTTTCATATTTATGAAAAATGAGATTCAAAAAAATGTTTATGATCGAATTCAATTGTGATGAATGCAACGTTATCAACCTTATGATCACAATTGGAATGCTCAAAATGAATTATATGATAAATGGATTAGTTATTCAACAAATGTGTTTACAAACACAATATGTTGTGCAATATGTTGACTAACCAAACTTAATCATCAACATAAACATTTAAAGTAAATAAATAATATGTATAATAATATAAATATTAATGAATTTAAGTGTACACTTTATGGCATTGTTGATTGCTTATTATCTAATTATAAAATTACTTCAAATGGAAAGGAGATGTGTGTGTGTGTGTGTATGCATGTGTGTTCAAAATGTTATATTGAATAAGATGCACCAATTGTAAAATATGTCATTTTTCAATCACCAATTTATATGAAAGCACTTTCGTCAAAACATCCACATTATATATAATTATTGTGTTTTTTAAACATTATACATATAATTGGGGTTTCAACATTAATTAAATAATAGATAAAAGTTTATTAAATAGTCCTTTATTGAGTTGGGATGGTATTTTAGATAAGGAATATTTCATCATGATGTTATATATATTATTTTTCCCCATTTCCCCCAAAACATGGAAAGTATAAACAATACATGATTATTTTTGAACAATCTAATGAATTGAATAGCACTTGCATTTTGAAGTCATGAAAAAATCATAGTTTGATCTAATGGATTACAAGATAATACAAAAACATATGATAAAATTTAGTTTATTCCATTTTGTATTTCCACATGGATATATTAGTGTTTAGGGTGGTAGAATATCAATGCATGAATAGTTAGAATTTTGGATGATTTCATTATTCTCATCATTTACATTGTATAAACCATATTTATTAATCATGCATGTTTTTTGACAATCACTTCAATTGATTAAACATATTTATAATATTTATTTTTAAAAAAATACAAATCAATAAAACAAAAAACCCATAAATGATTAATGCTAAATTTTTTGGATATATGATAAAATACAAGTTTGCATCATCAATTCAAGGTTCTCCTACATGGCATATATCCCAATTAGAAGATTTATTAACAATGGTAGAAGAATTTGGTATGCTTCAATTTTTAAAACTTTAATTATAGATGAAATACATAAAGATAAGAACATAAAGAATACCTTACCACTATTAAAAAACTTGGTCCTAATCCACTCAACATTCCACCCAACATTAAGTGAAAAAGACCCTTTTCCACCCGCGTGCATTCATAGTGGAAATCATTAATGATTTGGAATGTGTGACAAGGTGTCCATTATTATTCCACAATGCACCATTCCCATCCATTGAAATCCACTAGTTTCCACTAAAAATTCACTATGAATCCATTAAAAGTTCAATATGAAATCTAATAATAATCCATTATGCACACATTCAAATGGAAATGGTCCACCAAACAACCACGGGTTAATGATTTGGATGAACTTTTTTTTTGTCGCAACCTTAACATTGGGTTTGCAACTAAGTGTGAAGTGCAAAAACCCATGTGGTTGAAAGTGTGTTTAAGTATGAAACACACTCTCACAAATGGGGGAGAGTGCAAGGGATGGAAACCCAATGACTCCAAAGTGCACTCTCATTCTGGGAGTTGCATTAATGTGAAAGTTACAAGTGTTCAAAGCCTTGGTTGAAAAGGCAAACAAACACCAAATTGGGCCTTTAAGACACCATTAAAAAGGTATTGAAATTTAGATGTTTAAAGTCCCCTTTCATTGCTCATTTAAACATAATTTGCATGAATTATGATCAAAAGAAGGGGTAAGAATCAAATTGGAAGTTTGACTCCCGACCACAAATCCTTGGAAAGCAAGGTTCAAATGAGGTTTGATTGGGGTGTATTATACACTGTTGGAAAAAGTTTTTTTAGGGCTATAAGGTTTTACCCTCTCATTTGCAAAATAGAATTGATTTGAGAAAGATATGAGCCTCCAAACTCTTGGGACAACAAAAGTCCCAATTTTGGGGGAAATGACATTTGGATGTAATCTCCACAAAGAGGCACAAAATATACTTTCAAGAGGGGAGTGGTGTCTCCTCCCAAAGGTTGTGAGCCGTGCAAAGCTTGTGGTTGAGATTGTCCCTACTAACTTTGTCACATCACTTCCTTTCAACTTGCAAATTGTCTTCTTTTCTTAGTTGTGCAGGTTGATCTCATCTTGAACTCTCACTTGTGAGTTCGTATCAATCCCATCTCAAAGCTCTAGCACGCCCTCCTACCCCTAAAGTGTTATGAGTTAAAGAACATGCCCAATTTTTTTCTTCTTCCTTTATTTTGTTATGGGACCCACCTCTGGGTTTTTTGAGGAGTTTGGGGGCGCATCATTTTCACTTGGCTTAAGTTGGGTGGAAATGCATAAGGGATTAGGACCATGTTCTCTAATAATGTTGACATCATGTTTTTTTTATTATAAGATCTTAAAAGCAATGTATAATAGTGACCCCACACATGAAGTTTTTGCCATAGGGAAACCCATCCTTGGGTGGTACCATTAACAACTACCTTAAGGAATTCATTATAAAACCAAAAGTGGCCAAATCATTTTCCTAGGACATTTTTAAAATGTTTCACAAACTATAATTTTTTTTTGGTTCATGTTTATCTATGTTTTAACATATGGCTCAAAGTCTATTTTGGAATTTAAAACAATGAAATTTGTCAAAATTTTGTATTCTTAATAGAGACGGCCCCTTTAGGAATCAATAGTTTTAACTTTGGAAATTCATAATTAAATTATAATTATTCAATTAATTACTTAATCAAAAAAATAAAATGACTTCAAATTTGCTTTAGGAAAAAAAAAACTTCAAATCATGTTTTAAATTTATGTTCATAACCAAAAAGTTCAAGGAAAAGAACTAGCATTACGTAACGTTATGTTAAAAAGATTAAAAGACACAATATTCTTAATATTATTAAAATTTCAAAATCTATGAAACCTAATAAATTTTTTCATTAAAAAAATTAAAATATTAATTTAAATGTTTCTTATTATTTTTAAAGTTTGATGGGTCCGAGAAAATCAAGGTGTGACATTCTTAATGGTACAACCCAATAATGGGTTTACCCATATGGGTCTTTTTTTTCAAAAAAATTTACTTTCAACATCTTTGGTTTTTCTACAAACTTTTTGGTTGCATTTGTAATGGATCTAAAATTGAATGGTAATTTATTTATTTATTTATTTTGAATTATTGCAATTTTGTTGATGGATCTTATGGCAAACTTGTGTTGTATAAGAAATACATCATCATCATCATCCAACAATTCCTTTGTTGGGAGTTGGCAGCCAATGACAATGAGACCTTCAACCATGTCCAAACAATTAAAAAAAATTTCAAGCATGTTTAGTTTTTAAAAACAACCCAATTCCTTTACAAGCCTTCCTTGCAAATCACAAAGCAAAATCCCACCTTGCAAGAATTCTTGCAACTATATATGATTTAATTTTAAATGATAATTATAATATAATATAATATAATCCTATATTATTATTATTATTATTATTATTACTATTGTTATCATTATTATAATATTTATTAAATCTATTAATTAATAAATTTAGTTGCCTACATTATTTCATAGTTAATGTAAAAGATAAAATAAAATAATTTATCTACCTACTTGTTTAGGCAGCCTACGTTAACCATTTAAGTCACGTAAAGCTAAGGTAACTTAGGTAGCCAATGTTGTATGTGGGAGGACTTGAATTCCTCACATCCCCTTTGAGGAATCGAATCGTTACCATTCGACTACCATTTCAAAAGTTGAAAATTTTCATCATCATATTGTAATAAACTTGATTGACTTTTATTTTTTAATTTGTACATATTATAGCATTCATTAATGAACTTTAATATTTTTATATTACCATCTAAATTGAAGGTTACACCATGTACAAATATCTATTTAAATAAATATTTGTAGGTACTTCTACCTAATAGGCCACTACATGTATTAATTCAATCAATAAACATTTAATATTAATAAATAGAAATTATTAATAATTTATTATTTCCTATCAATTACCAAATATTAAATAATAATTATCAATTAATATATAATGAATTATTATTAAGTACCAAATTAATCTTAAATAATCAATTATTAGTAATTATGAAATATATATATTGAAAAAATTAGTTATTATAAATTAATATCAAGTATTAACCAAAACATTAAATTAATTTGATAATTTGATAATAATAATTAATCGATTAACAATTTGATGGATAAATTACTTATTGGTTATTAATTTACATTTATCTTGTGACTATTAAATGATATAAAATATTAATAATAAATTATTGAATATTAACTATTATTTATTAAATATCAACTAATTAATGTACTAAGTTTAAATACCTACGTGTGCTTACAAGTAGCATGTAAGTAGCCTATTAAACTTTATAAGTACTTACTAGATATAATATGCCTAACATGGGGCCTATTAGCTATGAATTTAACTTTGGTATGTACCTTAGGCCAAATAAACTTTTAAATTAAGTAGCAAAATTAATATGGTTGATTTGACTAAATATCAAATCAAAATGGTCAATTTGATTAAATGCAAATTAGAATGATTAATCAATATAATCAATTTGATTAAACCTTGGTCATTTTGACATATCTCTAACCTTTTTGATTAAATGTTTGGTTTTTTGAATGGTAAAAGAAATCATTTTATTCAAATGTCTCAGTAAAATAACTCATGTCTTTCATGTTTCGGGCCTTTAGTCAAAATGACCATCCCCTTAATCAATGTGAACATTTTAATGAAGTTTGAACTCTTAAAAATTTATATTTTCTTTTAGTGCTAGCCCCACCAATTAACCCCATAATATTTAATCCCCATAATGCGCAAGTTGAAAGTGCCAATGACATTGCTCTGAAAAATGAAAAAAAAAACTAAAGCCCAAGCCTTATATTCACCACTTACCCTTATTTTTAATAATATTAATTCATTGTATAAAATCATTTAATGGTCAAGATTGCCATTTAAATTTTTTTATGCATATTAAAATGCACCATCATTTAATGTTACTACCTTTTCATTTATAACTATTTTAATATTGACAAAATTAATTCTTTTTATCTAAAATCAAATCATTAATTTTAAACCTTAAATTGGAATAACCAAAATTAAATCAAGTATGAAAATTGCTTAAAAGTGTAAGGCTTTTTTTAACTAATATATCATTAGAATTGAAAGAAATTTCTAAACAAGATATATACTTTCAACTCACTTATGCTCAAGCATTTATGACCACTTTTCATTTTTCTTATTTTCATGCACACATTGATAACAAAGATTTTTTTTTGTATTACAACTTCATTGACCTATCACAATCTTAAGACATTACCCATTTCCATCCATAAGGGGCATGCTATCTATAATTAATTAACATATTATAAACCCAAGTGATATGGTCCTTGCTTAAAAGCATGGTCCAATAATTTTCTCCAAGTACTTTACATACAACTTAACCTTATGATATTGTAACATGCACACCTTCATCATCCTTCCACATTGTTCCACACGTCAAAACATTGAAAGAAACTTGCTTAAATATTATGTTTGCCCACTTTGTAATAAGGTAGAATTCTTCATTCTAGTTTGTTGGATGATGGCTTGGTAACCTAACACTGTAATGACTTGGCAAGGACCTTGACCATGAATGAAAATAGGTTTTTTCAATTCTTGTGCCTAATAGGCCATATTGCCAAGGTGAAACATTCCCCCGTCTTGTGAACATAAGTTGGATAAAAAAACATGATATTTTTTTCAGGACCTAGTAGGCATAGTAATGTAAACTAAATTTTAATAAGAAAATTTTTGAAGTGAAAAAACTTGAACAAATATGATTGGTAATAGGTAGGTAGCCTATTGGAATTTCCAACACAACAAAAAATAATAAAAATCCAAATTGAAATCTATCACATAAAATAGTCCAATAAGCAATACATTATTAAATTTAAAAACATGAAAATAAAATTATTTGTTAGCAACTACAACAAAATAATTATAAATAATAATTATGTATATTAAAAAAGTTCTTACTAAAACAAATAACATTCAATTCATATATGTTATATGGTTATGTTATGTTTAAATATGTGATTTGGATGGCAAAAGATGATTCATATTGAAAATAAGAAATAAACAACTATTGGGTTATTGATATCAAAAAATGGTAATCTACAATAGTTGGGTCACCTAAACAAAGCCTTATTGCAACAAATAACATATGTGAGCTAACATGGTTGCATTATGCCCTTGGTAAATGATTTCCATACTCTTAATAAAAAAATCTAATAAATTCAATAACTTATCGTTTATCTTTAATGGTTTGAAATTTTTTAAATGACAAAAAATATTATCTTCATTCTTAATGCATAAATATTCAATGACAAGACCTTCCCTAAATCTAGGCATTTGGATTTGGGTAATCATGACCTGATTTGACTTGAGTGGGACCTCAGTTGAAACATGAAGAAAACCCTCAACAAGGTAGTGTTCATGTTTATCATTTTGCAATTTTCAAACCAATTGAGCAAAAGTTATTGAATTGAGAGTGACTTTTGTCTCTGAAAATTAATCTAAATAATTTAAATAACTTTTTTCACAAAGAATTTGAAGTCAAGCCTATTTTGATTACAATAATATTTTGATTGGTAACCTTATATAGGAGGTTTAATATACTTGGGTCAATTGGCCCATTAGTAATGTTTTAATAGCATGGCTCTTTTCAAATCTAAGCATTTGGATTTCAGTAATTTGGACCTGATTTGAAGATGCAAATGGGACTTGGAGAAACCCTAAACAAGGTGGTGTGCATGTTTATCATTTTGCAAATTTTGAACCAATGGACCATAGATATTGAATTTAGAGCAATTTTTGTCTTTGAAAATTAATATTAAAAATGAAATAGTTTGTTGACAAATAATTCAAAGTCAAACCCATTTCAACCACAATACTATTGGGATGGGTGACATTATAAGAAGTTTAATATACTTAGTTGATCGGTTCACTATTAATGCTTCAAGAGTAGTGCCCTCACCAAATCTAGGCATTGTGTTTAGGTTATCAAGACTTTAGTTGATCATGTTCATGAGACTTCAATTGGGACATGGAGAAAACCCTGAAGGAGATGTGTATGTTTGCCATTTTGCAAATTTCGAACCAATAGACCAAAAACTTAACAAATTTTGAGTGACTTTTGTCTCTGAAAAATCAATTAAAAAATTTTACATGATTTTTTTCACAAAGAATGAAGTCAAGTCCCTTTCAACCACAATATGGTAGTGCCTTTACCATTCCAACATCTTCTCCACGAATATTTATTATTATTTCTCACTTTTTTCAGTCTAGCATGAACAATAAGAATTTCCTTCAATTCAAGCATTTTCAAAGACTTGGGCATGTAGACTCAGAATAAGCGAAATGACCATGTACACTAGGTAACAATAGAATTTTTAGAACTTCGGGCATTGTGGGCAGCTAATTTTGAAAATAATTGTCATTTAATGAAAATAATTTAATTATTGCCAAATGGTAAAGGTTTACTATGATTAGTATTTGGGATGGGTGACAATTAACCATACTTGGGCCAATTGGCCAACCAGTGATACTTTGAATAGCAGGGCCCTTTCTAAATGGATTTGGCATTTGGATATGGGTCAGCAGGACCTGATTTGAGGATGTGAGTGGGACCTCAATTGGGACCTGGAGAAAACCCTAAAAATGTTCAGCTGGAAGGTGTGCGTTCTTCGTCCCAGCGACGACGGTGTTTCTCTCCGGCTGCTCCTCTTCTGCGGTGCGAACTTCACGCGACCTTCGCTTCGAAGAGGTAGGCATACTCTCTGTCCCGCAATCCCCAAATATGTCTCGTGGGTTCTCTTGATATGCATCTTTAGTCAAGTGGGTTGTATTGCAAATCCAAATCTTTGATAAGAAAAGAAAAAACCCTCCTTTGAGCTTGGGGTTCTCGAATGGGTTTTGTCCAAATCCGTCTTATGGGTTCTCTTGGCATGCGTGTTCAGTCCAATGGGTTGTATGCAAATCCAAGTTTTTGATTAAAATTCCCATTGGGGGGGGGTAAACTCCTTCGAGCTTGAATTGCTCTGAATGGGTTTGATGCTTGTTCTCTTGCACATAGATTTGCAGTGGAAAAGTTGTCTGTTCTGGATGGGTGAAATCACTGTTTTATGACTTAGTGTTTAGGGGATTGTAATCTGAGTGCAGGTTTGTGCGTTTGTGTCTCCCCAAAGGAGGAAGCAATGTCAGAGGCGGATGGTGAGAAGGTGGTGAGTATCAATGACCTAGAGTTTGAGAAGAAGGTCAGTATCACAGGTGCGGAGACTCCTCTCAGAGACCTCCATAAACCTAAAGAAAAGAAGGAGAAACCCGCAAAGACACCCAAGGAGAAGAAGGAAGGTGTTGTACATGGAGGTGGTATAGCAGGAGGAGGTAAAAAAGTTTCTGAAATCCAGTTCGTTTGATTTCAGCAGCAGCTCCCTTCATATTAGATAGCCATACTAATATGATCTAGTTTTGAAGATGATCTATGATTTTTTATTGTTGTGGATTGGGGCTTGCCACGGTCTGTCTAACTACACACAAAACCCATTTTTTGGTGAACTTGCAGCAAAGAAGAAAGAAGTGAAGAAAGAGTCAGGCCTTGGTCTAGCATTCAAGAAGGAAGAGAACTTTGGTGATTGGTACTCTGATGTAAGACGATATCTCAACCCTTCACTCTTGAAAATGACAAATGTGTAAAACCTGTGCTGCAGTGTGATGGCCCTTCTAAGAGTATCTCCAGCAGGGCTCAGTATGTGACCCAGCAAAAATATTTCTTGCATCCAAGTTAGTTATTTACTTTTTTTGCAACCCTTAAAACTAAAATGGGGACTGCAAATAAGTGGGAGACCATTAATAGCAAACCCCCTGGACCAATCATTATGATTGGCCAATTAGAAACAAGGAGCAGCAGTCAGATCATATTTATTACACTCTTCTCTGGCATGTGCACAGCTTTGCTATGCCTTTTACCAACCTCAGCAAATTGTGCAAAAATGTTGGGCCAAAACGATTTTGCTGAACCAAACTGGCATATTTTGACTTTTCTTCATTCAATTTCAAGGTGCAGGGTCACATACTGAGCACTGCTAGGGATGCTCTTAAGTGTGTATCTATCAATGTTTAGAGACAGGTAAATGGTCTTTTGTACTTTGATAGTGCATGGGACTGACAATTTTTGCATTTGGTGAATTTGCAGCTGGTTGTCCGTGGAGAAATGATTGAGTATTATGATGTGTCTGGGTGTTACATCCTCCGCCCTTGGTCTTATGCAATCTGGGAGTTCATTAAGGTACTGGTTCCCCATTTTGAAGCAATCAGGATGATGACATTGTTATGGGTACCAGCTTCTCTTCAGTCTTGAGTGGTTCTTTCTGTCTAGAATTCTGTGTCTGAGGTGATAAGGATGCATGCATGATGTGTGTATTTGCTGAAAAGCATTTTTTTTTTGAGGAGGCTTTAGGATTTCTGTAATTGATTCTTTCTTTGATGTTGTGTTGAATGTGTTGAACCAGGACTTTTTTGATAAGGAGATCAAGAAGATGGGTATTGAGAACACATACTTCCCTCTTTTTGTATCAGAGAAGGCATTAAACAAAGAGAAAAATCATGTTGAAGGTTTTGCCCCCGAGGTTTATTTCATGTCCTTCTATTGACCACCCCTTGCATGTGCATTTCTTTGAACATTTCCCATATGTGCATGTTGAAAGTTAGCAATAAAATAGAGTCTGGGATTTGCATCCTGGCAAGCTCAATCAGGGTTTTGACTCTCAAATCTTTGATTAGATCCTTTTTACCAAATTGTGTTGTGCTGCATGTGTGTGTAATATGAGCAGGTGGCATGGGTGACAAAATCAGGGGACTCCCAACTAGAAGAGCCCATAGCTATCCGCCCCACCAGTGAGACAGTTATGTATCCCATATTTGCTAAGTGGATTCGGGGTCACCGGGACCTTCCTCTGAGAATAAATCAGTGGTGCAATGTGGTGCGGTGGGAGTTCAAACACCCTACCCCTTTCATCAGGTGACTTATATCCTGCTTGCTGATCACTCAATAACAGGAAATCAAAATGTGATAAAAGCAATGATGTGCCTGGGCTTTGTCTGGCTCAAGCATGAAGTGTGGCATTTTGTTGTCCCTGCCAAGCTTGACTTTACTTTTGCTTGGTTGTTTCAATGATGAATATTTTGCATTTATGTCACAGGAGCCGCGAATTTTTATGGCAGGAAGGTCACACTGCATTTGCAACAAAGGAGGAAGCTGATAAAGAGGTTGATTTTCCAGTAGTCTGCCTCTGTCAAATAGGTTTTGTTAGAAGTAGTCACCAGTTTACAATTGACCCAAAGAGGCTACAAGGTCACACATTTGAGTTGCTTGCACTGTTGGTGAAATCTTGCTTCCCTATCAAAGTTGAGATGCGGTTTGAGGATCAGCCTGACTGAGGATATAGTGCCCTGTCACTGATCAACCATCAAGACCAATCATACAGTAGGACTATTGTCTACAACCAATGAGTTGTGCCCAAATATCTGCCACACATAAGCAGAAACAGGTGTCAAAAAGCTCAAAGTTCGACCATTGTGATCTCAGGCATGAATTTACTGAAAATTCAGGTGCGAGCTATACTGGAGTTGTATCGCCAAGTATACGAGGAGCTACTAGCAGTGCCTGTTATACAGGGGGTGAAGAGTGAAGTAGAGAAGTTTGCTGGTGGTCTCTATACAACGACAGTGGAGGTTATTTTCCTGCCATTTTTTTCTCTTTCTTTCACATAGAAGAAGTTCACAACACTCAGGAGAATACTCTGCTTCGATAGATAAAATCCACTGAAGTACAGGAGCTCTTCAGGCTCACCTGTCAATGATGTAGTCCATCCATGCTAAAGGAAGCCCTGAATGGACCACCCATAGTAGTTGATTGTGTGTGGCAGGCATTTATCCCTACTACAGGACGAGGTGTTCAAGGAGCGACATCGCATTGTCTTGGTCAAAATTTTGCAAAGATGTTTGAGATTCTGTTTGAAGATGACAAGGGTGAAAGGAAGATGGTTTGGCAAAACTCTTGGGGCCTCACCACTCGCTCGGTACAGCTCTCTCTGCCTCTTGTGGGGGAGTAGAAATTCTTGATGAAACAGGATGCTGTTCGTTCCTATGTTTGGATGATGAGCCCTTATTTCCTTACAGAATATAACATGGATGGCATTATGAGTGATTGGAAAAGGATAGGGTTTTATAATCAAGTATAAATGCATCACTTCTCTTCACCTCCTGGGTGATGGGTGATTGAATCATGATTTTGCAGATTCAAGTAAACCAAGACTTATGGGCATGATATATGTGTGATATATGTCGTGTGTGCAGATAGGAGTGATGGTGATGATTCATGGGGATGACAAAGGGCTTGTATTGCCTCCCCGAGTTGCACCCATCCAGGTGGTTGTGATTCCTGTACCATTCAAGGGAATTGACCCTTCTGATGAATGCCTGAAGGTTGTACATCAATTGCAGCAGGCAGATTTCAGGGTAAAGGCAGATTTGCGGGATAATTATTCCCCAGGCTGGAAGTATTCTCATTGGGAGCTCAAGGGGGTTCCCCTTCGGATTGAGATTGGACCAAGGGACATAGAAAAGAAGCAGGTACATGTTGTTTTCATGAGCATTTTAAGGTAGTGTTGTGTTTGGTGAGACGGTCAGTTTGAGGCAATCTTGTCATGGTCTCTGGGGGCTTTTCACTTTCTAATACAAAAAGATGTGTTTATTTTTCGTCATGTAGGTGCGTGTTGTTCGTCGGGACTTGGAAGATAAAGCAGTGGGTAGATGTCAGGATATTCCTGTAGCAGATCTTGTGGAGAGAATCGGAGAAATTTTGGATGAGATGCAGAAGGGTTTATTGGAACGAGCTAGAAAGGAGAGGAGTTCCTGCATTGCAACTGCTTACAATTGGGATGATTTCATGGCTGCACTTAACAACAAGAAGATGGTGCTTGCTCCTTGGTGTGATGAAGTGGTAATTTATCCTGCTTTCCCCAGCCTATAAATGGGCAAGATACTGGAGACTTCCATGATTCCTCATAGCAATTTTTGCTCAAATATAATCTAATGCCTTAACAATCAAGCAGTAGAAAATGCAGTAGTGACATTTGGTTTTCATTTCAAAGTGTCAAAAATCTCTGGGACTGTGCTTGGGGTGATTGATATCAAAATCTTAGTTTTATCCTAGCATTCAACTTGTCATCTTGCTGAGTGAAAGAGGTTTTGGTGAATATTGTGCAGGCAGTGGAGGAGAATGTGAAGGCCCGGACAAAGTGTGAAGGAGATGGTGGGGGAGCCAAAACTCTCTGCATGCCCTTTGAGCAGGATACTCTCCCAATTGTGCAAGATCCACTTCCTGAAGGTAAGTTATATCCACATCTCACTTGATGACTAGCCACATGCTCTTGCTGACCTATGACCTGCATCTGATCCCATCACATTTTTTTACTCATGTTATAGGTCACCATTGACACTCTTTTGGAAAACCTTTAGCCAAGGTTCTAACCTGGATTTTTTGGGGTGTCTTTCATTGTCATCTGGGTGGTCAGGTATCAAGTGTTTTGCATCAGGAAAACCTGCAAAAAAATGGGCATTGTGGGGGCGTAGTTACTGAGTATTTAGCCCACTTCCTAATCTGATTCCAATTCCTATTTTCATGTTATTGCACATCAGTCCAATTGGATACCTTTTTTTTCATGTGTTGTTTCACAGAGTTCCTACTCTGGTTTTGTTCAAGGGTTGAACTGATTGGGTTTAGGTTTGATTACTTGCTTACACCTCATGGGTTCAAGTATTCATGTGGTCAAGTATTGCCAGTTGATAGTCTAGGATACAGTCAAAACAACTACAGAAGCAAGTGGGTCCTTCAACAGGTAAGCGCTTCAGAATGTATTCTTGTCTTTTGAGGACCAACAAATCAAGGTTGATACATGCCTGAAATGAGCCACACCTTATTGGTTTTCATCTCTTCTTCATGAGCAGCATTAAGGTGTGTGGTAGCACCAGTATTGGGTGGGTATATTGACTTTTGAACATATCAGCTGGTCCTGGTATTGTTTCATTTTTTAAACTTTCATACCAGCCTGATGCTGGCATTGGATCGTTTAAAAAAATTCATAAGACACTAGTATTGAATCTTTTTTCAATCTTTTGTACCAGCTTGGTCCTGGTATTAGTCCAATATTAGTGTCAGGGTCCAAGGCTGACTTTCAGCTGGTATAAGGCACATCTCTACTGGGAAGGTACAAGTATGAGGCTGGTATTACCTCATGTCCCTACCAGGCAGGTATTGGTATAAAGCTGCTATTGCCTCAAGTCATACCAGTCTTCAATACCGTGACCAGTATCAGTCTGTACACCAGGGTTCCAGTGTTGTAACTTGCCCAACACTAGTTAGCACCATTGTTGTTTCTCTGAGTATTTTGTTGAACCAGTTGTTAGGAACAATGGTGACATCTTGAACCCATCTCCCTGTTTATGCATGTTGCACTACAATCACACACAAATGAAGTGATGGAAAAGCAACTGAAGAATTGGAAGCTGCTCTTAGGAGTGAAGAGCACACCCTTTAAGAGTGTGCAAGAAGATGTGAGTGACTTGTTTGCTTTTCTTCTGGACAAAGAACTGTTTGGTTGCTTTGCGATCTCTGCAAAGTAGAAGAAATGCTCTCTTTTGTGTTAATAGAATTTTCAGTCTATGACCTGCTGTGGGAGACTAGCTAGCAGACAATCAAGTGTGAGTCTTGATGATTTCAGACAGCTTTTAGTGCTCAGGGAAATTGAAGGAAGAAGATGGTTGTGGTGTTCCTACTTAATGAAGTTTATTTGAAGGTTAGTGAAAAAAGAAGTTCATTGTTTTCTGATTTTGTTTCATAGAGAGAAACCCTCTTGTCATGGAACTGATGGGTTCTGTATAACTTGTAGCAAGCAATGTTATTTTTTCCAAATTTGTGGAGTTGGTGAGTTGGACAATAGGACCTTACCAAATTTGGCAAGAGGTAAGAGGTGGAAGTAAAAAAATTTAGGATTCCTCCTATGATTTGCTCTTGTTGGAATCTATTCTCTAAATATGGTGACTTAAGATTTTTCTTTCTCATATTGTGGCAACTTGGACCCTCTTTTTTTCCAAAAGAAAACCCTTTGCACTTTCCTTATTTTTCTTGCCAGATGGTGAAAATTCTTCTTGAAAAAAGCACTGCTGGCATACGCTGATCCCAATCCCGCAAATCATTTGGCTGGAATTGCTTAAAACACAAGCTTGCAAATTATACTATATGTGCTGCTCAGACTCTTGGGACAAATCTTTGACTAATGTATATAATTTTTGTTTGGTACCATATTTTGAGGAATGTTCATTCGCCAGGTGTTGGTTACTGTGAACTGTGAGTTCCATTTTTGGAACTTCAAGGAACGTTTCCTGTTCTAATTGTTGCAGGTTCGAATTTGACAGAAGGTAGCAGAACCCTTATTCAATGACCTGCTTGTTTCATTTGTGTCTTTCTTTCTTTTCATGTACTTTGGTGCATGTGCAGTGACTTGTGCACTGCTATTTGTTCTTCAAGCCTGACAGGTCAGTGGGATTTGGTGCTTCTAATTTGACTCTTGGAAAGTTTTCAAGCTTCCATGGTCTTTCATGCTCTATGGCTGTCACTCCTAAATTGGTTTCTAGTTCAAACCAAAATCTTACCCCAGATTGCACACAGATGTGAATTCTCTTCCCAATTTCATACTTTCATTGAGACTTGCAACATCCATAGAGAACCAGATACATGAAGAAAAACCATGGGAATCAAAATCAAGGACAGGAATCCATCCATCAAAAGTACAAGGCAACTGAGAACACAAGTAGACACAACCCAAAGAAAAAACAAAGGCAAACAATCAACAAAAACCAGGTAAAGACCCTATGCAGAAGAGGACTCATGGCTACGAAATGACAATCAACGATAACCACAAAGACCTAAGATTAAAGAGCTGCCATCTGACACAAATTGGATAGTGATGGAGATGCACTAGCTATGATATGTGGAAGAGACGAGGAACCCTGACCAAGTGCAGCAGCCTGCTGAAGAATCGCTATGGCTTGCGCACACTGCAGGGCTATGGACATGGGAGGAGGAGCACAGTGGGAAAGAGCCATAAATATGACTTATGATTTTTTTCTCCAGTACCCATCTTCAAGAATCAGGGGTAACAACATTCTTCTGGTCAAAGAGTAGTGAAACTCTCAAGACAATGTAGTTCTAGTCATGGCTAAATAATCCAATTCTAAATATCCTAGAAAACTGTGGGCACTTGTTTGCCTTTAATGCTTACCTACTGATCTTTCTTCTCTTTAGATCCTGCTACCAGTTAATCATGGACTGGCCTCCAATCATGACAAAATATGAAAAAAATGTTCTTACAGCCAAATCTAACCTACTATCCCTAATTGCTCTGTGGACTCTGTTTCCTTCCTCGAGCCTCTTGACTGACACTTGTTCAACTACATACCAAACATAAGGACCCCAATGAAGAAGATACATCTGATGCACATGAAAAAATATAAATACCTTGGGCAAGAATACTGTGGTAAAATGTAACATATAGAAAAGGCCTGAAGAACCCAAGCCTCCCATACTTAGTTGTCAGATGATTTCTTGCCCTCCTGCTCAAGTCTCATATCAGATGGCACCAACTGCTTTTCCTCATCTCCTTCCACAACTTCTGATGTTTTGATACTAGCAGCAGGTTTTGATTTTGCTGTTGTTTGCTGATAAAGTACACCTCCACTTATACAAATAAGAAGGCCAACTGTCCCAATTGCTGATGCATGCTTGTTCCAGATAAGCAAGTTGATAACCACTGTTAACAGCTTATTCACTACACCTAAGACAGTGAAGCCAGTTGCAGAAATTGTTCGTCGGCAAGCGAAGCCAAAGAAGGAGATCGAAAGCCCAAAAAGACAAGATAGGGCCACAGGCAGCCACACCCCAAAAGATGTCCATTCTATCGAGTTCTCTGTTGTCTCACCTTGCAGCTGCAGTCCTTCCCCCATCAATAAAAGCTCTGCAGGGAAGAGAAGAAGTGCCTCCAGATTGTTGTACAAAACAAGACCCCATGTGCTCAACCCTATTGTCATAACAATGTGCTTGATGTAAACAAAATCTATGGACATGCTGGCAAGGTATGCAAGTGCCCAGCCATAGGCATGGAAATTGAATGCCTTGTCAGTACTCACATAGATGACAGAGCCTCCCATAATGACGGCAAGAGCCACCCAGGTTTTCAAAGAGGGCCATGGCTGCTTCAAGTACAGGGTCTCTCCAACGGCCACAAATAAAGGGACAATGGATCGGAAGACGATGAAAGTGTCCACATTAGCATGCAGGAGAAGCTCACTGTTGGTGAAAAGAGAGAGGTAAAAACAGATTGCAGCTGGCAAAAAGCGCCAGAGTGTTTTGAGGTTAAGATCATCATGGTGCAGGACATTGAATCTGCCAAGTAGATATACCGCTCCAGCACTTGTGGCGTACTGGAGAGCTGTAAGTGCTCCTGGGAAAGGGAACACTGTTATTGCCCATTTGTTGATGATGGACAGAAGAGCTGCAGACAGACAGTAACCGATTGCAATACCAAAGACAGATAGCTCCTTCCACCACCCTGCTATTTTGTGACCCCATGAAATTGAAACCTCATGTGAGTGACCTTCCTTCTCCCTTTCACCCCTGATTGATGAATTATGCATCTGCATTGTCACAACAGTAGAGGTCCTGTGAGACTCAGTGAATGGGATTCCTATCATCACTTCCAAATTACAACACTGAGTAACCTTCAAACAAACTCATCTCCTACACATCACCATGGAAGCAACAAGAGAAAACCAGGAAAACCAAGAAAAGGTTGAGGCAAAGATGAAACAATCAGTTTAATCTCCTGTTATGAAAGAGAAGTTTGACAGTGATGGAAGACTCATCAGAGATCACCTTTCCTCTAGCTTCCATATTTAAAACTGTTCTTTGATGGGGACACCACAACAAGGCCAAATGAAGAACAGTTGCTAAGAGTCATATATCCTGCCACTCAAGACATTCAAATTTCCATGGACCAGCTTACAGTTGAAGAATGTAAGCTTGCTTAGGACAGATGGTCTGGCTGCAACCTGCTGTATCTTGACCAGGCAGTTGTAAGACATGAACTTGGAAACAGTTGGAAGCAGTTCTGCCACTGAAAAATCATGCACAAACACCACACAAATTATGAAGCACAGCAATCTCACTGACTTTAGGTCCATCTGATCTTAATGCAATCACATGGACCATAATGATCTTCTCATCTTTCTGACTCATTTCTGCAGTAACACTCATTTTTCCCCGGAGTTTATGCTCAAATCCATCCCTGGAGTTAGACGTGTCCAACAGTTCAATACATAGGAAAACAAAGAACTGAACTGCGACGTTCACCATGTGCTCGGACATCAACGAGCCTAGAAGAAGAGCACATGCGGGAAACCATTTTGCGAAATTCGGATCATGTGCAAACAGTTTGTTTCACGGCTACTGAAGAATGAATGATGTGTAAGGTCTGGGAAAATAAAAAGGTTGTCAGGTAGTGAAGAAGATTTACAGGAAGAAGACAATTGACATTCTCACCTTGCGCGCGCGCACACATAGTTGCTGAATCCTCGCGTTACTACAAGTGCTAAGGTGAAGAAGATTTAGACGAAGAGAATTGACATAGAACTCACCTTGGAGAGAGAGAGAGTTGGTGACTCCTCGCTTTGCTACAATTGCTGAATACTTGAAGCCAGACAGCCCTTTCCAAGACAAGCTACAATTCCGCTTGGCTTGCAAAACGACAATCGGTCCTCATCGCCGATGGGCGTGGGGAATCGCCTAGGAAAACCTAGCAGCTCATCAGCTCAGAGAGGAGCGAGCACATGTGAAGCGAGTGGTGATGCATGGGAAAGAAAGAAAGAAAGAAAGCAACTTGGAAGGAGTAAGGGAGCGGAAAACTAGGGATACGTGGCCTGCAAACTCGTGCGTGCTCCATATCGTTGATTGAAGGAAAGGGGAAACAAAAGTCATGCATTGCTGATGTCGCCTGACTTTGGAGAGATTCGAGCGTGGGGTACCACAAAGGGGCAGCAGTAGCGCTCACGCGTTTCCTCCACACGCGACGACTGTCTCTTCGCCGTTCGCGTTGCTTCGCAGCACTCGCGTTTTTTTCACCCGCGCCACACGACGGCTGTCATTTCGCCGTTCGCGCTTTTCGTCGTTCGTTTGAGTGTTTCTTTTTTCAAATTTATGAGGAAAGTTACGTGGATTGGCGATCATAGGTTTTTTGTCCACTTTTGTGATATCGAAAATTTTGCGAAAATTGGCGAAATTTTCCCAAAACATTTATCAAAATTAGTCGAATTTATTTATTTCAATTTTTCTTCATTTTTTTGCTCAAAAAAGCTACAAAATTTGTGAATAAAAAATCACTGTTGGACTATCATCCAAAATTGTGCTATATTTTTGCAACTTGCTAGAGCCTATTGTCTAAATATGGTGATTTCAGTTTTTTTCCAGTTAATGTGGCTACTTTGAGCTATTTTTTCCCCAAAAAATTAGCATTTGTATAATGCTGGTTTTTTCCTTTTGGGTCGCCAAGATACGAAAATTCGCCAAAAACAGAAACACAACTTCTTCATTTGCTCATTTCGCTGTTCGTTTGCCCTTTCGCCGTTTGTGAAAGCTCACCAGGAACCAAAAGAAAATCATTGCTCCCCGTTTGTGAAAGTTCACAACGAACAAAAAGAAAAACATTGCTCACAGTTAGTTGCTCTTCTTCTTCGTTTGCACTTTATGCAGTTCGCAATTTTCACGGTTTGCGCTTCCTTCTTCGTTCCTGAACCTTCCTGTCCATTTGGTAATTTGATACATACATGGAGTTGGCTCAGGAACACAGTCGTGGAGCACCATACCTTGTTATTAATTCTGCAGGTTTTAGGCATCTTAAATGTCAAAATTGGCAATGGCGGCTGATTCTGTCATTTCCCACCACAGTATCAAATCTGTTGCGCCATATTTTCACCTACGAATGGTCCTTTACATCAGGAATGTCTACCTTGGGACATGTTCTGCCTCCTGTTCATCCATATCCTCCATTTGGTTCCTCCTACTAGTGACATATTATGAGGCAGAATGCACCCTAGGGCCTTTTGTAACTGTTTTGAGTGTCACATTTCAGACACTTTTGCAGGCAGTTTCTAAGACGAGACAGCACCCATTTCCTGTTTCCATTTTTTGTGTAGTCAGTTTCACTTTTAATGTGAAGTGAACGAGCTTGAGAGATGTCGGGGCAAAACCAGTTATGGTCTGGAACAGGCCCTTCTAGAACCTGTTACTAACCTGATGGAAGGTGGCATGCCCTACCAAGCTCATCAAGTTCCTAGGTGGAATGGGCCCGTTCCATAGAACATTAAAAGCAGGGATGACTGGTCCCTACTTCTGCCTCAAGTACCCATTCTGCTTCTTGACCCCTACTTTTAACTGCACGAAATGGGTCATGGAGTGTCAAATTTATTGGGCCCTGCCCCCACAGAGACAGGGACTATCGCATTGGATCCAACTTTTGGAAGTTTTACCTTATCAGAACTAGTTTCACATGAAGTGAACTGGTTTCTTTGGTGAAAGTGTTTAGACTGTTTAGATTGGAACAGATTGTTTTGGTGTTCAGAGTGTGGACACAGCAGGCAGATGTACAACATCTTATCTATTGGCAGGGCTAGCGTGTTTGTGATGCCTTATTAGTTGAGCCCTCACCAATGAGAACCTTTTACCATGGCCAATGGTTTCATCAGAGCCCTCATTAAGTGACATTCTGCCACATAATGTTCTCAACCACCGAGGGCTTCCTTGGCAGAATTGGCTGTCCATGGCCCATTCTGTAATACATAAAAGGCCTCTCAATAGTCGATAAAGGGGCCTACTGAGACCCTGGGTTTACAAAGGTCTTGGGTTCAAAATAAGTGGTGTACAGGTGAAAATCCTATAAACCTTCTGCCAATGAGCTTGACTTGAGGGTGTCAACAACTTGTCAATTCCAGTCTGTTCTTGTGCTTCCCTAAAATTTTAAGAAAATTAAAAAATTTGTTCACTCTTTTTGTCTCCATAGGCTTGGAGAAATGGTGATGAGTAGGTTGGGTCTGCTAGGTCTTGTGCTTCCCATAAAAAGGGAAGAAAGAGAGAATAATGATTCTTTTATCTACCTTTTTATTTTCATGTGTGGAGAGAAGTGATGACAAGCAAGTCTGGTCTACTATTGTGCTTCCAAAACAAAACAATGTTCCCCTTGTGGTTTGGCCTTGTAGGTGGTTCTTTTATCTTCTTGGATGTGTGGGTCCTTCCATTTTGTTCCTTGTATTCTCACTTTTTTGGGTGCTTTAGTTTATTTTTTATTAGCAGGGTTTCATCATCAAACAAGGTGAAGAAAGAGATAAAGATGTTTCTTTTGTCTATCCTTTTTGTCTACATGGTTCCAGAGAAGTGGTGACAAGCAAGTCGAGTCTGCTATTGTGCTTCCAAAATTATAAAAATAAGAAAGAGAGAAAGATGTTTATTTTGTCTACCTTTTTGTTTGCATGGGTGGAGAGAAGTGGCGAGGAGCTTGCAACAAATGGGTGATAACAAGAGAAAGAGGTGAAAAAGTTGTTGCTAAAATAGAGCCAAAAAAACTATGCAAACAGGTCCAACCATAAGAAAGTTAATGAAGTGCCCAACTTCCAAAAGTGTGATTTGGAGGCAAGAGAGCAATGGCAATGGAATGATTTAGAAATAATAGTGGCAACGATGCTAGCTTTGGTGAAGTAGTGTTGAATCTTTCTCACCTTTTTTTCTTTTTTTGTGAGGATTGTGTGTGTGGCAACTATTTTTGTTAAATTTGATACATTGTTGGGGTTGTAGTTGGGTTTTTGTGGGATACAATTGTTTGTGCAAATTTTGTGTGGGTTGAGAGGGGGGAAACTATGTGTGTTTTGGGTTTTAAGTTCAAGGGTTAATTGAATGCCATGGTTTGACCGCACCCAAAACTCATGGCCCAACTCCCAACCCTAAAAGATCTTGATCTAACCCTAAACACCAAAACTTGTGAATCAAACCTTAACCATAAAAGGCCCCCTTTTGAACTCTAACTTTAAAAAATCATGGTCCAAACCGAAGGCCAAAAGCATGTTCGTACAAATCCTAAAATGTGGACCCATGATGTTATTTGAAACCATTTTTTCAAACCCAAAAATTTTCCCTCGTGTGATCGACCACTTCCCAAAAAAATCTCCCCTTTCAACCTTAAATCAAGCTTTAACTCAAAACAACAACTAAAAGGATTAAAATGTCATCTCATGTTGCTTTCCTAAAAACAAGAATATGTCTTTACAAAAAAATAACTAAGGTTGTGTAATGAGAAAATATATCATTGCAAATCAGCATAAATTTACGTGATTTTAAAAATTAGACTAAGAATCCTTTTCATGCTTCCTTATTTGATGGCCTATGTTTTATACTCATGATAAAATTAAAAAGTCCTTCAAATGCAAGCTAGTGAACAATTTTATTTTTTTAATTAGTCAATTTATTTCATTTTTAATATGAACGAAATTGGAAGTATTCTAATTCTTTCATAAGTAGGATGATCATGATCTATTATTCTAAATTGGACAAAATTTTCCCCCCCAAAACAAGGAAATTTTTTTATCTACACTACCAAAAATTTTGGTGAAAAAATGACAAAACCTGTCAAGAAAAACATTATAATTGTCATACCCAATCTTTTGAATTCAAGTGTTTCACAACTATAACACCCTCCCCCTTTTTTCTACTTTAGAGATAATTGAGGGCTCCTTACATGCATAAATAGTTCTTTCAATAAGCATAGGAACATTTCAAAAATTGAAAATTTTGCTTGCTTGTGATGAAACTTTTTATTTTTGAAACTTCCCTACTTGTTGGATATAGTGTTTTTTTTTTATTTTTTTGAAGTAGGTGGATTGGTGATCATGCACAAGAAGACTTAGTCAAATTTAGTTAGACATTGAATGAGGGAGCACAAAAATTTAGAATTTTTCCTATATTTTGTTGACTTGTTTGATCCTATTATCTAAATGTCATGACTTTAGATTTGTCTTCATCGTAATGTGGTGACTTGGGCCCATTCTTTGAAGGGGGCCAAAAAAAAATTTTTAAACACCATTGTATTTTTTGCATTTTCCCTTTTTTTCTTGTTAGTTGCAAAAACAATTCCCCCAAAAAAACATTGGTTGGGTATCACAAAAAAAAAGAAAAAAATGATGGTATTATTTTAGGCAACACCAACCTTGGAGCAAGTCATGGCATTCTTGAAATAAGGGTTTACCCAAGGGCTTTCACCTTGTGTACACCCTTATCACCTTGTGTAGGCCCTCATTTTAAGAATGCCTCATTCTAAAGGCATTACCTACCACAGAAAAATCTCAATTGACATGTTTTGGCAACAAGAATCACAACTAAATTTGAAACAACCTTTCCATAGTTATATGAAATGAATTGTTTTTCCATGTTGGATTGTTTATGTGCATTAAGAAAAAAACTTATCTTATCATGTTTCGATAAACATATCAAAGACCATATGTTATATCTACATCTATCATCTCTTCATAATTAGATGACCTAACAACATTGAAAGGAATCCCACAACCATTAAAAAAAATAGTTATTTATTTTTTAAAGACTCAATTGCCAAACAACTTGTGGATTTCAATGGTTGTGAAATGTTAATGGTTTTCTTAACTAAAATATTTTCTAACTTTCTGTTCCTTAATTTTATTTCTTGGGTCAATTTTAATAATATGGTTTTCAAAGAAATTTTTTGATTTTTTTGATGATATTGTAGATTTCAATATTACTTACATATTTGAAATAATGTTTTCGAATTCTAAAAATGGATGATACTTTAAAATCATTTCCTCAATATTTATATTTAGAATTTTAAAAATTCCCTAGTGTTTGTGGTCAAACTATGCATTTAAAAAATCGTTATAATTTTTTTATTAATAAGCCATAATAGTAATATTTTTGTGAAAAAGACATAAATTTATAATATTTTGTGAATACATAGTGATAAATATATTTTAAAATATTAAATAAACTTATGAATTGAGAATAAAGTAAGTTTAAGTAATGGATTCAATTATTGTATAAAATGTTTGTCCTTTTTTTGTTATTGAAATCACACCAAGATTTAATTTTGGTTCACAAAAGTATTACTACATGTGACAACTTAGACTACCAAGGGCTTGCACTTCACAACAATTGATTACTAAAAATCAAAAGTAATGACAACAAAATTCATAAGTATGTCACAACCTAATTCAATGACAAAATGACAAAAAATGAAATAGAACTTAGTCACAAACTTTTGGCATTTTGTTTTCATGGAAATACCAATAATTGGACATGGGGGTTCATTTTTTACCAAACTTAAGTTAAAGGTTAAAACACATATTAACCCAATTAATTTTCAAGGTGTCAATTTTTTCTTGCCAAAAAATTATTGGTTTTTTTTCAACTTAATTTTTTTCACATAAAGTGACTAAAAACATTTCCACTGCAATCCCATAAATGATCCATTAATGGCACACTTCCATTGCCAATAAACCCAAAAATAATAATACCACCCATGTATCCAACCAATACAAAACTTATTGGCCCTAGTAGAGATTCATTTTTAAAATTACATTTTTGGCACAAGATATTGAAACCTAAGCGGACCCACAATGTTGCAATCCTAATTTTGGGCTCACAACCAAGGCAAGGGTTTACAAAGGTGCGGGCCGAAAATGAAGCTCGAAAGTTACATTTCATGCTCCTGGGAATGTAGGAAGGTGTGAGGGAATGAACCCACACATTCCCAAGTGGGTTCTCACTTTGAGAATTGGAGTCCCAATGGACTCTTGAATCTTCAAAGAGAGATTGTAGGGGTCAAAACTCATTGAATTGAAAAGTTCATATACCATTGGAAATCTCTTGGAACTTAAATGTTTTAAATGGGCTCGCACATCCCATTTGAATATTTAAAACACAAGTTATGGTTGAAAAAAGGGTTGAAAGTCAAAATGCCAATTTGACTCCTGACCACTAAAAATCAATAATCGCCCTGGTTTATTTATGTGCAGGTGGTGTGCCACATATCATTGGAAAACTTTCGATGAAGGCTACAACTTTGCTTTAAACCTCACTTCAATTAAAGATTTGCACAAAAATTTATGGGCCTCCAAAGTCATGGGAGTCCTAATTTCGAGAATTTCGAGAATTTTGAAATTTTCAAGACTCTCAACTTGGGAGTCCCGGGACAAAGTGACATTTGAAAGTAGCCCCCATGGTTAATCACAGACAATATTATAAGGGGGAAGGTGGTGACTTCCCCCAAGTCCGGGCCATGATGAATCTTTTGAATTTGTGCATGTTCGTGGCTCGTCCATGCACCAAAAATGTTCCAACTATGCATTAACCAACTCGTTGTTTAGTTTGTGTAGTTTTGTGTGAATATTGACCCACTTGTCACTTTTCATAATCCCCATCCTGAAGCTTCGGGCACACCCTCTACGCCCGAAGTGCTACGAACTAAGGAGTGTATCCCCACCACTCTTTCTTCCATTGTTTTCACCTTTGAACTTGCTTTTGAGTCTTATGAAAAGTTTGGAGGTGCGTCACACAATCAAATTTTTTGACATCAAGTGTAAAAAATAATGATGTCATTAACTTTTGCAAGAAAATTTTTTACACTACACACACAAGGCGAAAATGTTACAACATCAAAAAGCAAGAAGGGAAAACAATTTTTTGTTAAGGAAAATAAGGTTTTGTGCATTAATTTTTTTCATATCTTTCAAGACCCTATGATAAGGAATGGATAGAAATTGACCACATTTTGGGAAAAGGTGCACTTTCATTACATTGTTCATTAACTTCAAGCTTGTGCAAAAAGACCAACAAAGTCATTGAAACGAAATGGGGGATTATAAAACACGATGTTGCAAAGTTTTGTGGGAACTATAGTGCTCTAAATGCGTTGTGTGAATCAAGGACATCAAATGAAAATACTCTTCCAAAATATTTAAAGTTGTATAGGATCAAACATATGCGTCATCATTCACATATTTTCGTTGTTGGTTAAATTTGAAAGATTTGCCATGTTGGGCTAAAATGCATGAAAAATCCAAAAATATGTTGCCAAAAAAATGCAAGTCTTATGACAATCCTATTGAGTTAAACATAAGTGAAACATAGTTGTTTGATGTTTACAAGAACTGATATCTAGTTAACACAATTCCAAAAAGGCCACAAGGTTCAAAGGCATCAAAAGAAAAACAAAAGAATGAAAAAATGCCATGAGGGCTCAAGTCTGTGCCACATTAGTTATGGTTACAACCACATTGAGGAAAACATTGATTCTATATAAACAAAACATTATGGCATTGTTTACAATGTCAAAGGATTAGCTTGTCTTTCTTGAAACCAAAAAATATTTTTGTTTATGTAAAGGGGAAGAACTTGAAAAGCTCCATGTTTGTTTCAAAGCTCTACCATTGGCAATTGTTCCAATAGAACAACTTCAAGCACTGGACATTGATGAAAATAATTTAGAAGATGTGCATATAATTCCAATTCAAGAAGATATAATCATTGCAATCTAGACTTCAAAGATCACACAAATAATGAACAAAGTGATTCTTGAGCATTTTATTTCAAGGTAAAAACACACTACATTAGACCAAAATTGGTAGTTCAAAGTCCATTTTTAGAATCCAAATCTAGTGATTTTTAAAAAAAAAATTTAAATGGTGTTGAAATTCACATTTTTTTTCCATTTCCAAGTTAATACCACTATAATTTAAACCTTCTTTTAAAACCTTTAAAAATATGGGCCTTGAAAAAGTCAATTTAGATATCGAAATGGACTTTACAAATTTGAAATTTTCATTTTAAATCTTAAAATTTTTGAAAGACTTTTTCTTGTTTGACTTTTTCATCTTAAGTGTTAAGGTATTTCAACGTGTGGTAGTAAAAAGTTGTAGGCTTAATTTTCAACTCCACTAGAAGAAAAAAGTCCATAATGATAAATTTTTTTGAATAATTTGGACTAGGGCCATTGGATGTACCATCCTTTGTAAAATCCACCTTGGATTGAACATTTATCCTTTTGGTATGGGTTTGAAATATTAAAATGTAGGTTTCAATTTTTCATCTCACTTTTGCCAAGTTTCTCAAATATATTTGCATACAATGCAACAATATTTGGCTCACCCTGAAAAAAACTATCATTGCAACATCCAAAAAAGTCCATTGTAGATGCTTTTACCTTTTAAAGTTGGTTGTTGCCTTTTAATTACCACAAATGTTTTATGAGATCATTTTGAAAATTGTAATGAAAATCGTAGTTTTCAATTTGAGTGGCGCTTTCAACATAATCCTCAAATGAAAGTCCCCTTTTAAATGTTATGTTTCCTTTCACATCAAATGATGGCTCCAAATTCAAATTATATTCATCTTTTATTGTCATGTTGTGCAACACTAGACAAACCATCGAGATGTCAACTATGACTTCTTGGTCCCATTGTCTATTAAGGTTTGCTATATTTCCAAATTACATTTGTGGAACTCCAAAACATCATTTCACTTCTTCGCATGCAACGTCTTATGTTTTGGCAAAATGTTGTTGTTTTTCATGTTGGGGTTTGTGAACAGTTTGCACAAATATAGACCATTGAGGATCAATTCCATCGACCAACAAATAATAACAAGGATCCATGTTGCTACTGACCTCAAAAACCAAATTTCTACTTACAACCCACAACAAATTAGAAATTAATGGCAATCTATCCAACACATTCAAATCATGTTGTTGTCACTTATTAATCCAAAAAATGCATGTTAGATTCTTAAACTCTAATCAACAATTGCTTATAAGATAATCAACTTGTGATTTTTTTCATTAGTGAATTGCCCTTGCCAAGCAATGGGGCAATTCTTTTACTAATAATGCATATAATCTAACAAAGCAAACATGTTAGGGAACTTCTTTATGCATTATTCATCATTTGATTTTTTATATCAATTCATAATAATTGTCAAAAGTACTTAATTGCAAGAGCTCTCAAAAAGCTTCCATAAATTATTTTAAACATTTAATGGTTGTGTTTTCTTTAATCTTACAATATTCATTGCATGTGTTAACAACCAAGCCAACATTATCATTGTGCTTGTACACTTTTGAATGGAAGAACTACTAATGACCCAATGAACATTTGACTTTTGCAAGAAATAAAAATCATATGTGCACACATCTTGCATGATTTTGCAAAATAAAAATTGACACATCTTATAACACCTCCTCAAAAATGATTCATCATAGGTTGGAGTTGGTGCAAAATAATTTCGCTAGATTCATTAGTGATTGGCTTCCCTTTTTTTCTATGTCTGGTTTATGCCCATGCATTGACCCTTCGTGTCTTTGCTGAGGTGCTTCAAGCTCCATCTAATCTAATGTTGCATTCAACCACAAGTCCTCATTTTCATTCTCTCAATAAAATAATAATTAGTTTTTCCAATCCTTCATGGTTGATTTTTAAAAAACAAAAAAAAGCTATTATAATCGGAGATGAGAATGAAGTTTGTGCAAAGAATGAAAAAAAACATGAAAAGTGAAAAAAATGCATTAATCATTTGGGAGAAATGACATAAATGATGAATTGTGAGTGGGGTTGCTTGTTGGGCAAACCAACCAAAGGCATTTTTGGCTATTGAAGATAATGTGCACAATTCAACTATAAGGAATAATGCAATGCCAATGGTGGAGATGTTCCAATGTCTAATTATCAAGCTAAGAACTAACTTGAAAACTTATGTAAATATAATGAAGATTTTAATAGCAACTCAACACTACAACACAAACCTATAGAAGATAATGGAAAGGATTTTCATAGCAACATAAAGATGAAAACGAGTTGGAAACGTTTGTTCCTTTAAGCATTTCATGCACTTGTAGGAGAGAAGAAAATGTTTGGTTTTGATATGGCAACACAAGGTTAACAAAAGGCCAAAAGGTCAAAAAACTTTGATTTATAATTTTTTTTTAGGATGCACTTATAAGAGCCCAGAGAAAAGGCCTTATCATTGCAATGCAAAGAGAATAGAAATGAGAGAGGTTCATATTTTTTTGAATGTTTTCCATATTTGCAAAGGGCAATAATACATTAAAAAAAAAATTCAATGGAAATTTGGTCATTGTAACATAGGGCAACAAACTTGGGCAACAAAATTGGGTTACCTTGAGCTCTTCGTGACCTACAAGAGTTTTAAAGAGTTCAAAAGGTGAGCAAATGCTAGCACTTCATTTCTTGTACCCATTCTCATTTGTTTTCCCGTTGTCAGTCTTGTAAGGACCTTTTGACTTTACATCAGGCCTTCCCAATTTTTGTTGACCAGTAACCTTCAATTTAGAAATATGGAAATTGCTTGATATTTTTTTTGATGTCTAACATTAATTATCTTCAAATTTGTTGGGAGTTAGTTTTTTGTGTTATTCCAAACAAAACAAATGTGAGGATATGAAAGAATTTTAGGTGTCTTCTTTAAAAAGTTAATTTCATTGTAGGAATTTGTTATGTAGGTGGGGTAGAAATGGTTATCTTGGGAAGCATGTCATGGCCAGTTCCCAAACATGCATCCTAGTTTTGTAGTTCCTTATGACCTAAATACAAAACATGAAAAAATTAAGAAGGTGAAACCATAATTGATTTTGTTCAAACATGAATCAAGATTGAAAAAAACTCTTGGTTGTCTCAATTCTGTCTACTGGCTATTGTTTAGATGGTCCTCTACAAAAAGTGTCACCAATTAAGGTGAAATCTATCAAGGGATACTAATCACTCTGGTTGCATTACAAAATTGAGAGAAAAAAAAGACTGAAAGCAAATGTTGCATGACCATAAAACATGATTGATTAAGATAGCATTATGACACTCCATGGGTGCAAAAAGTGAGTGAAGAAGTAGAAACCTGAAAGATTCTTTGTGGATTGTAGCTTGCTATTTTTCATCAAAGTGTTCTCAAAGTTCCCAACATTAATGAGTTAATTTCCAAAACAATTTGCAGCTCTTCAATGCAAAATGAGTGCTCATAATACAGCAGAGCACCTGGAAAGATTTCCCTCGCTTTCTCATTCATTACCGTGCTGTCATCTCAGCATCTCATGTGCAATTGTGACAACCATTGTGCAAACTAATAAGGGAAAGAGACCCTTATTTCGGGAATGTGTGTGCCCCACTCTGGGCAGTGGGGACATTACCCCCACATAAACATTTCTTTCTTCCCTGGAAATCAACAAAAGCGATAAGATAAGACGCAACACTGATTCGAATCAAGAAAACTCTCACAATGCAGCAGCACCTATGGTGCATGGGAGAAGAATTACCAACATAATAAATTCCTTGAGAGCAGAGCTGATTACCTAATCAAGTTTTAGTCGGGATTAGTGGTGGTGTGATTAGCGGCGATCAAGTGCGTGTGCTTGTTCGTAAGCTGTCCGCTCGCCATGCTTTCCGTCTTCCTCGTCTTCTCCTCCTGTTTTCTGCCTCCTCGTTTTCTCCGGCTGTCTTCTCTACCCTCGTCTTCTCCGCCTGTTTTCTGCCTCCCTCGTTTTCTGCGGCCGTCTTTTCTCCCCTCGTCTTCTCCGCCTGTTTTCTGCCCCCTCGTTTTCTCCGGCCGTCTGCTCTCCCCTCGTCTTCTCCGCCCGTCGCCCCCTCCCCCCTCCCCTCGTTTTCTCCGCCCGCCTTCTCTTCCCTCATCTTCTCCGCCTGTTTTTCTCTCGCTCTCTCTCTCGTGCATGCCAGTGAGTGTCTGTGTGCACTCCGCATTTGTCTCCCTGCGCGCGTTCTTTGCATTTCGTCGTTTGAGTTTTTTTCGCGGTTGTTTTTGTTTACCGCACTGTCTTTTTGGTGTTCGTTTCACAAGTGACAATCTGGTGATTGGGGGAAGTAGGGGAAAAGAAGGGGGCATGGCAGTAGCAACCTCATTGTGGACTTGGACGGCGGCATCGACAGCTGTGGTAGCTTCCTCTTCCTCCGCATGTACCCGAACTCCACTCCAGCTATCCCCCCGCCTACTGCCTTCCTCTGAACAAGTTGTTGTTGTTCTTCCTGCTCTCCGGCTTAAACCCTGCTCCAAAAGCTCCGCCAGCCCGGGGAGATGGTGGGGAGTGAGAGCGCAGGCCTTCACCACGACGGAACCGGCGGTGTCCGAGCCGATCAAGCTGGTGGATGCGCCGGTGTCGATCGTTACGGGCTCTTCTCGGGGTATTGGCAAGGCTATAGCGCTTGCGCTCGGGGGAGCCGGCGGGAAGGTGCGTTGCGAACGAGGCGTATCTTTGTTTTGTAATGTTTTGTTTTGATCTCTGCCTCTGCCGATGCCTGTGAAATCTGCTGTGTTCTGGCTTCTCCCTTACGGTTTTCTGTTAAAATTTGCAGGAATGTGACACACGCTTCTTTCATACAAGAAGAATATGGGACTGGTTTTCTCCTGTCTGCCTTTGAATGAGAATGTTGTGATCCGAACTTCGTGTTTGCATGATAGGTACTTGTGAACTATGCGAGGTCGTCCAAAGAAGCTGAAGAAGTAGCGCAACAGGTTAGTTAGCCATTCTTGGAAGGAGCATTGGCGATTGCATCCGCTGTCTGATCAAGGGTGCCTTCATTACAACTAAGGTTTGTCAGTTATGTAATCGTGCACTTACGTTCTGTCATTTAGAACCCGATTTGAGGGGATCGTGGTTGGTATGCAGATTGAAGATCTTGGAGGATCTGCTCTGGTTTGTGGCGGAGATATGTCCAAGGAGGCTGATGTGGATGCTCTTTTTAAAGCGGTGGGATTCTTTCTCAGCTGTTCTTCCATGGATGTTTACTGAGCATTTCTCACATTTCTGTATTGAAATTCTTTGTGGACTAAGCCTGTTCATGCTGTCTAATTTCTGCAGGCTCTTGACAAGTGGGGAACCATAGACATCCTTGTCAATAATGCTGGTAATTATTCCTGCCAGCTCTTGCCCCTCATATCTTGAAGATGCAAAAGCTCTAGCTAAAACCTTTCTTCATGGAAATTCCAGCATTGTTGCTTTAACAGTGCATACTATCCCAATGTCTTTTCTGCCAAGACTTCAGGAGACAGCAGTTATTTTATGTTTGCTGGTGAAGTTCCAGGGTTCATGAACAAAGTGCTTATGTCCATTATACAGGAATCACAAAGGACACCTTGCTGATGAGGATGAAGAAGCAGCAGTGGCAAGATGTTATTGACCTTAATCTCACTGGTGTTTTCCTCTGCACTCAGGTATGACATTTTCATCCCATTGCTCAATTCTTGCCACCTGAAATTATGTTGCAAGGTAAGCTTGTGCCACTTTTCTGATAATCTCCTACAGAGGTTGTGATCCTCATTCTTCTTTACTCTTATTTGCACTCACTTCTTCTATGCCTCTTAAGTGTTGGCTGACATCATTTCTAGGTCTTTCCACTGCTTGTGAAAAATTAACAGAAATGCAGGACATATCTTTTATTGGATGCCCTAATTCCTGAGCAGTTCATTTTATATTTATTTACACTCACTTTCAGGAGGTGATGAATTCACTGGGAATGCTGGGAGCTAGTCACTGCCATGCATTACAAAGGTGAAGATCTGATACTTTGAGAGTGATACTCCCAAGGTTATGGCCGCACTCATTCTTCTCATTTTTGTTTCTATTTGTGCTGGAAGTCAGAACCACATTCATTCTTTTCATGCTCATTTTGGTTTGGCTGGAACTGACAAACAAGTAAGTTGCCTTGAAAGTGCTTTCCTGGAGTTTTATGCACAATTGATTTTTTTCTAGTTGCTGAAGCAGATGTATTGCATCCAATTAGTCACCAGTGGTCTGCTTAAAGGATATGTTCAGGGTGCATGAAGCCTCTCTGTAACTTAGGCCTAGGTGCTTACTTGCAGAGGGGAACCTAAACCCTCACAGGATTGTTGCAGCTTGAATGAATATATTGATTGACTTTTGGGATTTGAGATGACTCTTGAGTGATAGTTGACTTCACAACCAAGTGTTCCTGTTGCTTCTGCAAATGCAATAGAAACACAGGACATAGTTTTTTTAATAATTAACAAGATCTGTAATGGAACCTAAAGTTGTTGACCCTAAACCAGCATTGTCACTTGAATTATTTGATATTGGTAACATGGAGATGAAAAGGCACATGTTAATTTGCCTTTTCAGATCCATGTATGTGTTAAGGGGAAAGGAGTGAGGTAGTTAGAATTGGAAGAGGGAGGTTCCGATGGCACGGACAGACATACATCATTTTTTTTATAATTCTAGTGACGAGAGGAATGAGGAACTGGTATATATCGGTGAGTTTTTGGAATCCTTTGTATGATCATCCCTGCACAATTCCAGAGACAATTCACACCTACCTCATTTTCAAGCCTAACTACCTCACTCCTTCCCCTACCCACCAACATGGATATGAAAAGGAAAAGTAACATGTGCCTTTTTATCTCCATGATATTTATATTAATGTTAAATTAAATTAAATTTTAGATTGACATAAATAATGATGAACTATTGGAAACCGTATGGGAACATAATAAGAGGAAAAAAATAGTTGATCATCCCAGTAGTGTCAAGCAACACAAAGCCCACGTATAGATTATTTGCCTTATGTTTATGCATAAGCAGAATACTTGTATTTAGCTTCAGCTGATGAAGTCATTGGAAAGTAACAGTAGCCAGGCAATGCTATCCATGATGATTGTGAAGGTGTGATAATCTTATGACCACCTCCATCATTCTTGTGTTTGTTTAGGTTTGACCAGAATTAACACAACAGTTACATCAAATTTGTGGAGTTTTCTCTGCAGTCTTACTTCATCCAAATTGGGCATAGTTACAGTGATTAATGGCTCTCAAAGCACTTTTCTCACTGTCTCCTCATTGCTGATGTACTCAGCTAAATGAGATCCACTCATTTACTTCACAGGTCCTGCAGTGGGCAATGTCCGTATCTTGGCTGCAACCTGTAATCCTCCATTCGTATGTCTTTGACTGCTAACAATTGTGGCAGCTGCAGGTTGAAAATGAAAACTCTCACAGTCCATATGTTGGTCGTTATTGTGATACAGGCAGCTACAAAGGTGATGATGAAGAAGAGAAAGGTGAGTCACCCATAGTTGATGCTGTTCATAGAGGTTGACACGATTGTTTTAGCTTATTACAAAGCTCCTTGAAGTGCAACCTCATTTGATGTATCATGACTTAAGGAAATAAGGATTTGAATCCTGGTGACGTCAGACAAAGAAAAAGACATCTGTTATTGGTGTGTCCATTTGTGTTTCAAGAGCTTGTGGTTGGCTGCTCTGTTTCAGGGGAGAATTGTGAACATCTCATCAGTTGTGGGTGTGACTGGGAACATTGGACAAGCTAACTATGCTGCTGCCAAAGCTGGAGTTATTGGATTGACCAAGTCAGTTGCTCGAGAATATTCAAGCCGTGGTATCACTGTAAGCTTCAGGTCTTGCCACTGCTATCTAGTGGTACCTACTTTCTACAATTGATAGCATGCAGATAGATTCAAATCTTGATGAAGTGCCTTCCCAGTGTGATCACCCATGTTATTACAAATATGGTACAGGTCAATGCAGTTGCACCTGGATTCATTTCATCTGACATGACTGCAAAATTAAATGAAGAAACAGAGAAGGCCATCTTGAAGATCATTCCCTTGGGTATGTAAGCTAACTTTACTGGCATCTTTTTTGTTTTGTTGCCTGCTTCCATTTGGTGTTGGCAGGCATCAATAAATTGTTGGAGTTACATCTCATGCTGCAATGGTGAAAAAATATGTATCTTCCTGCATCCCTCTCTTTCAAATCTCATCACCTTCATTCAATTGTCTTCTGTGTTTGACAGGAAGATATGGTCTACCTGAGGAGGTGGCTGGACTGGTGAAGTTCCTGGCACTTGATCCTGCAGCTGCTTATATCACAGGCCAGGTTTGTCCAGCTGCCCTAGTGAAGTTTTCATACCAATTACTCAGAATATGTGGCATTGCAAGGATTTGGAGGAGTGAGTTCCAATTAAAGGCTATGATGCTTACTCTGCCTGTCACAGAATGGAAATAATAATCAGGCTCAGGGAGGATAACAGCGTTCTTCAGAGCCATGTCAAGACCAGGAATCATCAGTGAAATCCATACTAATCTGAATTCTGACAAGCTAACAGTTTGCAAGCAGACAAATCAGTGAGAGACAATGCGAGTAGTCAAGTGTTGGTATACCATGTCAAGGCTAAATATGTAAACAGATCTTGTTTTCCAAAGCACTGATTATGGCAGCAGAAACAGGACAATAAAAGTACTAGTTCTTCAGCTCAGTTGACAGGAACCAAGTTTAGAACATGGGATTATCAGGGTAGTAAGGTTTATTAATTCGTAGGAGTTGGAACCTGGGATCACCCCTGAAATACCATCAGCATAGGCAGCCCTGACTTGAAGCATCAGAACAGAAACCCACATTCAGCATATTGGGCAAGCAGCCAAGAGGCTGAGTTCAGAGACTTAGATGAATGGCTCTACAGTAGATCCCCTTCTTGGAATGCAGAATAATTGTAGTAGCCGACATATTTGATGACTGTCATGCACACAAACATCACGCAGTTGCTTAGGTTTGGAAATGGTAACAAAGGCCACACCTGGGCCCTGCCATAAGAGCCTACAGATGACAATCAGTGTAGAGAACTGCACTACCAGTGTCAATTGCCTTCATGACTTGTGAGAATGTGAACTATCTTACAACAAGAAGAAATAGAGATGACAAAAATGAAACAACAACATCAATAATATCAGGTCACAAAACTCTGCATCCTGGATGTGGTATGTTAAACCCATGATAGGCAAGAAATGGTTAAAGTGCCCCCTCCAAGCAACAGTTGAGAGAGAGGCTACTTGCCACAGGCTTGAGAGGGAGCTACTATTCAAATCAGCCATGTTCCCCATAGCCTTGCGGGCCTACGAGAGAGCATGAGCAGGTGAGATAAATGAATCAAATCTTGGGTTTTAGATGCATGCCAAAGTTTCTAATAATTTGCCTTCATTGGTACTTTTTGCAGACCTTCAACATTGATGGTGGGATGGTAATGTGAAATATTGGCATTTGTCTTCTGAACTGCACAAAACAACAAAGTGTCTCAAGCCCATTGATATATACAGAAGAAATTTGCCAGCTTACGAATGTTCAGAGGCAGTGATCAGAATCATTGGCATTGTCATCAGACAATTGGCACCCGTATCCTCCAAGTTTGTAATCTTGGAAGATGATAATGTGATGGGTAAGTGCTCAGCTTCAGTTACTACTCTGGATCATGAAAAAACTTGTGCTGATACCTTGTCATGCATGATATTGAGGTTTGATCAACCAGCAGTTATACAAATAAATCACATTGTTTGTAGGCTGGAGGAGTTTAATGCTTTTGTCCACACTGACTGGGGTCTGGGGTCCCTAAGTTATGAATGGAGCCTGAAACTGCACTCTTCGTGGATAGAATGTGATAAGTGTCAGTCAGACAAAAGTGCTTGTTACACCAGCTCTACCAGTTTCTTTTTGCTACCTAGTGAGGGGTGTGCAACCATAAGTTATGCTGTGAAAACACCTCTTCATGATGTTGAATTTAATTGACCAAAATCATGACTTGCTCACAAATGACAAAAGTCTCTATTCCTGATTTTTCTTTGATGTAAATCTGTAGGTGATCTTCTATTAGAAATTAGAACAGCTCAAATGCCATGCACCAGAGATAGGTTGTGAGACCTGCGGGAAGAAATTACAATGATTCTCGGAGGTGTAAGGTGCATCTTGCTCCTACTGTGTCATGATCTAGGTATGGTTAGGTTTTCATACAATAGGAAATAAACTCTACACTGGCACCTTCAAGTTCTTGAGTGAGGGTTAACCCAGGAAATCTTAGATTTGGACTCAAGAGACTGTTTGATAATGGCATATTTGTAATGTTTAGAAGCAATTCAAAAGAAATTTGGGGTTTTTACCATGGTACCAATGTAGGTGTGTTTGGATGTATTAATGCTTTTTCTTCTGTTTGATTGCATTATCATGCAATCAACATCCATGTTGCATATTGTTAAGTTGTGGAAAGAAGTGTAATTTGGGCTGTCCATTGCATTAATGTAATAGTTATTCTTTGTTTGTGGTATGGAGAAAATGGAAATTGTGTGCATGTAGCCACATTGTAATGGTGTATAGTGTAAGTAGTTTATAAACTTGAGAATGTGTACACATTTATATTTTTGGCTTTTGGTGGAATATGAAATTAATGCAAAGAGTATATGATTGTAAGGTGTGTTCTTAGTGGACTAATTTATCTGCATTCTATGGTATCCCTCTGCCACACAAACAACATGTAGGCAGTTGTCATGACCAAGTTCCTAAGCAATATTTTTTTTTCCACAACCAGTGTCTTACCCTCTATTGGTTAGAGTGGTAGTCCTATTTATGATAACCCTTAGTCACTCCAAATTGAGTAGTCCATAGTAGGATAATTGTTGTCTTTCCTTCTATTGACAAGATGACAATCATGTCCATGGGCCTCCTTGCCCTCCATTTAACTCCACATTAAGCCCTGACGACTAAATGTTGACAACCACCACCAAAATAAACTCCCAATGGCAAGTGGGATGAGTTTAGGTGTGCACATTTTCTTACCTGACTTTGGCTGTGGTTTTTCCCTACCTCTGTTGTGGGCTCACCTACCTTTCTTTCACTCCACCTTATACAATATACAACCTTTACCCATCTACTCCCTCACTTCAGGCTCACAATTCTAACACAAGCGCCAATTAACCTCCAACCAAACCCCCATTGTTGTCTTCCCATTTAAAAATTTCCTTGTCTCACTATTTTTCATTCAATAAGTATTGATCCAAGACAACAATCTCATAGCTTTGACTAGAGTTTTTCAATTCATTGTTGATGGTTGTCACTCATGAGAAGGAAAGGTTTTAGCCTAAGTTTTTATGGGATAGGTTTGTGGAAGAGGTTGGGGCATTGTGAACACTTGTGAGGAGTAAGGAGATGGTGATTACTCATGAAAAGCTAATTTATAGGTTAAATTTACAAGTATTCATGGGTTGGGTTTGGGGGCATCATCAACAAGCAAGAGTGTTTGGAGGTGGTGATTAGAGGTGTTGTGCATGAGAAGGCAAGCTCGAGACAAGGATGGAAGACAATGAGAGGAGATGAGGTTAGTTTGGTTGTGGTGGTTACTAACCTAACATAGGAGACAGTAACTATGAGTGTTATTAGTCAACCAGTCGATGTAGTTGTGGAACTTAACACCATTGTTAAAATCCGCAAGTATAGAGAGCTTCATGAGGGACACCATTTTATTCCAATGGCCATGGAGGTACACGGCACACCTAGGTGTGATATGGATCGTTTAATCAAGGAATGTGCTCATCTTTTCCATGATAGACAATCGGGAGGTCATTTATTCTTGTCTTTTTGCATTCAATTTTTCAAGCTGTGCATTAATATTGTTTTTCAACATGTTTTAGACTTTGATATAGAGAGGAAAATTGCAGAGAGTTAAGGGGAAACAAAATAGAGGAAAGGGCAAAAAGAGAAAAAAGGTAGAAATAGAGACAAAGAGAGAGGTAGAGAAAAAGAAAGAAAGGCAAAAAAATAAGCAAAGAGAAAGAAAAAGGTAGTGTCAGGTTGTTCTTGACTTTTATATAGGACTAACAAAGTGAATTTTTTTTGTTTTGGAGTAACAAGGGCAAGCCTCCCTAGACAAATTTCAACTTAATTGGTGATAGTTTTGTATAAGACAAATTTATCTAGTTCTTTTACTTTCATGGAAGTAGGTAGGTATTCTGAGAGGAAAAAAAGGTGTGTGGTCCTAGCAAAATTCTTAGTAGTCAAACACAGCATGGACTATTTTTTAGAACCTTGCGCGGTGGTGTAGTTTTTCAAAAGTTTCAATGTCACATGACCTTGCAATGTTGGAACCATTGCCATTTAAGAACATGCATGGGTGGGACAATAAAACCCTAGCAAGAGCAACAAGCACGGCGGGCCTTGCAATTTCACTATCATTAGAACATTGATGGGTATCATAGCAAGATACTGATATCATGATGACTTGTGTGGATTATCACAAGACATTTTTGCCCCTTCATTTGATGATCCCCACCACATTACCTCATCCAGTCTCTTCAGTTGCACCTAGTTCTTCTTCACATTTCACATTTTACCTACTTCATCAGCCACGAGCTCTTCTTCAATCATCTTTACATACACCAAGTGCCTATCCATCCCATAAGCATCATTCACGTGTTCCTTGTCTTGGTTGTGGTCACTTAAATGTAGCAAGAGCAAGTTTAACATGACACCAGACATCATGCATCGCACATAGGCAATCATTAGCCTCTGGGGCGTTGATATCTTTGGCATTACTATCTTTTCCTCTTTCTTCAACTTGGACATGGATTGCATCATTAGATATCATTGATGTTTTCCATCTTGGTTTACCATGCCCCCATTCATACCATCATATTCCATATGTTTTTTGTGTCGAAGTTCAACATGTTTTGCACATCCCTTTAACTTGGTTGGTTGTCGATTTGTTCGACATAGTGGCTTGGCATGCATTTTTGTTCTTCCATTCCTAGTGTTTGTCATTTCTGCTACGAGGTGATGAAAAAGACCATCAACAGTTTTGTGCACGTTTATGTCAATACATGGCAGGGGACTGGGAAACATTACAAGAAAAACATACAATTAAAACATAGGTGTTAGCACTATATCCTACTCCAATTCCATCAGCATGATTGTGTCATGCATAAACATTTGCTCATGTAGGGGAGTATATTTGAATAGTGTGTGCATTGGCCCCCAACACTCTTATGGCCCTATCAGTTAAGACCATTATGGCCTTTCGCCGTCTTCATCCATTGGTTGAGGTTGACTTGCCCCCTTTTGTTGATGATTTTCATTTAAAGCTAGATCTTGTTTTGGATAGAAAAACATTTATTTCTACTTTGACATGTTCATTAGGTCTTTCATTCAGCAATCTTTCGGGTATATTGTATGAGCTTTTGTAAGATTGTTTTGTCCCTGATGATTTTACCAATGGCTTTGATCTCCTTTTTGAAATATGCGAGCACATTGTTCATGGTCATGTTCCTCCATTAGCATCATGCCTACTTGTTGCATCGCAAATATTATCTTAAGTTTAAAATGTTCAACCCATTATGATTAGAGAAGTGATTTATCAATTAATCGCTTGCACATTGGCTATTTAGTTCAAGGATACATTTGTAGAACATTTTAGTCCACACCAGTTTGGGGTGGCAACAACAAGCGAGTGCGAGAGTTCATGGGGTTAAAGCTATGTTGGATCTACATCTAGAGTGGGTGGTATTACATGTGAATGTTTGGAACATGTTTAATTTAGTATCTGGAACAACATTTTTCAAGAATTGCAATTTTGTATTAACACCTTGGATCAATTCTTCCCATTTGTTCATCAATTTTATGCACACCCATTTCCATTATATTTTTCAGAAGCTTTTAGACATAGGGATTTCACAATCATTTCATCTAAATTTGGTACATGACAAGGGGATCCTTTGGGAGGAGTGTTGTCCACATTGGTTCATTTTCACACTCTTTGTCTTAATGCAACAGCCCACCTTATTTGTGCTTTTCCTTTCATCGGCAAATGGTACGCACATAGTTGGTTTTGCTTCGAACATGTTATTTTTTTTTTACGATTACAGGAAAAGTTTGGAGCATTAGGACTTTTTGTGCAACTGACAAAATGTATAACTTAGTCTCCATAGGGGTTAGACTAGTTTAAATCATTTCCTCTAGGTTTTTTTGCAGCTGAATCCAGTATTCATATTCTAGGTGTTTTGATGACTTCTTTGCCATTTGTGGAGTCCTTCATATCAAAGGCATTATAGGATGATTTTAGCACGATTACAAGCCTTCCTATGCTTGTAGATCCTTAAGTAACTTTTGCAATGTTTTCGCATTGTTATGCCTAGCAGTTGAATTACTTATAGCGTATTGTATTTCCATCACCAAGTATCTTGCAATGTTATATTGAGTTTGATGTTTGTTCCATAGCTATGTTGGAAAAGCTATTAAAGTTAGGATCTTTTAACACCACAATGGGCCATTTGGCTCATTGTTAGATCATTTTTTTTACTTCTTCAAAGGGGTTGGCCTTCTTTTAATGGTTTGCCCCCACCTTTTTAGGATGTTGGGCTTTGATTGCTCTTGCATCAATTTCTCATTTCCAATAGGATGATCACCTTACTACTCTTTATTTGGTGGCACATGTAAAGATTAGTATTTATCCCTTTTAGGTCGCACTACAAGATACCTATGCAATGTTACTTGAGGTCATCCGATCACATGTTTTACTTTTTGAGAATCTAATGGTGTAATCCTATCCTCAAATATAGTCTTCTTTGATGGACCACATCACAAATTCAACATGTGACAAATTAATAATGAAAATCATGTGAAGTTCGTCATTCATAGGTTCATACATTTTATGCATGAATATCATGCATTGAAAATACATTTGATACATAGATAAATGCGCTGACAGATGAAGTACAAACCTATGAATGAACAAATGTCATACAAATTTTGCATCTTCCAATAAATTTGTGTTTCAAATGTGTTTTCAATATACGATATTAGTGCGTGAAACTTACAAATTATGAATGAATGAATTTTGCACAATTTCCATTACTAAATTATGAAATGCTAAATTTATGATGCAACTACATGAGCAGGAATTTACTTTGTTTTTAAAAATGTTCCTTTGGATGTTGTGCAAGCACATTCTCACTCCTATGCAAGTCCTGAACAAGGACTTGGTTATTAGTTTGTCCTAGCACCCCTTCAGTTCATTTATCTTTTGCCCATTTTTTTACAACACTCAGTATTTGTTTCAATATACCACATTCTACAATTTTGCATTTTTCATGATGTTAATGTGGGCATACCATTGATGATTTGGGTATCCATTTGCTACATTGCCTATGCGAGAATGAGCGCACTGCAACCCATGATACACTTTGAGACATTGTTGCAGTTATTACATTAAAGAGTGGAGCTCACATATAGAAAGAGGTTTCCCACCTTTTCCTTTGCCATACATGGACACAAATGGATATTGTTAGCACCAAAGACAATTTTAAAACTTTGGTAGACATTGTCATTATCATTTTAATTTGTTTAGATTTGGTGTAGCATGTTTCAATGACAACAACACATGCAGCAATAGTTGCCATTCAAAACAAAGCACGATCCTACACAAAGCAAGTGCTAGGAGATGATTTCATTCTCTTTGCCATAAAGATCTACAATTGTTTCCATCCTCTTTTTGATTTTTTTTAACTTCTTGTGTACATGTCGGTCGAGCTCATCATCAATAAACCTTTTTGGTACCTTTGGTGCTTATATTCTATTGTAGGTAATGAGTATTGATAGCCCTATAGTGTGTGCAAGCCATTGCAATTTTTCAACAAGTTGCCAAGTTTAATCATAGTTTTTCATCTTCCACACATACCAACTAGTGCACCTCTATCACTAGCTGATTTGTTGCAAAGGATGCCCTTTTAACATTATGTCTTCCGTTACATTACTATTGTTTTGATTGTCTTGGTTTTCCTTTTGTGTGTTTACATTTGCTTTGACATGCCTTGTACTTTTTGTGGATGGATTTCCATCCTTGTTTATATATATATACAAGGTTTCCCCATTTCATTAAATCTTGCAGCATGATAACGTACATCCTGTTGCGCTCCTATATTGATGTCCATTTTGCAATGGTCATTTTAACCCCTTTAAAATCTTTTTTTTACTATGGATTTGGACAATGACTATTAATGGTCTAGATGTAAAGACATAATTGGTCTTTGAGTGTTTAAAGGGACTTTTATGACGTTTGTGGGTGGGGACAATGATCATTAAACACTATTCTATTTTAAAGTAAAGGAGTTGTTTACAATTTTGGGGTGGAGATGCTCTAATCATGTTATTGTTGATTTCATGATGCCCTCAACTTGTAGTGTCCCTTGAATTGGGTCATTCTTGAAATAAGGGCCCTTAAGGGGGTGGAGCATTATGTAAAGGAAGGGTTGCAAATGGAAGGGAGTTACTTTCTTGGTCAAAATCACAGGTCATGGGAGGGAAGTTGTTTTAAAAAAAGCTTTGCTTGTTTTAGTGTTTAAAAAATGGGCATGGTCTTTACATATCCTACTACCTTTGTAGGTTGAACACTAATAATATTATTTACAGATACGCTGGAAAATACAATTTTTCCAAATAACAAAAAATTGTGAAAGAAAATATTGAATTTTTCAAAATGAAAGCTTCAAAATTAATTAGTTATTTGAGAGGCATGTGTCAAAGTAGCCAAGGTACTACACTACATTTCTTTTGTGTAATATATGTATTGCCACATGATATACTGTTATATGTGGGTGCTTGTGGTGGTTGAAAGAATGATTTGTATTTGTATCCAGTGATGTGCAGGATTATGTGCATCATTACCAGTGTCACGGTGGGTATGGGTATTTGATGCTAATAACAGTTGATTCCAACTTTTTCAATATTTCAGAATTAAAGAACCATCTATTCTTGGCTTTTTGAAAGAAAAGAATAAAACAATTGCTGGTTATTTTTAAAAAAATCAAAGAACCAGTGGATATAAGTTAGGTGGCTATTTGATTTTTGAATCTTTTGAAAACCATGGTTATATAGTAGAACCAGTTCTTTGATTTTTGAGAATTGCAGTTATGAACTCTAAGAATCGCCCTAATAAGCACCAGGGTGTGTTCATGCTCAGATAACCGCCCAAGCTACTGCCCAATTGATCATAACCCCTATGTACAACAAGAGTGTGCTGCTTTTGTGATAGGCAACATAGGAAGCCTTGATGCTTTAATACCCATAACACCACGAAAAAGAAATGGCTTCTTGTTCATGAGAGCACCATATCACAAAAAGAAGAAAAGTAACACATGACTACTTGTAGCAGTCTAGCAGTCCCATGTCTAATTCAAGAGATGTGAGAAGTTTTGCCACTGGGAGCTTTGAGTTTTGTTGGCTCCAGTCAGAGTAAGAGACTTTGCATCTGTGTAGGATTTGGGATACAATTTTACCTAACCAGTTAGGTAAATAACACGATTAAATAAAATAAATTGAATATTTTGAAGAGCCCTTCAAGGTTATTCTATTTGTCGAAATGAAGATTTCAAAATTAATTCAACAAACATATGTTGAAGCTGCCAATGTACGATGGGTAATGCACAAATGACATAGAGCTCATTACATTGCATTGATTATAACATAAATGGTTTTGTATTGAAGACTACCACTTCTACACTAGGCCACAATGTTTTGCATCTTGTTCTTGATGTTCCTTTCTCAATGCTTTATGAACAGACCTTGTCAATAGGAGGTTTTTTCACTTTGATATTGGTGTCTAGGCTTGATGTGTGGAAGTTGCTCTAGTATGTCGGGAATGGAAGTTTTTGATTCATTTACTGGAAAAAGGGTGATGAACTTAGTGAGGCAACCATAGGAAGGTTTTGTAGTCCTTTCTCACCATAAAGTTTGAGGTGGCTGCCATTGTGCTGGAGTGCGATAGTGTGGTTACGGAATGAGATGGTTGGGTCTTTTGCAAACAGCCATTGTTGTCCAAGAATGACATCAATGTGTGCTAGTTCCATGACCCCCAGGTCAAGAACATCAAAATAGGACTGTATCTGAAGAAGAACATTTATAGCCCGTTGGCTGCAAAGCTGCCTGGAGCCATTTGGTAAGTGCACTACCAATGCTTCTGAATTTCTTGTGCTGATTCCTAAAGCTTCCACCACTTTGAAGCTCACAAAATTGTGTGTACAACCTGAATCAATCAATACTATGACATCTTTATGCCGAATTTTGCCTTTGATCTTCATGTGTTCCCAGTTGTAGAACCCATTCTCAGCTTTGTGAAACATTTCAGGAGTGACAACTTTTGTTTTATCAGCAAAGTGTACCTCCCTAGGCAGAGGGACATTTTGGGTTCTTCCAGGAAGAGGCTGTTGGGGAGGCCTTTTGTCAATACCAAGTTTATGGATCTTTTGGTCATTGCTTGAGGTCACAAAGGTCATCTGTCTTCCAAATTGTGTGTTTTTTGAGAGGTTTTGAGGGATCCTGCACTTATGTGAGGAGGAGGTTTTGTGCTTTTTGCATAAATGGCAAAGTTCCACAACATCTTGAAATGGCTTTCCCATTTTTACAATTTTACAAATTTCTCATCTTCAAACCTATCCATGTAATGAGCTCTTCACATCATCTCTTCCAGGCACAATGTTCTTAGGATTATCAATAAATTAGAGATATCTGAGATCAAAGGATGCAACCCTCTAAGCATGTGTGACCTTTCAGATAGTTTCTGAATAGCCATGACAAACGTTGCTAAGCAAAGAGATGATTTGAATTTGCCATATGGATCTGAGGTTCCTGGAATCCTCTCATTGGATTGAATTATGGAAAATAACATATTAACAAGGCTTTTCTCACTACATTATTTCTTTTACAACACAGCTAACCTTGTCTTTGGCATTTTCAATTGCCATCATACCAAATATAATATGGACCTTCCTTGACCTAAACCAAAGGCATGAAGAGACTACCCATCATCAACAATCCATCTGGTTTAGTTTTGTATTATTATTTTGTATGACTGATTTGGAATTCTTGCTAGATGTCTTGAGTGACAGGCCAAACCATCAACACAATAGATTGAAAGGGTATTGTTATGGGTGAGATAAAAAGGACATCCTGCTGTGTTTCTTATGTTGAGTATGGAGCTATGACAATGCATGAGTTGTGGCCACCAAACCCAAAAGAATTGGAAATTGCTGAAGCACCCCAACAAAACAACCGTGAGACTTTGAATTGCAATTACAACTTCAAACCTCAATCAGAGCTCGCCTATTAGAAAGAACTACAAAACCACAGGATTATAATTCCACTGCAATCCAGAATTCAAATCTGGTTGGTTTAAAATGTGAGTAGCTTGTCCCTTCAATTTTCTTCTATCTCTTCTAAGATTTCAATGAAATGAAGCTTGAATAGTTCATCAGTAAGCACACTTTTAAGGACAAAGATACTCACCCACATGTACTTGGTGCTGCTTCTTCACATTGGGTATAGTATCAAATGTCACCTGCTCCTCTTGATTCTGCAATTCATGCATGCATGCATGCATAGAGCTTAAATATATCAATATATTATGTCAAGTCAAAACAAAGACAACTCCAATTTCATGGAAACTACCACAGTTAAACCTTCTCCATCCACACCCCCTATTTGGGCCTCAATCAATGTTTACTGCAAGTTGGACATGGAGCATTAATTGTTTCTGCATCCTCACCCCTAAAGCATAAAATGCGAGACTATTTAAATGCTGCCATCTGGTCTGATCATCATGGCCAATGAATCAAAAGCAATCAATTTCTTTTACAGGCCCTTTAAGAGATCACTGTATATTGTCAGTGATTTTTTTTCAGAAGTTTGTGATGCAGCCAAACTGGCAATCGTCCATAGGAAGGTCCATATCAAAATTGGTGATCATCCCTAGGAAGGTTTAGCCAAATCTGGCTATAAACCAGATATGGAGTGCAAATCTTTAATCATCCTTCCATAACTTTGGCTACTTACTGAAAATCAAATATATAAATCTGAAATTTTTAGACCCTAAACCCTTCAAATAATTGAGACCCTTAAAAATCAATTCATTTCTAATTTTATTTTTTTTCTTGCAAAATTTCACCAGTGAAAAGAAGGATGTATCCTGTGCCTATTTACAGGTTCAAACTATTCATCAGTTTCACACTATTTAAAGTCTGTACTTCATAAAAAATATTGTGTACAAGCCATTATCCCTGCTGCTAATGGAGGTGCTCTTCTTTCCCAAGAGAAAGTTTCAAAGGATGACACTATGAAGTGTATCACAAGGATATCATGCTAACGCAACAACCTCAAAGAGAATTCTTAGTGTATTTACAGGGCAGATTACACTTAGTAATAAGGCTTACATACATACATACATACATGTCCTCCCAGATTTCTTCTCCAGTTTCAGCAGCTGAAAATAATAGATGGAGATGGGGGGGAGCTCATAGACTCACAAATTGGTTGATGGTTGGATGCAACCAGCCAGTTTCAATTGCTTTAACAGTTGCAATAGCTTCAAAAGCTCCAGCAGCACCAAGGCAATGTCCAATTATTGACTGGAGAACAAGGAAGATCATGTAGTTAGTCACTCTGTTTCGTGTGAACCAACACCCATGAATGCACCACCCCTGTTTTCCAGTTTTGAGGCCATCCAGTTGAATGAACCCCAATTTTAGAACCATGCTGTTATGACTCAATTGTGGATGAAGAACCCCCAACTGAGTTGACATTCTGTTTCATCTTGGTAATCTCTTGTGTAAAAGGATCAGTCCTGTAGGTAGGTAGGCAAGATGATAGGTGGGCACTGGATAAGTAAATGCATTGATGATTAGTACATAGGTAAGGGCTAGCAGTGTGTTGGTAGGTATGGATCAAAGAGCTTCTTTCTTACATCCAGACTTTACCTTGGTTCCATTCACCTTGATTTCTGAAGTATTCTTGAAGACTCTTTTTATGGCATTAACCTCGGCTACATCATCCACAATTCTTGAGGTTGCACATGCATTGATGTAGTTGACCTGTTTCATGACAAATTGACAAATTGATGTAAAAATTGTGCACATGGGAAACTGAGAGGTAGAAGCTGAAATCTAGATATGCAAGCCCAAGTGTAGAATGCTGCATTTGACATCTCTCTTGGAGGTTAGTACGTATTCATGGTGAAGTAGGGGGGAGGTGTCACTCTTTTGTATCTGTTGGATTTACCTCTTTGTGTTTGGACTCTGGAGGATATTATTTTGCTACCTACTACTTATAAATGAGATCGATCAATGTCAATATCTTCTACCCTCAAGTACCTCCTCTGGAGAAACTCCAGCATTTTCCAGGCTTTTCTCAATGCAGCTGGACACACCCAGCCCATCAATTTGGGGATTGGTTATGTGGTGGGCATCACAGGTGACTGCCCCACCCAGATACTCTGCAAGAATTGGAGCACTTCGTTTCAAGGCATGCTCCAAGCTCTCCATAATCTTCAAAAACAAAGCAGCATGAAAACACACACACACACATTGCCCTATCAGCGTTTTTGAGTATCATTGCTCTTGAAGGTAAGTAGTGTGAATTTTGGTCAGATCACTACAGGGTAAAAGCACACTAGGGTGGAGCAAAAATGGAAGATGAAAGTCCATTCGAAGAGTCCACATGAGGGGAATCCATTCCATGAGTCCACATTCACACCAGGTGTGAAAGAATTTGGAGCGGAAGAGTTTCCTGAATATCTCTCAATATTATAATTTGATAGCATCCACAGGAAATAGCTGACATGTCAGGGATCATAACTTGGATCAATGTGGCCTTTCTAAGAAAACATAAGAAACTCTGATCAGTTCCCAACTCAGGATTATATAGCAAAAAGAGCAGACTCGTGATGGAAAACCAGGGCTCTTACCAGAACACCTGCACCCTCACCCATGACAAACCCATCACGATCTTTGTCCCAAGGCCTAGAAGCAGTTTGTGGAGCATTATTTCTCCGAGACAAACTTCTGCAGGCAACAAATCCACCAAGACCTGTAGGTGTAATACAAGCGTCTGTGCCTCCAGCTACCATTATGTCAGCCTCACCCGATTGAATGTGGTTTGCAGCTGAATAGAAACAGGAGTTGGAGGTTGCACAAGCAGCTGAAATCGAGTAATTAGGACCCATGAGACCATGGTCAATAGCCAGCAATGCAGACCCCATATTGGTCATAGAATAAGGAATAAAAAAAGGCGAAATCCGCTTGATTCCCTTCTCTAAAAGAGTTCGTATTGCCTCTGTCAGTGTTGTGACACCACCCATGCCGCAACCCACCACCACACCTACTCGCTGCTTATCAACCTACAAAGATCATGCACACCAGGTAATACCTCCTCACTGCCACGGTTCATCATCCCATTCATCATACCCAAATTCTCTTCTACCTCAAATTCATTGTTGGAAAAGTTTTGTGCATATCTGGAAAAGCAAAGGGACCATACCAGTGTCGTCTAGTATATGGGCTTGCACCTGGTATCAACAATGGTAGCAAGGATCCTACCAGTCTGGTATGAGCTGAGGTGGTATTGCCTCAGCTCATACCAGACTGGTGGGGTCCTTGTGACCAGTGTTGATACCAGGCGCAGGCCCATATACTAGACCAACACTGGACCATACCTACCACCCAATGTGGCAGAGAGCATCGACCCGAAGGGAGGAGATAGAAAAAATTGATTTTGACAACCAACAAGCCCTTACCATGTTGAGATGCTCTCCACCCAGGCCCGCATGTTCCAGAGCTTTCTTCCCACTGACCAGACAGTACTTGATATAATCATCAAAGCGACGCATATTTTTGGCATCAATGTAGCCTTCTCCAGAAAAATTGCGTATCTGAGCGGCAAACTTGGTCGGGAAACTGGATGCATCAAATCTATCAATCAATGAAACACCACTTGTTCCTTGCAGCAGCTTGTCATAAAACACATTGACATCAGTTCCGAACACTGATACACAGCCCATTCCAGTGATGACAACTCTCTTCTTTGGATCTTTTTCTCTCCTTGGAGCACTTCTGCTTGCTGCTGCTGCTGCTTTTATTTCAATCCGTCTACACCCTGCCATCAGACCCAAAATAAAAATAAAAATGTGCACCCATGTATGTGAAAAGTGCCAACTTTCTTCTTTTTTTTGGAACAAATGGAAAGAATCCATTGCAAAGAAAGACAACACATAAGGACAGAGGAATCAACTAGTGTCAAGTTTCAATTGCTAGGCAGGCAGTCCTTGGAGATCAATGGATATTTGTTGTAGAGGTTGTAGAAATTATGTGTCCATGCACATGAAGTGTAAGGTAAGGAACTTTTCTGAGGCTCTTTCTGGATTTGAGGGCCCAGCTGAGGTCAGTGCTTCACTGGCCTGAAATCCCAGGAAGAGAGCCTCAGAAAATTTCCTTACATTGTCACCAGGTTAAGAACTTTTCAAAATTCAAACCTTGCAGAAATGGAAGGTTCTTTCAAAATCAAATTGAGGTCTTCTGCGAAGGGAAGATTTGTTTGTGGTTTTTGAAGGGAAATTCTATGAGACAAGGTGACTGAAAAAAACTGGAATCTTTTCTAAAAAGTTCTTTATGAGAGAAGGAAGAGCATACCAACAGATCTAAACTGGGAAAGACCAGCAATTTGAAACAAGCTTGTTTCTTCAAGAGATAATCCTCTTGCTTTTAGCCCCTGAAAGTCCACCAATGAGTGAAGTGGAAGTCCGGATCTTTGGTTCCAAGTTGAAATTACTGTTGTGCCTGCACAACTGTGCACACCCATGTCTCTTCCCTTCAACTACCTTCAACACTGATGAGGTACAAGAGGGGAAAAGAAAGAAAGAGAAAATCAGCTACAGATCAAGCTTAATAAAATGCAAAGCAAACCCAATTCAATATCTTTGACAGGCTCTCTCTCTCTCTCTCTCTCTCTCTCTCCATCACATCTCCATTGCATGAAAATACAATTCTAACCAACTGAATGAATTATACAGCTTCACAACATTCTCCAGGCAGTTACAACAAAGTTACAACTCTGACATACGTGTGCAGAGAATAGAGGACTCAGAGAAATTCTAATTATCCCAACACTATCAATGAGCTAGGAAGTATTAGACCTTCCTGTTATCTCCTGCAGAATACTACAAGATCACCATTAACTTCAGCCACAAACAAAAGCAATTCTATTGTACATAATTGGGAACAAATCTCACAACAGCAACAAAAATTGTTATGTGTGAGACAAAGATTGGTGCCCAACACTATCCAAACTAACAAAGTTGCACACATAAATACATGCACACAAACCTGCAATCATAAGTGAGGTTCATTTTGTTAACATCAAAAATGAGATTCTAAATACAATCTGAAAATCAAAACCTCCCTTTACACTGAACTGGGTTCCTACAACAAGTAACAATTACCAAAAAAAAACTAATATTCTGAAATAAATAGCTGATAAGAAACACACACACATTATGCAAATCATCATCATAATAGAAATTCTACAAAACACCCATGCACACTACTTTACACCTTATTGCATGCCAACAAAACTCAAAACTACTTAGTTTTCAAGCTCATGATTTAATCATGGATTGTGAGAATATATTATTCTACTGCTGATCAATTCCATGAGTTGCCATACATCTAAAGACCTAGCTAAAATTTCTTGGCTACAAAAGATGGCACCATATTAAGCATGAAGAGACAATTAACCATTTAAAACCTTTTTCCAAGCACAATTATTAGGTCTTCATGAAAAAGTTTTAGTTTCACTATAACTCACATACCCAAATATATGGCGATGAAAATGGAAAATGGGGTCTTTCTTTAGCTTACCCACAAGAAATAACAAGCCACAAGTTCTATGATTGCTCTCAATGAAAGCCATTATTTATGAGGTTGTTGGAGACTAGAAATTTTGATATATCTACACTAAAACAATATGTTATATATATATAATAACCCCAAGGTCCCTAAATTGAACCACTTGATCATAAAATTATTTAGTGATGGTTTTTGTGCAAGATGGACCCATCTTTGTGTTGGTGCCAAAAGGGATTGTAAAATTGGGGATTTGTTTTGAGTCTAATATGTAGTACCTTGGTCAGGCAACAATGTTCCTAATATTTTTTCTTTTGTCATTTACGGTTGACAAGAAATATGCATGATAATGCTTTATAATTCAGCATTGTATTAAATAATGAAGATAGTGTGCTTGAGAGGTTCTTTCAAATGTTTGGCATGGCAAGCAAGTATTTTTCAGAATTTTTGGCAATTCTGAAAAGTAATTAATTAGTGCCTAACCAGGAGGCTAGGTACTACAGTATAAAGAAGTTAATCCACCTCAATTTAGAATATCAAAATAATCACATTATCATTGCCTTATCAAAACCAAATATCATGGAAGAAGTCAAGTATTTTTTTACTGCACAACAAATCTAGCCCAAGGTATTTTTAGCCAAAATTCAAATGGGAAATGGTGTGTCCACCAAACTTGGAAACAAATGAAATCATAATATCATTCAGGCTGCTCTCATGACAGAGTTGTAACAGTTGATGAGTGAATTTGGCCTTCAAATTATTGCAAAACCCATTATTAATACTTCAACTTATGTTTTGTAGCTTTTTTTGGGGGTGATTCTGAGTACACACATATAAAGCGCCTTAAGGTTGCAATGGACTTATGATGACAAGTTTTTGTAACCAAAATCACAACATTTATCACCCAAGCTGAACAATCTTAGCTTATATGTGAAATTGTAACATAATTAAGGCTGCCCCATTACAAAGTCATGACATTAGATAAATGAACTTGGCCCCAAAACTATAGCAAAATGTATAATTGTTAGTCACTACGGTTTTTGATTGCTTTGCATCATTATTTTGTTTTCCTCAAATTGGAAACTCACAATTATAATGCTATGCTTCAAATTGCAAAAGACACATATTTACAATCATAAGTTTGGACATGACATGCATTTGGTATTTGAAATCAGCCATAATAATTGATCCAATGAAATATGATAAACCAAGCCCAACTACCACAACTAGAAAAAGGAAATCAACATGAATAATGTTGGCCTTGTATTCAATTGTTATAACATATGATCACCTTAAAGGCTAAGTCTAAACCAGTGTTGGCTAGTTCATTTTGTTCATAACAAGCTCATTAGAACCTTTATGAATTTTTTCTTTTTCTTTGTCCTACAAAGAGTAGCGAATAACTGCATTAAATATTTTTTAAAAATACTTTCTATTATCAATTTGCTTGTTTCAGCAGTACCCCCAGGCTACCAATTTCTTTGGGTTTTAAAAAATAATCCCCACCCATAATGGTCAATTTTTGCAATACTCTATTTGAGAACTGCCCGATGTAGTGTAAAAGGAAGTTTTGTGCATAAAATTCATATCACAATTTCTGTTCTCTTCTTGCCATTGTGCAATTGTTTTCACAATTGCAAAGGGAAACATCAGATGTGTCCAAGACAGACGAGATAACATACTTGGATGAAAAAAATGGGTTTTAAAGGAAATAATGAATAACCTTTAGATGAAGTCTGGATGTACACGAACATAGTTGGACATATTGTGAACCATTCGTCTTTCAAATATGGCTTATGCAACTTGAATAATGTCACAATTGACATTATTTGATGTTATGAGAACAATAACTCCAAAATAGCTACCAATTTAGTTGTTGCAAACTTGTTTCGTGGTTTCAGGTTATGTTTTCATCCTTTGGTTACTTTACTTGTCATGAGTGTTCAATGTTTACTATTTTATTGGTGTTGGTTTTTTGTTTCTTATTGGCCCTTTGGTATTGGAGTTTTAAAATTTTGGCATCAAGTTGTGGCGGCTTTTCAATCACCTTGAAAGCTTTGACTCTAACCATTACATAACATCGTTTGATATATTTGGTAACTTTCAAGTTTAATTGCTTGAAGAATTGTATGCGGAGGTAGAGATTGAAAGATGTTCATGTTTTGATTTTGACACCTATGTGTAACATTTTATAAAGTTGAAACTTTGATCATAAGATTTTCTTCATTTTGTCATGAAAATTATGAACTAGGCAATGACATGACTTATGAAAGCATTCATAATTTTTTATTCATCAAAATCTGATAAATTTATATCCCCAACATTATTCATTTGTTTCATGATGGAACATCTTTATGAATATCCAAAGGGTGTAAAAGTGGAGAAACCCATTAAAATCAAAGTTTGTTTATGATTTTTAAGGGTGAAAGCACACTATAATGATCCTTTTTGGAGTGTCACATTGTACTACTTTCTAGGGTTGTGCATGTTTAAATGTATCCCACCTCAAACTTTCGAAAGGTTTTCACAATATTTTTACATATTACGTTAGAATATAACTTAGACAAGAGATTAAAAAAAAATTATTTCATTTCATCTTATAAAGTGAGAAATTGGAGTATATTTATGGAAACAAATGTAATGTACATGTTTACCCAAAAACATATATATAATTTAAAGACAATTTAAATGATTTTTAGTCTTTATGAAAATTGAAGGTATATTGAACCCTGTCATTTCACATAATATGAACCATGTTTGGATATCATGTGACTAATTTGTCAATATTCATTTCAAAAAATGTGTTTTTTGAGCAAATATGTAATAAATGTGTGGTAAATTGAGATTTTGATAAGAAATCACATCCACATAGAAGATGACAAGCATAGCTAAATGACACATTTAAAAAATTTCATTAAAATAATTACTTTAATGACTAATGAAGCCTTAAAGTTAGTGCAATTAAAACGAAACTATGGCCCTATTATACCAATGTATATTATAAATATATTCATGGATCCTTCAATTCAGATAATGAAATTTATTACTATTTTAAAAATAATATTACATAACTTTAGTTTTGTAAAAATAATTTTTTTAGGGCCCAAAAACCAAAATTGATACCCAAAATTAAATGTACCATGCTTTTGGAACAATTATATTGTATGTACTATAATACTAGACTCAAAAGTGCCCCCAAGGGATTCATTGTAGTGTGTTTTCACCCACAATGCGTTTTTCCTTAACAAAATTTGTTTAATTGCAAAGGACATTTAGTTGCAAAACCTAGTCATTTTTACAATTAATATTTTAAAATTTTCTTATAATAATGAAATTTTATGTCATCATTAACCTTGGTATGACATGTAAAGTGCATGTCATCTCAACTTAGTCATTTTATTCAACTAAATGTTACAAAAGATGCCTTGATGCATGGATGATGGCACATGACCAAAAGTTAACCTAGTTTAACCCATGTAGTTAGCATAACCAAAAATTAACTTAACCTAACCTAGTTAAACTACACAACCTAGCTTAGTTCACTTAACCAAAAGTCAGCTTAGTTTAACCTAATTAAGTTAGTTACCTATGTTAGGAAACCTAGATTAAATGGGTGCAAATGGGATAACACAAATCACATTACGTGCTTTTGGTATTACTTTTGGGAGAATATTCTTTAAACTATTCTTTTAAAAGTCTTTCAAAAAAAATTCAATTTTTTTATATTTTATCCAAAGTAGTGTATAAGTCATCATGTTGATTAATAATCAAGTATTTTATTACCATGTGGAATGCCACATCATGTTTATGTTATGAAATTAGAAATCATTATTCTAGTCGCAAAAGTTAAGGTATTTTTAATTAATTAATTTTAATTTATTGAAAGCATGTTATTATAATTTCAAGAATAATAATATATCTATCCAAAAAAGCCCACTAATCATCATACTAACTATAGTCACAAAACCATGACATCACATAACATTCAATGGCCTTTGTAAATACATAATAATTTTTATGACCAAATAGTTACAATTGTAATAAAAAATGATAGTAGTCGTTTCTTTGACTTGTCATAAAACTCGTAGTATTGTTGTGAATGTAATTTTGTGTAATTTTTTTCAACTAGGTTAATAAAGGTTTAACAATGTTATTAAATCCTTTACCAAACCTTTAGTGGTATTTACACAAGCTTTAAAAACTTGCAACTAGTTAACATCCAATGGTTGGGGTACTTATGAAATGACCTCAACCTTGGCTTTTAAACCCCTAATCCATTAGGATGAATCATATGACCTAAATATTTCACTTGAGTTTGGAAGAATCGACATTTTCCATGATGCAATTTAAGGTTATGTTCATTATGTTGATCAAACACCTCTTGCAAATGTGATTATTTGGAATCATGTTGAAGATGATAATGTTGTTGATGTAACATAAAGCAAAGTTGGTCAAAATTCAATCCATAGCCTTTTGAAATTTTATAAAGGCATTTTTCAAACCAAATGTCAAGAATTGCCATTGGTATAAACAATATTTCCCATCAGGATCAATCCCCCAAAATGTCATTTTAACCTTCTCATTTCCATTCAGTGGTAATTAATGGTAGCTAGAACAAAAATCCAAAATGTTGAACCTTATGAAACCCAAAGACATCAAAGATCTCTTCTAGTAAGGGCATGTTATACTTTTGTGAATGTGTACATTTGTTTACTAGATGATAGTCTTCACACATGTGATGTTTAATCCAATTATTGAAAGATTCTTTGTTAGTTAACATTATTATTGTTAAGGTGTACCAACCCGACATCCAACAATTTTTTTGTTCAAGCTTGAACCAAGGCCTTTTCCACCTCATTAAGCTTGCAAGGTTGCCTAAAGATTGGATTATCATCTTCCAATATGATACAAACCTTTGGTCATTTCAATTCACCTTATTATGCCAAACACAAACTTAGGATCCATGTGAAACAATTACAATCCATAAATTTCCCCAATATGCACTTTTGTGCACCTTCAAAAAAATTTGGCATTATAATAGTGTCAATGTGAAACCCCATGGTTTGTTACCTTTCATATGCATGGGTTTCTCCATGCAAGATGAATTGAAATCCCAAATCATGTTTGTCCCACATCTTGAAATGCATGAGACGAAGGAAAATTAAAAAATGTTGGTAATGTTGCTTGTGGAAGTCTAATTACTCTATTGATCATAACCAAAGGTAGTTTGTCATCATGCTAAATTGGACATGATTAACATCCTAGATCTAGTATGTCATCCACTAAGCATGTGGGTGATTTAAAAAAAACTAATATGCCCATTGGATCACCTCTAGTGGTATTAGGTTAATCCAAATCCATTGAAACCAATGGGCATGTAAACCAATTGTTATAACATCCACCTACACTGGTTCCTTCAAGCCCAAATCTACTACCATTTTGTTAACACAAGTAACAAAATTTCTTAGTGATGAACATTATGTAACAAAGGTGCATCTATGTGGTTTGCACATATTATAACACACATACCAACTTTTAAAAAAAAATTAAGTTGGGGTTTGAAAGGCCTTAACATGTAGTATTTATGAAAAACTTTAACATGGCCATTTTGAAATGATTAGATCAATTGTTCTAATCTTGTCCAAATCATGCACCCCCAACAGTGTGATATTGTTGAATAAAAAATGTTGATAACCTTGTATCATTGATGTTGGATGCAAGTTGGAATATTATTGCAACATGATAACATGTTAGTAACTTGCTTAGCTTGTGACTCCTCCATGTAGTGGTACCACCATACCTAGATATTAGATTCCAAAATTATAGTTAGACCAAAATTAGTGCCTCCAAAAAAATTTAATAAACATATCTTGTCCTTGAGAATATTCCAATGTATAACCCTAATATCCAATGGGCTAAATCTTAGTGGCCGATTACCATCATGCATAAGTAATTATGGGCTTCGTGATGAAAGTGTGTGCCAAGTTCAATGAATGTAACGACTAATTAATTATTATAATTTTGACAATGTGCTCCATGGTGGTATGGGGTCTTGTGCCAACTTCTAGACAAGCAACATGACCCACCATTAACATTGTGAATTCACCATTAGAGGTTCATCTTGGTCATGGATGTTACCTTTCAACAATTCAAAACCATTGCGGAGGCCTAAAAATCTAACCAACATAATTGACTTGCTTGATTTTCCTAGATGCTCACCAACAAACTACATTGGCAACAAAAACCTATATGGTTATTTTCGATTTGGTATACAAATTGGTAGTATGTGGTTTGCTCCCATAAATTTAAAGTAATCCTTAAGGGGTATAAGAAAATTCCTCCAACTAATACTTAATAGGACATAACATGTGTAACCTTTGTTTAGGCTTACACTAGGTATGATATGGTGGTTTGTTGGAATTAACATGTATCCCAACCTCTTTGTTTGGTTAATCCCTATATATTTTTTGACTTGCTTGTTGATATCATAATTTGATATGGGCATGGTTCAAAATTGGCATTGGTCAAAACCTTTTGTTGACACTTTGCCCAACATCAATAGTTGAATATTTGAGTCCAACAAAATCTTTTGGGGTTGATAATGTTGTGCCAATGCTTCCTTCAATTAAAAAACCCCTTCCTTGTTAAGCACCACAACCACATTGAGAACAACCTTTTCCTATCAATTGTTGGACAAGTTGAGAGGTCTTGAAGCTTGGTCATAGCCACATGCCAAGATGTGACCTTAGATACCTCTATTTAGCTTACCTAAAAAATACATGAAATTTTGACACATTTTTAATTCCATCAAACAAGTTGTTATGGACACAAATTTTCATATTGTATGTTGGGGAATTATAGTTGGTATCGAAATGTCATCGAACATAACCACCATCTCTAACGTTCCCCCACCTTCACATAATGTAGCTACCAAATGGAACATTGTTACCAATTGAAAATTGAGGATAATGAATGTTTTGGTGAAAAACAATCATGCATGATACACCATTATTGGGCCGCCCCTAGCAAGTTGTTTAGTTGTTCTAGAAGTGGAACCAAACGTCCTTCTCGGCATCTTTGCTATTGTATTGGGAAATTGATGCCCCCATAGGTTTGGAAATTATATTCACCAACATAGTTAACTATGATAGTGAACCTAGTGTTAAGCCTCTCAATATTCAGGATTTAACCTTTTGTCAACACCTTGTGATTCTAACATTCAAACATTTCATTTGGAGTTGGAACCCTAACTTGGTTTTTGCATGTTACCCAAGACATGTGATCTTTCAAAATATTCTGCATAACTTCATTTGGGGCCAATGGATTTAAAAATCTAGTTGCATAAAAATAACTTGGGTTGAAAATATGATGTGTTTTTTTACTCCATAACTTTCTTTGGAACATGCACATTGGATTTCACATGTGTTGCCATGCTTATCATGAGAACCTTCAAATGTGTGAATTTCACCTTCGTAATGTTGGATTAATTCAAAGATGTCTTGGTAGCTGACCCTTTATTGGTCACTATTTTCCTTTTAAATAGTTTTTTAAAAAAACCTTAGTTTTTCCTAACATTAACAATTTGTGATTGGCTTTGTTATAATTCTAAAAGTAATGTGAAATGGTGGTTTACATCAACCCATTATAAACTTTGCAATGGGAAGATGGTTTGTTAGGGTTGGAGGTAGTGGCTTAAGGTGGATTAGGGCAATCCTTTAATCCCCTTTTCTTAACAAATTATGGTGAGGATGCAACACCTCATTTTAGTTTGGTCCTTTTGGTGTTTTGTGATGTGGCTTTATTTAGCTGGCCATGTGATTATTGAACCAATGGTGTTAAGGAATTCCTTGGGTTATCCTTACTAAACCCAAAAGCCATTGCACATTCCTTCACCATATTTAGTTTGATGCATTCTAACAATTGGAACATGTTCATCAACATCCAAATTATGAGGGTTGAAGTAATGCAACATCTTGCACTTGTCATTTAAGCCCATTCTTCCATACTAGAATTAGATAGCCTATGTTTTTGTGATCCTTTGTGCCATAATAGGATTAAATGTTGTGAAAAGACCCCATCCACTAGTGGGAAGGTTGTCATGATAAATTCTAATGGTTACATTGCTAACATTTTTACTTCCAATAATTGAATTGTTATTGTTGTAGTTGCACTTATAGTTGTAGTAGCACTTGGGGATATAGGTCCCATTTGTGATGGAAACATAATTGGGTAACCAATACATTCACCATTTTTTAATCCAAGCTTCATGGACACGCTTGAATTCATAATAATCATCTATCAATGACCTTTTCAAATGTTGGAACAACCCCTTCCATGCCGTGAAAGGTGTGAATGTTTATGGATTATGCATTTGTTGCATATCATATTGGAAGTGTCAAAGTTTTAAATGAATTCATTTAACTTGATGGTGCCAATTGCCTACGAACAGTAATGAGGCCCTTTGGTGGTTCCATAGAGTTCATCAATGTTCCACAACAATTGGTTATTGCATGGTAATAAAATTTGAGTTTGAATTTGAGGATTCCCTTCTTAATGACGGTGTGTTAGTCATTGGAATTGAACCCCTTGCATTGTAAATTTATAGTGCCATTTATATTCAAAATGTTTTTTGTTTTCAAATTTTGTGGCACCTTTGTGGTGACCTTTATCCTTAACTTTCAACTCCAAAACTTAATTTTTAAAGGATGTGAAACCTATGGGCTTAACCTAACCTTAATTTAAGGCACCTGCACCCACCAAAAACATTTCACAAGGTTAAACAAACATGGGGCTCATTGTGAACACAACAATTATGGTTTACTAGTCATCAACTCGATTTTGCCATCACAACCAAATAACCAAGGATGGTTTGATCATCACTTGTGGATGCCTCCCATAACAATGCCAATAGAAGGTTATAAAGTTTAAACCCCCCAACTAAAAAATTACTTATTGTTGGAATTTATACCTATTCAACATCAATTGAACTTATAATGCATGAATGAATTAGACAATAGGCTTGTCCCTTCATGATCATTAACTAAATAGTTATAACCCTTAAAACTAATACTTATTTAAATGAAGGGAAATTTTCATAGCTTTTCACCATAAGGATCTTGCGAGTTGTAATATGCACAAATGTGGGGGAATGATTAATACATGAGTTGTACATCTTGACATTTATTGGATTGTTGGGCAAAACACATTTCCCCACATTCCAACCTTATCAAAACTTTGAACAATATTCCAGCAACAAGAATGAACCACATGCATAACCTTAAATAACACAAAGAGAGAATGAACTTTTCATATAACACAAATTCTCACTTTTGTAATTTTTATTTGGAAATTATGAAAAATTTCAAAAGTTGATGGCATAACATTCCATGGGAATTGATGGCATAACACTCCACCACCTATGGGTTACAAGAATAAGTGCTTATTGGCATAAAAGACCAAGTTGTGGAAAATCCAATGAAAATTAATTTCACATAAATGACTTTTTCTACCCCACAAAAACCTTTTAAAACTTTTTGTTTTCAACTCGATTAAAATTTCCCACACATGTAGGCCTCTTCTTTTAAAACCTAATGGCACATTTGTTTAATTTTGACCTTGTAAATAACAAAATAAAAATAAAAATGCCCTCCCAATTTTTTTCTTCACATCATTTTATGTTGCGACATGAATGACATGATGATGTGTTTGATTATGAACACCAACATGTTCAAATTGAATTTGTTTTTGATTGTCTAATCACTAGACCCTTATCAACCACTAGTCAAATAAATGAAAAAAATTTCAGAAATATGGATGATATGAGGTCCATTTGGATGAAAAAAACTTGAAACTTCAAAAAATAAAAGGCAATGTGGTAAGGCTAGATTGGTGTTGAACTTGTCCTTCTTTTGAACCTTAGGTTCAGAAATTTTGAAAAAAAAGAAAAGAAAAAGGGAGGTCTAGATTGGACCCCTTGCTCCTCTTTATTCTGATCCTAATCCAAGCCTTGCCCTCTTATTGAACCTCCTAGGTTTAAGAAAGGTTAAAAAAACTCCAAAACATTTTGCAATGGTGCTACCAACCTTAAAACACAAAACACAATTCAAGTAAGATGCTGACAACTCCATGACACTTGTTGTAAATAAATCTTGTGCAAAACACAAAAAAACCCTAATGCTAAACCAACAACAACAAATCCAATTGTAGCACTATTTAACTAGATTTAGTTTTTTGGATTCAAAATGCTATTTAGTTGCACATATAAGAATCTAAGCACAACCAACACCTTTGTGGACACATAAACTTGCATAGAAACTTGAAAAACAAGCACAACACAACACAAAAAATGATGTGATTTCAAATTTAAAAAAACTAGATTGAATCATTCCACTCAAGGATCTATATCCCATTCAAAAGTTCAAATAATTGAAATCATGTTCACATTGAAACTAATTTCAAGTTAACTTACCCAATTAGTTTGCCTAGTGTAATTAGGACATAACTACTTGAAACACAATAAAGCTTCTAACACATGATTTAATCAATGATGGTTAGGTCCATTAGTGGTTACATCATGGGGATTTATTAATTGTAAAAATACATACAGTATGGTTGGATTAAAGTTTGTACAATATTTATGTGGAACGGATTTAATTGTGATGTTATCACAAGGTTGTTTGTGTGACCTTTGGACCTTTTAAATTCTTTTTTTTGGGTGAGGTGATTTCATGGGGCATCATCAACATCACACCAACATCTATGCACTTCAAAACAACCCATCAATTGGATGGGTGCACCCAAAATCTACACATGGGCATCCATTAGCTTGGGGCAATAACAACATAACAAAGCCATCCACTCATACCTATACCAATAGGGCTAATATGAGACAAACATTGTTGCTTCACATTGATAGAGTTACAACACCATCAACTCACACCAATTGGGCTATGTCATTAGTACCAATGAACCCTACCTTGGCAATTGCTAACCCTTTCATCCAATTAGCTCTCTTTGACCAACACTTTCATCCATCTAATACTTTGTAGACAACAAACATCCACTATCTAAGAAGGCCATGAAACTAACAATTTGCTCAATTGGGACCAAAATTTGAGTGTACTCCATCTTCAAACCCATCTGTAGAATAGATTGGAATTAACCTCCACTCGGTTCTCACAAGGGAAGAAGATTCAAGATCCTAATCTTGTGGGTTGATTCATTAGGATTCCTTTGACTTTTCAACTTAGGCTTTCTACACAAAAACAACATGATTCAAGCAATGGAGTCTCTAGAGGAAAGAGACTAGATTTCAAACAAGACATTCCACCTAACATGAGCGAGGAGATTCCATGAAGTACAAGGGTACTGCAGAACATGACCAATTTGTAGCAAGAAATGCTAAATTTAGAATGCACAAAACATAGTTTCTATGTCACAAGTAAGAAACTGTGTATTCAAGGATCCAACATTGAAACAATTGGCTGGGATAAATGTCGTGTTTGAAGTCCCCACTTTGAGGCAGTGATTCATGAATAGATCATAATTTTTTGTTGGAGTATATAGCCTACACCTCCATCCAAATTGCAGCTACTTCCTCCCAAAAGAATAAAGCAGGATCACTCTCAAAAATAATGAGGTAACTTCTATTTCCATAAACCTGGCCTTACATGTAAAAGAACCATTGTTGGGTGACAAAATTTGTATGGAAGATGGGCACTTACCCATCTAAGTGCAGCTCCACCAGACCCACCTTTTTCAGATGAGCAAAATGTGCCTTGAGTGCTGCCCAGAACTGTTACCATAAGGTAGTACACGTCAGGTTCTTTGTTTTGAAAGATTTTTCCCAGGATATCTAGTCCTCAAAAGAGATGCATTTTTCTTCCTTTCACAACTACATTGCATTCACTCAATCAAGCCTTCCAGGCTAAAGCAGCCTCAACAACCTTTTAATGGTGGAAGATACCTAGACATGAAACACCAAAGTACTAAAAGAAAGTCTACTGTGACAGACAAACATTGATCAAGCTGGACCACACCTGAAGTCTTGCTACAATAGAGATACATTAGACAACTCAACAAAATGCTGAATTGCATTCAGGCATTGTTACTTGACAGAACCAAGAAGTTGACAACATAGCCTAATGGCACTTCTGCTTCAGTAAAATGCATTGTTCAATTGGAATTGGCCATGAGAACTCACCGTGGGAAACCATGTGTAAGGAACATTGAATTCATCACATGTGGCCTTGACAATGGGTTGAATGCATGGGTAGTAAAGATGGCAAACAGAAGGAAACAGATGATGCTCAATCTGTTGATTCACCACACATCCATAAAACCCATGTGTGTCAGCTAATTGCAAGAGTTAAGTCACATAATTTCATAAGATGTGCTCCAACTTCAGCATGATAGACAAATAGCAAGAAATGGGAAGGACTGATTGAGCAGTTCATACCTGGTTGTTTAGGCCGCCAGTCAAATGAGTCCAAAATAGTGACTTAGGGCAAAAATTGGTTGTTGTCGCAACCTACATGCAGCCAGTACTTGCACTGTCAAAAACATAAGTATCTAAGAGTACTTCATTCACTTTTGTACTATTTGGTGATATCACCAAATAGTGCTCAACCTGAGAGAGAGTTGCCATAAATCTTAATGTCTGAGGCTCCTCCAGATTGATATTGTAAAATAAATGTTATTAAAAGCAGATAATGGAACACCACCAGCAGGTGGGGGCACTGAAGAAGAGTGGTGAAAAACAGGCACCTGCAATGCAGCCCATCCAGCTGCTACTTTGGGAGTATCACTGCTAGGGTCAAGCTCTGGAAATTCAGCCTCCCCCACCACATGTGCTACTTGAAATACCAGTGCTAGCATCCATCCAGTCACAAACTGCAGTCCATACCTTGCACCCTTTACTCTGCTGTTCAAGTATGATGACAATTGAAGATTGTGAAACTTGCCAAAAGCCTTCCACAATAATTTCAGTTTCGAGCCACATTACAGTCCAAATAAAACACAGCATTGGCACAAGATATGTAGTTTTATTATATGTGTATACTCATTAGTAGCTTCGCTGCATCAGCAATGGATGTGAAAGTACCTGAGAAACCATATAAAGTACAATGAAGGAACTTGCAGTATGTGAACCATACAGAGCAGGCAGCAAAAACATGTAGAATGCATAAAACAGCTTTCCACCAAAAAATACATTGAACTCCAATTGTGTCATCTTGGCAATCCTTACCCTGACAAACACTAAACACAGGGTTAGCCTACAAGTGAACAGACAGAGTTAGCAAAAACTGAATTTTTGAATTTTTGAAACATTCAAAAATTGCTTCAAATGTTTGAAGTCCAAATTTATGTTCACCATTATATAAGGTGCAGCTTCAGAGATGGAAGTTAGTACTGAGTCATTTTTTATAGACATGTCTGTTTCACTATTGATCATTACAAAACAAAATTGTGATCACCTCCTTTGAAAGTGGCACCTAAATTATTGCTTCTCTTCCTAATGTCTGAGCTTCTCAACTAAATTTATATTTCTGGACAACATATGGTTGGCATAGGAAACAGATAGCAGTTGGAGTCAGCACAACACATACGGGCCAATTGATCCACTGAAGTAGGCACTGAAATCGTCCAAAAAGACACTCTTGAGTGCTAGAAGCCCATACAAAGCTCCCAAATAAATGTGCTGCCACAGGAATGGACAATTTAGACCAATCGTCAGCTCAATAACAAACATATATCCTTATAAGTGTCGACAACACTCCATACTCAATTTGACTCAACCAGAATAGAAAAGCTGAACTGATACCAATGGTAGGGAGATTTTGGACCAAACAGCAGGAGATACAGCAAACTAAAGGAGGAAGAGAATTTAAGAAAGAGAGAGAGAAATTGTTTAGGATCCAAAGACTTTGTGGGCATTATCTAGAATTGTCATATCAAGCGAATTGAAAAGGAGATAAGACAAGAGACCTGATAGGCATGGTACCATTGTCCAGGCTGTTCAGATGTAACCCTCCTCACGTCTGGATCTTTTACTCCTGCACACACCTTGCAAACTTAGAATCAACTAGATGTTTACCAAGTGTCACTTTCCAGATCTCTTCTGGTTGCAAGGATACCATTGTGTCACATACTGACCACCCATTCTAACCAAAGCAAGGCAGTGTATGAGAGGCTGGTTTTTAAGTATTTACTACGTTATAGACTTTTGATACAAGTGATGACGTATACTGAGACAAACTGCCTGATGCAGCACCACACCAACCATTCAATGTGGAAGAAAAGTCAAATAAACAAGATTCACTGCTTTAGTTAAATCACTTGAGAATAGATGTCAGATTGGATATCAGATCTCTGTGTGATGAGTTTGAATCCACTTACTAATATCAGGGTCATAATGGTCAACGTTGGTAAAGGAATGGTGCCCCACCACATGCTGCTGCCTCCACATGAAGCTGCAACAAGAATGCACACTACATGTTATGAGTTATGAAGATTATCCTGGGCTAAAACTGTAATGTTCTGCATACATGTCAAAATAAACTTCCATTTACTCCACAGGTTATCATATGCTTGAAACACAACATGGCTATAGCTGTGAATGTCTCAGACAAACACAAAAAGAAAGAATGTAGGTTTACAGTTCTCACCTGCTGGCACCAATAAAGTCAAGGGACGCACCCATTATGTAACCTAGCCCACACCATTGTGAATATGCTCCTGTCCAGTGAAAGTTCCATCCCACACAAGAATCTGAGACAACATTTTTGAAGATGCCTCATGCATCATCATGAGGTTGTTTATCTGATCCCTGACCTGAGGCAACTGACAAGCTTAAGACACTACAGCAACCTTTCATGGAGTAAAGGTGGGATATGAAGGAAAAGTAATAATGTGCAGACTGCACCACCTGATTACTTACCATGATTACCATCATGTTGAATCGAAATTCCAACTTCAGTTGCAAAGAATCCCATTCCCACCGCCCAAAATAATGAAGCAACAAAGCTTGAAGATGAAAAGAAGCAGCAGTAATAGCAGAGCACATAGCCAAGTATTATGATTATCGACTTCATAAACATGTGGGGATGAAATCGAGGGTTGATCTGCATATAGAAATTTTTCCCCCCATCACTTCACAATCCACAAAAAAACTGTTTCTTTGCCAGCAGAAACCAATGTCATACAAGAATGTCCTGTGCCTGGATGGTTAAATTCTTCACACTAAGTTCACAATCATAACCAGCTAAAAAGAGTTCTCACTACAAAAAAACCAAGATGTTTAGATGGGAGAAAGAAGCCTTTTCAACAAACCTTCTTTTGTTTGAAAAAGGTCTCCACACGCTGCTTCAAAACCAGATAGAAGTCCTCATTACCAGCATTCAAATACTCAATTCGCGAAGATTTCAATAGCTCATCTCCTCCAACAACAGAGTTTTGCACCACTTCTCCAATGCAATATTTCCCCAGCATCTTCCTGTATTCATTTTTCCCACCTCAACCACATATCCATAAGGTGGCTTTGATTCCTCTTGCATTTAATCTAAAAAAACCAGTCTTACAGCCCCCAGAATATAATCCTTGTGTAAAACAAACTTTGCAACAATCCCTTCCTTGTTTGCAGAAATCATAGCATTGGTGCACACTACTGCCTTTTTGAAGGAAATTCATTCCACAAACCAACGAGTTTTCATTTTCTGCAGCTAAACCTAAAAGAAAAAAACACAAAAAACAAAACAAAGACAGTAGAATGGCTGAAGGGCTGGTCACCTGACATATAGAGGATGATAAGATTCAAACAGCTGCGTACAATCCTGGCCTGCTTTGACGTAAATGAGGCTACCTCCCGGATGCTTCGGAATCCTGGAATCACCGCCACCGCCGCCGTCGTCGTCATCACCGCAACCATAACATTCAAATGAGCAACAACACAAAAATCGAAAAAAGCAGACACAATGATACTCCTCGCTTCGTTCTCTCTTTCCATTAACAGAAAAAGCTGGAGTTGCACTGGAGAACATATCTGTCAAAAAACAGCACCAAAAGAAAGAGAAAAGAAACAACAAAATACGAGAAAGCAGACAGACAGAATAATAATCCTCCTCATTTCCTTCACTCTTTCTATTAACAAGAACAAAAGCTGGAGTGCACTGGAGAACATATCTGTCTGTCAACAACACGCACACACACCAAAAGAAAGAGAAAAGACAATGACGACGACGCACACACACACCAAAAGAAAGAGAAAAAGACAATGATGACGACGACAAATTGCAAAAGCAGACAAAACAAAAATCCATCCTCATTTCCTTCATTCTTTCCATTAACAAACAAAGCTGGAGAGCACTTGGAGAAGATATCTGTCAACAAACACCAAAAGAAAGAAAAGAAAGAAAAGAAAGAAAGAAAGAAAAGAAACAACAAGAAGTAGACACCAGACGCATACGAGCACACAGAGAGACAGAGACACAGAGAAATGCATACATACCAGGAGGTAACGTCATAGACTTTGCCCCAGATGATCAACCAACAATCTTGTGGCGTGTCATGCTTCTTCACGTCTTTCAGGCTATAAGATTGCAGCACCAAAGGCTGGCTGTAACCAGCGACAACAGATCCGCAAGAAGCCGCGGCGGCGGCGTCGGCAGCAGCAGCAGCGACGCCATCTCCATTTGCACTTGAAGGCTTGTGGTGCTCTAAATCTTCTTCCGCCATGCCTGCCTGCGTGCTCGCTCGCTCGCTCGCTCGCTCCGCCCGTCCTGTTCTGGTCGCTGCTTTGCTTTGGCTTTCCTTTCCTCCCTCCCTTCCTACCTCCCTCCCTCATCAACAAGCGCAATGGCAACACCAGCCGCTCTTTATTGGCGTGTCCAAAAACACCGGTAGGTAGATAGGTAGGTAGGAAAACCACAGCATTTCAGTTTTTTTCACAATCTTTGGGGATTTTGATTGGTTTTTCACAAATCCAAAAATACCTAGTACCTACCCACCTACCTACGTAACCCTTCCACATTTGGACGATAAGTAGCTAGTAGGTACCTAGCAAGTGTGTGTAACGTGTTTCCTATAGATTTTGAACCTCTCATCTCATTTGTGAACCCTACCCTTTTTTCCATTATATTCTGATTTTTGATAAATATTTTTGATATCAAAATCTTGGTGAATATCTCCTCAAAATATCAACACTTGTTGACTTTATACTAGAAGAACACTTTTCTCCACTAATTCCCAATTTTTTTTTCAAAAGAATGACCCAAATTTGTCCAAAAAAGTCACTAGTTATTTTGGGAATATCTGTCTTGTCCTAGCCTTGTCACCAGCATTTTCGGAATGGCCCCCACCCATGGGTAGACTTTACCAATGGTGAAGCACGAGCAGAATGCTATTATGAATTTAAACAAATGAACTTTTAAACATACTAGTGTGAACCCCGTGCATAATGCACAGGTGTGTATTTCAACAATGTTTGGTTGATGTTTTTGGTTTTTTAAAAAAACTTTTCTTTTTAAACAACCGTTGGTCCCCCCCCTCGCCCCGGTCCTTCGCATTTCTCAC
>Ga0116231_10000447_pt1 | contig 71011 bp, 53 predicted proteins | sample S1TSphgellanicum_2_FD_89695 | JGI IMG/M metagenome (GOLD analysis project Ga0116231, IMG submission 89695) | Host-associated microbial communities from peat moss isolated from Minnesota, USA - S1T2_Fd - Sphagnum magellanicum MG | ecosystem: Host-associated > Plants > Peat moss > Unclassified...
ATTGAACTTAAGTGCAATCAAATCCGAGCTTTCCCCAAGTACCTCCTCTACGTTCCCACTAGCGGTGCGAATCTGCCACATAGATTTCCGTAGTTTGGAGTCAAGCATGCCCATCTTCTTGGCAAATTAAACTCCAAGAATCATTGGTTGGGCACATGTGTCAAGAAGTACCACTTTGGGTGTATGTCCTCCCACTTGGATTGCTGACCCAATATTGTCGATAATGGCAACTCCGGTGGCGATGGAAGTTCTCTCACTAGGCACCACCTTCGGAAATGAGTGAGATACTTTGTGGAGAGAATGGTTATCCACAACACTTTTGTTGAGTAACAAATCCACAAGTGAGGTGTTCTGAACTCCCTTCTGATATGTGAATGTAGAGTCAGAGGTAGGAAAGCCCACTAGTTTAGCCATGTTAAAACTAGTGACCAAATTACGAACGCCATCTGCAACATGTGAGCCAATCGAATGTCTCTCCAAGGTGTTGGATGGGACCTTTGTAGCATATGGATTAGGGATTGGTAGAAGACCTGATGTAATGTTCAAGGTATCCTCTAAGATTACAATTATGTCCCTGGTGCTTAGCTTCAAATCTTAAAAACTAAACAATGGTGTACTCACAAGCTTTTGCACCACTCCATGCATTTGAAATTGGCATTCCATAAGTTGATCAGTGAAAAATTGTGTGTTTTCCTGATGTACATGTACTCTTGGGACACAAGAATTTGATGCCCTAACAGCTTGTGGTGTAGTAGTCTCCTCCCCCCTTGCTAACAAGGTGCGTTCTTCTTCCATGTTGAGAGGACAAAAAGATTGTGGCATGACTGTTCGAGCTCTTCTAGCCCTGGTAATAGGACTTGAACCAGATGCGAGTCCATTAGTCTAAATTACCTGCCTAGTGGCAGAAACTCTAGGTGCCACACTAGCTTCTTGTGCTGCGACATAGGAAGGGCAAAAAGAAGTAGCAAATTCTGGTGTGAGACTAGAATTGTGTGGAGTGGAAAGAACATACTCCCCAACCATGGCATCGTGTGAGAGGCCATAGAATGACCTAGGAGGTCCCTCTCGTGATCCTGAACCTTGTACATGTTGGGCATGACTAGCTGGTTGGGAAGACTTGCCTTTCAGATTAGCAAGTTGGGCCCTCAATGATTCGAGTTCATTTTGTAAAGTCTGAACTTGAATTTCATGGGCTTGAAGCACCTCCCTCTTGTCAACATTATGATCCTTCTTCTTAGCATTCTTGTTGGAATTACCCTTAGTGGGCAAAACCTGAGTGGAAGGTTGAAGTGCCTTGGCTTTTGGTTGAGGGACAACAAAAAATGCTGGCAGATTTTGCTTTTGTAATTGGAATTGCTTCCGCTCTGGGAACTTGGCAAAACAAACAGATTCTTGATGTCCCTCTTTCCCACAATAATCACAAAAGAGATCCTCGGAAGGAATGTTGCACTCACTAGCTTTGTGGGCATGATTACCACAATAGTTGCAAGAAGGTAGGATGGGTGTAGCCGAGTGCACCGCTTTAGTCCTTGAAGAAGAATGTGATGATCTAGTTGGCGTAGCTGGTGTAGGTTAAGGCCTTGAACGTGACGAAGGCTTCATAGTACTGGCCTCATAATGTGCATGAGCCAGTTCTAGCTTTTCGGAAATATTGTACACGTCTAGCAAAGTGTACGAATCTCCAAATTCTACAAAGACTCGTTGCAAAACCTGCGCGTGGAGTGTTAGAGTACCTTCCAACAAACGAAGACACTGATGGGCAGCTTCCAAGTCTGTGATGCTTTGGGTATCCTCTTTGAGTTTGAGAAGCCTCTTGTAGAGCATCTTGAAGGTTTCATCCTTCTGCCGCGAGAAAGTGGCAAGTTGTAAAATTTTTTTAGAACTTTTGACTGGAAATTCCGGCTTAAGAATTCGAAAGAATTCCCCCACTGGATCAACAAAAGCTGGCGCATCATTGGTGCGAGGAATGTTTGCGGTACCAACAATGAGTTGTTGAGGAGAAAGGTTTACTGAGGTAGGTATTGGGTCTAGATTATTAGGCACAGTCCCATGATGTGCAATTGCAGCTTGCAATGCAGATTGAGAGGCGGTGGCGATAGTTATGGCGTAAGCTCGAGTGGGAATCTGGGTGACACCCAAAATCCTTGTAGAATGTTGCTCGTAAATATCTAATGCCTCATAGTGCACATAACAGGCCAATTGTTTGAATGCAACAACCTTAGTGTAATTAATACCATACTTGAGTTCTAATTCACAAACCACAGTTGAGAAAGTTGCCTTGAACTCCCTCAAAAAAATAGTACCTGGCCTTCCGCTAAACTTTTCAATTCTCCCAAAAGAACTGTTGACTTACATGGTGTATATGGGTGTTGAGGTCACAACTTGCAATGGAATATACGGTGATGGTGTGAAAGTAGGTGCAACAACAGGTGTACCCCACTGATTAACCCCTCCTAATGGACTTTGATGTACTGTTGATGTAATATAACCTGAACCTGAATTCCTAGTACGAGTTGTACTAGATGACGGTGGTGCTGTGGATGTTTGATGGTACCATCATGAAGATCGTGAGCTTAAAGAAATCGGTTCAAAGGATTATGTGTTACTTCGTAGTTGATACCTGGGCTTTGGCCGAGCGGTAATGATTTCATCATCTGAGGACATGGTGTTGTCCCATGCCCTAAAATTTTGTGATAATACACAACACTAACTAAAAACACAATGTACGATTTGAATAATACAGTGCGTCGTTGGGAATAACCTGTGACACACAGAGATCGCACGGAGGTCAAACGAACATCCAACGAAGGTCAGACGAAGGTCGGACGGAAGTTAAACAAATGTTGGATGAAAATGTAGCACGACAAAATAGTACGCAGGACGTCAAGGCGTAGGACGTAGGATGGCAGGGCGTAGGATTATAGGGCGCAAGACGCAAGACGTAGGACAGCAAGGCACAGGACGGCAGGGTGTAAGATGAAAGTTCGACGAACGTTGTATGGAAGTCTTTGGATGGACGGAAGTTTGACGGACAAAACCTGAACGAATCGTCCGACAAGAGTTCGACGAAATTCGAACGGACGTCGGACAGACCAAGGCCGCTGTAACTCACAACGTTGCAGCGTTATCGCTCAACGATGGCGTTGTTGCGATGCTGTTACTCAGCGATGGCGCTACAACTATAAGAATGGCGTTGCTGCGGTGTTGTTACTCAGTGATGGCGCTACAGCTGCAATGATGGCGTTGCTGCGGCGCTGTTGCTTATCGATGGCGTTGTTGCGGCGCTATTGCTTAGCGATGGTGTTGCTGCGACATGCTACTCAGCGATGTTGCTGTGGCGCTGCGACGTTGTGGCATTGCAGCTCGCGGTAATGGTAAACGATAACGCATTGTGCAATGATGGCGAGCGGCGCTAGAGCTCGCGACAATAATAGCGCTGCGCTGTTGCGCAGTAATGGCAGGCGGCGGCTGTCGAAATTTTATTTATTTATTTTTTACTCGACAACTTCAAGAGAGAAAGGAAAGAGATTCGAAACCTGTTTTCCGACTCTTTTGGTTGGCATAATAGAAGCTCTTTCTTGTAACAACGCCAACTCCCTTTGGCAACACCAACACCAACACCCTCCGGCAGCAGTATCACCAACAATAGCAACAGTAGCAACAACAACAATAACTCAAGAATTTACAAACAAAAGAAATTTGTGGCCTTCAACATGAAGCATAGAAAGTGTAGTTTTTCTACAACTAAGTTGCAAAGAAAGAAGAAAATGAAATGTATGTAGACGGTGGCCGTGCAATGGTTGTTGTGAGCATTTAGAAATCCTAGCTTATTATGGAGGAAATTTTCTTGACAAAGGAATTCTAGAAAAACTAAAAGGAGAAAGAAAGGGTTGGGCCTTTTATACCGTCGCCAACAAACTGAAACCCTAAGTACCTAATAGTGTATAGTTGCTTAAGACTGTACATTAATTTTAAAAGCGCACATGGGCATGCCCGTAATTGGCCATCATGTATGAGGCCATGTATGGGCATGACACACACAAGGGAGCTTATGAGCTTCTTAGACTACTAGCAGGTTTTCATCATGTGCCACAAGAATTTTGTGTTTTGGAGGTGATTCTATCAATCCTGACAAAACAAAAATTTGCTTCATGTTTATTATCATTTTTGTACACTAACTATTTGCAATTGTAAGTCTAGTTCCTTTAGTTTGGTGCAAATCATCTCTTGGCATGTAACGAAATAAAAATTGATGGATGTTGCATTTCAAAAGCTCTTTAGCACATTGTTCAGCATATTGTTTGTGGAATATGAGCTCAAGTTAGCTCAGGCGTCTGCTTAGTGTGGCTTTGCAAATTGATTATCCCCACCTTGGGATGGGAGGTATAGCTTGAAGGGATGTGCCACCAAGAGACTAGACACAATAACAAGTTTATCTATGTCAACAATTTTTTGACGAATATGTGACACATGAATGTTGTAAAGGAGTGGAAGCAAGTACTATAATTCCTACACTATCAAAATCATTGGGTCCAGGCAACAATTACTGCACCTTAACATATTTTGGGGAGAAAGCTAGCTTTGGTTTGAGAATCTATTTGAACTAGATTATAAATGAGAAGCTTGTGAGCTTATGAGAAAGCTTTGCACGTCTTGACTATGTAATGTGCACATGACACCTTGCACATGGTCATCTGGAACTGTAATGTGTAAGAGATTCTAGAAAGAATGTGCTCTTTGACTTTTGTTAACTATCACCCAAGTAGAGGTCATTATTGTCTAGTTGAAGTAGAGTTTGTTTCCATGTTAGCATGTGGGCTAGTTTGTACAAATAAGGGAATTTGAAAGTGGAGCTTGATGTGGTAGTTGTGGTAGATGCTATGTACAAGTTTTAATGGAAGGCTAGACAAGGAAATGAAGTCTTTCTATTATTTGAGACTTGGGGACTAAGAAAGAGTTCTCAATTGCTCTTCTTAGAACTACCATTATTGATTTTTTTATGATTTTATTGGTATCTGGTGTTGTTATTTATAGACCACTAGGCAACTTGGGAGTTTGTGGGCATATATTTAATTATAATGGAGAAAGAAGTGGCTCACATAAGAATGAACAATTTCATTCATACTAGTATTCTTTTATATCGTTTTCTTCTCTTTTTCATAGTTCTTTGATTTCTGGCCATTGATGCACAGGTTACCTTTGACATGTTTGCAGAACATCTTGTGGCAATAGTAGTTTCCAGCTGGACATTCAAGTTCCAAACCATCCATTTGAAGAAACTCAAGTCCAATTTTTTTTTACTGCAATCTATAATCACCTTCATCAATCAGAGTTTCTTCATAATAGACAAAAAAACATATTATTGCTAAGGCTTTTGTTTTGTGGATTTTAGAAAGCTTTTGTTTTATGGATGCCACCAATAAGGATGGATTGAAAGTTGAATTAGTAAAAGAAACTTGAGTAAAAAAGCTAGCCAAAGTTATTGCAATTGCTAGAGGTGAACATATACAACAAAATTGGTGTGTGACCTAATTTGAAATATTATAATGTTTTCAAAATGTCCTAGTTTTTTTTGCTTTAATTTAGTTTCTTTTGTTTCAGTTTAGCTTGCTATTTCAATCTGGACACTTTGACATTACTTGAAGTTGATGCACATCCACTTGTAGTTATGATTTTAAGTGGGTAAAACTAGGTTGTAAACAATTCTCAATAACCACTACAATGGAATTTGTTGGATCTATTTCGTTGTCTTCTACATCATTGTACTTTTCAACTTCTGGAATATATGTGAAAAGAGGGGTGAATGCATTAACCTCCATGGCTTCTACTTGGAAATCAAATGTGAAAGCTTTTGTGATCCCTGTTTTGTCCCAACCTTTGGCATTCATTCCATCCATGTCCTACATTTGTGTCCATGCTGAATCAACCATCCTCAAATTTGAGGTTTGAGATTATTATTCTTGAAATCAATGAGTGACTCTTTCCCATCACAAATTTGTTATTTGATAATATTTGCAGTCCATTTGTTGAAATTGGCTTTGAACACATGTTTCAAAGGTTGTTGAATAATGACATTCGCAAGTTGCAATTCATTGGTACAATTGGTAGGAACAAACACAACAAGTATGCTTGGGTGCTCTTTCTTGATCTAATCAAGAAATTTTTTACTTTTGTGTACATTTCAACAATCAATCAACCATACAAGCTTTTGATTTGCTTGTAAGTCAAGTTGTTGAATCTAGTTATTTAGGTAGGCCAACAAAACCTTGTGAACAAAATCCTTTGTTGTCTTTAGCGTGGACCAATGAATTTCACTAAATGTAAGATCCCAACCTAAGTTAATACATTTTAGTTTTCCCTCATTTGAAGGAGGTAAACACCTAAATGTTGTACGTGTGAAAACAACTTGTCCAAGAAGTAAGTTTCCATTTGATGTAGAAGATACCACAAGTGTTACTTGTTTCTTGTCCTCCACCCCTAATACTTGAATGTGTTTTAAAACTTTGCTTTCCTAGGTTTTTTCTCTAGTGGTTGGATCCCAATTTATTCAATGTTGACCACAAGGCATGGAGGAATCGAGTAAAGTTTCATTAGGTAAGCTATTTTATACGCCATGTTTTGTCTTTGTTCATGCCAAATTGTTGGCATTTTGTTGGTTGTTATTGTTGCCATGCGAAAAGACCAATTCATGTAATGTTTTAAAAAAATTCTGGTCCATTCCCTTATGACAACAAATCCTCCATGACCATTACAAAGAATCTCAAGAACAAGGATTCAATCATACCTCTTAAAAATTGATTGAACCATAGAAGTAGATAATGGTTGTCCAACACTTCTCATCTTTTGTAGCATTGTGACAAGTTCATCTCGAAGTGTAGGATACTCTTTTAAAGATTAGCAGATGCTATTTCAAATGTTTCATTGTTGTATCTTGTTCTGTTGCTTGTAGGTAATTTGGTCAAAATTTTCCTTTTTGTGTAAATCAAGTCCACAAGTTGCTCCTGGCTAGTTTTTCATACGAGCTTGGAACTCCTGGACTTCGGTAAGTGGTTCGTAAATAATGAACAACATCAAAATTTGCTCCATATTTTTGGACTATTGCCATTATGGGTGGCCATATATGTGGCTGAAACCAATTGGTGTATTGTCTTCTTGATTTTTGATGTTTGGGCTTGCTTTCTTCTTAATTGTTTACATCTTCCTCTTTGTTGGCCTCTTTCTTGATTTGCATTTCAAATTGTAAAATTGCGACAAACTTTCTTGGTAGACCAACATGGCATTTTTCTACACTCTTTGGTAATATGGAATCGTCTTGATTGTTAGTCTCATTGTAGAATTCTTCAACCTCTCTTTGCAAAACTTCTTTTCATTCCTCTCTTATGACAGTTTTGAACAAACCAATGAGCAAACTTTATTGCAATTTTTCTACACCCATTTTCACTCTTCAAACATGCACATAAAACAACACATGACAAAAACTTCTATGTTTTTCTTTCCCTCCCTTGTCACCATATTTACAAACAAGTCCTCGCACAAAATTCACAAAGCAGCAAAGTTAAAGATGAAACCTCAAGAAACAAAAAAAACCACAAATTTTCAGAAAAAAAAGAAAAACAAAAACTTTCAAGAAAACAAGAAGTTGTTTAATCTGGAATGTACTTTCAATATGTATTGTACACAATTTAAAATCATTGCTGAATTTTATAAAATTAAAAATTTGAGGCCAAAACTCATGAGTATTTTGCCGGCACTTGCCAAACCTAAAAAGGTACTATAGTAACTCTACTATACATTTACATGTCCCAAAACATTTACATGGCTATGTAAGTGTATACACACACACACACACACACACACATATATACACATGATAGCAATGTAAAGTAAAATGTAAATGATTTACACTTACACAAGATATATACCTACCAGAAAAGTGTCATTATATAACCTACCAGAACTGCATATTTTATTTTCTAAGAATCATAATTATGAATCCTAAGAAACTCCCTTCTGATAAGCACTCGACATTGGTTTACACATATTCACAAAAGTGCAGTCTGTGTGGTCTACACGCAGGAACTAAGAACCAGTGTGTTTCTCAAGAATTTTTGTTTGTTGCCAATGCAAGGATAATCCATATGAAGATGTCCAAAAAAGTTGGCAATCCTCCTCAGGAAGATAAAAAGTACAAAACTTTAATCTGCCTCCTATATCTTTGAATACGCAATCAAAGCCATTTAGGTATAAAAGTTTGTTGATTTTACTAATTTTTCCTCCCTCATTTCTAGTGATTGAAAATCTCCAAAATCACTTCATTTTCAAGTTTTCAAATTTTCATTTTTTAATTTCATTTTTTGGTGAAATTTCGCCATTGAAAAAGCTGCAAAGAACATGTGTATTTGGGCAATCTAGATAGGCTTGGTTTCTATGATCTCACCTGAGAGAGAAAAACATATCTATGGGAGAGATGGCTGAGTGCTTTATGGCTCCGGTTTTGAAAATCAGCATAATTTCTAAAACTACTGAGGGCTCTAATTCCTCCCTCTCCTTTTCTCGATAAGTATTATTCACAAAAGGGACCAATTTACGCGCGCACACACACACACACACACACACACATATATATAGTTTTGTCAAATAGTGTACCTTCATAGTTACTGAAGGTTGTGAGGACCAGGAATGTGACCACATCCAATGTACCCAAAGCACTGATTGCAAAAGTAGTTTTCCAAAGTCTTCATCCCACAAATGAAGAAACAAGTCAAAATTTGGAACCTTTGTTCTCTCTAAATTTTAGCTTTCCAAATTGCAAAACATTTTTCTTTTGCAATATGGACTTTTTCATTTGCTTTTGGCAATTGCCAGGATCATAAATGAAATGTCCATAGATGAACTTACAACATGCTCTTGATTTTTTCCTTTATTATGGTGCGAAAACTGAATGTTCATAGATGAAATTACAAGAAGCTCATAATTTTTTCACTCTATTGTGGATGAGAAATGAATGCTCATGTATGACCCCTCTGGTTCACCCGCTACTTGAGATGCTGGAGAAGGAGAAGAATCAGAATCAGAATCTGTGCTATAAGGAAGAACTTTCTCATCAACCTAAATGACAAACATCTGTCTCTTGTGTATGATGATATGTGCAAGAATTTGAAGTCTTCTTTGATGCATAGCAGACATGGATGATAAGAGCAAGGTGTAAACATTGTCTCTGTACTGTTAAGAAATTACCAAATGGACGTCAAGCTCAAGCTTCATATGCATGTTAAAGGGCACCCCATGAATTTATAAGCATGTGGTCTCATAACTTGCACCAAAGAATTCCAGAATTCTTCAGGTCCAAGAGTCAATACTGGCTTGCATCTAAGCTTCTAAGCTTGAAAATCCAGATCAATATATCAAGAAGCTCTAGATTAGCTTCAAAAACTTTTGACATCAAGAAATAAAACATTGAGCTTAGTAGCTCAAGACATGGAGCTCAAGAACAAGAAACCCAACAAAATTGTTTGGTACACAGTGCTCTCAGTCTATAGACCAAGAAAGATGGACTTATTGTTTTGAGCAATGGAGATAGAGAAGACTTTTTAGACATCTTCACCAGGAGGCAACTCAGCAAGCTTTGGAGGCATGCCAAGCACACGCTCCATGTCATAACGAACTTCAATGTTGCGGATGCTGTAACCCACCACCATGAGCCAATACAAAAGCTTTGCTAACTCAGCTGCAGTTGTCTCTGTTGCTGCTCTCTGCAGACCCCCAAGAAATGATTTCAGAATTGGAAAGCTCAACACAGGGTGCTTACAAAGTCAGGTGAACAGAGAACCTTGACTGAAGGATGATTTCTTTTCAGGGTGTCCCAACTACTTCAATCTCATGTACCATAGATGCTGCATAAAGAAAAAGATCACAAGCAAACCTTTAGCTGGGTAGGATCTGGAACACCAAGTAGGCGCTGAACAAAAGTGTTCATAGCCTCCAACGCATCCTCTCCTGCACTTGTTGTTAACTCCTGCAATAACAAAGGACCATATCTGAGTGAGGGAGAACTAAGAAACCTACATTGAAAACTTGGGACCTGCAAGAGCATCAGAGAATGCATAGTTATTTTTTACATTCAAAATTCAAATGCAAATAGCAAATCCTGCATCTCCAGCACTTTGCCAAACAGTGATGATCACATATGAAGCATAACCCAAATCACCATGGAAGACAATAACAGCTTAGGATCTCGTTAGTCAAATCTCAGGACCACAATGAGGAACACTTGACCTTGGGGTTGTGTCTAGAAGCCTGATTGTTGTGACAAAATTTCTTGACAGTAGAAACTTGCCTGCAAGTTTTGAGGTTGAAGGGACTTGAGATATTCAAGAAGCTCATTGCGGCCACCTAAGGCTCTCCCTCTCTGCTCCAACTGGCTTTTCAAGTCCTCTACCTCAGATTCAAGCATCTCAATATACTCAACTGCACCCATGCTCTCGGGTCCTTCCTCTTTATGCCATCTCAATACCTCCCCACTCACTTTTGTCTTTTGCACTCCAACTGCATATGCAGACTCAATCTGCAGGAAGGAACCATAATTCTCATCAACAAGACAAGCAAAACTCCACATTTCCACCAACTTAGAACTCAAGTCAGGAACATATGTGACATAAGCAGAGACAAATGACCACATCTAGAAGAAGGGAAATCCCATAGCATGCTTGCTCATTAAAATGCCATCTTGACTTTGAAGAAGATGCTCACTGGAAGGTAGTTGCGGTCTGGAAGAGCTGCCTGGGTCAAGCTTTGTTGTAACTCAAGACGGTATTGAGCATTTCGGAACATATAGCCCGTCATCATAACACTATACATCAGCTGAGCCAAGTTCTCTGCAACCTGTAATAAAAAAGGAAGGATTCAAGACCCTTTTCATAAATCCATCATACAACAGATGTCCATACTTGAAATTTTAAACAAAAAAACTGTCGAAACACAAATCTGCAGTTTCACCTGAATATTCAAAAATCAGCATAATGTAGTTGCAGCTGCAACCTGCAATGAAATGTTTTCACAAAAAGAAATTCTCTACAAAAAAATCTCAGAAACACATACATCCATACAGATGACGACAAAACACATGGTGCTGTTCACATACGGTAGAAACTCGGACATCAAAAAACTGTGGAGGAAGTGTGCCAAGCATATTTGTCACAGTCTGGCGCATTGCCTCCACCACCTGCTCTCAGAAACACAGAATGCTTTTAAGCAAAAGGTTTGACAATTACATCAATGTACATCTTCTGACTACAAGATTTTTCTTTGTGTGGCTTTTCAACAACAAGTCAAACATGCACTTGTGTGTTTGTCCATGCATTTTCTGCATGAATGAATTCATACATCTTGCTGACAATTTTGCATAAGATCAATCTGGTTGGCCAAACAACAGAGGGAATCCTGTACCTGATTTGGAGCTCGCTTGACAAAGCGCTCCATGAATTCAGGTTGGACATTCTTCACGTACTCCAGTAGCATTTCCCTTCGACTCTTCAACTACAAAGTAAAAAAAACAACATCACAATACAATTCTCTGTCAAAATTCAGGAAACCATATACAGTATATACATGCGGTAATAAAGAAAGCTTCTGGAAAAACAGAATAAGGAATGATATATGTCATCATTACAGGAAAGAATATGAACCCTAAAACATAAACAGCAAAGCATCCTGGAAATAGATTTGTGTACACCTCCTAAAACCACAACCCTAATCCATTCCCTAAAGAGGAGGCATTGGTAATGAAGACTTCTGCAACAACATCCACAGCTTCTCCTCCTCCTCTTCTTCTTCTGCGATCTCTAGAAACACATGTGGATACTGGCAATCGGAAACAAGACGCCAATTAAAGGCAGCAGATTTAGTATCTAAAAAGTGTCCAGAATTAGGGTTTAGTGTCTGTAGGAAAGGAAAGGGACACAGACACAGACGCACAGAGAGAGAGAGAAGACTTACGATAGATTCACGGTCTGGAGCTGTGGGAGCGGCATCTTCTCCATCACCGGAAGAAGCTCCATTGGAATCAGCAGCGCCATCATCATCAGCTACAGCCGCCACTAACTTCCCTCTCCTCAGTTTGTTTCCCACCTTCTTCTTCTGCCTGGCCCTAATCCTCCCCGGTCCATCTTCAACTCCACTGAAGATCCCCACTACTGCAGCACAGCCTCGAAAGCTCGGCACCTTGGGAATCCGAAGATGCAGGACCTCGGATGATGTCGACGGCTGTGACAGGGAGAAGGAGATGGAGGAGGAGGAGGATGAAGACGAGGGCGAGGAGTAGCTTAAGCTCGAAATACCTAGAGGACAGTGAAGCGACAGAGATGATATTGCCATGACTTCTCGCCACCAAAACAACGAAAACAACAACAGCGACGACAACAGAATTCTCGGAACAACGCAATCCTCGAAACCTCCTTCCTTCACTTCCAGTGAACTTGCTTGCCACTTCTTCTCAGCTCACACAATCCAAAAATTCAGATCAATTTCAGCAAGTTCTTGAGTGTTTTGGTAATGGGTTGTTGCCAGATTTTGCCAAGAACCACCGTTGGCGAAGAGCAAGATTACGTCGCAAACATTCTGTCCTCTCGTAGGAAGTACTTCCACAACAAAGGAAGCGCAAAACGGACAAACACCCAGGCTTCTTTCCCTTTTCCACGTTCCCAGATCTTGAACTATCCAGTAGCCAAAAGTTCCCCGAATCAGAGAACAAGATCGCCAAGTGTGAGCACACGTTCTCTGATAGGAGATCTCTGTTCTCAAGTTGGAGAACTTTGTTCTCGAGTAAGGGGAACTTTGTTCGCGACGCGAAGAAGAAGAGCGCCTGCGCTTCATAGCTTTGGGTTTTGGGTTGTTGTTGTTCTTCTCTTCGCGCGGAAGCTCAGGTGGATTTTCTTCGGAGGGTTTGGAAATGTTTTTTGTTTGGAGATATTTCGGTTACTGGCTTTATGACGATTTTCCTTTTCACAGCAAATGCATTTCTCTTCAGGTATGTCTGAAATTTCTCTCCTTTCTCTTCCAGCCCTTATCTTGTGTGTTTTCCGAGTTTTTCGATTCCAGTTTCTTCCCATTTCGTTGAGGATCTTTGAAAAGGGTTCTTTTCAGCAACGGAGAATGAAGTCTGATATATTGAAATTTTCGGCGTAAATTTTGCGTTGGAGGTAGTAGATAAACTACTAGGGTTTGCGACTTTGGCAAAAGGTTTAGGGTTTTACGTAGTCAAACACAATCATCAGGGCTGTGTTGAATTGCATGATTTTTTGGTCCATTCTTATCTGAAATCTTATGAAGACCATAATGTTTTTGATAGAAATGTTGTTGATCCTCATCTTGTTAAACCTAATCCAGTTTGCAATTGATCAGAAGTGTGCACATTGCAAAGCTGAATCACTCACAACAACAGCAATTATTTATCTGTGAGCAAGAGACAACAACAGCTGCAAATTGAGTACAGGAGGTGAAGTAGGTGTCAAGAAGTGGGTTTTTTTTCTGAGAGGAGAAGCAATGGCGACAGTGAGACAAAGGTTCAACCTGGCACCAGACTATGGGGGAGAATTAGGGTTGGGGCCTGTTTTGCCACCTGCACCATCAGGTCCTCCTCCATGGCGACGGAGATTTGAGAATTTTCTCTGGATAGCAGCTGCAACTTTTGCAATTTATTATGGCGACTCGCAGAAGCATCTTTTCCATGTCTTGTTCTATGATCCCCGCATCCGCAGGTCAGATTTTCCAACCATTTAAGCCATCCACTACCCTCCTCCTGCTTCACTCTGCAGTTTTTTTTCGTTATTGGAATCCTTCAAGTACATAAGCATCTTTTCCATGTCTTGTTCTATGATCCCCGCATCTGCAGGTCAGATTTACCAACCATTTAAGCCATCCATACCCTCCTCCTGCTTCACTCTGCAGTTTTTTTTCCTTATTGGAATCCTTCAAGTACATAAGCATCTTTTCCATGTCTTGTTCTATGATCCCCACATCTGCACAGCAGAATTCCCAACCATTCAAGCCATCCATAGCTTCATCCTCCACTCTGCTTTTTTTTCCCCCCTTATTTGAATCCTTAAAGGACTTTGGGTTTTTTGCTGCTGCTTGTCATGATAATTTTCTAGCACAGATTCCTTCATTCTGATGCAGTATGATTTTAAAAGCTTCTAAACTGTAATAGCAGTTCATTCTTACAATTTTTGTAGCTTGACAATACAAAGTATGTGTCTGTGAGAGAACATATATATATATGTTTTCCTGTTTGCATGAATTTTCAAAATTCTCTAAACAGGTTTTCTCTAGTCTTCATCTTGAAAGAAGGATCCAGTTTGTCAACATCTTTGTTGGGTTGCTGGAGGGTTTTAAGATTGTAACTTCTGCTGTCGTTTCTCACTTTTCTTGGGTTGATTTTTCAGGATTCCGTTCAACTTGGGTTTAGTCTGCTTGGCCATAAATTCAGTAATCTTTGCATATTTAGCAGTTTGGCTCCGCCATATCATCAAAACCGAGGAAAAATGGGAGCTGATTGCACCTGCTGCAATTCCAAGTGCCACTTTGATTGGTTTGACTGCCTGTCTCTTGTAAGTCTTTTGAGCTCCAGTTTTCTGTAACATGAAGCATACATTTATATTGTTTCTTTTGGTCCCTGTCTCATGGGTGCAAACTTTCTGTTTATTTCAGAGCAGATTTCTTATTAACAGTACCATAATATTCTCAAGTTTTTCCCAAGAAGATCCAACACTGGTACATTTGTCATTTTGGTAGTACTTAAACCTCTTCTGGGTGTTCCAGATTTTCAATCGCCCTTTGGCCAATTTGGGGTATTTTGACACTCCCGCTACTTGTGAGTCTCATGATTCAAACCCACATGAACTGATTACAGATGAAGGGATTTCAGAAGATGCCACCAATGCTTGTAAATATAGAATTAGGGGTTAATCAAGTGATACTGTCCTTGCATTCTTGGAAAATGGATTATATAGATCATTGCTTTGATTCATGTGATGGGAGAGAGACATGTGTCTCTGAACTCTGACTCATACTTCCCTTTTGTAGTTTTTCCAGTATCAGGTCTTGCGGTTTGAGGTTTTTTTAGTTGAGGTTTATTTGTTATTTTTTTCTACAAGTGTCTGACAGAAACTTGTTGGAGTGCAGTTTACATTGTTCATGGCTTTCGTTGTGATCTCCCCATACCTTCCTCCATACTCTAGATCTGATGGAGAATCACTCCGCTCAGATTAACAGCAAAGGGATCCTTAGATTGTGTTTTTTGTTAGTGTTTCTCATGGGAGTTTGGTGAAGATCTTCAATCCCATGAAGGCATCGTACAGTTTTGCACAGAAAAAAAAGTAATTTGCTTATCCAATTCAACACTGCTGCCGCCAGTGCTGCTGCCAGTGCAGTTAGTCCTGGTAACTCATATGTGAATATTGTATCAATAACAGAGGTGTATTCTCTTGTTGTCGGAAGTGAATTAAATTTACACTGAAATTGATTTCACCATACATGATCATGGTGCACTACCATAGTACAGACAATAAATTGGACTTTTCTCAACTGGGTGGGTGCTTCCACAAGTGATCCTTTTACCATGTATAAAATCCTGTGAGTATATTATGAAGCCAACAGTGAAGTTACAAAGTTATTACTTGCATGCTTGTGTGTTTTCTTGTTTCATTTTGCTCATGGTTCCTGACTTGTTCTTTTTCAGCAGTTAAGGTTCTTTTGCCACAACTGAATAGACACATCTGGAGCTATAGCTGGATCTGTTGCAGATGCATTCACACATCTGCTTGGAAGATGCCTACTACAACTCTGGGACAAAGTTGTCACATTTTTATTTCTGGTCCCCAAAGTTGTCAATTGGATTCTGGAGATTTGGAGCTGCATCTGAGGTTGGCCAATTTCTATAGAGCATGGCTTCACTCCTCTTTCCTGCTCATACCTTAGTGAGGTAATTGCCTGCTCTCTTCTTTGATCAATTTGAGAGTGAACAGGTGTAGAACATGCTTTCATTAGAACATGGTTTTCACAGGATGGATAGCTGTGATGAGCATTTCAAGTAATTATGAAATATATGTTTCTGGTCCTCTTGGTTCATATATGCTCTGGTGCAATTGCAATGCCCAGAGAATCCTTGTATCCTCAGAATAAAATATGTAGAGTCACACCTCATACTCTGGCAAGCTGAAGAAAGAAAAGGCAACAATTACATTTACAGTTCAATTTCAGCTTGATATCTGCTTCTTGCATTAGACAGATGGCTGATTGAGGAAAGTGACTGTTGAAAGAAGTCTATTGGCATGTAGGCAAAACACATCCAATTGAGGGAACAAGGAGAAGTGCTTCTGTTTATGCAATTTTTAGGGTCATTTTACAGCATCCTTTGATTGGAAGTTTGACACCTTTGGTTCAAGGTCAAGAATGGAGAGAAAGAAGCAGGAGCTGGATGCAAATCTTAGGTGACTTTCTACTCTAAATGACACAACTAACACAAGATTGCAAGCAACAAATTGAGGTACTCAGAGAGTTTCTCCTCAAACTCAGTGTTGTGGTAGCTATTAGGACCTATCTTGCAGGAGAATTCCCAAAGACCAGATCAAAATCTTGAGACTTGCAAATTGCTACCAAAGATTACAGGTCACAGATTTATTTACCTTCAAAACTGCAGATCTTGGTCTGGGTGATCCATACAAGCTTTTGGTCTGTGCAATTCTGTCTTGTTGTGGATTCTTTGGCACACAGACAGAATTGCTAATACTCTCCTCGAACTCATAGCACAAGTAGGCATATGCTTCAAGGCATGTGAATTTAGCAGAGTTTTCCTACAAATCTTTTGTTTGAGGAAATCTCAGCATTCACAAGCAAATAGAATCTGCACCTCCTCGTATGTTAAGATACTTGTAATCTGCAAATTCGTGCAGAGAGACACTTAAGAAACAATCATCCTCCTCCTGCCATCATTTTTCCTCATAGATGAGGCATTCATCTGCCTCAAGATGTTCACTCCAGTGTTGGGCAGTAATCAGATTTTTACTGGCAGTACTGGCTGTCTAAAAAACTGGAATTAGAAGAACCTCAAGTTGTGGTGTTTTGAAAGGCCTCAAAGAACCAGTGGTTTTCATGAGGTAGTCACCAACAAACTGGTGTATTATTGAAGGTTATTTGCCCAGTTCTTAGATTTTTTGATGACTCCAGTTTTATTTACCCTTTTTTAATTTACAAATATGATAGTTTCGGCAATTGATAGATATCTCATAGGCACCAAACCTTTGCTCAACTAAGTTACTGTGTAGAAAACATGTTGATCAACTTATTGCCTGTGATTAAGTTTCTTTTCTTTGATTCTTTCTTTCATATATAAGCTCATCATCACTTTGGAAGTAAGAGAAATTTCGAGGATTATTTTTCATAATCTTCTTCACAGGTTGTTTGGTTTTTGCTTTGAGTTTGATTTTAAGTTGCTGGTTTTTGGGATGCTAATTTTTAACTTACCTAAAAATTATACATTAGATAGTGAATATCAGATTAACCCTAAACCCATACCCAGACATTAGATATGTTACACGATTGGTATTTTAAAATAATATTTAAAACTGTTTTCTTCTATTTTTCCAGCTCTGGGTAGTATAGATATTATATTTTAAGTTGTATATTTCACAGAGCCAACAATTAGCTAGATCTCCGAGTTGAATTCTTAGCAATAAATTCCAGAATTGGCACTCATTTTGCTACCCAACAAGTCCAAAGCCAGCCAGCCAACCAACCAATCAATCAACCACCAAGAGCAGAATTCAAACAACAGTTTTGAATTGAAAACAAGTTAAGAAAAATTGTTCATGGGGATGAGCAGATTAATCAAAGTTTTTTGCCAACATTGTTCTAAATTCCTGCGGACAATTTATACTAGCATGATGAAACATACTAGCTACCCATCTTATCACCCAATTGCCGTTGCACGGCCCAAAGAGGTTGACATAATCCTGACTCAATTGGGTCCATTTCAAAACCGAAGCTCCAAGTTTAGGAAAGATGACGAGGTTGGTGGCCGCTGCAAACCCAAATTGTTCTGACCACTGTCAGAGACATTTTTGTGAACAACAACAAACTCAGGCAACTAGCCACCCATCAAGCCTGCAACAACAACAACAACAACAATCTATCATGAATCTCTATCATTGGAATCAATTGCTAGAACCTTGGAAGCCCAAATTGGTCGACATGCTGCTACTAGTAATGCCGGCAAATTAGCTAGAGCCAACTAATTCTGAACATCGATCGAGACGACGTTGATCCATGTACATTGATGTAGTTGCAATTGCAGGATTGCTGGCTGCACTGTGACGTCTTCAAGGTGCAGCGGCCATGTGGAAAACGTGGACCTTGATCTTCAACTTGAAGCGGCGTGACTGATTGCAACAGATCGCCTGATTATGTCCAATGCGCGGATCCACTTCCAACACGCAAAGGTCACCTTCCTCCAGGCGATTGTCTGCTGCGAATTTCCTCCAATTAGTGCCGGTCAGAACGGCTGCCGGTGGTGCCAGCCAGGTTACATTCTGCCACTCGGAACCCTTCACGTTCACCAGGTCCACCACGGAGCGGTCTCTAGGTGACATGTGGGTTTCTCTGAACCTAGAGCTCCCTATTGGCTGCATATGGAAAACTCATTAGTCATGATCTGCAACTGCTCCTTACTTGCAATGTGAATGGCATTCATTTACCCTAAACCCTATACTAAATCTTGACACATTTTGTCTGTATAGTAAAGACTGTAACAAGTGTACACTGATGAAACCGTAGTGAGGAACAAAACTATCAGCTCTGAGTCTGGTCACACGGAAACGCAGCTAGAAGAAATTTTTTCAAAGAGAAGAAGAAGAAGAAGAAATGAATGTGAAAAGAAGTAATGTGAGACAAAAGCCTGCATGTCGTCTCGATCAAGACTTAGATTAGCAGTGTACTGATGGAATCAGAAAATGCTGCTGAGATCAGTCTCAGAAATGACCTACCATATTCCCAGCAATGAACGCTCTTTCGACCTTGATGGGAAGGAACCTGTGGTTCACGTCAGCAACCGTAAGCATTGCGCCCAGCACGACGTCCAGGACCAGTTCTGGTACCAAGCGGTTCGAGAGCGTGTCCTGCGATTGAAGCCCTATGGTGTATGGGGAAGTGGACTGGGTCACGGTCACACACAACCAGGCAGCGTACTCTATAAAGAGCACGTTGGCATGTGTATCAAGGGCCTCTCTGTCTGCTTCCGATACCATGTGTTCCAATATCACCCCACCGGCTCGCAGTGCGAACGATCTGTTGTGAATGCTTGCGATGAAGGTTTTAAACCCCAGAAATTGAGCTGTGGTTCAATGCAACAAACAATTAGAATGCAATCGCTAGAGAACCTCATGACAAATTTAGTTGGTTAGTACATGGCATGAGCAAATTCAAGAGCATTAATTCCAAATCGGGTCTAAGAACTTCCATGATGCAGAATGGCATGATCAACCGGAAAGAGAAGACAATGCATGATGCTCGAGGATACAATATACATGCCAAATGTAGAAGAATATGCAGCTGGCTCAGATAAAACACTTACGGGTTTCAGTTAAGTGAGTGGCCAGCAGTCGGAATTTCTCTGGCACTTCCCCGTCTCTTCCTGTAGGAGGAAAGAAAGTGACCGACGTATTGCCGGCCTCATCTGGAATGGCAAACTCCATTCCTCTCTGAAGATCACTGAACTACACAAATCAAGCTCTGCATCAAAATGGAAAACCTTGAACACTCTAGAGTACTCAGAGACCAGAGCTCTAGATAGCTCCAGACCACCCAACAAAAGCGCTCACTACTGCAAGTTCGAAAACTGAGTGAAGAGTTCATTTCTGGGAAGAGTTATATAGCATTCTCGATGCAACGATCTCCTGTGCAGCGACATAATGAGCAAGTGTGTGCACAGTACTTCAACCCATGTGAAGACCCATGTGACAACCATCAAAGGAAACATAAGTCGGACCAGACCTGCACCGGCCCACCGTCCAGAGAGGAACTACTGCAGTAATTTGTACCCTAATTTTTTTTTCCGTTCCAGCTCCGGACTTTGGACCGTTAGATCTCTGAGCTGTTAATTTCCAGCTGTCCAGAGTGTGCTTTGTAGTGAAGGACCAGCTGAATTACAACCTTAAGTTGAAATTTCACATATGCATGCATCTAGACTCTTGAAAGATTTTTGTTTTTCCCCCCCACCCTTTGTTTTCTAGAGAGAATTATTGTATAATTCAAGTATCACATGTGTATAATCATGACTTCAACAGCTAATAATAGTCATCTTACTTGAATTCTCTCTCTCTCGCTCGGTTAAGGGACTTGGGATTTATTAGTATTCGGAACTCAGGGAATGCCTCATTCATTGCTCACCCACCCAGTTCGTAATCAATTATATTTCATGGGCTTCTTAGTCTGGTTTATCAAAATGAGGACCTATAACTGCCTGCATGGCCTCCTACTTCTACTGTGCTTAATGAACAGACGCTGTAACTGACCAGTAAACAATCTTACCATTGAAGAGAAACGTCGCCAGGAGGAATTCAGATCATGTTCGAAATGAAGGGTAGTGGTGTATGTGCTATGTATGATTATAAACCAGATTCCTAGAACAAGGAATGCCATGACTACCCTGGAGAACAAATTCGAAGACAATTTAGATCTTTGGAGCAATAATTTGAAATTCGGAGAAACGGCCGATCCCTAGTAATTGAACGACACTTGGTTCTCCCCAAATTATTTTATACTTGTTAAACGGAAAGTCTCACATGCTCTATAGAATTGATCAGAAAATGTTCCGCCTAGGCAATTTGTTTTAAGTTTCGTCATTAATTCGAACAAGATTCTCCGCTAGATTCTACGCTAATATACGGCTTAAGAAGGCTCCGTGCATACGAATGTCGTATTGAAAAAAACACTTATGTTGATAACAAACCGCCAGTTTTGGAAGCTTTGATAATATACGGCTTAAGAAAGCCCCGCGCAAACGAATCTAGTGTTGAAAACAACACGGACTACAAACCCCCAGTTTGGATTCTTTGACGCATGGACGCACGGCGCTTCAAGTGGTCGCGACAAAATGCACGTGTGCCTAATCAAAAGGCAAGCACACGGCGCTTCAACAGTTTTCGACAAATGCGCGTGTGCGTAATCAAAAGGCAAGCAAGCCCACGGTCGGACGCACGGGGGCGTCAACCGTTTGACACAAATGCACGTGTGCGTAATCAAAAGGCAAGCAAGCCGACGGACGGACGCACTGGGGATTCAACCGTTTGCCACACATGCACGTATTTAATCAAATGCGAGAAAGCGCACGTGACACAAGTTCCCAATGATTACGCCGTTATTTTGCAACAAAATGGCGGTGTGGCCAATTTGAGAACTTTAGATCGGGCGTAACTTTTTGCACGACACCGTGCACGTGTTCATAACGCGTGTAGCATAACCCACCGTACATGGAATCGTCTTCAAAGGGGATGTTCCCTTCAATCCCGGGTTTGTGAGATTCTCTCTTTCTGACAGTTTTTGTATAAATCCACTACATGTTCATTTACTATATACCTGCAATATTTCTCCAATATTTCAGTCCTCAATTGCAAATGGAAAATTATTGGTTACGTAGGTCGAAAATGTAGTCGCCAAAACAGTTCTAACATACCTACATGGCGCAATTAATATTGTGACCACTACTATAATTTATAATTTATGATTATAGGTTGCATTAAGATGTGATTGTTAACTACAATTTGTGCAATTGGTTTCTAATCTAAGTATTTTTGGTTGGATGTAATTTCGTCATTTGAACACATTGAAAAGAATAAATGGGATCAAGTCTCTCTTTGGAACCAGTTAGGGAAACATGTGCTCTGTCTAGGATAGTGTTTGGCAGTTGATTCCCTGCAACTGTCAAACTGAGTTTGGAGATTTCATGTGGTACATTTTGTAATTCATTCGGATCGCCAAGATTAGAGCAGGATGCCAGAAACCCAACATTAATTAATTACGACCAGTACCTAAATGAGCAACTTGAATTTTTTGTGTCTATATTGAGGGCCAATTTTTTTTCTGCTTTTTATAACTGGAGGATTACTCTCAAAAATTCTATGTCAAGTTGGCAAGCCGATTCAATCTGAAGCACCTTTTTCTGGCTTACTGAAATGAATACATTTAACCGGTGACCACAATAACTATCACTCATTATACTGTTTGGGGAACTATACTTGTCAAGCATGGATTGCCCTCACACCCATCACACATCTCACTTTAGGAATTTTTTTTTTGGGGCCCGCAGTCAAATTTTAAGCAGGTTTAACATGATCGTTAAAATATCATTAAGACTTGTGGAAGAGTAAATCTCATCCTGGAGAAGTTTATTAATCGATGAGAAAAGAAAGTTACATCTGGAAGCCCAAAGACATCTGCATTTTCAGTCTACCTTGTTTCAATTAATTAATTAATTAATTAATTAGTACACACTTGAAGGAAACTAAATTGTGATGTGTATATGTTTCTGATATGAAATCACTCCTGTAATAGTTAGTGACTAACATATATGTTTAAGAGTCATAATACACCAGTTGACCTATTGCAGGCCTGTATATTTCAAATCAGGCTGTTTACAAGTGTATAGAAAATATTACAGATTCTCCAGACATCCGTTTCAGATCATATACAGTACTTCAAGTTGATCCTGACTGGAACTTTTTTCCACACTTTCTAGTGATAAAAAGCTTTAATGTAGTACAGGAACCTGAAGGAATAATATTACATATATGGGTTTAAAATTAGTGTTGGAATATTTGTAACTTAACAAGTTTTCTTTGTATTGACTATAATTAGCTTTTCTGGACACATTTGAGTTCATGGTGCATAGGCTTTGTTCAACCTTTGATAAATAACCCTCTTCAATTGAAATAGGACAAAATATTTGGCCCTAATGCACAGGTTAGACAGGTGGGAACCCCCCATTCCAAAGCATTCGTAGGTAATTATTTTTTGGGAACATCTTCGACAACATTATATATAATGTCATGCGTCACATATAATAGATATCTTCTTTAGGGAAAATATGCTTAAAACTTTTGGAATTCAAATGTTCATCAAATATATATACTAATCAACAAACATGCAGAACCTCCAACTTTTTATGTACAAACTTGTCACTGGGTGGCTACAATTTTGGCATTTCTGATCACAATTTCCCAGATGGTTACAAGGAGGTTACCCTCTCCATGGGTTAGATGGGTTGAACCCAATTGGTTTCATTCACATACATGTAGCCTAGTTTAGTCCATGATAATCCAATTCATGGTCATGATAATTTATTTATACAGGAAACTAGTGTGCCTTCAAAATCAATTTGGTTCATTGAAGACTTGTACAGGTGAGCATTTAATTTGAGTCATGCATGTAAGACTAATGGCATACATATCTATCATCCAATATTTGGGAACCACAGTTTAAGGGCTTGCAAGTTATCTTTGGGGGAAGAAAAAAAAATGACCCAACCCTGTGCAATGAACCAATACAGTAATAAACCTTATTTCAACTTTGTTATACAAAAGGCTGTGTAGTTAATGAGCAGTACTGGGCTCATACTATTGGACCGACCAGCTAATTGGTACCTCTAGCGCATAATGGGAAGGACATCAACCAGGCTGGCTTGCATGCAACTTATTCATGAGCTCCAGTACTCTAGACTTGTCTTCTAGTAAGGTACTTGTGGGGAGAGGTGGAAATTAGGGACTTCAATTTGTACATGCCAGTTGTATAAGCCGGCAATTGTTAAGTACTTACTGCACTAGGACCTGCAATAAGATGACTGCAACACTACAACTACCCACCTTGAATTCAAATGGGTACCTTCCGTCGACCAGCTGCCATGATGTGAATTTACAGTAGTCTAGTAGACGTAGTAGTTGGTGGTGGTTTACTTTATCTGAGTACACTGTCCTATTGAGGTCATATCTCCAGCATGTTCATGCTCTTTCAACGGCGATATTATGGGCCCAGGTAAAGTTATGAGTACTATTTCTAAATACCTTCAGCCAGCTACCAAACTTCCTTGATGAGAGACCACATCATGGTTGGTGAAGCTGTCCGGAGAGTCTTTAAGTTTTGAAGAGTCTGGGAATACAATTCATGAATAAGGAACCGATATAATTGCAGTTAGCTAGCTGACTCGACGCTGTTCAGTGGGCTTACCAGCAAAGGGAAGAATGGGTTGTAAGGATTGCCACGTTATTTTAAAAAAAGGAACTTGCGGATCTCTGTATAAGAAGAGAAGTAGTCAATAGACCCTAAGTTTAATCACACAACAAATTGGCGATCAACCCTACGATATGAGGTGATCATGCTTATACTTTGCTGCCCCAACACTTGATCGGATTCTACTGCCAGTTTTTAATTGTGCCAGAATCCTTCAATATGCTGGGTCTACGATCTATTGAAAAAAAAGAAAAAAAGAGTACTGTACCTAATTACATGTATAATTACATTACTAGTGGAGGTCCCTCCAGCATTATGCGTATGGGGCGGGAGAGGTGGACTGTGGGGACGGTGGGTGGGTGGGAAGGAACTTCAGTCCGTAGAAGAGCTCTTGCAAGCTGGTCTGGACATGAGATTAAGGCTGGTAGAAAGGTCCTACTGAGGACTTAGTAGGTATGTACGCATGCTCACGATGGATGCAGCCGCCCTAGTAGTTGGTGAGCCGTGATCGGTTCAATTCCGTGTTACACAAGTTATAAAGCTAGTGCTGTCCAGAGGCGCTAGATATACACACATTCATGATGAGTCCTTGGTCGAAGACTAGTTCACACATTTTGTTTCGTTCTCACACATGTAACTTAAACCAGCTGCTGGTATTGATGCAGTAACCCGCTCTAGCAGTACACTACGAGAGTACTTACTGCGATTGCAACCATTCTTGAATTGGCTTGCGGAAGTATTGAATAGTACTGAACATGGATTCAGAGCAATATTGGCATGACCCATTTCATATTCTTGGGCCTGTATTTCATGTTAGCTTCAGGGCTCTGTAAGTAAATGTAGCAGCTGATGGTCTACCTATTATAAACCATGCTACGAAGAACTGCATAAGTAGTGTACAATGTAACAAGATGGCCAGTGTGAACAGTCAACCAGGCACCATGCAGGATGGATGGTGACGAGTGGACAGGAAAGCTCACTTTTTCGTTGTATTCTTGTCCCATTCATAACGAGCTCAGTGGTTAGCTATGCAACAACCATCCATCCACATGCGTCTACCTACCCTAGTAGTCACCAAGTGGTAATTTTTTCCTTTACTTACCCTAGGGAGGTCACTTCCATTTTTTATTTCAAACAGCATGCAAAAAAATATTAAATGCAACTTATTGACAAAATATATATAATGTAATTTATTGGGAAAAAAAATTTATGCAATTTATTGAAAAAAAGCACAGGTGAGTATTGGGTCATATCATCCCACAAAAGAGTTGCAATAGAACATGGCCTCCAGGTTACATTCAGGGGGTAATAAACTACCTCTCCAAGCATTTCATTTTAATGGTAATCTATAAACATTTATCAATGTCCGAGTCTTACACACTTATGTTACTTACTCAATATGGTTCTACTCTATTAGAAGAGAAATGCAAGTATCTGATCACCACCTGGGTGGGCTTGCCAGCCCACCATGTGGAGGGCATAATTTCGAAAGAAATACCCTCTTTACAGTGGAAGTGCCAGCCAGTTGCTTTTAACCCCATCCTTAGTGGATCATTAAGCTGTGAAACAGCCCTAGGACCAGGGCATAGAACTACAGAACTCGGGTCGTAGGGTGTTTCCCTACACAAAAATATCATTTTTTTGGCTTATTAGGCATTTTCAGGTTATATTCTTTCATTGGGGAACTCTTTTCTGTGGAGTAAGTACCTGGACTGGCGTGTGTTTGGATTCTTATACATGTACATATATGCAACTATCATATATACCCAAAATTATTACTGTAACTCTATTATCTCTGAATTATTAAACACTAGATCGTTTAGTCATACTACTGGTAGACTAAGGAAAAGCTCACAATTATGTGACCCGGACTCAATGCATAGCAGGAGGCATTTTCCTTAGGGAGTTATGTCATGCAAGGTGAGTAGGACAGGGTTAAGCAAGTTGTCGACCATGACTTGTCCTAACTAACCACAACTTGACTCGCACATAATAAAGCATTTCAGCTCAAAAATCTTTGCAGGCCCTAATGTTGTGTGAGCCAACCAGCCATTTTGGGCAGTTCCTCTAGAGGCTTTCAGGCCCAGCAAGAATGATTCTTGGCTGTCAGGTAAGCCTGGGCTCTCTATTTAGGGCCATCTGAACTTGGTGCAAGTGCCTTGAGGCTATGAAGGTGGTAAGTTTTCTAAGATGACCGCTTGGGGAACCTGCCTGGCTGTCTATGAAGAGTCACAGGCCTGGCCTGGGGCCTTAAAACATTTCAATCAAATACCTTTGAAGGGAAACCAAAAAGACCTGAACTGGTTTCTTGTGGCCTAATCTGATGGATTTCTCTAAGGGTTGAACTCTAGGACATACATATTTAGGTGAAGTCCCATAAAAATTAATGACCGGGCCTTGGGACATCGGTGTTCGTAGAACCTCTTTGTCCTTAGGCCTGGTCCATTTGCCAAATGTCAAAGGCAATAGGACAAATTAAAAGCTCAAGCACACACCCTAACACAAATGTCTTTCAAATATGCTAGCTCAATGTCTTGAGTTGAAAGTGAAGTAACCCTAGGCCATAGAAACAAGAACATGAGTGGAAGATCAAGATTCAATACATTTTGATTCACAAGATTCTTATTCAACAAAAAAGAGTACCCCATAAAACATAAGAATCCAATCTAACTTTGAGAGATGTTTTCAAGGTCCACCCTAGTGTTGGACTCTTAGGTCAAAAAGTTTTATCTTCTTGTTTTCAAACATGTTTTGGCCTAAGGTTCGAACATTTTTAAGCATTTTGACTTACGGTTGAAATCATATTTGGCATTACGATTTTAAATTGATTTTTTTTTGACATTTTAGCCTAGGGGTTCATCATTTAGCTTGGCTTTAGAGGGTGTGATCGTAGTCAAACAAACTAAAAATCATGTCTAACAATCAAAAAATTGTCAATTTTGTCAAGCATATTTATTTAGTGTCATTTTAATGTCATGTTGATCAAAGAAATATGTGCTAAATGATTTATATGAATGTTAAAAAATTCAAAAAAATTATTTAATTTAATAATTGAATTTTGGTTTTAGTAAAGAACTTTTGAACTTTAACATTCAAAAATCAATTTTATAAAGCACTAGGCTAAAAATTCTTTTAATAAAGAAATTTGGATGAGAAAAAAAATTAAATGATGATAACCTACCATTCACATATGAAAAGCACTCATAAATTGAAATTTGTGATACTTGAAAATTTTAGAAATATCAAAAATATTATTTTTAAATGTTCAAATTTCAAGAGTCGTTTGCTCCATGTAAATGGGTTATAATGTGTATGACATATTAACAAAGTTGTGCTTTTTTATACAAAAAACTAAAGCTTAAAATAATTATCATATTTTAGCATGATTTGAAATTATGATCATTTTTCAAAACAAAATGTAAAATCTAGCAAAATTTGTACACTTTTGAAAAATTGGCTTCTCCAAGCTTTTACTAGAATATGGACATTCCTCTTACAAAAGTTTTTGTCTAGTTCATTTGTAGAATCAAAATGTACGTTTGTTTTTTTTCAAATTTTCTCCAAGTATTTTTGAAATATTGCAAGTTTTTACTAACAACCATATATAAACATGTAAATGTATTTTACAACAAAACAAAAAAATTCTAAAGCTTGGCTTAAAGAAGACAAAATAAACAAATACTAAAAGCTACATATGGTTGTGCCATTGTAGCTTTATGAGCTTGTTGAATAATGTTTTTATGAGAACACCATTAAGATAAAAAATGACATGGGTCCATTCAAGGTTGATTGTTGAGGTACACAAAAGGTATGTCTTACCCTAAATCATTCTGAAAACACTATTTGAATGATCATTATGGTTACAAAATTATTAAAATTTGGTAGATTCTTTTTTTCATTAGATACTCACATACTTTTTAATTAAAAATGGAGGTGATTTGAATGATTTGAATGATTAAAACATGTCCTTGAGTGTCTTGAAATATGGCATAAGAATTGTGTCCCACTATGTAATTTTATCAAAAGGGACTCAACAAGACTAACAATATCTGTTCAAATTATTCCATATTTTATTCACAAATAAAATAAATTATGTTTTATATGATGGCATAAATTTTTAGTATGATAAATCACAATTTTTTTTGGAATCGATGCTAAAGTCTTGAATTTTTTCATAAAAAGGGTTGTGTTACTAAGGGTAATCAAATTGATTTTGTTAATTACAAAATTAAATTCCAAAGGTTTGGAAAGAAGTGTAAAAGACAAGGATGCAAAAAATAAAACATTATTTTTTTTTAAATAGGCTTTTGGCACTCCAAATGAAAGTACCATCATTTTGGAAATATCTTATAATCTTACATTCTTTTTTGGTTTATATTTGAACTAGACACTTTTAAATTGTTCAATTGATTTGAAACATTCATTATGACACTTATTGGTTAAAAGCCTAAACATACATATCCCCCTTTTATTGTTTAACATCTTAAAATGTTCATTTTACTAAATCCTTGCTTCAGGACTTAGGACACAAAACAAAAAGGTGTGATAGTTCTTGTTGTGGTACTTGAACTATGAATGCACCCACATGTTGATTCACCTTTGGGAGACCAATATCTTAACCCAAAATAATAGAAAAATTTACATTTGAAAAAGTAATATTTCAAGATGAGATACTTGCTAGCACATTTGTATGGCCAAGCTTGAAATTCACAAACTCAACAAATGTTAATTCAAATGTATGACAATAAAAAATTGTTGGTTCCATATCAAAAAAGTTTAACACAACATCATAACAAGAGAAATGTCCAACATCGTTCTAATGGGAAAATAATTAACAAAATCCACATTAACATAGAAGAAATGTTATCCATTTTGACCATATTTTTGCAACTACTCTACAACTAATGTCCAAACGAACTGATTTTATGACTAATAATGTGTTAGTCTTATGTGTCAAGGTAGTTGCAACTTGTTGTAGTCACATATAGAGTTACAAGAAAGGTTGAACCAAATTCTAATTGTAGGTGTGACTACAACTTACAACTAATATGATTTTCATTGAAAATGTAAATGAAAAGTGAACAATGTCATTCAGTTTTGATTACATTCATTGATGGATGATAACATAATTGTTTTTACAACTACAAATGAAAGGTTTTTCAACTACAATAGTATATTCTACCACATGAACAAAGAAATATAAACCACATATGGCAAACTTTGTTATTTCAATTGGATTATTATCCCTTCAATGTAGCCATACATGGGTTTTCAATGATATAATATCTAATAGCTAATAGATTGCTAGAAAAGGCTATTATAACCTAATTGATAAACTAAGTTAACTAAGTTTAATAGTTTATGTTAAATTAAGTAGGCCTATGTACATTAGTAGCCTAGCCTAGCTTGCATACTTAATTAATTGGCCTAAATTATGTATAAGTAATAGTAGGCTAGTTTATTAAGTGTAGCTAATAAGCTAGGCTATGAATGCTAAACCTACTTAGGCTAAGTTAAGTAGGTAGTTGGTAGGGTAGGTCATTAATTAATTGGTAAACTAGGTAGTAGGTAGTAAGTAGGAATATAGGTAGTAGGTAGGTTTATTAGTTTATTTTGTGAATGTGTGATCATGTTTTCATATTAATTAATTAATTAATTAGGTTAGGTACTTAATCAATTAATTAGTTATGCTAGGTAGTATGTAATAAGTAAGATAGGTACTAGTAGGTAGTAGGTAGGTAGGTTATAAGTTAAACAAGAGGCATTTTATTTTGTGGATATGTCGTAGTGTTTTTGTATTAATTGATTAATTAATTAGCTATGTTAATTAGCTAATTTATTAAATGTAGGCTAGGGTATTAATTTATTAGATAGGCTACGTAGTAGTAAGTAGTAGGTAGGTTAAATTGTAAATATTTTATTATGTGGATATATGATTCTTGTATAATAATAATAATAATAATAATAATAAATTAGGTAGGTTAGGTAATAGATAGTAAATAGGATAGGTAGCAAATAGTTAATGAAAACAATAAATATTTTATTGTGTAGATATATGATAATTTTTTGTATGGGACAAAGGATGTGATAATGTTGTAGTGTTGTAGTGTTTCCCTTTCATTAGAATTGTCCCATATGTTTTGTCTATAACTTCAAACTTGTAAAGTATATAAGTAGGTGAAGGAATGGACTAGATTCATGTTATGCACTATAAACATTGTGCATGTGCCATTTGGGATGAGCCAATCAAAGGGCTTGTCCCCAACAAAATAAATAGGATCCTACCTAGCTACTTGGCTTATGTTAGCTAGCTTATTATACCCTACCCTAGCCTAGAATAGGTTGCCTATTATAGTTTACTAGCCTAGGATAGATTATAATTATCTAATTAGAATAATTAGTTAGTATAATTATAACATTTAATTATTGTAATTTTAATATTTAATTGTTTTAATTTTAATATTTAATTACTATAATTATATTATTTAATCAATATAATATTTGATTATCGTAATTATAATATATCTTTTTTGAACAAATGGAAAATTGCCACATGTTTTATGGCCATTGGCTCTTTAAATTACCACATGATTAAATCCTAACCACCCATCAATGGCACATTTGGTAGCATGTGACTATCCCAAATGTAGTTGCAAATGCAATCACTTTCACATCATATTAAAGATCATCCATGGCAATGGATGAGAAATTATGGCATAGTCATAAGGTTTGCAACTACTACTTTCAACTTCATGGCCATGTCATGTCTTTTGCGACTAGCTATTTTATGGCATTTGTCGAAGGCAACTAGGCTATTTTTAGTCACATGTGTCCATTACAATTATAAATGAGTCACAAATTTAATCCTTGATTGTCAAATTTCTTCTAATGGAAGGTTACATGTTCTCCATGGTCATCACGTGCAAACAAAATGATCAATGTATATATTAAAAGTGGTCAAAATGAAACAAGGAAGAACATAATCCTCTAATTACTTTCCTATTACACCTAGGTCCAACCATTCTATTAGGAGTCGCACGTGCCCCCTTCGACCACTGATTTATTTTTAAAATCTTTTTGGAATCTTTTAATACGTCTTTCAGAAAAATATTTAAAATCTTTAAATTTTTTTTAATACTATTATGTTAAGGTATATATTAAAAAATATCCATAAATATGTCATTAAGAAATATTTTCAAATTGTGTTTTTACTATCAAAATTATTTTAAATTGCTTTTATGCAGCTTTTAAATAGCGGTTATGACTGCTTTTGGTAAATGCTTATGACTACATCACCTATTATATTGAAAAATACATGGTGGCCACTAAATTAATTACATGTGAAATTCGGTTCAAGGGAAAAATTCTCCACTCTAACGACCACAAAGTTGTTAATTATTAACATTGGTATGTACTAAAATGACTTAATATGTCCTTTTGGTAATATATTAATAGTTGATCAACAATCTACAGCTTTTTTGACTGTTATGTGCAATAAAACTACATTTGTAACATCTTAAGGAGTATTCCTTTGCACGAAACACCCATACATTGTATAGATTTTACATGCATCATTAATTGGACTAATGTAATAAAAACTTGTTGATAACCTCTTTAGCCATTTTGCCTTCAACAGTTACAACATTTGCCACTGTTGAAACACTAAAAACTCCATCATGTTATCATTAACCATACCTTCCAATTGAGAAATTAAATGATCTATCAAAAATTCATCGGTTGCATCTTTCAAAAAATCATCCATGAAAGTGCATCTTCCCAATTGTGTTTGACAATATTGTACCCAGAAACCACTCAAACTATGAGGACCATACCCTTATGCCTTCCATTTAAAGTCATGATTTTCATCTAACTCATCAAATGAAAGAAGAGGATTATATTTTTCATTTAAATCATGGGTTGCTTCATCAATTACACATTATGCATGATATTAATCATCTTTGTAGATTCTTATTATAAGAAAAGATAATCTTAAATAAAATTTAGGAACGAAAGCATTAGCTTCACACGTGCAATTCATTAATTATCACATGTTAAAAAGTCAAGTAAAATTAAGGAAGGAAAAGAATTACAAATTGTTAACAATACACCTAGTTGGATGAAATGTGGATGTAACATTAACCATAACCCTAAACCTTGAGGTCCATTGGATTGTGACATGTGGCACCATGTCACATGGACAGGTGTCATGGGATCATTAGTTTGATTGAATGAGTGCAATTTTATTTTTCTAAATATTTAAATCCAACAAGCAAGGATGAACAATTGGAAATGATTTGAATGGCTTATGTTATTATAATTATGGAACACATATAATTTATGTTTCAAGTGTCCAAAAATATGTCTAATGGATAAATAATGTCTCCATATTGTCTAACTAGTCATGTAATCATCATTCTAGCATTTATGACTACAAAACCAATCATGGGTGTAGTCATATATGCCATGTTTTAATGTAGTGATATGATTATTTCAAAAATATATGAGCAACATGTTTTTTTGTTTTCTAAAATAAATTGTGTAGAAAAAATTGTTAGAATTATTCTTGAAATGATTTATTTGAACCCAACAATGGAAATACATTATTGTTTTCCCAATCATTTTGTTGTGAACTTGTGTTTAAACATTGAAATTTTCTTTTAAAGTTATTTAAGGTGAAAAAAGGACATAACACAACATATTGTTATCATTTCAATCATACCATGCACACAAAACATTATTCCTTAGAGTTTTTCTTAATACTAGCTTTGAAAGTTTTATGTTCAATTATATTTGAATTTATCATTTACTTACTCGGCTTGTTTGGGTCAAAACATAATCAAAGGAACCACAAAGGGTGTTGGATGTTAGATTCAATCATAAAAAATTAAAGATTTATTTATTTATTGCCATTTGAAACTATGATAATCATGGCACATTGGATACTCATTTTTTGAATTTCAAATCATCTATTTTACCTTTACATGTTTGAGTTTCATTTAGGAAATCTAAAAGGTAAAATCCAAATATGAATAATGTTCCAATATACTTTGCCTCATTGACTAAACACCTATTTTAAATTTGAAAATTCAGTTTTTTTTTGTATATTTCGAGTTTTTCACTTGAACATTTCAATCCTTCACATATGTGTTAGGTAATTGACATGCATAGATACATTTTCACATGGCAAATGCCATAGAAAAATATATGTTCATAAAAAATGAAAATTTAATCAAACACATGTTTAAATGTATGCTATAATTGGCATATGTATATGATCAAGTTTCAATCTCTCAAGTAATGTAATCAAGTAACCATAAACATTAGCAAACATCAAGCTGAATATTGGTGTTAAATGCATTTTTTTAGCCCAATTTGACTACAAATTTGACCATATTGTGACATGGCATGACACCATGACCTTCCATATCACATGTTATGTTATGCATCACACCAATACTTTTTTTTTATCACAAATGCACATACTTAATTGGGCAAAGTCTAGTGCTTTCCACATGAATGTAACAAAAAAAATCCCATCAACCACCATGAAATTGTGGACTTAAAAATAAAATAAAAATTACCATGATTAAGTATGAAACATGGTTAAAAGTTCACCAAAAATGTAATGTTTAATTCACAAATGTCAACCTTGGTGTCCTAGGGACATTTAATGAATGTGGGTTTCCCAAGTGAAAAATAGGGTCAAAGTGGGCCTAAAAGGTTAGGGGGATGTCCTAATTTGAATTAGATGACAACATGGTACAAGGGGGAACAGTGCTTGGAGTGATGAATTAATGATGAGAGATGAGGAAGAACAACAAGTGAACAACAAAAAATGATAAACTCATGAAAGATTAAAGTGAATTAACATTTACAAGTTAACCATGAATGACCCAAGGAATCATAAGAGACAATGGGGGACACCAAATTAACAACTTGGACAACAAGAAACAATAGGTTAACAATGATGGATGATAATAAAAATGTTGAAGGATGATAAAGAATGATAGTTTAAAGACAAGGGACAACAAGGAATGATGCAAGCTACTTGGAGAAAGCTTAGTGTGACAAGAGATAAGCACTTGAATGATGGATGATCAACAAGAACAATGGTTGAAAAGGGGAAGGGACAATGTTGGGGTTCCAAGGTGCAACTAAAAAAATAATTATGTTGCAATGAAAACATCATGGAAGATGGTCACATGTGCCCTCCATGTGCGAAGGCGTGACCAATAAACAAGATTCAAGCAATACACACCAACAAAAAGGACATTGGGGAAGTGCAACAAATAGTTTTTTGTTACAACCAATAAGTCATGGGGGGCACTAAAACTTCATTGTAGATGTGGTCATGTTCAAGGATTTGTACCATACTAGGTAGTACCTTCACCATTCCAACAATAATTAAATTATTTTCAATAAACATTGATTATTTTCAAAATCAACTTTTCACAATGTTAAAGTTCTAAAAATTTGTTTGATAATATTATTGACCACCTATCCTAAGCTTGGTGGTGTGATGTGCCTAAATAATCCAAAATTCCTTGGCATTCTTTTCCACTCCAATTGTACAATTTTTAATTTTTAAAATTTTTATTACAAAAATCACTACTACAAAAAATGGGTCTATTTCATTAACCCAATTCATTAGGGGGCTTTCAAAGTGAACTAATTCACCATACCTTTATTTTATTTCACCTTGAATGAAACTTGAATCATTATATGATCGTCAAGTTCACTTGTAATAAAAGTGTTTCACTAAGATTATTTTTTATATTAAATTATTATTTCTATCTTGGATAATTTTTTATAATATTCATTAATTAATAAATTTCATTTTTATTATATAAAATTATTTGTGAAGTATTATAACTTTTAGTGTATCACTTAGTTATAATATGACATATTACATGTGATTGTTTAAACCAAATTCAATTCAATTAAATAAGAGCTTCTCACATACAATTTGGACAAAATGTTATATTTCATATTGGACCTTCATTTGATAAAATGTTAAAACATTTAAAGAAGAAAAAAAGGTGAAAATCCAATTTTCATAATGTAAAATTAAAAAGTTAGTTTGAATATACAAATTAAGATTATGTATATATAATTCAAAAAACTATTTATTAAAATTATATATATTTAAAACATTATGTGATTTGTTGAAAGGTTTTGAACATAATATTATTATATATTGATATTTTTATATTATATTTGTAATTAACATGTAGTACATAATAAATTTAAAAAAATATTTGGGACATAATATAGTTTCAACTTTGTAATTTAATATTCAAAACTTTAATGCAAATGTTGTAATTAAAAAATGCTTAAAATCTAGGAAATTGAAATATCTTCATTTAATTTATGTTAGCCATAAAAAATTCTTCATAAACGAAATGAAATTTGAAATTTGCTAAATTTCATTATAAAAATCGTTATATACAAATTTGAATGTATATAAAGGCATGTAATCATGTATAAATCATTTTATTTCACACACAAAATAATAATAAGTCTAAAAGTCATACATTTTGAAATATGAAAAATAAAATAAATGATGATTACAAAAATTTATAAATATAATTTAATTACATTGCCACATGTCAATTTGTTATTTGATCACATGTTAATGAATCAAATTACTATCCATACCAACATATCACAAATCAATAAGAAACATGGTGAATTAACTAAGCTTTTATTTTCATGAATTAGTGGTGATTTCATTCAAATGATTAAAGAGATTTCTAATGAATTAGACTCACATTTTTACTTGTGAATGAAGAAATGAAAATAACATAAGTATTTGTCAAAAAATACCAAAACGATAAAAATATTATAACAACCACATTCAATGGTAACACCTACACATTTAAATCACATCCTTTTTGAATTTGAATCATTCATTTTCCAACATCCACCACCACCTTAATCTTCATGAAAATATCAACTTTCAAAAATAGATCATAACAAAGTTATCACCATGTTCGTGCATTTGCCATGACATGATGAAAGCATTTAAATGTAAACACAATTTTGCATCATGTTAATATAGGGTCAACCTAGGTCAACATAGGGTCAATTTAAGTCAAAGGCCATATTGGGTGCCTGGGGCAAGCTCACAAGCAACTGAAAAGTAAAAAGTTTTAATCATCATAAACTCTATGGTGACTAAAACATCTTTTGGTCACCACACAATTTCGATCACTAACCAATTGGCAACTAAAAACTTTCAATTGCCTTACGTATGGGGACTGAACACTTTTGGTTGGCAAATGAAACCTTTTGTCACCAACCAATATATATTTTTTCTATGGCTAGCAATTTAATTTTAAGTCTCCTTTAGTCATCACATGTAAAACTAAACAAGACATTTCCAAAAGCATATTACATGCCCCCATTCCAAATTTAATTGAGGCATTAGGATGAATGTCATTGTGATGCCTAATGCAAAATGGCTGCATCATGTTGATTTTGACAACCCTAAATCATAATTACCAATATCAACTATAAAAAAAATCATTTTGCACATGTGGTTCAAACTAGGTAATAAGAGCCACTTGCCTTAAGGATTGCATCCTTATACATTACTTAACATTTGTTACATTATCTTAAACTTGTTTTGGGTATTCCATAATCATTAGACTCACTTCAAATTTTGTCAAATGCTCCCATCAATACATCATAAATATTACTGTAGAAGTTCATTCAAAATTTCCAACATCAGCTTAAATAACCACTCAACACAATGGAAATTAAATAATGGCTCCATTCTAAAATGCTTGCTAATACCTAGTTTGGACCTCATAGTGTTTTTAGCTCAAATTGTAAGCAAATCTTCAATATGTCTTAAAAGTGCTTGTGTGATGGTTCCTAATGTTGTTTTCTAAGTTTCATGACTAGTCACAAAATGCATTATCCCTAATTCTCACACAATCCAACTAACATGACAAACATTGATGTCGAGGTGTATCAACAAGTCTTCAATGATGATAATGTTTATTTCAACTATCAAATGCATTTTTGTAGTATGTTTTATAGATTCAAACACACCTAATCACGAATGGTGTGGAAATCTATATTGAAACTTGAAAGAGCCTTACTCACCATTTCTCCTCTTGTGGGTAACTTTCATAAGAGTTTACAAATATTCTAGCTTTCTTGGTACATTTGTAAAGGTCTCCATTGGTGTGAATGAGGTTTTCCCCTTCATTAAAAGGTTTAAAATTTTAAAATTTGGAATATTATCATCCCCTACACTAGTATTTTCATGTGGTTCATCAACACCCACTACCTTCATTCTAGTTCTTTAGATATCCCTTTCCATTAAATAGAAACATTAGCATTTTTCACTTGAGCATGCAAGTTCTTTAAAAAAATCACATTAAATACCCCTCAAAGACGATTTAGCTCTATAAACATAACTTCCTTATCATCAACCATAATCTATAAGTAATTTGTAGAATATGTGAAACTTTTGGTTTCTTTTGGTTTTTTTTAGCACCTATTGAATAAAAATAACCCAATGTTCCACAATAGGCACAATTCACTAGGAAATTTAATGTTGTGTGCACCTTTAAGGAAAGGTGGCTCACTTTTTATGTCACAATGAATTATTTTGCAAAGCGTCATGCATTTACATCTTATTAACATGCCATAAAATCAATAATCTACTAAGTTTGTGGCTAGATTTAGATTGCTAACTTGAATGAAAAAGTTATATATAAAAATTGCAACATATATATACACCAAATATAGAATAATGAACCCTTGAAATTGAAAAATATGGATTAGTTCTTTGTTTGTGCCTTTATATATACATGCATTTTTATGTATGGTTTTCTTTGGATATCTTATAGGGACTCAATATATGATATATTAAATAAAAAATGAACATAAATGCAAAAAATTTGCTAAAAAACTTTAACCAAGAGAAAAAAGGACTTTTGAATGGCATAAAATCAACCATGTTTTCGTAAATCAATATGATAATCATTTTTGGGTCGATTTGAGTTTTTTTTCTCAAAATGCAAATTAAAATTTTTTTCTTAATTAATTCTTTTCATGTGAATTTTTAATTCATTAACCACCATGTAATTCTTGATTTGGCCAATGATATCATAGTAGATTATTATTTTAACATTACCGTATGTATTTTTAAGGAGGGGCATATTTAATTAAAATGATCCACCCTAGCTTGCAACCACCTTTTGGTACATTTTTCCTTTAATTTGGCAATGTGTGGACATGCACAACAACCATGTGTTTTACTGCTTAACACAATTGACATCTATTAATATTAATTTTAGAATTATTTAACTATGTTCCCAATCTAATCTTTGTTCCTTTTAAAGAAATTTATATTAAAGTTTCATTTAAAATCTACAACTTCTTTGATGCTAAATCTCCATTAACCCAATCATCCTCTTTTTTTTCCTTCAACACCATTTGTATGGTGTTTCACCTATCTCCTCCAAAACATGTTCTATCTACAATGTAGTTTAATAAGAACCTTTTCCATGTTATTAAAGGTTCTAAACCTCATCCATGTTGATAAAGGTTTTCATCATGCAAATTTTTTGAATTTCATGTCATAATTTTTTCATAATTTATCTTCAATTTTTCGCATTTAAAAATGTGTCATTTCCTAAGCAACCATTACAATTTTCCTAATAAATTTGTACTTTCTACAATAGGGTTTTTTTTAATAGACTCAAACTTCATTTTCATTCATCCAAATGCAAACAAAAAAAAAAAAAACCACCTAAGGTGTAATTAGTGGGGTGAAAGCACACTAAAATAGGCCAAAAAAGTAGTCCATTATGTCCAAAAAACATAATTGTAAAAAAAGAAGTTCAAAAAGTAAATGGTGCACTAGGCATTAACACTTTTGAACCACATGAGACTATGAAATATCACATAAAGAAATTTCTAGAGTTTAAAACATTTGTAAGAACTTTTTTTTAAATCTACTTTCTCCTACTTGTAAAAATTTGCATTATTGTCACATGTGCACAAAGTAACCATTCTCTCATATGGGGAAACATTCATACCCAACTATGTCATGCATTTAAGAATTATTTAAGTCATATTTTGCCAAGTTACAAATTTTAAAAACATGAAACATACATACTAAAAGACATGTTGGACACACTTTGGTCCTATCACAAGGAAAACTTACTTTTGAAGGGTCTTAGGATGTCACGTTGTAGAAATTTTCATTGCCAAAGGAGCCCAAGAGGGGTCAAATGGCCTGACATTGGTATTGGCCCATTTCAACAACTTTTTTTAAACCCTAAGCCAAAGGTAAACGCGTCAGCAAGTAAACAAGTAGAGTCCAAATGTAAGCAAGTAGTTTGAATAGGTATTGCCAACAATTGGACCATCAAAAAGATAGTTTAAGCTTTAGGTTGCAATCATTGGATAGGGATGCTTGATTTTAACCCTTCACATGGCAACAACGAAAAGAAAGAGGAAGACAGGATGGGGGCCATGTGTTAGAAGGGATTGTGTGCCTTTGTCTCCGAGCCATTTCTGTTGCCATGGGCACTCATGAGTTATTCCTTGACTCCAAGCAATGTTACTTAAGTGGGTGACTTACATTTGCATATCTTTAACATTTTTATGTGCTACAACATTCATCTTCTATAATCAATCTCTTTTTGCATTGGCAACAATACATGGGCAACTAGAACAATGTGAAAAAATGTCGAGCCAAAAAGCTCCAAGATGTAGAGGCCCAACAAGCTACAAAGATTGCACAAGCCATTAGATTGAAAAGGTATCTTTTCCTTCGATTTTCCATATGTTGTTACACACATTAGAATCTTGTTTAGGTCACTTGTTTAGATTTTCTTAGGTCGTTCATTTGCTTTTCCCTTTTATTTAAGGTTAGGTTACTCTCTTGTGACATCCTTGAGTGTCATTTTTGTTAGCATGAATGTCCTAAAACATGCCTTCACATTTAATTGCAATTCATTGGGCCCCAGGCCCTAGACATCATTACATGAGTTGCAAATACAAGAAATGTATACACTTCCATATAATAATCTACTTCATTTATTGATTCAAGAAATGTCACCAAGGTTATGACTGTAATCAACCATTTAATGTCACATGATACTTAAACATGTTTGAAGCTTGAATTGTAGAGATTTTAATCCATGTACAAATCAAACATTTTGTGGGTTTATTTTCGTATATCAACATTTTACTACAAGCTGCAGATCTTTTCATCTGCATAATTGATAATTTTTTTACATTTAATATGTAGATAAATATGTAAATTTCATTAGGCATAGGTGGTTAGAGCCACACAAACATCTTTCATCTAGTTCCTACGATGGTTGCTAGTGGCTCTGTACAGATTTTAGTACATGGAAACCTACCATGATAAGTTCCTATGATGCTTGGTGTTGGCTTTGACCACCCATGATGTTTTAGTGGCTATAGCCACCTAATAAACCTATGTAAATGGAATGTTTTTGATAATTGAAATTTGTACACTTTTATGATAAGGACTTGGATTCATTAGTGCAATTCTTATGTTTAGGGTTTCAATTAGCTATGCAATGTTTGTTTCTAGGGTTTCTAATGTAGCAATATCCTTATACTGTATTGTTTCTGTTGAAGTTGTAATGTTGTTAGATGGATGTTAATCAGAAGTTATATATGTCAAAATTGTATTTTTTATGATTTTTATCAACCTAAGTTCTAATTGATTTTCATGTTTCTTGCTGATGGCATTAATTATGTGATTTGTAGGCTTGACAAGGGCTGCAAAAGAAAAAAGGTAGAACACCATAAAAAAAAGGTTGAATGTGAAAGAAAAAAGGCTAAATGTGAAAATCAATGTCATTCAATGCTAGAATCCCTTGACATGGTGGACTTTGTTTGTGATGAAGTACCAACCTTCAATTCTATAGTGACGTTACAAAGAAAATACAATTTTGTTGTTGACAACTTTCATGACATCTTGTTCAAAACTATGTACAAATTTGCAAATGAAGATAGGCAGCATGTCCTTATAAAGTTTTTGGACAATGATGATGTTCAAGGCCTTCTTCTAGATTTTACTAAGGGCATTGTTAACATTGAATGCAAGTTGGCCTTTTTGGAGAACCTAAAAACTATGTATGTACAATTTGTAACACAAAAGTCAAAGGAAAACTTGCCCTACACAAATGCATTTTTGACTGCAGTTGTCTCAAATGAAGTTGGCCCCTCTCAACGATACATATGTAAGATATTTGGAGGTAGTAGATACCTACTGTCCAAGGCTATAACACAAAAGGTCCATGTCAATCTTATTGAAGAGAATATTTGGGGAAGGTTGCCATGGAAGTGGTGTTCAAATGTTGTGGCTAAAGGTGATCATGAGTTGATCTTGAAGTTTTGGGACATAGCCACGACCATCTCAACAAATCAAAAAGATATGAAGTAACAATGTATAGGTGTACATACTTGGAAAAATCATCCCACTCATTATCTACAAGAAACGCAAGTAAATTATTAAATTGTTGTTTAATGCCCATTGTCAAATTACTTTGTAGTCCACCTCATTGTCCTTGTACAAATGCAAAAATGGTGGGCTGGACATATACTAGTGATTATGCTTTAATTTTTGCATCATGATAATCTACTGATTTTGCAGTCTACCCAATTGCCATGCATATATGTGTCATTGAACAAGTTGTGTAGGCTATTTAATTATACATGGAATTATCATTTTTTAAATTGTTGTATGGGTTGAATGCTTTTGTAGAAGCTTGCAATTTGACAATATACAACTTGAAAACTTGGTATTTATACTCTACTTGTGGATACGGCTAGGTCAACTCATTAAATTGTATTGTTGTTCATGAATATCTTGTAGATTATATAGGCTAAACAATTGCTTGCAAAACCTTACATTGTTTAAATTTGTGAGCTTAAATATAACTAACATTAATTTTGTGTTTTATGCTTGTGTATTAGGCCTTCAACTTGTTTAACAAGTTTGTGGACTTGATGATTATGTGGATTTTTTTTCTACAAAGGCCTTTAACTTATTTAGTAAGTTGAGTACTTAATGATCATGTTTTTTTACTTTTCACTATAGCGTAAATCCTCACAATTTTGTTTACTACTTGGCACTTTGCATTCAGTACTTGTGATGACCAGTCCTTGATTAATGGTTATTGTCTACTTGGAGTCACAATCATGTTTCCAATAAGTTAATTACTTAGTACTTAGTGGTCACTACTGACCAATGTGCATTTATACTTGTGATGTGGCTATGAATATTGGTTTTACAAGTATTAATATTTTGATGGTTGTGTTTGGTACTTGTCACATAGGTTCATTACCCACAACTCCTACACATTACTTGTCAATGTGCTTGAATACTTGGTTCCAATACTAGCTAATTATTTGTTATTCACCTTTAGTCACTTTCATGCAAGCATGATTACTTGTGTTCCGCCTTTGGTTACATGTTTAACAAGTATTAAATATTTATACTTGATTGTTGTGTTTCATTATTCACAACTCCAACTCACTACTTGTTTGTGTGCCATGAAATTTGGTTCCAGTACTATGTTACTTTTAATTGCTTTTGAAATCATTTTCATGCAAGTTTAATTTACTTGAATTGTGGCCTTGGATACTTGGTTTACATGTTTTAATACTTGATTGGTGTGGTTTGTACTTGTCATGCAAGTTTACTATTGAACACAAAGTTCCTGCTCCATACTTTTCAATGTGCTTTAAGTACAAGTGGTCCCAACCTAGTGTTACTTATTACTCACCTTTCATCACTTTCAAGCAACATGAATACTTGTAAAATGGCATTGGTTATTTGTTTTATAACTTTAAATACTTGATGAGTTATTGTTTTGTACTTGTTAAGCAAGTTCTACTATTCACATTGATTAGTTTGCTCAATACTTGGATTTGTTGCATTACTCATACTTGGTGCCAAGTTTGGTTATTTGTTTGTCATATACCTTGTTTGTAGGTAGTCCATTATTTAAGTTACTTATTACTAGTTTCTCAATTGGGTTTTGCAACTAGACTTTTACAGCCATTTTGTGAAAGCACATGTCAACAAAGTAGGGTTAAAAGCTTTTGAAAAGTTAAAACCCTATTATGTTTGTAGACTTGTGGAGAGGAATACTTGTGCGAGTAAATACCATGTCGAAATGGTTGAGCTTCAAGAAGGCTTCAACAACATGCGACGTGGGTCAAAAGGGGTACATGGGACAAATTGCAATTGCAACTATGATGTTTGTTGCAACTCTATTAGTACCTCAAGTGAGTGCAAAGTTAGCTACATGACATTTCAAGGTCTAACTAACATGTGGACTTTCAATTGGAGACTCCACCTTCCATGATTTCAAATGCTGACAAGGAAAGTGTTTTGATTGTGGAATTGACATGTTAGTCACTTGCCCTATTGAAGACAACAATGCAAATGACAAATTGATGAAATGGAAGTGTTCCAAGAAAGTTGTGCATGGGAAAACACAGGCATGTTTAGATAACAAGGAGGCTATAATATAAGGAAATTATTGCACAAGTATTCTTTTCATACAATAGAGACCAAGGTTGCAAAAAATTATTATACACAACTTTGTGGCATGGTTCTAAGAAGAGCAGTACAAAATTTGCCTTAGCACTTTCCCACATGAGATTATCATGCCAATCATTGATTTTGCAAAAAACTACACTTCATGGATTTTAATGAGGTACAAGAAATGCATTGGCATAATTTTCAGCTTACCATATTGGTCCATATTTCTTATCAATGGAATCTTGCCTACTTAGAGGATCCCAATTCAAATGCAAAAAAGCTAATTGTTGGGTACCACTACTATCTTTTTGATGACATTGAACATGATACATTATTTGTTCAACACGGTTTTGAACTACATTTTTAGCTTACCATATTGGTCCAAATTGACCAATTATAGCCTCTACTACAATGAACATTTGGTTTAATCAGATGGTTGTGCCACCCAATTCAAGTCAAGGCGCATTGGGTACCATGTTTCAAGGTATGTGTTTGACTTCAAACCTAAACCTTCATTATGTTGGTTTTTTATATTAAGCACAAATTTGGTTATTGTAGTGCCTTCATTTCTTTTGTTTGATCTAGTTATAAGCACCAATCAAAAACCAGAAACCCTATACACTTACCACATGGTTGTCATATGGTTTGGTCATACTTTGGAAATGGTCATGGAAAAGGAGTCCATGATGGAGCTGGTGTTGTGTTGAAACAAGAGATAAAAAATTAAAAAAAAGAATGGACGGTGAAAGACTCCAAAATGTTGTAGACACTGTGGCTTTTTGTGAATGAAAACAAAATAACATGTTGCATACCCAAATGTAAGGAGGGATGTCATACGCTACTTTCACTTAGTGAAAATTGAAGATGTTGATAAAAAAACATTTTAGGACTACAAAAAGATAGAAGGTGGTTGTTTTATGCATTCAGTGGCTTTTGTTTCACATCAAGATTACACTCTATTCAATGTGAGGGACCTTGCATGTTTTTGTTTTGAATTTATGGATGACAATTTGAAATTTTGCAAGACCCAAACTCATGTGAAACCTTGGAAACTGTTAAGACTATAACCTCTTATAAATGTTTCATAGGTAAATAGCTTGAACTTACATTTAATACTAAATTTGTTTACATGTCTTGCATGTTGGTCAATAGTAGGGCATGCCCCAATTTTAAATTCAATTTAATCATGGTTAATGTGATTTTGTAGGTCACATTGTTGTTTTAACATTGTAAATATGTGTGTGTGTTCTATGATGAATGAAACAAAGGCTTCAATTTAGATTTAGAGGTTGGAAATGATGCTGACTTGGAATCTGAAGTTGCAAAGGTTGAAATGGGTGATAATTTTGCAATCATTTTTGATGAATTGGAAAATGGTGATCCTTTTATGTTGTTATTTGCAACAAGCCACTTCATAGGTGCAAAGAAACATTTGATGATGAATGGGGCAATATTTGGTACAAAGGGGATATGATCCTTCGAGGTACTTGGTATTATAAAATGCAGGGCCAACGAGCTAGTGCAAGTATTTCATATAGATTATTCACAAATGTTGGGCCAACATTTGCGTATTCCCACCTTGTGGTGGCATCCAAGTTCCCAATGTTCCTTTTTGCCACATGAAAAGGTGAACCAAGGTTTTCAATGAGTGTTGAAGTTAAGGATGCTTTGGTTGTTGTTGTAGAAGAAAGGTAGTCTTATGAAAAATGATAATTTAACACACTTTCAATAATTTTGGCTATTTTGCATTGTTGATATTAACATTCAATATGAAGAAATTGCCTTATATTCATTGTTTCCTTGCCATGTTAACAACATTTTGGATGTTTGTTATTGCTATTAAATAGTACCATTACAATCATTTTATGGAAGTTATTTGTTAAAGTTGATTATGTTGGACCTAGTAATATTTAGGTTTTATATTTTATACATTAAAAAACATTGCATAGAAGCAATGAATTCACTTGAGCAGTGAACTATGCAAGTAATTTTTATGGTTGCACCACATTACAAAAGTCAGATAAGTAAAATGTTCCTTTCATTTTTCTTTACAATTGATGTTGATGAAGTATGTAGATGGCCCTATTGACCTCCATGAATGTTCCATTGGAAAACTATCAAGATAATTTGGAAGTTGTATAATTTGCATTATATTTTATCATGGAAAAATGTCTATATAGGCAATTTTGAATTATGTTTAATGCCTTTATTTTCATATGATTGGATCTTGTATCTAAACAAATCATGAGTTGTAGATTGGGCCATACAATTGTGGATGCTTGATTATAGTAATGTGATTGAATTGCAAAAATGGAGTCTTAGGGTTTAAGAACTATAAATGATTTTTGAGTTACAGCTAAAGTTTTAGATTATACATCAAGACTTTTATCCTTTTATTGCCATTCCTAACTTAACCTTCTACATCAAAACATGTTAAAATATACCAAAGAAGTAATCCTCTCGGGTTAAAAAACACAAATTTGTGACAAGTAGATTAGAAAGTAGGTGATGCCTTCGCATATTGTCCTTTTGAACTACATGAAAGTATCAAATGTGATATGTTGAAGTTTTTGAAAGTTTCAAAAGTTGTATCAACCTTTTTAAAAACCTACTTTCAATCTATTTTCCAAAATTTGCTAATTTATCCTGTTGTGAAAAGGTAGATTAAAAGTAGGTCAAAAACATTTAATTTGGAAATTTCACTCATATGTTGCATTTTGAAAGGGTTTGGGGCATGATTTAACCAATCAAGCACATATTATGCACTTTAATATCATATAAAAAAACATGTTTTGGATGCCAAATCTAAGTTTATGGAAAACTTATTTTTGAGGGGCTTCACATTGTCATAATCCAAAAATTCAAATTCCAAAAAATGTGTATCAAGGTGCATAATGGCTCAAACATTAATAACACATCATTTGAATTGTTTGATTTGGAAAATGTGCAATGTCAACTAGAGTAATAAACTTTAAATAAATAAATAAACTAGTGAAAGTAATAATATATGTTAAGAATGATCATGTTAAGAATATTTAATATGATAAGTACACCCCAAAATTTATGGCATGAATAAAATGCCTAAAATGCAAAAGATTCCAAATCTACTTTTACTTGTTGGTAAGGATCACCAATCGGTATATTTTACCATGCTTTCACCCTTCTATTTGGTGTAGGTGGAACACAAGTTAATGGTAGCAAAGATAAGTTTTCTCAAATTGTTAGTATGCTTATAGCCCAAGATGTTGTTTTGTTTAGTTTAATACATATAGGTGGATATTGAGTTTTATATAGTTATGAGTTAATTGACATTTATTATTGTCATTCTTAAGTTACTTTGGTAGTATAGTGGAATGAATTATGTTAAAGTTAGCAAAGACAAATCCTCTCAATGTTTTGTTATGCTTATTGCCCAAGATGTTATTAATTAGAAGTGCAAGGTTAGCAACCATTACGCCAAAATGTGGTTTCTATGACTAGGACATGTTGTGACTATTCCCCAAAATAGTCATGTAGTTGTAAATGGACTTGAAATGTAGTCATTTTGATGACCATAATCATAATTATGAATCTGTGACTACAAATATGACTACATGACTAATGTAACCATATTAAAATAATTATTTGACCTTGTTTTAGCAAGTTTAAAAAAAAACTAAAATAGATATCAACATGGTCAAATTTGTATTAAAAGTTTTGCTTAGCTTAGTTTACCTTAATTTAATCTAATTTAAATAATTCATAGTTTAATATATTTAAGCCTAGTTTAAATTAAATTTTATTTATTTTAACTTAATTCAATCCTAATTTAACCCACTTAAGGCTAGTTCACCTTAAGTAGCCTGTATAATTTATCTTAAATAACCTAATTTATTATAAATAATCTTGTATTTCAATTTAATGTAACATATTTTAACATATGTAAGCTAATTTAGTTTAGTTTAACCAAATGTAACCAACCTTAGCAACACTTAAATTTTTCCAAGTTTAGCCAAATTTAAATTAATTAACTTAATTTAGCTTAGTTGGCTTTAGTTTTAGCAAAATACATTAAAAAACCTTATTTGCCAAAAAAATTCAAATTTAACCAAGTTTAATTAACCATGTTTTTTTAAAGTGTTTTCATGTAACTTGATTTCACCAATTTTGACCAAATTTAACTCCAATATTGAAGTTTAACCTAAATGTTTTAATTTATCCAAGTTTAGCTTAATTTATTAAAATTTATCCAAATACATAACCAAATTTAACTTAATTTTTTGTAGGTTTAGGCAAATTTATTCAATTTCAAAAAAATTAATCAAATTTAAATAAACTTTTGATAGGGTTAACCAAATTTAACCAAAATCATTTAGTTTAGAAAAAATTATCTTCATTGAACCAAGTTTAAACAAGTTTTAGCCAAGTTTATCAAAATATAAGAAAATTTATCCTATTTTAGCCATAATAACCTACTTTAGCCTCATTTATATTACTTCAACCAAAATTAAACAAAATTAATGAACTTTAGCTTTAGTCTAGCCAAGTTTAATCTCAATATCCTATTTTAATAACAAAAATAACATAATTCAAAAAAATCCATGCTATTTAAACCGAATTTAACAAAGTTTTACCAAATTTATCTATGGGTTTAGGATTCATAAATTTAAAACATATTAAATTTATATATAAAATGACCTTTTTAAAAAAAATGATAAAATGTAATTTACAAATTTTTTATTTTTTATTTTTTATTTTATTACAAAATATTTTTTGTACTATGTATATATTCTAAACATATTTCAATATTCTAAAGACCAGAAGACACATTATTTACCCTACTTGTGAACCTACTACTTGGAAGATATTAGAAATTTGGAGTCATAATACTTATCCTACATTTACACATGCTCTTCTACTTGAAACACATTAAAGACCACAAGACATAGATTGACCCTACTTGCAAGTATACTTATCTACTTGGAGATAGTATAAACTTGAATCCTAGTTACTTTTCCTACTTGTGTACATGTTCTTTTACTTGGAATTCCAAAAAGCCCCACAAGATAGTAAACACCATACTCTTGACCTACTAGCCAACCTACTTGTTTACTTGGAAGACATTAGAATCTTGTAGACATGTTACTTGTTCTAATTGTATACATGTTATATTTTCCAAGGAAAGACTAAACATCACGAGATGTAATGCTTACCATTTTGCAAACCTAATGTTCTACTTGGAGCATAGTAACAACTACTTGTCCTAGACTTTTAAACATGTTCTACTTGGAACATTAACCATTACTTGACATACAAGTTGCAAGTTAATGTCCTTGAACCCACCTAAACCCACTTTGAAAACTAACATGGTGATACTTGATCTAGTCAATGACACAATTGGGAAGCTTGAACTTACATCTATTGTTGGAAGACCAACTTTGTTTTGGAACAAGTATAGTGTACACCACATCCTTTCGCTACCTACTCACTGATTCTCCAAAGATCAACTATCTTACATCTTGTAAGGCAAGCAATTTAACATTAAAGCATAGGTACTTGACTTTTCAATTTTGGAATGAAAAATCTTAGACCACATCAATTGCGTATTAACTTATGCAAAATTGAAAGTGGAAAAAAAAGGTGTAGAGAACATACAACTTATGGAACCTCTTGAATATTGCTTGGAAGTCCTTGTAGATTTTGGATTGGACTTCTCCAATTTGGGCCTCTTCAATAACCATGTTCAATTGGTTTAATCCCATGCTTAACAACTAATCCATGGACAATGTTTTTTTGCAGTTGGGAGGAACGAACACATTCATCTTGCACTCTAAATGTGTGCCCAAGCAAAAAAGGTGGTAAATGCATCCATAAGATGCAATAACAACATTGTTGCAAACATAAGACAATGTACAAATTGGATAATCTGTAAGAAAAATTGTAAAAGGTTTTCATGTAAAAAGTTTGTGGGGATTATCAATGGGAAGAGGTAAATTGGTTATGCCACTCCCATTAGCCATGAGTTGAATTTGTTGCAATAAACCACTAACCCACACTTTGTTGCTGATCATTTTATGTTCCAATTGTTGAAGTTCTGCACTTGATTTCTGGAATTCCCACTATTACAAAACATGGTTTTTCAAATGGTTCAAGTTGATTAATTAGTCCTTTTTTACTAATGGACATGTCCATTTTGATCAGAGGCCTGAACCATGTTTTTTTACCAATCAATTTGATTAGAATGACTTATTTGACCAATACATCTAGTTAAATTAAACAACCTTAGTCAAAATGTCCAATGGGTTTTAGTCAAATGGGACATCCGATCAAATTGAACATAAAAAATTGACATCAATAATCAAAGTGATTAATGTTTTCTAGTCAAAAGGAACATCTTATGCCTATTACATGCCTTCTTCCTACCTCCCACTTATAATTTTACAACCTACCAACCTACCTACCCACCCACCTACCTAAATGTACTACCTACCAACCCACCCACCCACCTACCTACACACTACCTACCTATGTAGATGTATTACCTACCTACCTACTTACCTACCTATCCACCCACCCATAACCTACCTAATTGTACTACCTACCTACTTATTCACCCACTCATAACCTACCTACCCACCCACCCGCCCACCTATCTCCTACAACCTACCTACTTTCATACCTCATAATCTTGTAGTAAAATGTCAAAATAAACATGTGAAATAAAAAATCGACAAAAGTTGAATACCTTTTGATTGTGTGGTCCATTGGTTAAGGACTTAGTTTATCATTGGGGAGGTCAAGGGTTCAATTCCTAACATTATAACCTATGTACATGCTTAATGGGCTAAGGTAGGTAGGGTTTTTATCTGAGCAAAAAATTGATCAGTCAAAATTACTAATCAAATGGTCCATACTCTACCAATAAAAAAAACCAGCCCACTCACAATGAACATGTTGAAATCGACTTGTCCAAAATGACGAAGTGGTCTTTTTTACACCTATCCAAATTGGGTATTTTTTTACTAGATTTGCTAATAAAAAATTACCATGTTTTATAGTAGTGTCCTTTTTAGCTTCTATCAACTCTTCTTCTCCCTCCACCACATTAGTGGCATACAAAATTGTTGCAAATTGCTAACACAATGTTTTTTTCAAGTTTTTGCAATGTAATAGTTGATTCAATAAGTGATTATTATGCGCCATCAATGATGGTCTCGCACAAACTTGAATCTTGTGTTGATCCTACTTTAGTTTCCTTATTTTGTAGTTTCTTTTGAAAGGAATGTAGATTTTGTTGCAAAGGATCCAATTTGTCTTGTGCCTTTTGTAAAGAGTTCTGCCTATTTAGCAAATTGGATTCTAGTGCTCGAACCTTACATTGTAGGTCTAATGTTTTTTCTTTCAATTTGCATAATTTGGGGTTAGTTTCCCTTCCTTTACTCTACCTTCTGCCATCAACCTCTTCACAATCGCAACTTGATTGAGGATCCAAATAGTGGCAAAAGATTTCAAAATACTAACCACCAACATTGACTCATCACCAAGAATGTCATCATACTTTGTTGAATCAAGTTGTGAGCAACTGTTGTTGACAACAGTGGAAGCATGTTGTGTTGCTTTCCTCATTTGCATTTGTGTGCAATCATAAGCATATTTGCTCCAATTCACTTTGTGCCCATTATAATGCACCAACCAAGCTTTCAAGAAAATTCCTAAATATTAGCCATTTATTAAGGGGGTGGGCATAAATAATTTCATAAAACTTTAACAATGTAGCACAATTTGTAAGAATTAAATGGTCTTTCAATTTTGGTTTCCAACCATTTTGTGCTCTTTTCCCAAAAACTTTTTATACATTTATAGTTAAAACAATGTCAAAAATTAGTTTATTTCATGGATCTATGCCCACATTACTCAACTTCAAGTTCTTATGGAAATCATCCACATTCCAAAATAATCGTACTATTATATGGGACACCCTCTCTAATTTCTCTCTTTCCCTCTTGCTTACAATCCTTGATGCAACATTGGGGTTCAAAGTTCTTAAGGGTTTGACCCTAGCTTTCACACTATCAAGATCAAAAGCCATGACTACCAAATGCAACTTGAAGGAAATGAAATCTTCACAAAATGTCAAAATCAGTCGTTTCAAGAAAACTAGCACTAGTGTCACAACCTTAGCCTTGGGCTTGCAACCAAGGCAAAGGCTTACAAAGGCGTGGGCCAAGAGAGAGCCTAAGAGTCACATTTCATGCTCCCGAGAATGCAAGAAAGTGTGAGGGAATGAACCCCCACACTCCCAAATGAACTCCGACTTTGGGAATTAGTGTCACAACCTTAGCCTTGGGCTTGCGACCAAGGCAAAGGGTTTGCAAGGGTGCGAGTCAAAATTAAGCCTGGGAATTCCATCCTCATGCCCCCGATATTGCAAAAAAATGTGAGGGAAAAAACCTTCACACTCCCAAGTGAACTCCGATGTTGGAAGTTAGAGTTTTGGTGGATTCCCAAATGTTCAAAAAGCGATTTCAAGAGTCAAAACCCAATGGCTTGTGGATTTTTTTATACCATTGAAAAGATATTGAAACATAGATGTCTAAAATGGGCTCGCATGACCCATTTGGACATTTGAAACACAAGTTATGGCCAAAAGAAGGGTTGGAAGTCAAATTGGCGGTTTGACTCTTAACCATTAAAAGTCGGGAATCACCCCGATTTCCTTATGTGCAAGTGGTGTGCGACATACCATTGGAAAGCTCTCGACGAGAGCTATAAATTTGTTATAAACCTCATTTCAATCGGAGGTTTGCACACAAAGTTATGTGGCCCCAAAGTCGCGGGAGTCCCACTTGGGAGTCCAGGGACAAAAAACCATTTGGAAGTGGGCCTTGTGGAGAGGCACATAGTATACTATAAAGGGGAAGGTGGTGGCTCCCCCCAAGTTCGGGCCGTGGTGAGTATTGTGAGTCCAAGTTGCTTGTGGCTCGTCCTAACACCAAATTGGTAATTTGACTCCTGACCCACTAAACCCTAAACCCTACCAATTTGATTTTTGACCACTAAAAGTCGAAAAACGCCCTGATTTTTGTGCGTGCAAGTGATGTGTGACATATCGTTGGAAAGTTCTTGATGAAGGCTACAATTTTGCTTTCATTTTCACCTTAATCGAAGGTTTTCACGCAAAGTTATGGGCCCTCAAAATCGCAAGAATCCCAATTTTGGGAATTTGTGGGAATCCCAAAACAAAAATGACATTTGGGTGCTAGTCCTGTAGCCAAACAAAGATTATACTATAAAGGGGAAGGTGGTGGCTTCCCCCAAGTCCAGGCTGTGATAAGTCTTATGAATCTGTGTTTGCCCGTGGCTCGTCCGTACACCAAAAGTGCTCTAACTATGCACTAACCAACTTGTTGTTTGGTTTGTGTAAATCCATGTGAGTAATTGAATTGCTTGTCACTCTTTCTAGTCCCCATCTCAGAGCTCCAGCATGCCCCTCTACCCCCAAAATGCTGTGAGCTAGGGAGCGTGCCCAACTATCCTTTCGTTGTTTTCACATTCACACTCATAGTTGAGTCTATCAAGGAGTCTGGGGGTGCGTCAATTAGACATTTCAAAAGTTAAAAGTTCAGAAGACTTAATAAAATCAATAATAATGACAATTTTATTATTGATCAAACCATAAACACCCAAAGATCTTTGTAGGCAATCAAAATTAAAAATACAAAATGAACCCAACTTAAGTCTATAACACCCCATGTCTCAAGAACTTTGAATATGCAAGTTTTTCTCACACTGCTCCTTTAGCCCTATACCACCAAATTTAAGCTTCAAAGAAATCAACAACCTTTAACTATTCCTAAACCACACATTAAAATGCTAGAATGACAAAAAAACAAAGGAACATTTTGAAAATGTTGAACAAGACTATGAAACCTTCACTCTCCAACATAGCTTTTGGAACCTCCGCCTCCCACTTGACCCAAATGATGCATAAAATAAAACTTAGAATTCTACAAAAACACCCAAACCACTACTTGAATCAACCTAGACATTTGCAAACAAAAAACTTATAATGAAATTTGAAGAATGATAGAAAGCAACTTCCATCACCACTGTCAATCAATTTTTGCGCCTAAATTTTGCAACCATAATACAATTGAAAGAATGGCAAAGAAGAACTACTTGCTTGAATATGAGTGCCATTGTATATTTTGCAATTGTTGCGTTGCCTGTTGTTAATGCACTCTACCGACAATTGCAAACTTGCCCAACATAGTTCACCCTTGGAGATTGCTACACAAGGATGGGTAACATAGAAATCATGAGTTCCCCTTTGTAAGTAGCTATGGTTGTGGTACCTAGGTTAGGCTTATGATTTTGTTCCTACCTAGAAATTCAAATATTACTTTTGACCTCTTTTTACTTTGGTAAAAAGGATTAGCCATGGCCTACTTTACTATGCTTTAACTTAGTCGTTAATTTTTCATGTTTTTAAGTGATCAATAAGTTAAGTTAATGTTTAAAACATTGATGTACTAAATTACAATAATATCTCAAATATATTATGGGAACATATGTAGAAGTTTGAAACAAATCTAATGAATATAAAATACTCAAAAACATTTTTAAAGCAGTGAATTTAATGATTTTGTTATTTATTTTAAAAGTGATTTTGGGTACTATTTTAAATAAATTTTATGTACATTTGTTTATATATAATAAGTGTATATCATAGTATAATGGGGTGGAACCACATTAATAAGAGCTAGAATAAGTGTAACTCGTGCTTGATTTTTCATGTTTTTAGTATCAAAAAATTTACTAATGTTGCAAGTTTAGAATTTTTTTACATGATGCCCTTTCTAATATATTGTAAAAAGATGTGAAATAATTTAAGTTGAATTTAATGAGTGTATAATACTCAAAAGCACACATAAAATATTGGAACCATTGCTTTCACTATTTTTTCATGTTTGAAGAACTTGAATGCCTTCAAAATAATGTAATCATGTACAATAATAATTCAACCTTTACATAATAGTAAATGAATATTTTTGGTCACCATAAAAAATCATGGGTTCTTAATCTATCACATTGTGTAACCAATCACAATCTACCATATCATTTTAGTAAGTATTCCCATTACTTTTAAAACAATTTATATTAATTTAGTCATGTTGGTAAGGCTAGCTTTTATTACATGTGCAACAATTTTTTGAATCATAAAAAATTTATCCGTCAATTTCTAATTGTGAAATTCGAAAAATATTTTCTTTAAATAACCAACTTGATTTTACCACATCATCTTGATTACTTATAGCCTAACCCATTGCTTTTAAACACATGTTTTTAAAAGGGTGTGAATCGTTAAATAACATGTTTTCACCCATCCTCGTCAACAACCACAAATTTGTTGATCATTTCCAACTTCATTGCATTCTAATCCACTAATACTAGTTCATAGGATTGAACTAATTCCTTGCTTTTCCTTTAAGGTTGACTTTAGCAATCTTGAAAAAAAACATTCATCATAATTTCACATTTTGACTACCATTTATAGTCATTCCACCCAATCATGCACATCTTTGTACTCCCTACCCTAGATCAACTCGTCCATCCCTTTAGGATTAATCATTTTGATTAATACACCATTTCCTCATACCATGATCTAACAAAATTTCCAATTCAATTAAAAACAACATTAGTACTAGCTATCATAGTTCTAAGATTTAAAAGTTTAATAAAAGATAACATCATCAATATCAATTTCATTGGAAATTATTTTTTGAATTTCTTCTCAACCTCTAATTTAGTAACTTGGATTCAAACCCTTAGTTTGCTACCTAATGATTCTATCACCTATAAGAAACAAATTATCCATTCCTAGAATAAAAATTCAAACATGACTATTTTTTCAAGCAATAGTGCATGGCATTCACACATCACTAACCTTAAACAAAAGGTGGTTGCAAGTTAGGATGATTAAACTAGAAGGAAAATGGATATTAACGACTTGTTTTATGCAACTACATTTGTCTTATGCAACTATTTTTTAATTACAATGGAACAAAAAATAGTTGCATTAGACAAAAATAGTTGCATTAAACAAGTCAATAATATCCATTTTTCTTATATATATATTTTTGTGAATACAACATTCCACAAAGTCCATATTTTAGCAATAAAATGGAAATTCCTAAAACATCAATGTTAAATGATGATTATATAATGATTAATGAAGTATCAAAGTTAAATGAACAAAAACCCCACTAAAAATTCTTTGAACACATATATTTTTTAAAAAATCTAAAAAAAGATGATTGAGATGAGGACTTTTGAAAATAAAGTCCAAATCTAGTCATTCAAAAGTTCATAATTATTTATTGGTTCAAGTTTTTCTAATTTTTTATAGAATTTATGTTTTTTTTCCAACATGTATCACAAATTGAATCCATATAAAACATCTTCAAATGAAATGATATTGCAAATTGAATCTTCTTGCAAATTTGAAATCGCAATCCATGATTACAATCCAAAAGTCCATTAACTATATGTTAAAATTTATTGAATTTCATCATCATGTAAATATTTTTATTCAAGTTAGCAATTTTAACCACAAAAAAAATTCCCATGTTGATGATTTCACCATATGTTTGTGGCATTTAAATAAAGTTTATTTTGCAAAAAATCCAATGTGACACAAAAAGTGAACCACCTTGGCTTACAACTACCCCCATGCATCATATGTTTCATACATGGGCATGATTAATTCAAACAAAGGAGAAGGGAAAATATTGTCTCCCTTAATATTGGGTCGTTGTTTGTTATCCTTGGTTGCCATCATGAGTCTTCAACCAAATTTAGACCCATGTGAAAATCTCATTATGTATGATGTTGATTGCCAAGACATTAATTCTTGCTTTTGCAATGTCTAGTCCAATGATGATTGTTCCTAATCTTGGTGTTATGATCGATTCTTTCCAAGTAATCAAATCTTTGATTGATTTTCTATTCATGCAACAATTGGGGACTCGTTTCACTAATATGTTTTTCACTACTTGAACTTGTCATATTCACATATAAGTTTCATCACCTTATGAATAAAAGCTCCTTTCTACTTACTTGGAAGCAATACAACCATGGAACTTTGGTGTTTGACATAACCTATTCTAATACCAAATTTTGGGGGAATATAGAAGCTTGAATTGCATTACCACATTCCTTTCCTAACAAATCACATCATTGATAGATTTAACATCACCATAACTAAGCATTGAAATGTATGTAATACATTTTGCTTTATTAGTCAATATTCCAAATCAAATAATAAACATGTGTAATGTTGTTTCCTCATTTTATTACAACATACACTCTTGCAATGACAATTGTTTACATTCAATTTATGATAGATCAAATAGTGAATGTTTTGAAGACCAATCCCATGCTTGTACCAACTTCATTAGTTTTTTTTCAAGTAACCCACATACTCTTTATGATAAAAAGGTCTGTTGATTTTGGTGATTCATTCCCCAACCCTAATTTCCTAACTTCATTTGCTCAAATGCACACCAATAAGCGTAGCAACCCCATATAAATTATAAGAAATGTCAGTGTTCTTATATCCTTTATATGATTATGATAACTAGAATTATTTCAACACACACCTTTTACAGGCTCAAACTTCAATAATCCCATGAAACACAACTCACATGCATTTTCAATAATCCCACAAAAACCATTCTATTTCTAAATTGGTTGCACAATATTTCCACAAGTTTGCATGTGCCCTTAACAATAGAAAGCAACTAACAACATTAACATTCATTATAAACAATATTCATATTCCCTTATTTTGCCCAAAAACAAAAGTAGGAAGATTCTTTAATCACAAACCCCCAAGGTCATATGTGTGGAATACAAGTAATATAAACACCCTTCCCTTGATTCCTTGCCAAGACCCTAGCCATTCTACTTTTGTCATCATCTTCCTAAGTAGCACCGAGATCTTTATTAATTTCATAGGTATTATTACATAGATAGCATACTGGACAGAGTGCCTTTGCAATTCTAGATGTACATTCTATGACATTCTTAAAACAAGCACAAGTAACACCAAAAAGTATTCTCTTAAACTTGGTGAGAAAATAATCATGTGCATTGCTTAAATCCTTGCTTCATTTCCATTCATCTTAATCATCTACATTCACTCCAAGAAATGTAACGGTACCCACCACACACCAAACCCAAAAACGGCAACCATAGCCATAGAACAAGATAAACTCCACCCTCTTGAGCTTCAAATCCATAGCATCACACAACATAAACAACACACAAAAATCATTGCCAAAACACACTTGCATATTTAAACCCATCACCATAAAGGCTGAAAAATCTCCATATTTTCAAATCTCAACTCCATTTTCATCATGCTTGGTCCATCATTGGTTCATGAGGTAGCCTCCTTCAGTTACAATTTGACACAAATAGAGGGATCTTCTAACTTGAACAAGATAACACACCAAAAGTTGATGTTCACTTCCTTCAACCCTAAACCAGCATAAACTTGACTTATTCTTTATCCAAAAAATATTGTGCAAGGAGTTGCTAGACATGCTGGACAAATATTTGCAGTTTTTAAAATGTAAAGACATAATGACTTAAGGAAATGAAAAAACTATACACTAACATCTTATTATTTGGTATGTTCAGCATTCCCAAAAGATTGATATGAAAACTTATTTAGAATTATTGCTCTTTTATTATTTTTCTCAACAAAAGTACTAATATATAATTTTCTTAAAGATGATTTAAAACAAAGTCACAAAATATAAGTTTTTAAAATGCTTAAACAAAATTCTATTGATTAACATGAAAAAACTGTATACATGAAATAGAAAGGAAAAAAGACACATCTGCAGTCTGAAAATGAATTAAAATGAGATAATCACAAAGTGAGATTTCTCGATGGATTTTGGAATTCTAAATTTGTTTTCTGCACAACTGAAGTTGTTGTGTTCTTGTTTAGCAATTTTCCACTTAGATCAAGTGAAAAACTCAAAACTTTTTCCACCCAAATAACATTCCTCCTCAAAAACTATTTCATGGGGAAAGAAGAAGATCATTAAAATCATAATATCATCAAAATCGTGTTGCTTTCTTGAATTACATGTGGCAATAATATAGTAGGTTTGTCTCTCACAAGTGCCAAAAAAGAAGAAAAAAAGGGAAGAAATTTGTTGTCTTTTGTTGTTGTTGTGTGTGTGTGTGTGTGTGTGTGTGTGTGTGTGTGGATGGAGGAGGAGAGAGAGAAAGGCAACTTGTTTTTTTCCATCTGTGTTTCTGCAAAGGAGAGAGAGACAGACAGACAGACAGACAGACAGACAGACAGGAGTTGTTTTTCCCAGTTTTGTTCATTCAAATGAGAAGCAGCAACACAGACATACAGAGGAGCTTTTTTTTCCCCCACTTTGATTCTGGTTTTTGGGGTGTTGAATTTAGAAGAGAAAAACCATACTGCTGGATTTAGGGTTTGAAACTAAATTCAAACAGATGAGTATCATGCATTACAATGGCTGTTTTTCTCACCAAAACCACATCTCCAAGGATTTCTGCTAATGGGTTGTCAAGAGAAATTTACTTTAGACCACCAACATCGACAAGAACAACTGCTGTGAGACGAGAAGTTTTATTGCAGGATGTGGGTGTCTGTGGTGGTAGAAGAAATCTTGACCAAATAGGAGGAGTAAATCCATGTGTACTAGTAGCATTACGCCATGGATTCAGTAGTTTGCCTTATTGCTTCAATTCTTGCAATGTTTATGGAAGAAGTAGTAGCTGTCGGAGAAGATTGTGGAGCAAACTTGCAGCATTTGAAGATTCAACAACACCCAATGTGCCTGTTGTGCAAGGAGTAGTCTTACAGGATGCAGGAGAAGATGAAGAACTTCCCAATCCCACTTCTGAAAATGGTAGCTCAATTGCAAGCTTTGCTCAAGAGAAAGTCTCATCAACAACAGGCTATTGGAGTAGTCTTCCACCCAGATACAAGCTGGTTCTCACCACTTCTCTGGCCATGGTCATCTGCAACATGGATAAGGTAAACTTTTGTTGCAAAACTGATGGACACCATGGTGTCATTTGCTGTGTTTGTTTTTTTTCCTGTTGTGTTTTTTGTTTGCCTCACCAGATCTTTTTGCAATCTCAGAACCAGAGAGATTGGAGAACAGTTTTATGCAGGGGATTTTCATTTTGAATTAGAGATTTTGGCTCTGGGAATTCTGTTGTTGGAGCTTCCTTCTCATATATTGCAAGCAAAGACTTAGGTTGAAGATTTAGGGTTCCCTGGCTGATTAGGGTTTCCATCTGTGGTAAATGGGTAGTACACATTGAGGAAGCTTTTTATGTCCCTCTTGAGCTTTTGGGATTTCTCAATACTTCTGAGAGTTAGTTTACACTTGTGAGCTTTGGGGATTTCTGGATGCTCATGAGAGTTACAGTCTTTTGAGCTTTGGGGACTTATTTCAATGCTCATGAGAGTTACAGTCTTTTTAGTTTCATCCAGCTCCATGAAATGTGTTTCAACCCACCATGACTTTGTAATTGACAAAGAGCAGGTGAATATGAGTGTGGCGATCATACCAATGTCACGTCAAATGGGCTGGAATTCTTCAGTTGCAGGCTTGGTTCAATCATCATTCTTTTGGGGTTATGCTGTAAGCCAGCTTCCTGGAGGATGGCTAGCTGCACGCTTTTCAGGCCAGTAAGAATCAATATCCCATGTAAAACTTTACAATGCTTCCAATGTTGTTTTTTCTGCAGTCTTTTTTTCTTTGCTTTTTTTTCCTGGTGATGTAGCAGAAAGCATTTCACAAATCATGAAGAAGTTCTGAAGTTGATCAGTATTTCATAATGAGGCCCATGGTGAACTCAATGCCTAGTGATCATGGCCCAAGGGATTGCTGCTACAAACCACACATGAGAGCTTGTGCTGGTAGACAAAAGTTCTCTTGCCCACTGTACAAGAAATATGCAATCATTCTTTACTGACCTATGTCTGCAGAAAAAGATGACATAGTTCAGATTCAATTCTGTGAAAAGTGATTGACTGTGAAGCACTTCCAGGACAGTTTTGCGAGCAGGGGTGTTTATATGGTCTTTGGCAACTGCAGCTGTGCCACGTGTTGCCTCTTTCATACCAGGCCTTCTTTTCTGCCGTCTTCTGGTACATTTCTGTGCACACCAATGTTAATCAGCTTATGAATGCATTGACAAAATATAGATAGCATTGTCCTTTGTGAAAATTTTAGTTGAGTTTTAGATGCAAAACAAAATGGGATGAATATGGAGTTGCAGGTTGGACTAGGAGAGGGCGTTTCACCAGCAGCTGCCACAGATCTCATTGCTAGGTTAGAGTTTTCTGGGGCCCAACTCTCACTTTGATCCAGTCTGTGGAGTACTAGGGGAGTCACCAGGGTTGGAGTTTGTTTTGTAATCTGGATCCAGTCATGCAGGAAACTCTCAAGACGATTGGTGAAGGCTGTTTCCAGTATGTGGAGTTTGTGAAAAGCAATTCCACAACTTGTCTTCTGTGTCTTGTCTTCTTTATCTTGTCTATATCAATACAGCCAATTCAAGCTTCAAGACCTTACCTTCTTGTTGGAGGGGTAAGAGGGTCTGAGCTAAGGGAAGGGGGAAACCTGGGTGCAGGGTCATGCCTGTGACTGAGCGCTCAAGAGCAGTTGGAACTGTGTTTGGTGGCCTTTATGTTGGAAGTGTTGTTGGGTATGCTCATGAAACTCATTGTGCCTATGACACAAAATCTCTGTGCCACTGATGATAATGTCAGAAGAAGCAGGTTCAGATTATTTTCTTTTGTATATTTTCTGGTATTGATTTGCTACTAGTGTGTGTGGTCTTCGACAATGGAAGGAAGTAGCATAACACTAGTGTTACGCTCTTGTGAATGAGCATGTGTTGTGTGCCTGCCTGATGCAGGCTCCTACTAGCTCCAGTGATCATCAAACACATAGGCTGGGAGGCAGTGTTCTACATCTTTGGCTTTGTTGGTGTTTTATGGTATATCGCCCACCTTCAGCAACAATCTGGGTCCTTTGGGTTGCTTGATCTCCATCCTCTCTGCTACATGTGCTGTAGAATTGCCTTGCATAGTTTGGGATTTGCAAGAGCTACAGACTATGTTCTGATATTCTGTGGTTTCTAAACCAATGTGAAACCATGCATTGCAGGTGTTTAGTATCTGAAAGTGCCGTGAGAACTGATGGCATACATAATGCAGCCCCAATTTCAGACTCAACAGGATTGACCCAAAAGCCCTTCAGTGTGTAGGTGTAGCTTTCAAGCTCCCTGAATCTCAAGTTGTGTTGTCATGGAATAAGGTTTTTGGGGTTTGTAAAAGACTTGTCCATGAGGCAAAGCCTGAGTATTTCAAAGCCATTGTCAACTCATGCAAGCAATGTGATTGATATGTTGGGTTCATACCATGCAATTGAAGTACGGAAAGAGGGAGAATGGATATGATGACCCATTGAGAAATTTCAGTTTGCCTGGTGGCATAGGCAGGAGTGGCAATGACTCATTGTCAACAAATCATGACTGTGCACTGCAACAAAGACAGCCAAAGGCTACACAATTCTCAAGGGAGTCTGACAACATTCCAAGCTCCTCTGCAACACTGGCTATGCAGCACAATGAAGTAAGTTGCTGCCAAATTTGTCACTGGGTTATGGAGGGCTCTCTTGTCACTAGTTCAAAGCTTTTGTATTGTTTGAGGAGCACTGTTAGTAGCTAGTTGGTCATGTCCTTTGTAGATTGTTCAGCTGCTGCCAAGGACTCTCCAGGATTTGTTCTAGATGATTTTTTTCTAGAAATGGAAGTATTACTGAGTATTTTAAAGCTGCTAACCTTTGTTTCGACTTATTGCTATTTTGTTGCCATTTTGTTTGTCCAATCTGGTCTTCTACATATGCAGGCAATCCCTTGGAGAGCCTTCTTCAAGAGTAAAGCTGTTTTGGCAATGATTTATGCTCATTTTTGTGGAAACTGGGGACATTATACTTTGCTTTCTTGGCTTCCAACATATTTCTGGTGACCTTTCATACCATCCCCATTTTCTACCACATTCAAAAATGATGCTTTGTTGTCTCTTTCTTTGCTTTGTTGACCTTTTTCTCCAATTCTCATCTTTAGTTCTTCAATATCCAATGCAGGATTTAGATGTTCTATTTCTGGTGTCTGCCACTTGTTTACTCAGACACATTAAATTTCCAGCTGCTTCTTCCCATATTGCTCATGCTTGTTCTTTATTGACTTGCAGAGGTCTTAGGTGACGGTTTCTTTTTTGACTTAGCTTCATGACTGTAGTTTTGGTCTCTTGTTGGGTTGTGTGTATGTTGCTTGGGCTTATAGTGAGGAGCTCCATCTTCGTCTCACTCATGCAGCCTTGGTAAGTATATTTCTGCACTCCAGATATGGAAGTGGTTATTGAGGATTACATCCTCTGTCAAGCTTGTGTAGATCTGTTCTGGGGGTGCATGACAAGTGCATAGAATGCAAGCAATAGAATAATGGTAGACTGCAAGCAACACCAAATCAAATCTAGCAATAAAAACTGATATTTTATAGTGGAATAAACTGTTTCTAAACATACTACATGATTTCTACAGCTGGCAATCTGGAGGTAGGCACTATTATGTTGTCAGCTCTGTAATGGATTTCCTAGTCAATTTTGTTTTGTTGTTTCAATGACAAGAACAGGTATCAATACTCCCACCTTTGGTGTCAGTTGTAGTGGCAAGCATTGCAGCACCTCTTGCAGATCACTTCATCTCTCATGGTACAGACATCACCCTGGTATGTCTACACACATGAACCTCAAGAACACACCTTTCTCAATTGTAATGCATGAATTGATTCTCTTCGTAGCTTTAATCAAACATTTTGGAAGGCTTGCATGTGGGTGTGAGTGGGGCCAGGTAAGGAAAGTTTGTCAATCCATTGCATTCCTAGCCCCTGCAGCATGCCTGGCCATTGCATCTGCAAAACTCAATGTTAATCCCCAGATCGAAGTAGCTGTCCTTGCAACTGGCATTGGCCTCTCTAGCTTTACACTTGCAGGTGTCATAACTCTCTGCCCAGCTTCCTTTGATATCCAACTGCTTGTTACTTTCTCTGCAAGTGTATCCTACTCTTATTCTCCTATCAAAAAACTTGATGCTAAATTGATATTGTTAATGGGTGCACTGAATGCAGGGCTTTATTGCACATACCAGGACATATCTCCCAAGTATGCAGGTATTCTCTTGGTATGTTTCATGTAGCTTTTTTACCTGCATCTGATATGAGCTCTTTGTTTTTAGCCTTTGTGAAGATAGGAGTAGCAGCACAATGTATCGGAACTCTTTGTTTTGCACTGAGTCGAGGATGATGATATCCAATGTATATTAGATTTTGGATACTGGATGCAGGGCTTGACTTGCACAGCAGGTGCCATTCCTGGAGCACTTGGTGTTGCACTTGTTGGGATCATTTTCGATCACACCCACTCTTGGAATGTAAGAAAATCCTATCTACAAATGTTTAAATGGAATGGACATAAAGAACTGGATCAATGCAAGGAAAAACTAGAAAGTTGATTGTTACTAGAATCAGACCTTTTGCATCAAGAGATGAGATCAACCATCAACCAGTCAAGGAAAAGTGAAAAAACAATAACTTTTCATGAGATAGCCACTGAAAGTTTCAAATATTACTTGGAGTTGACGGCAATTATCACCCATTATTGTTTGAGGATGTTGAGTATGACTGTCATTCTGAGCCAAGTGATTTTGACATGTGAGCACATTTACCAAGGTGTAGCAAACTATTTTTGAAAAAACTTTTGGGATTTGTGTTTGGCTGTGCAGCTTGCACTATTTGCACCATCCATATTTTTCTACTTGACAGGGTTCATGGTGTGGAATTTATGTGCCAGTAGTGAGCCTCAAAATTTTACATCCTAGCTGCTGCCAATGCCTGTAGAAGGAGGGTTCCTTCCTACTTCGGGCTTTGTGTTCATTCTAGCTCACTGTTATGAGTACACATCTTATTTATGTATTTGTTGATAAGCAAATTCAGTTTTCTTGTTGGCCCCATTTACAGTCCTGCTCATCATCTGATGATCCTTAAAAGTTTCAGTTCATATGCAAATGTAATGTTTTAATGTTACCACTCAACTAGTAGTACTTGTAGATGATGTGAAATATTTTGTGGGTAGTTTAGGGTTTATATCACTAGTCTTTTCTAAGAGGAATTTTCACAGTTATGAGGTACATTAGGAAAATTTTGTGAATGCTTTACTTTGAAGTAAGTACATACTGTCAACAAAACACAAATGAAGAACATAACAATGCAAAGGGCTATGAATAAGATGGTAGGTCATTAGAGAAAATTTGATGGTACACATGGCAAATGAGAAATCAATACCCCCCAAAAAAGGTGATTTTCCAAAGATTAATGTCTAAATAATTGATGTGGATGGATAATTTTTGCCCACAATTTCCATCATCTATCCATGAAGCAAGGTGGTTTGTTTTGTAGTTATGAGATCCACTGAACTGGGATGCCTCAGATTGTGTGCTTGGTGTCTTTTTTGAAGCTCTTGACAAGGAGGGGTGCATGGGCTTGGTTCTATGATGTTTGGACTTGCTGTGCAAAAGTTTTTGAATATTGAATGATTTCTTTGCTGAAAGTTAAATTTAATCATAGCTGAAAATTTCAGAGGAATTGGAATGTGCCTTTGGTGTTGTTGGAAAGATCTTGATTAACAGGATCTAATGGAATTCATTTGGTAAAATTTTGATCAGAATAGGGGAGATATTGATTTTTTGGTGATTTCTGCTGCTGAAAATTCAAATAAATTCCAAAAAACCAGGTTTTGGAAGGAAAAATCAGTTGAGTCCGTGGTAACACTTCGGCCAATGGCACAGGCCACATTAGTCTTTATGAAATGTTCTTTCTCATCCTCACCATCTTTTTTAAGCAGTTTTTCTAATTGACTATACTTTGTAACACCAACTACCGTGGCTTTGAGGGTTGGAACACATCAGAATTGGAAATCAAATTTGATTCATATCAAATGTACTTCATAATAAAATGTAGGGATACAAAATGCCATGGTACTTCAGTAGAAAATTTTCATACTAAGTACCATGTTGAGCCCAATAAGGTGAGACACTGGGCTCAACAAATTCTTCAGGTAACAGGTTCTACCAATGCCTATTCCGGTGTGCAAGCAGTGTTCCTACTGTTATTTATATCACAAGTAGAACTGGTGAAACCAAAAGTGGAACCAGCAGATGACCATCTGTTCCAACTAGGAATAAACCTTCAAAAGTACCTGAACAAGACACCAAGATGAAAAGAATATGTTGAACAGAGTCCATTGAAAAACACTACAATTACACCCACTCATCTTCCAGATATGGCACAACCTATACATCCTAGGATATGATAACAAATCCCAGAACAACTCTGATTACAAAACCATGCAATGAGTACTGTTTATCCTGAAATCTGGCACAATATTGGTAACAAGAGAAGGTTACAAGGGAAGAAAAACAAAATTTCAACATGTACTTTGTATATACATGAAGTTGCAACCTGCAATTGCAGAGAGTCATGGCTAAATACATGTGAAGAGAGCATCCTAAACTGCAAACTCAAGCATTTAGCCATAGCATCAATATACAACAATATGCAATAGTATATAGCATTAGTTCATATACCATAGTATGTATCATTGGTACATGAACCTGGTATATAACACTAGTGCATGTACCCTAGTATATAGCTTTAGCATATGAGCCTGGTATATAGCACAAGTGGATCCAATGCAACCCTGGAGTGGCAGAAAAACAGTTGGAAACAGTTGAGGTGGGGGAGAGAGAGGAGCAGAAAGACACAGAGCATGCAGCAACTATGGAGAAAAGAAGGAATGGAAAAGCACAGCCACTGCAGGATATAGATCTATACCCCCATCTGTCCAAGGACAATGCCCAGATAGTTGAAGAAAGCAAAATCAAATATGTGTGTGATGCATTGACCTACAAGGTTTTGAGCAATGTGAAGAAGCAATCCTTCTTGGGAGAGTGGGTGGAGAAAAGGTTACGACAAGGTCGCATGTATATGGATGGCAAGTACAACAATCGGCCAACATCATTGTGGAAGCAGTGGAAAGGAGTGGTGAATAGTAATCTGGACAAATCCAAAGTTGATCACAACAATTTCCGTCACATGGATCTGAGAGACAGGGTTGCATTCCGTGAGATCATCCGGGACTCTGCTCGTGGATATGCTGAACTCTAAACCTCAGCATATCCAATGTGTTATGAATTCTCTGTGTTACCAAAAAATCATTTCGATCTCTTACTGAGATTATTACCTAATCAAGCATGATGGCTTCTTTTGTCTCATCAAGGCCATTTCAAGGACCTTCAAATCAGTATCATTTGAAGCAGTTCATTACACTTTCATGACAATTGAAAGAGGTCATTTGAAACTTTTGATAATCTTTTCAAGGCAATTGAAACAGGTCAATGAAACTTTTTATTACCCTTTCATGACATTGTCATTACACTCTGATGATGAATTCCCTGCCTACAGCTATGTGCTTCTTAAGGCAGCAAGAAGCCCACTGTAAGACTGTCCAGAAACTTGTCTGGGAGCTGTGTATAATTTGATCCTTACCAAGGACCTAAAAGAAAATACAAGCAATTAGACTTCAACAATGATGGATCCTCAAATAGCCAACAGCAAGAACTGTCAGTAAACATACTATCTTATGGTCTTCTGGCATGAAACTACTTCCGTTGGCTTAATGACAGGGGCCTCTACATTAGGAAAAAAAAAGAATTCTAAGTGTTATTCTCCAATGTTTGTGATAACAATGTTTTGTGAAAGGTCTGTGAAGTCAGGTCATTTGGCTCCACAAAGCTTCTGCATATTGCTGCTCTGACTGGGAAGCTTTGATCTGTCCAGCAGTCACATCTTCCACCTTCCCAACCATCTCAGCATCCTCAATGTGTTCACTTTCACCAGATTCAACCTCTCCTTCAACTAGTCTCTCTTCAAGGTCTACTACTTCTTCAAGTGTATTGCACTGGTTCTGCAGCTCTAGAAGAATTCCATACATAGCTCTACCTGTTGCAGGCTGATCACTGGCTTGATACCTAGGTGGTGGCATAACAAATGGTAGTTGGAATCTGTCAAGGCCAATTACCTCTGAACCCTTCACTGGCTTGGACACTTGGACCTGACTGTTTGAGTCATTTGTATCAGAACTAAAATCAGAATGAGGAGGAGGCTCCACAAAAATTAGACCAAGCTCATAGTTAGAAATATGAAGAGCAGTACCCACCACTGGAATTGTGTTTGCCGGAGCTTTGGCAAGAGGACGGCCCCATGCTGCAGGGCTGAAATTGTGGGACCCACAGTACACCCAACCAAATGAAGCTTCGCTTGGGTGATGCTGGAAACGACGTATTGCCACCTGTGTTACAAATTTCAATTGGTGATGGACATGTAGGCAGTGATAGAGGTAACTTTGGCACAGCAGAGGATAAAGTGATTGTGCAAAGAGGCATTCATGAAGGAAAGCTTCTAACACCAATACACACAGTAGAACATAGGTACAATTGAAGGGGAGCATACAATGAAGATACATTTAGTGATACCTTTGAATGCATAGGGATGCCGTCTCTTGATGCTGAAGATGGGACTGCATCATGAAGTAATTTTGCAGGCTTCAGTCGCTCCCAAGTTTTCTGTTAATGGAAGGGTGATGTTCAGCTCAAGGGAATCTTACATCTGATTTATGAGGAATCTCCAATAACAACTCTTTGAAGGTATACAAAACATTGTTCTATGCCTTAATACTCCAACATTTTAGCAAACTAAATACTCCATAATCCCTATATCAACCATAGCTTGCAAAGGACATGATAACAATCCTGCACTTGGGTTCAAATCAGGTCCTTTAGGACCTTTGCCTAACAGCATCTCTCATAAGAATCCAGAAATCTCCATTCTCATGATCAAGAAAAGGCAAAGCAAGGTTAACACTTCTTCAACCAGCCACAGAGAATTCCAAATAAGGAAAAGAAAGAGAATACAAAGAAACTAAAAACTAAAAAAAACAAAAGCAGTATGAACAGTGCCAATCTCACAACTGTTCAGGGACCATCAACAGTACCATGTATGATAGTGACTTCCCTATCACAGGACCTTTGACTGACAGATAGAGGAAAATGATTTGACCTCTGCAAAACAAAGAAGCCCATAATGTGACAAAACTCCATCTTTGGCTGCTTTTGCTCTATCAATTGTAGGGAACACAACCCCAATTGATGGATTTTCAGCTTCATGTTCTGCCGTCCAGCAACCCCACTGCAAAATATGCAAATGCAAACACTAGCATCAAGCACAGGAGCTGATCTTCCTCCTGTCTCCAGAAAAATATGGGATAAGTATCAAAAATTTCTTTGTGACAGCAAAATCATATTCCCTGACATCAGATTCCTTACCACAATGTCCTTGGAGCAAAAAATACCAAATGCAAGTAAACCAAGATAGACATGGGAACAGCCAACTAATAGAATTACCTGAGAATCTGAATCATCAGAAGCAGATGAAGCTATTGCTCTATGGCCAGCTGCTGCAGAGAAGGCTGCCAGGAAGGGTGCATCAAGAGATGTTCCAATGGATGATGATCCTGTGACATGATGATGAGAAGACCCAATTATTCAGCTGTTCATTGCCAGAAAACAATGCTTCAACTTCTGTGCAAGGTAAGGATATGAGGTCCAGAAGATTTCCGTGAGGGAGAGCATGAAGGGAGGCTGTTCCAGGATTTGAGTTCCTGTGGACTGAGGTTGGGAACCCAGGGTTCTCAGGACCTCAAACCCTGGAACAGCCTCCATGAAAGCTTTGACCAGCATCAAGCATGGAACTACTTGTATCCAGGGCCTTTATGCCCCTGTGCAGTAGGCTTTACACAGTAAGGAAGAGGACAGCTTTCCACATGTTGCATTATTGTTGTGAATAAATCTAACTACAAGTACGCTGGGAAACATCAAGGACTGCTTCACAACTGCAGTATGCAGTGCACCAAGCAACCTTATGGGTCTCCATCCTGTCACATATCACAAACTCAAGCTACTTTAAAGAAATGAGAGACACATGTGAGGCGTACCAAAGATGAAGTCAGTCTCAGCAGAATTAGGCCACTTGTACCTTGATAAAACCTGTAGCAGCCAAATTTGTAAACTTATGGAAAGGAACTAGCAGAATTGTTATCAACAAAAATAATAACTGAACTTTTCAGCTGGATTCAGGAGAAAGTAGACATGTATACCTAAAGAGATAAAAGCCTTACATGATTTTTCTTTTCCAAGGTTAATGATCGAAATCACACCTGTTCAAGACGCTGAAGACCAAGAGCATACTGCAGCATGGATAAGAGGCCACTGAATGCAATTGCCTGCTCTGATGTTGGAGGGGCAGTAGAAAGCTCATGAAATCGTGGCCCCTGTTGGCAAATAAGGAGAATATCTTTCATAAGAATAGAGAAATCTCCATTCTCACGATGAAGAAGAAACAGCAAGGTTAACACTTCCTCAGGAAGCCACAGAAAGAACCAAACTAGTGAAGACAGAAAACAAACAAAATAGAAAAAAGAAAAAAGAAAAAAACACACACTGGTGTGAACAAAAGTGCCAGTCTCACACCTGTTCAGGGACCATCAACAGTAGTATGTATGATAGTGACTTAACTACCACGACTTCCCCACTGACTTCATCAGCTCCCTACAGTGGGTAAAGGTTGGTGACAAGCACCAACCTACGAACTGAGTTTCTGCTGCAATTCTGGAAGCAATGGGAAGACTCAGCCATACTACTGGCTAGCAACAGACCACAACAACAAAGACAAGACAAAGAAACAAAGAATTACAGAAAGGGAAAATAAGGAAGATCGATGAAGTTGCAGAGAAATCTCCACAACAACAATTAAAGGTAACACGACAATGAGTGAAGTCATAACCTCATGAGAGTCACTCACAAAGTGACAGACCATCACCTTCATCACGAACGGCAGTGACGAGCTGCCATGACTACCCACTGAGTTCATCAGCTCCCAACAGTGGGTGTAGATAAG
>Ga0116231_10000448_pt1 | contig 71011 bp, 55 predicted proteins | sample S1TSphgellanicum_2_FD_89695 | JGI IMG/M metagenome (GOLD analysis project Ga0116231, IMG submission 89695) | Host-associated microbial communities from peat moss isolated from Minnesota, USA - S1T2_Fd - Sphagnum magellanicum MG | ecosystem: Host-associated > Plants > Peat moss > Unclassified...
CGCCCTTCTTTTTCTTTTGGGGGTTTTCTTTCTCCGGCAAATATTTGTTTCAAGGAGTGATGAAAAAATTGGAGATAAGGCACACTAGCAAGGGAGGGTTTGGGTTTGTAAGGTCTCTTATAAAGTTTATAGGGTCCCTCAACCTTGGGATGAATGGATGAATGAGTGGATGGATGGATGCCTCCTTCTTCCATATTTTAACCGAGCTTTTATTTTAGCTCCGACTTAGTGGGTGTTCCAAGTTTGAAGTAACCTTACGACCACTTGAAATGTGCCACACTTGAAAACCGTCTGTGCTTTGCAGGCAAGGGTTACCACTAGTAACTTTTAAGTATGCATAAACTTTTGTATGTATTTGTAGTTCATTTGAATTTTAAAACTGAAAAATTCATATTCACTGAAGGATCTAAATTAAACTTGAATCTATATCCTCTTCTATTTTCGCCCCAAAAAGAAGACTTCACAACTTAGGGGTTTAATGATGATCAAATACAAGAAATGTGAGAGCTATCAATCAAATTGTGAGTCGCCATCCAATGACATTTGTCATTTTCTTCAAGAAAACATGTGTTTTTTACAAATACTCTAGAAAGCTCCCTGCATATGAAGTGTTCTCACAATTCCTAGCATTGATTACTTTCAAATTTTCAACCTAGTTGTAGCTGTCCAGTGGAAAGCACTTATCCATGCAACAAGAAACAAGTCCTTATTTCACTTGTTTTCCATTAGGTTATTGTGATCATAACATAGTGTGTGTAGCTGTGAATCATAGTTGCCTAATGAAAAGAGACCCTAAACCCTTATTTCGTTACACATGTTGTCCTCCCTACTACCTATTCATAGGACTGTCTTTTGGAACAATATAGGTTACCAAGGTAAGTAAACCCAATATGAGTGTAGTTTGGGTTCATCCTTAACTGAGTGATAATAGGCTTTCAATGGATGGTGTGAAGGTGATTATTGGGTCACTCTGGGCCAAATGAGGGATTATGTGACACAACACCCATCAATGCACTATATTTGGAAATCTTTCATGACTCAGTGGTGGATCATCCACAATTCAGTCCCCAAGGTGAAAACCTATCTGGTAACCCTTCTACTTTCACCTTGCATTAGAAATAGGTAGCTATCTATGTAAGTGAAAAATATGGTAGGTAAGTAGGTTGAGAATTTAAGTGGTTGCTATGTAGGTAGACAAGGCAATTGATAGCTACTTCGGTATGGAGATATGTTTGGATTGTTGGTACATAGGTAACCAATGTGGTTAGCTATGGGACAGGAATACAATGAAATTTTTTTCCTGTCCACATACGATCCATCCTGCATTGTGTGTTGCTCACTGTTGTTTCAATCCACATGAGGGTGATGCATGCATGACTGTGGAACAGATTATTAGTACTTCATTGATCTGACACCAGCTACTGTGAGGCCCTCCCCATCTGTGCATCTAGGCAGCTGGCATTACTTCACCTCCCCAATTCACTTACTACAGAGCTGAAAAGCCCAATGCATCGCGGACACATACAGAGCTGCCTGCATTGACAAATTAATTTAGTTAATTGGCCCGTCCTCTTCATCATTACTTCTTTGTTCTCATCTAATTCATTAGGATTAGTCATTTATTGGCTCTTGCCTTGAGAGAAGGCACTTTGCATCAGTGTAGGATTTTGGGGTAAGATTTGGGCTTGAACGTGGAACGAATGTGCGAGTGACAGCTGGAGACCTAGCTGTACTTACTAAGTTGTATCATTTAGATCAAATTTATCTTGCAGTCAGATAACCGAAATTACATGACTATGTCATGTGGCTTCAGTATTTCTCATGATTCTGTTTTAACCTGGCATGAAGGAGCAGAGCCATTGCACAACGATCCCCAATAGAGACATCTATCTATGAAGGAAGGTAGTTTGTTTTGTTTTGTGAATATGAGATCCACCAAACCGGGATGCTTCAGAGCGTGTTCTTGGTGTCTTTGGAAAGCTCTCAATGAGGAGGGGTGCATGGGCTTGGTTCCATGACGTTTGGACTTGCCGTGCCAAAGTTCTTGAATATTGAATGATTTCTTCACTGAAAATTAAATTAAATAGTAGCTGAAAATTTTGGAGGAACCGGAATGTGCCTTTGGTGTTGTTGGAAAGATCTTGATGAGCAAAATCTAATGGAATTTATTTGGTAAGATTTGGATTCAGAATGTGGTAGATATTGATCCTTCTACCACTGAAAATTCAAATAAATTCCAAAAAACCAGGTTTTGAAAGGAAAAATCACTTGAGGACCTGGTAACACTTGGGCCAATGGCAGAGGTCGCAGTAGTTCATGTAATGCTACTATTCATCAGCGATTTTTCTTTGTACCAAAATTTGGCACTGCAGCTGGAAAAAATAATCCAGCGTGATACTTTTGGAAAAAAATGCCAAAATCGCCATACTTTGAAGGGCAAAGAGTTTGAAGTCGTCATATTTAGATAGTTCCTTCCTAGTGGTCGCCAAAACACAGCAGAATGCTAAAATTTAACTCTGGCCAAATTTGGCCCGTTCCTCTTGTGGATGATTGCGCTGCCTACCTCACAAAATTGGAAAAATAAAATTCCTGTTCTGTCATTTCTTGTTGGGCTTTTAAGTTTTTATCATTTTGTTCACTCTGTTAACGAAGTGACATCTAACTTTCATCCATAAATTATTTGAAAGTTTGCTCACACGGTTTTCATGGGAATTTCCTGTTGGAAGGAAGTGGTGCTCCAAATTTCTGCAGACTGGTTTAAGTAATTAGATCACCTGGTGACTTCTTAATAGATCACTATTTGAACTGCAAAGAATCTATTTTCGAAACCTTTTACCAAGGTCAAATAGTTTCACTCCCAAGAAATATGAGAACAAAAATCCAGCCATCTACATATAATAATGGAGGATTCTTTTGGGTTCACCACCTCTGCTGCTCTCTCCCGCCTTCAGTCACACAGAGATCTAGTGTATTTCTTTTCTAAAACTAAATGGCAAATGCACACTTTAGTCCCATTTCTACTCTGATGTATAAAGACATACAAAAGATGATGTTTGAACTCTGAAGTAGTACAGTAGCAGAAGCGTCATCCCCTACATGGACTGGAAAGTTGCTGGTGCCATCGGGAATCCATCCTGTTGGTGACACCAACTTACAAAGCCTCATGGCACACCAATCAAATAGAACCCACCACCTCTGAGCAGCAGATTTCAAGCTGTAGACAATGTACTTGTGGCAAAAGGGAGCCAGTCTAACAAGTCATGCCAGCTCCAGCTATCGTCAGAACTCTTAAGACATATGCACATCATAGCATCCAATTTGCAAGCAATGAATTTGGGGCATCATGGCATCCAATTTACAAGCAATGTTTTTGTTGAACAATTTTGTTGAACAAAAGTGTAGAACTGTAGCTCACAATATTGGAGTCACAATTTGGGAATTATGCAACATGGCCAATTTGGAAATTTAGCAATTTGACCATTGCTTGCAATTGACATGCGATGGGTCCCCCAATTTTTGTTTTCTGACCAAGAAAAATTGGCACCTGGTGTGCAAAAATCATGCTCATGTTTTTTTGTGAAACTTATCCCAAATGGAAATGGAGAAGGTTGACCAATCAATGTTTTTATTAACTTCAACTTTTCTTTTTCTTTTTCCTTTCTGTATAAAGAACTCAGATTTTGTGTTTTGTGAAACTTTTGACTTGCTTCACCCATGAGCACTAGCATGGGTGTAATGGCTATGGACATTTTATGCAAAGCTTCAATCTTGGCAAATCCATATCCTTGGGTGGTATCATTGGGAACATCACCCTTTTGTTTAAGGGGTCTCATCCAACTTTAGAAAAATATATGAAACATTTAAATAAAAAATTTCATTAAAAAAATTTTGTGACTACATTTGTTACATTGTATAAATTTTGAGACTTTAATGATATCAAAAATATTTTGTATTTTAATATGTTTAATTATTTCATTTAAAAAAATTTAGAATGTAACACCACTTCCTTTTTCTTTGAATTTTTTGCTCAAGAACAAATGTTTGGAGATTTTCTTTCAAAAATATTTTTGTTATACAATTAATTAAATAAGTATGATTTTTTTATAAATTACCAAGATTAGTAGTGTGATTTCTAAAGAGACCATGATAATTAGGAATACAAACTTGTGACAATGTTCATTTTTTTTCATCCCAATAAAATTTAAAACCATCTACTAGGCATGTAATTAAAAAACATGAAATTTATATATGTGTACAACTTTTTTAAAATAAAATAAAATATTGATTAATTTTAGTTCCTTCTTATTTTTTGACGTGATTCCTAGTGATACCACCCAAAGATGGGTTTGCCAATTTTGTTCTGTCATTGTTAAATATGTTGTAGGGATTATAAAAAGAAAAACTTAACAACCTTCAAATGGATTTTTGAGAAAAATATTTTAATACAAAACTTGGGTTGATGTTTATATGGTATTGCCTTTCCAACTACCTGATATTGATATTGATATTGGTCAGACAAGGAAAATAAAGAAAATAAAAATTAAAGAAACAATTCGAAGACCAAATGAAAAAAACACCAATATTGAATTGATTTTTCATCTAAGAGAATATCCTCTGTTGGAACCAATTTAGTATGTCAAAAAATTCATATTGGTTAATCCAACACTAGAGGTAACCCATGGTTATGTTCCATCATAATTATTTATAAAGCTACCAAGACTTGTCCTTGAGCTCATATTAAGAACTATATTAAGCTATTGTAATTGCACTTGTTTAGGTTTATGCTCCATTCAAGATTAGGTTGACACTTTAGAAAATTAACTAAAACTTGCGTGTCATGCCCGTATGCATGGCCTCATACATGACGATCGATTACAAGCATGCCAATCATGTCTTTTAGGGTTAATGTACATTCTTAGGTTACTGCACGTTATTAGGTGTTTTAAGGTTATGGCTTGTTTAAGGTTTCAACTTGTTGACGGCTGTATAAAAGGCCAAGCTATTCCCTTTTCTTGTTAGTTTTTCTAAAATTCCTTTGTCAGGGAAAGTTTCCTCCATAGTCAGATTAAATTTCTAGATGCTCACGGCGGCTATTGCATGGCCACCGTTTACATACACTACATTTTCTTTCCTTCTTTTCAATTTAATTCTAGAAAAATTGCTCTTTGTTACTTAATGTTGAAAGTGACAAATTTTTCTTGGCTTTGAGTTTCTTGGGTTTTTTTTATTTGATGGTTTTTTATGTTCTTGAATTGTTGTTACTTTTTTTTTTTCTACTCTTGTACTGCAATTACACCAGGAACAATAACAACCATAACTAACTACAATGTAAGTGAGGGAGAAGGGACACTAGAAACAAGTTACAAGCTGTGAAGTTATGAGTTCCGGAATTTCGGAGAAAGGAAGGAGTGAATAGTTCCAAAGCTTGTTTTATTGTTAGCTTTAGGTCTTGCGAGCATGCACACGCACACACACAAGGTTTGATTACAGTACAAGATCTGCACCAGGTGATGCAACCCCATATACATTTACTTTCCTTCTACATGGGTTTTGAGGTTAACATTTGGGTTGTGCACTCTTGTGTGTTTTTGAGCTTGTAGTCATGTATTGAGTAGCCCTTGTAGCAGCTCTAGAATAAGAAAAAGAAGAAGAAATTTTTTATAAAAAAACACGAAGTAGGAAAAAAAAATTTCTTTCTTCTTTTTTGCATGCCATCACTGCAAAGCTTGCGGACATAAACCGTTTTGTAACACCATCATTAGTGCAGTTTGTCGCAACCGTAATCTATTCCGTTTTGCCATCTCGTTCCGTCGTTCCATATGGTGTTTGTCCTTGTTTTGTCCGACCTTCGTTATCGTTTCGTCCAAACTCCGTCATCGTCCGTTTGTTTGTCTGGTTCCATCCGTCCGGCCCCTTCCATCTGTTGACGTTCGTCCATAGACGCCTATTTGTCATTGTTCACCCCCGTCAACGCACCATATTCTTCAAACCATATGTTGTGTTAAAACTTTGTTGACGCGCTCCCAAGTCACGGGGTGAAACCCACTTGAGGGTTCCACAAAGTCAAATTGCGGAAAGTTTAGACTCGGAGGCACGCTCCCGGCTTCCAACTCTAGAAAGGGGTAGAGGGTCGAATTGGGAGCCCCGGGATTAGACTAGGAAGAGGGACTAGCTTAGCTCGTGTGAATTTGCATCCAAAAACCAACCACAAGAGGTTAGTTTAGCATTCGGGACACCCTTTGGTGTTGGGATTTGCCACGGGCACTTGGACACACAAGACTCACCATGGCCCGGACTCGGGAGTAAGCCACCACCTTACTCCCTATAGTATTCTCTGTAGCTCGCCATGGGGACTACATCCAAATGGCACATTTTGTTGGGACTCCCGAAATGGAGTCCCAAAATTGTCCCGGCGGGACTCCCGAAACTTTTGAATGGCCATAACTCCCGACTGCAGAGTCCAATTACAACAAGGTCTAAACCAAAGTTGTAGCCCTTGTCGAGATCTTTCTAACGCCGTGTCGCATTCTCAATTCGGACGTCGGAAACAGGTCGATTCCCGACTTTTAGTGGTCAGGAGTCAAACTGCCAGTTTGACGCCCGACCCTTCTTTTGCCCATAACTTGGGCTGCAGATGTCCAAATTGCCAATGCGAGGCCATTTTCGATATCTACGTTTCAAGAACTTTTCAATGACACCAAGAACGCCCCAATGCAAGGTGTTTTGAGCCTTGCTATCGAGCTCTAAACATTTGGGAGTCCCGGAGGACTCTAAGTCCCCAACTTTGGAAGTGTTGGGCTTCACCCCCACATTTGGCCAAAGTGGGGTTGCGACATTTGTAGTTAGTGCTTTGTATTATTACAAAATTTTAGGGCATGGAAAAACACCATGTCCTCAAATGATGAAAGCACTATTGCTCACCTAGAGCCAAGTCATCAACTACAAAGTAACACACAATCATTTGAACTGATTTCATTGAATTCATGATTTTCATGATGGTACCATCAAACATCTATAGCACCACTGTCATCTAGTACAACTCCTACCAAGAATTGAGGTTTAGGTTACATTACATCAATGGTACACCAAAGTCCATTTGGAGGGGTTAATTAGTAGGGTACGGTTGCTACCACACCAGCTTTCACACCATCACCGTATATTCCGTTGCAAGCCATTACCTCTACACCCATATACGCCATGGAGGTCAGAAGTTCCTTTGGGGAGAATTGAAAAGTTCAGTAGAAGGTTAGGTACCATTTCTTTGATGGAATTCAAGGCAACTTTTTCAACTATGGTTTGTGAATTGGAACTCAAGTATGGCACTAACTACACTGAGACGTTCGCATTCAAACAATTGGCCCATTATGTGCACTATGAGGCAATGGATGTCTATGAGCAACATTCTTTGAGGATTTTGGGTGTCACCCAGATCCCTAATCCAGTTTATGCCACAGCCATCGCCATCACCTCTTAAGTTACACTGCAAGTTGCCATTGCACGTCATGGGATTGTGCCCAATAATCTAGATTCGGTAACTACTTCACTAAACCTTTCTCCTCAACAACTCATTATTCCTACCATAAACATTCCTCCCACCATCGATGCACTATCTTTTGCTGATCTAGTGGGGGAATTCCTTCGAGTTCTTGAATTGGAATTTCCAATTAATAGTTTTGAAAAAAAAATTAAGCTTGCCACTTTTTTTCGATAAAAAGATGAAACCTTCAAGATGTTCCACATGAGGCTTCTCAAACTGAAAGAGGATACTAAAAGCATCATAGACCTGGAAGTTGCCCATCAGTATCCTCGTTCGTTGGAAGGTATTCTGACATTCCATGTGCAAGTTTTATAATGGGTTTTTGTAGAATTTGGAGACTCATACACTTTCTTGGATGTGTACAACATTTATAAAAAGTTGGAATTTACTCATGCACACTATGAGGCCAGTACTATCAAGCCTCCATCATGTTCAAGGCCTTAATTTCCACTAGTTACACCAACTAGATCATCACATTCTTCTTCAAGGGTTAAAGCGATGCATTTGGCTCCACTTATCCTACCTTCTTGCAACTACTATGGCAATCCTCGCCACAAAATTAGTAAGTGCAACATTCCTTCCAAGGATTTCTTTTGTGATTATTGTGGGAAAGAGGGACATCAGGAAGCTCTCTATTTTGCCAAGTTTTTGGAACGAAAGCAACTCCAATTACCATGGCAAAATCTGCTAGCATTTTCCGTTCTCCTTAAACCAAAACCCAAGGAACTTCAACTTTTCACTTAAGTTTTCCGCACCAAGGGTAATTCCAGTAAGAATGATAAGAAGAAGGAGCACAATGCTAACAAAAGGGAGGTGCTTCAAGGCCATGCTACTCAAGTTTAAACTCTATAAAATGATTCGAATCATTGAGGGCCCAACTTGTTAATTTAAAAGGCAAGTCTTTCCAACTAGCTAGTCATACCCAACTTGTACAGGGTTCAGGATCACATGAGGGACCTTTTAGGTCGTTCTATGGCCTTTCACACGATGCCATGGTTGGGGAGTATGTTTTTTCCAGTGCACATAATTGTACTCTCACATTAGAATTTGCCACTTCTTTTTGCCCTTCTTACTTCGCAACATAAAAGGTTAGTGTGGCACCTAGATTTTCTACCACTAGGCAGGTAATTTACACTGATGGACTCACATCTGGTTTAAGTCTTATCACCAAGGTTAAAGGAGCTCGAATAGTCATGCCACAATCTTTTCGTCCTCTCAACATGGGAGAAGAACACACCTTGTTGGTGAAGGGGGAGGAGACTACTACACCACAAGCTGCTAGGGTATCAAATTCTCGTGTCCCGAGAGTACATGTACAATAGAAAAACACATAATTTTCCACTTATCAGCTTATGGAATGCCAACTTCAAATGCGTGAAGTGACGCAAAAGTTTGTGAATACATTGTTGTTTAGTTTTCAAGATTTGAAGTTAAACACCAAAGACATAATTGCAGTACTAAAGGATACCCTAAACACTACATTAGGTCCTTTACCAATCCTTGATCCACATGCTACAAGGGTCCCATCCAACACCTTGGAGAAACACTCGATTGGTTCATGTGTTGTAGATGGCTTTCGTAATCTGGTCATTACTTCTAGCATGGCTAAACTAATGGGCTCTCATACCTCTGATTCTACATTCACATATAAGGAGTTAAGAACACTTCACTTATGGATTTGTTATTCAGCAAAAGCATTGTGGATAGCCATTCTTTCCACAAAGTTTTTCAATCATTTTCAAAGGTGGTGCCTAATGAGAAAACTTCCATCGCCACTGAAGTTGCCATTGTCGATAATACTAAGTCAACAATCCAGGTGGGAGGACATACACCCAGAGTGGTACTTCTTAATACAAGTGCCCAACTAGTGATTCTAGGAGTTCAATTTGCCAAGAAGATGGGCATGCTTGATTCCAAACTACGGAAATCTATGTGGCAAATTCGCACCACTAGTGGGAGTGTAGAAGAGGTACCTAGGGAGAGTTCGAATTTGATTGCATTTAACTTCAATGAAGGTACAGATCGAGAGCTTTACCTACATGTCAAATGTTTAGTCACCAATGCCACCAGTTACGATGTGCTCATTGGCAAGAAGCCATGTTTCCACTAGGTTTCACAATTGACAATTAGTTTGAGCATGCGTACTACTGAGTGGATTGAGAGACTAATGGACACCACTTGGGATACATACCCTTTGATTTACATAGAACCATAGTCCTATGCCTCACCATTGTATGTTCAAGGAAGCACACATTATTTCTTACATCTAACAAGCTAGCCACGAGTGGATAGAGGGAGACGAAGAGGAAATAGCTTATGGCCAAGTTACTAAAAGTTTGAGGGTTGTTCCTATTGACATTCAATAAGGACCAAAGGTTTTACAAAGGTTTAAAGCAACCCACGAGCCCTTGGTCAAAGTTTTGTCTAATTTTGAAAACATGGAGAACCATGGTGAACCGATTAAGCCAATACTTTGTTAACTAATCACTTGGATATCGCATAAGGAAGGGATTACATTACTAGAGTTTTTTGGTGGTATTGGTACAAGTCTCGAAGCCTTATTATAATTAGGATGGTGGTTATAGGTATTTTTATGTCGACATTGATCTTATTACAAGGCAAGTGCCAACATCGAAAATTATGGAGCTCATAACCAAATTTCCATAATAGTTTATAACCACTACATGGAAGGCTAGTTTCATTTTCTTACCTTCTAACATATAATTAATTCAGAAAAAACATATGGAATTACTTGGCCCTGTGGATTTCATCATTTTAGGTTAAGAGTGTCAAGGATTTTCAGGGGCTGGATTTTGGACAAGACTTAAGTGACACAAAATCCGGTCTCTTCATGGACATGGTACAATGGATCACCTGGGTTCAATCCATTTTTCCTACGTTTGGTTATGTAATTGAGAACACCCCTTTTCAACTTGACCAAAAGGAGAAAGCCCAAGAGCACTACATGTTGGTCAAGCATTACCTTGGGGAGCCGTTCCTACTCAATGCAGCACAATGTGATTCCTATACGCACCAGTTGCGCAACTAGTGGACCAACTTCACACCACTCTCAGTTCTGTAGTTATCTCTTAAATACACCATGAGAAACCCCAACCTATAAGTTTATGACATATTGGATGATTAGAACTCCTACCAACTAGTTACAAGGCAAGAGAAACCTCCTTGGTTTCCTATGAACACAATAGGAAAACCAAGAGGTGCTTGGCCCACCTTTGTCTCCTTCCCAGGAACACATGTTTTTCAGGGAGATGGACCAGGCTTGATGTATCACATGTTGCAATCACTTGGGATGAATTAAGCCCAGAAGAAAGAGAAACGATTATGGGGTTCTAAACTCGCACTACTAGGCATAACAAGGTGATAAGATTGGAACGTAACACTCTACTGGGGAAAGGCATGGACCCGAACTCCCTTACATGGTTGTTCGTAAGCTATGTACTCATTCAAATGTACACAACACTAGCATTAGTTCAATCAATTGGCACATCTGGCGATGCGGCTACATGGCACCCCGACCAAGTACATTTGCTTATTTTCAACACTCTGCACTTCAGTATTAGTGTTGGGGAGGAGGTACCATGTAATTTGACTCAAGTTGTTTCTAATACACTTAGAGTTACATCAATTTTTAGAGAAACAATTATAACCTTTTATGAATTTGTGCAGTTGGATAGTGGAGAACCTAATACATTAGGTTTTTCAAACACACTTTCCAACTCCATTCCATGTGTTTCCAACTACCCTTTTGTTATGGGGAACCAACTCACCAAGAAGGAGAAAGCTAAGTCACAAACTTGCTAATTAAATATGGAAATGTGTTCACATTTTCAATGAAAGATTTAGGTAGATGTAAGACCATGCAATTCTCTACAGACCTTACAAATGAAACACCCATCTACGGAAGAAGCATAGGTTGAATAAGCGTGAGTGGGAACTGGTAGATGACAGATGCAAAGAGTTCCATGAAGTCGGTCTCATTTAGCCATCAAGTTTTGATTTCATAGCCGTTACACTAATGCTAGCAAAAAACTATTTAGCTGGATAATGGACTAAAAAAAAGATGTGCGAGGATTATAGGCCTTTGATCTTGGTTACACCTTAGGACAAGGACCCCATGCCCATCCTTGAAGAACTGTTTGATAACATTGGAGACTGAAACATCTTCATAATTATGGATTTGAAGCAAGGCTTTAACTAGATTGTGTTCGTTGCGAAAGATTACAAGAAAATGACATTCCACGGAAGCAACAAGTTGTGGGAATGGCTTGTGATGCCTTTTAGATTAAAGAATGCACCTATCTTCTTTCAACGAGTCATGGACCAAATTCTCAAAAGGGCAGATTTTTTGAAGTGTTACATAGATGACGTCCTAGTGCATAGCAAAGGATTCTTGCAACACTTGGCTCATCTTGAGGAGTTACTCAAAAGGCTCCACAAAGTCAATATGAAGATCCATCCTAAAAAGTGTGAGTTTGTTGTCACTTCAGTAGTCTACCTTGGACACAGAATTTTGCCAAATGGTATTATGGCCCATTGGGCCAAAGTAGTAGCCATTTTGGAGATGCCTAATCCTACTGATGTTCACATTTTGAGGAGCTTCATAAAAAATATGTAATTACTATAAGATTTATGTCTAAAACTTCAGTATTATTGCTCATCCTCTCTATGCATTGTTAAAGAAGCATCTTGCTTGGACATGGATTGAAGACACTCAGGAAGCTTTTAACACACAAGGAAAAGCTTTCAAAGTTCCCCATTTTGAGAAGACCTAATTTCAACAAGGTCTTCATTCTACACACTTACTGGAATGCTCTTGATATTAATGTTATTCTTGGCCAACTTGATGAGGAAAGCAAGGAATATGTTATTGCCTATGCATCCCAAAAAAATAATAAGGCTAAAAGCAATTACTCTTTATACAAGGGGGAATGTCTTGTTGTTATATGAGCCATCATACATTTTAGGCCTTATCTTTATGGCATCAAATTCACTTTGTATACCAACCATTAGCCTATCAAGTGGTTGATACCAACGACAAGCTTATTGGTAAGTTAGTTCGTTGGGTGCATATACTTCAAGAATATGAGTTCAAGGTTATTCACCAACCTAGTATTACACATCAGAATGCGGATACCATGTCGTGGAGACCTTTCACTACTTCTGAAGATTTTTTAGAAGCCAGGCAAGACTTTGACTAGATTCCAGCAATACATGTATCTTATGCATTTAGTTATTTTCCACTACTATAATGTAACCTGGTTGAACATCCCATCGTGGATATATGGGAGGACTTGGACATTCTGAAGTTTCTTCAGCATGGGGAATACCCTCCCCAAGTTACACCGAATCAACGGGATCGCATACAACAACGGTCCAAATGCTACTCATGGAGGGACAATCATCTCGTCTGATATTTACCACAAGGTGAAAAAGTGATGCCTCCACCACATGAACAACTTGGTTTTACAGAAGGTACATTCAAAGTTTGGACACTTTGGAGTTAAACATACTTATAGCCTTCTCACTCTTCATTACCATTGGAAAGGTATGTATGCTCAAGTCTATGACATTATTGCTAGGTGTGAACAATGTGATAGAGTGAGAACTTCCTTCTCCTCTTGATAGCTCATACTTTCTTCACACCCTATTCATGGCATGTTCAATCACTAGTCATGTGATTTAGCTGGAAAATTACCACAGACCTCCAGGGTAACGTTTATATCATGATTATGATTGAACATTTTTCAATGTGGGTCGAGCTTGTTGTGTTGCTGGACAAGTCATCATACAACACCAGCCATGTTTTCTTACAATAAGTCTTAAGTAGGTTTGGGGCTTGTGCTAAGTGCCTTATTAATCAAGGATTAGAATTTAAAGGAGAATTCCAAGACCTACTTGATCATGCTCTCATTGACCATCACCAAACTTCAAGGGATCATCCCCAGGTTAATGGCCTTACAGAGAGGATGGTTTAGACATGCAAGAAAAGACTTTGGAAAATTTGCCTCACTGGGAACAAAGAGGATTGGGACTTGGCCCTACTTTACATCGCCATGGGTTATAGGATGTCCAAACATGCTTATTTGTCTCATTTCTCTCCTTACTTTCTACTTTTTCAGAAACATCCCATTCCACCTTCTTCCATTATTGTTCAAATGGACCAAGTTGTGGACTTGGACTCCCTAGCCACTTAGGTTAGGGTCATCACAGAAAGGGCTGTTCTATTCGGGAAGGTTATGCCCATGGCCATGGAAAACTTGTTCATTACATAACATCGAGCCACCTTATAGTATGCACACATATGAAGTGACAGTTACAAACCTAAAGTGAAACAATTTGATATTGATGACTTTGTGTATTTCCAGCAGAAACCTAATGATACTCTAGACACTACTTCCAGTCGCACTATTTTGAGGATTAAGGCGATCAAGCCTTCAAGTGTGTTGGAGTTGCAAGGAGTTGATGAACGTCCAATTCGAGTTCATTCCAAAAATAGTGCACCCTGCCACCTACTAAACTTGGATCCTACCATCGTCACCTCGACTTGGATTCCTCCACTTGACTATCCATGTCAAGTATGTCAAAGGATAGACAATGTTGATCAAATATTTTTTTGCGATAATTATAATGGTGGATACTATCTATTCTGCCTCAAGCCAGAACCCACTCAAGTTCCCACTGACATTTGGTATTGTTCATCATGTTTTCTTGCAGCACCTTGATTTCTACTTAGACCATGCCACACTTTTCCTAGCAAAGGTTTAGGGGGGGGATACATGAGAATTTCATCTCAGCTTTCTCTTGTGCATTGTATATATATGTGTGCATCTCTTTTTGGTTGATTAGTTTTCACCTTTGATTGGTTTTAGTCTTATTTTTCAGTAGAGTTTATTATGGATTTACACCCTTATGACACCGAATGTCACAACACTACACATCACGACATGTGTTTGAACATTTTTTCTCTTTGAATTGTGAAGTACAAATTGTTGCTGCCTTATATACTATTACCATGGATAACAATTTGATGATATGAGAGGTTGACTGTTCTGTGTTTGTAATCAAGTAGAGACAAGGAAAATGATTTGTTCCCTAACTTTGAATTGTGAACTAGAAAATGTTGCTCCCTTGTGTATATTATTACCATGCGGATAAAAAAATTGATGATCTGAGAGACTGGCCAGTCTAGCCAGCTTCCGTTCTATAAAGGAAAGTCAAAAAGGTGAACTGATGACTAAAGAGATCCAGCTGAAAAATGTGCCCACACATTAAAAAATTTCTGAAGTGTTTAGCCTAGTCCTGAATCAGGACTAGCTACTTGTATGGACTGTCAAGAGAAGATCATTCTCATTTTGAGTAGAACTTCTCTAGTACTCTCTAATACAAAAGCTGTGCAAGACTTTACGGCAGCAGTATGGCTATAAGTCATACGTGTGATAAAAGAAAACGGTAAGTACTATAGGTATAACCTCATGAGTTGTTATAACTTGTCTTTTGTTGTTTCTCAAAGGGGAAGTAGCTCTAATTTTAATCATTTTTTCCTAGTACACGGCATCTGGTGGAAAAAGGAATCTAGCTAGAGTTCAAAACATGAGCTGATTGAGTGCGAGCTTTCAATCAGGACTCTCACAACACAGCAAATTTATGAGCTCCTAAGACCTCAGCTGTGATCATACCATGATCTGCTAATTCTTTAACGGTACAGTTCACATGATCTGCACCCTTTAATCTCTGTAACAGCTAATCTAAAGATTTTGCAACTGTAATTAATCTGCTTTTCAGTTGAACTAGCTTAATCCTATAGATGAAACTGAATGTATTTACAGCGGTTTGAAATTAGAGGAGAGGCCCACTATGAAATAATTTATCATTACAGGGAGTTCGTATTAAGACAAATTAATGAGATTAATGATCTAGTACTCTTCCACAAGAATCTTTTTTGGCATTCCCTGCAGGGAAAAAGAGTGGAAACCTCTCACTAATTAAAGTTGAACTAACAAAACATAGGGAAAGCTCTCCAAGGGAATCGTGGGAACAATATTCCGATGTTGTATTCTAATTTTCGCATTGTGAAAGAGAGGGATTAGTGTATTTCCCATTGTCAAACAGACCATTTCATGTTTGCACAGGGAAAATTCAAGTTCTTCTCGATGGTCCCACAGGGAAAAAACATTCCATGTGTTGTGAAGCTTTTGATCAGAGCTCAGATAGATGAAATGTACAGAGCAACTCCAACAAACACTCTTCTAATTATTTGCAAAGGAGGTTTTAGGTGCAGGCGGAAACTTGGGTTGAAAGCCTTTTGGCGGGGGAGAGGGGGGGGTTGAATAGAACGGCCAATGCAGAAAACAATCTTAGGCTCATGGGTTTAGCCTCAAACCTTACGTAAACCCTAAACCCATGTTCGAGAGCCTTGTTAGTTGAGCACAAATTCACCTGACATGATTATTCATTTCTTAAATTATTGCAGCTGATCAGACGACCTGAATTACTCATGTCATGGCATATTCATACCCGTGTCATAAAAAGTACCGGATTTGTTTACGCATTCAACGCCTTTCATAAATGCGCAATCAGATCCCAATCCCAACGTCTTTGGCTGCAAGCGTGTGTCAAATTACTCGCAAACAGTTTTCTTTTGTAAAAATCGCAGTCCGCGGACTGCAGATTATCAACATAGATCCATCTTTAAAATAAACGCCAGTGGTATAAGTTATGAAACTACGGATCAAGTAGCTGGCGAGGGGGAAGCAGCTGGCACGGCATCTTATAGTCAAGCAACAGCGCCCACGATTGAACCGAAGTCAACCGAGATCTGTGATTATCCTGCAGCAATCAGTTATCATGAATCCACATTGAATCTGGTTAATCAACCCAGCAGTTAGCTGCCGTGGAGTTTTCAGCCTTCTCTATAAGGCAGGAATTGAGAGCCTTACCGAGCTGTGATCACTAGGCACAAAACAACAATATAACTGGAGGTGCTGCTGGTAGAGCGTCCAAGGACCTCTGGCGATTACAACCATGATGATTCATGGTGATTACGTCATGAGATAATACTATAACTTCTTGCTGTCGCTCTTGCATTATAATGTGTGTGCTATTGAAAAATATTATGGACATGTCTAATAAGTTCTGAAAAGTCGATTCGTGGTGCTTAATGGAAATGTCATTCTCCATTAACTCGTCCTTGATTAACTCCGTACATGTCGGTGTGACCGTGTGTGGGTCAAACCAGCATCTGAAGAGAAGATATTGCAGCCCTCCGGACGACAAGGATAATGACGACGGATCAGATGATGACATTAGAGTTGATGACGACAATCTGGACGATAATGACGCGAACATGACAACTGAGAAGCTGCATATCTGCAAACCATACATCAGAAATTCATAAACTGGCCCTCGACTTTTCAGAAAACCACTTACGCAGAATTCTGGCCGGGAGTTCATTCGTAGAAAGTAGTTGATCGTATATGTATTGGGTCAGCGCGTCTATACGCTCAACTATTTGTGACCATATGTGAATGAAGTCTTCAAGAACCGAATAGGTCACAAGTTATCTTTTGACTATGACCAGGGGCTTCATTAGTAATAGCGCTTCTACAGGACCTTGAGGTCATAAGATATTGGACAAGAGTTACAGACATGTATGTCGACCAAAGGAGGCCTGCAGGCAACCGGGAATGTACCTCTTCAAAAAGGAATCCAAACAAGTCGCAGTTGGTTTGTAACCTCGGAAACCGTTTGCTTTGGGACTTCAAACTCTCATGTGAACTGTGCGCACCTGATCATGATTCGTGAGCATCATTAACTTCAGCGTACGCATATATATGCCCCCTAGAGTTTTTGCACACAGATCGAGATAGAACTATTTTCATCAAACACGGTGGAAAGCCGCAACTTTCAGAACTACGTGAGGGAGAGAATTTAATTGTCTCTTCTTTATAGCGATTAGAAATTGGACTACAGAATCCAAGAGAGATGATGGACACGTTCAGTAGGGGCGCTCTGCAGAATAGATCTGGAACTGGCTCGAGCGGCGTTGCCGTTGATCGCAATATTGTTCACGTCGTTCAGCTTTCACCTTCAGTCGCTGACATTCCCAGCCTTGATAGGTCCTCGCCTCCTCCTCCAAGTAGCGCAAACAGGATCAATAAGAAGTGCAAGCGACGTCAGGCGGGAAGACCTGGTAAGTAGCTCTGCTCGACAGCTAGTACAGCTCAACTTCACAGAGTTTGAGTATTCTTTTGATCATGTGAGGCAACTTGCAGACTCCATAACCTAACATGGTGTAGGGTACTGCTGACTCCTGAGATAGTCTGCAATAATTCCCTAGACAACGTAGACAGCGTAGAGGCTAAGGCACTGTCGATGTTCCTAACCCTTGGTATGAGTCGCTGCATCAAGCCGTGATAGATCATAGTACGAGAAGCTCAAGACTCAACCATAACTTCGAGACATTAAAGCTAGGATGTTGTTGACTTTTAAAGCGAGCTTAAGAATCTACATGTGGACAAATCTGAACAACAAAATAGAGAGAGTGAGCTACTTATCCAGACGACTCAGATGTATAATATTTCGTGGGTGGAGTCGTGAACCCTGCAGATGCGGATGCGGAGGTCGTCGCACTGACTCCAAAGAGGCTAATGGAGTCCGACAGATACGTCTGCGAGATATGTAGCAAGGGCTTCCAACGTGACCAAAACCTTCAGATGCACAAACGCCGACACAAGGTTAATATTCATGACTCCTCTCCACTCCAGTTGAGCTCCAGACGTTGAGCTCCTGTTTCGACCTTTTACATCTCACTTCGCAGGAGTTGATCACTTTCCCATTCTATTAATTTGATGGTCCGATGGCAAAAGGTTTTCGTAAGTCATATATGGAATGGTCGAACTCCATTATAGGTGATTGATTTGAGCAAGAATATATGCAGCATGTGCAGGTTTGTGTTTCGGTTTGAACATTGTTGGTCTTAGATGGTCGCTGGAGTTGAATGTGTTGTGACAGGTACCGTGGACACTGCCGAAGAGGGGGACTTCTGAGGTGCTCAAGCGCGTTTACGTATGCCCGGTGGAGTCCTGTCTGCATCACAACGCCTGCCATGCGCTCGGTGACCTTGTGGGCATCAGAAAACACTATCGCAGAAAGCACAGCAGTGAAAAGCAATGGCGATGCGAAAAGTGTTCGAAAGGGTACGCTGTCCAGTCTGACTTGAAGGCACACGTGAAGAGCTGCGGCGCCCGTGGTCATTCCTGCGACTGCGGTCGCGTCTTCTCCAGGTGAGTACAGAAGATGGCTGAAAAACCTCCGATGATGTAGCTGGATCTTATCTTGCGATTATATAATATAAGAGCGATGATCTAAGGGGGATCCAAGATGCCTCTGACATGACGCGATGTTGTATTCTCTGCAACAGGGTGGAGGGTTTCATCGAGCACCACGATGAGTGTAACGCGACGGTGCGAAAGGAGAGTGGCGCCATAATAGCACACAATATGGGCGACAGAGCACAAGACTGGGACGGCCAGATTCGTGCAAATCACAGAGGTTGGAATCTGTCTCAGGAAGATGCGGCTAAAGTTCAAGGAGTTCAAAATTGTTCATCACGGTCAGGTCGTCAAGGTATTATTCACGCATTCATGCCATCCTCGATTGCTACTTGGGAGAACGCGGAACCACTTGGTACAAATTCGTGGTTGTCGATGTGTGTCGACCCAAGTTTCCACGATTCACAGCGATCGGTTAGCGTTGATGATAACGAGGATTTCGTAACTTCACCGTGTCGGACAGATTCTGCCGGATCGTTGGTCAACATAAACCCTACTCTCATCAGAACCTCCAGTTACAAAAGCTCCATGACGATCCCCGCAGTTCCTTGCTCAAATCAGCAACAACACTCCAAAATTCAGTTCCAGAATGACGTCTCATGTGCCAATCACGATGCTCTACGTCTTTCGATTGGTCCTTCCCTTGTTGACATAGTAATGCCGACGTGTCCCAGTGAAAAGAAGCATGACTTTATTCTCATGGAACCTATTCAAAAATTGCAGTTGGAACAGGAGACACGAAACTCGGACATCATGTCTGTTTATCTCCGAAGGATGCGAAGCAGATGTGACCATATAGAGAATCAGGTACCTGCAAAAGAGCTATCATCAGGTACCATGACTGATCCGCGTGAAGGAAGTTATGATCCCGAGCCGCTGAAACCAGCGCAAAACGGTGGATCGCTTTTGATCCGGCCTCTTGATCGGAGACTAAGCGATTCTCATCATGAGGGTCCGGGAAGTAGCTTCTGTATCTCGAGTCGACCTGAATCTTCAGTGTACCGACAACCTGCGGTGTCAAGTGATTCAAATATAGATTCGACTTACAACAACGGAAGAGGTTCCTCCACAAGTACAATACTGAGCCCGGAAGTCAGTCTTGTTGAAGAGCACACATCAGTAGCACCATCCAAGACAAGGTCGATCGTGCAGTTTTGGATTCCCAAGTCCAACCACGGCAATTAAGGGCCTACAGGCCTGCACAGCTGGACGCCACATCATTCGTTTGAAAGAAGTATTAACGGACCAAGTGCTAGTTTCTTCTTCACAATACAGAACTAGACTCTTCCCACCATATGCATTGCGTATACATGTTGCATATAAGAAACGTTTTTGGCATTGCCTGTAGGGAAAAGAGTGGAAACCCCTGATGAATTAAAGTTGAACTAACAAAACAATAGCGAAAGCTCTCCAAGAGAATCATGAGACTAGTCAATATTTCAATGTCTTATTCTAATTCTCCCATTGTGAAACAGAGGAATCATTGTATTTTCCCATTGTCAAACAAACCATTTCATGTTTGCATAGGGGAAATTCAAGTTCTTCTCGATGGTCCCACAGGGAAACCTATTAAAGTTTCTTGTTGCACCATTTCTAGACAGGTAGGCCTCGTATTCATGTGGCTTGCAATGAAGTTGGAACTCCTGCCGTATTCTTCATTTCTATAGATTCTTCTTCTTCTACTTCTACAAATTATTGATGCGTGAATTTATAAAAGCAGCTGGAGTTTTCATGGCTGTAAACACGAAACTGCTATGATTTTCGTTTAATTCACAAAAGCGAGCAAGTCTAGAAATCAGGAATACCGCGAAGTTACGTAAAGCAGGGCAAAAAAGATAGCACGAAACAAAATTGGCAAAAATACCCATTGCACGAATACAGTCCAAAATCCAGAAACGCACAACTTACTATGCGAGATTGCAGTTCCATGATCGTCGAGGTGGAAGGTCTTTAAGAAAAATTGCAAGAATTTGCGATTAGGTCGAAGATTCAGTAACTGCATGGAGACTTTGCTTTTGTAGACATTTCCCCAAAATGGGAACTTAGTGATGTTGGAGAAGACGGGCATCGATCCCGTTACCTCCCGTATGCGAAACGGGCGCTCTACCATTTGAGCTACTCCCCCATGTTTTATTCCATTCCTGCTTTAATAGTAATTTCAAATGTAGGTTTTATTGCAAATTGATTGAGAATGACTTAGTTCTCGCTTGCAGCCAGCGTTTGTTTTACTGACGAATTTTAGCCCAATCCCTACCTTTTCTTAGGGGCTGGCCACCTCTAAGCTTGAAAAAATATATAATTTTTTCAAAATTTGCCAAATATCTCCATTTGGCATTACCTTATTTGCAAGAGAACCCATTAAAAACAAACACATGTTGTCATCATATGGCCTTCACTTTTGATATGAATGTGCCAAATGGCTCCTCCCCAGGGTTAGGATTTGCCATTTTCAACCTTAATTAGGAAAGAGGCACCTTTTCATTCTCTCATATCCGCTGCTCCTTTTGCCACATTCATGACTATGCTCTGAGAGGAGTCACCTTCAATTTTGACAGTCTTCTCCTTCAATTTGTCAATTTAAGCTCCTTACACATTGGAACACACCATTGCCAATTGCTCATGCAACATTTGTACAAGGTATAAATGTTTAAACCTTTTCCCATATGAAGCTTGAATTTGCTATAAAATACAAATATGATCGTTAAGGTTTAGTGTTAAAGTGCAAGAAGGTTGCAATTTGCAAGGCCCAAGCTTTAGAAGTTAATCCTTTTAAAGCCTAGACCTTGGCCCCCATTGATGAATTTGAAGGTTAACCTTTAAGGTTTAATTCATGATTGGTTCTTTTCAAGTTGATGCAATTGCCAAATTCCAACAATTGAATTTGGGTATTATTGCTTGAACTTCAGATGTTCCTAGTGATTTAATGAATCCTTATGGAGTTATGGACGTTGGTACAAGTTGAAACATTGTTGTCTAAACTTTAGAATATAGATTCTAGATAGTGGAATTCACTCCAAACCTTTGATGCACACTATACTTTAAAATTTACAATAATCATGAGTTCTAACTTCTTGACAAGCTTCATGAATTTGGTGAGCTACACAATCTTTTCAACTTTGCTTTTGGAATTAAGGTTTTAGTATATGTTGTTGAAGTTTGAGTTTTCTTTTTGGAATTAGGGTTTAAGTATATATTGAGCTTTCAGGCTTAACCTTTGGTTTTTAGAATGAAGCTCTAAATGTATGGGCTTTTGCATTTGGAATTAAAGTTTGAATTGCTTCTATAGTTAAGGTTTCAATGTATTTTAAACCTTGAGGCTTGAGTTTTGGTTTCTAGAATGAAGCTTGTTAAAGGTAGAAAATTGTCCCATGTTAATTAAACACCATGGATGTTCGGAGACAATAGTACTATCACTAAATGATAATTATCGTCAAATGACAAAACAATTTTAAAAGAATTCCAAAATGAAAGTCTTTTTTAATAATAGTACTATTAGTATAATGAATTTCATGGGATAGAATAATCAAAAATTAATTCTAACAGGCATTTTAATAAAAGTAATGTTAATTATTTAAAATAATATCCTATTATAGTTCATTTAGAAGGGCATTATAATAACTATTTAATTACAAGTGGTAAATATTTTACTTACCATTTTTTATATACCAAAAGGTGAAGCCATCTAAATTACGAGTTAATTAATCCAAGTGGATAAGGGATGGATGAATTTCCCTTAACTAGGATGTGTGTAAGAGGTTAAAATAAGGAGATTTAGGAGGATAAAAATTCAACCTTTGTGTGATGAATATCCTTCTTGGGTTTTTTATTTATTTCTTTAGAAGAATGAAAGATTTCATTAGAAGATTAAAATATTAGATCATTAACATTAGGAAGATGCTTGTGTGTTACACCTTTGTGTGAAAAAAGAAGGAAAAAAACATGGAAGAAAATTATATTTGTCCTTATGTAATGGAAAATGGTTGAAATTATATGGATTATAGTGTTTTTTCTTGGTTTGTGTTCTACTTAGAATGTCAGAAAGAAGTGAAAATAGTTCAAATCAAATTTATATAAAGCTTTGTTATTCTTATGTATTAGTTCTTCTTTTTTTCTATAAAGTTAAAATATTATCTATTATCTATTATCTATTCTAACAACAAAAAGGTAGGTATGAAATTTGAAGTTTGTAAGGAAAATAACGTTGCTCCAAATAATTACAACTAAAAAGGGTTTACAAGTGTTGTAAACAATAGGCAACAACTATCAAAGGTCTGCAAGCGATTGTGGGTCTTCTTTTAAGTTTACAAATGACGCTATGTGTAGGATAGTAACTATTGCATGAAAGTAGATATTGCAACATGGTAGGCAAATAATAAACAAGTCTTACTTTCATGTGTTTTCTTTTTTTTTTTATTCCTTTCATTATTCAACAACCTTTATCCTTAATGGTAATTAAGTTACCAAATTCCATGTTTAAAAAAGCTTTAAATGTATGGGCTTTGCATTAACAACCATTATAAGTTTGGTCTATGAATAAAATCCATTTTAAACATTTATTTGGATGACTATTGAAACTGAACATTTAGTGCAATTTCAATTTTTTAAAAAGTTTTATTACATTATGCACAACAACACATCTTGGTTTTGTGATTAACTTTTTAAATGACTATTGTCTTTTTCGATTATGTTTATAATTATTTGTTCATAAAATTATTATGTATTTCTAAGGACATCATGATTTTGTGACTATAGTTAATATGGTGACTTGTTCAATTTTTGGGTATATATATATATATATATATTTGAATTTATATTAATATAATTGAATGTTTTAAAATTAACTATTCAAAAATACCATTTACTTTTGCAACTAATAGTGACTTAATTTTTAATGATGATGATTTGACATACCATATGTCAACAAAGCGTTACAACTAATAGTCAACTTCATGACTCATGACATTAATTTCAATAAAATTACATTTATTGATTTGTTAAAAATGTTCACGATGTCAAAACATGTCTTTTATAACTTATTTTATGCAACTACAATGTCTAACATGATAAAAACATGATTAAAATGTCTTTAACAATTAATAATTAATGTTAAGACATTAATTTCAATAAAATTGCATTTATTGAATGGTCAAAAATGTTCATAATGCCAAAACATGTCTTTTATAACTTGTTATATCCAACTACAAAGTCTAACATGATTAAAAAAACGACTAAAAATGCTTTTAAAAACAAAAAATATATAATCACATAGGACCAATCATTTTATAAACCAAGTTTATTTAAATAACTTAATTTATAATTTTATCATAATTTAGCCAAATTTAACTATGTATTGCTTCAATAATGAACTTTACTTTAATTTTGTCAAATTTAACCAAATTTAGCCCAAAATGTTATTCAAATTTAACTTAATTTATCATTATTTAGTCATGTTTAACATATGTTTAACTCCATTTATGTTAGTTTAGCCATATTTAGCATGAATCACTATTTAAAATTTAAATTATATTAATTTAACCATACAGTAATAATTTTCAACCATGTTTAACCATCTTCAGCCAAAATAATTGTGTTTAATTTCATTTATGATAGTTTAACCATGCTTAATTTAATTAATTGTGTTTAAAACTTCTAGCCATATTTAGCCATGTTTAACTAAAATAATCATATTTAACCATGTTTAATTAAAATATTTATTGTGTTCAGCCATTTTTAAACTAACTTAATTTAAGTTTACCTTACATTAAATTAGGTCTAACCTAAATAGGTTTATTTTAGTTTAATCTAAATTTAGCTTAGAGTTTAAATAATGTTCTAAACTAGGTTTGTAAGTAACCTAAGTTGACCTAACTCATTTTAAATCAACTCAAGGAGGCATAGGTTAACCTAGGTTAAGTTGGTAAATAATAGGTAGGTTGACTTAGGTCAACTTATGTCAATCTAAGGTGATTTAATTTAATTTGAAGTTAAAATTATTTTTTTTTATAATTTTGTGATTAATACAATTAGTATAAAAAAGTGTGATAGTGCAATGGATGAAAAGTTGAACCCCAAAATGGAAATGGGGGGTTCAAGTCCTTGTTTTTGCAACTTATGATACGTAGGCCATTTAAATTAGGTTAAATAGCCTAAGTTACTTAATTTAGGAGGTCGAAATTTGTTTCTAACCTAGGCCACTTAATAGCTTAAATTAGGTAGCCTAGGCTAAGTTAAATTGATTTTTGGCTAGGTTAACTACCTAGGCTACCTGTGGTAAAAGGACAAGGTTTGTTTTAACATAGTCCACCTAGTAGCTTAGGTTATGTAACTTAAGCTAGGCAAGGTTGATTTTTGGTTAATCAAACTACCTAGGTTACCTAGGCTAAGCTAGGTTGACTTTTGGTTAGGCTAACTACTTAGGTTATCTAGGCTATACCAAGTTGATGTGCAGTCATGTGTGATGATTCATAATTAAACATGTGTTTATAGAGTTTTAACACATGTTGTCTTTATAACACTTAATGAAATAAAATAACTACGTTGACATGTCATGCACTTTACACATCAAACCAAGGTCAATGATGATATAAAATTTCAATATTATAAGGGGAAAAAATCACAATTGATAAGATGAATAAGCTTTACAACTATACATTCTTTGTGACTAAATAGGTGAAATAACATAGATTTAACAATTTAATAATCACTAGTTGCAAATGTCCTTTCTAATTAATACATGGTCATAAAAAGAAGTCACAAAACGCAAAATATGTTCTTGTGATGTGTACTATAAATATACCACATTGATTATTTGAATTCAAATGACAACAAAAAAAAATCAAATAATATTATATAAATTAGTTTTGTGGAAATCAAAATTCTAATGCCTGAACACCCAAAATTAAACCCAAAATTAAATTCATCACATTTTGAAAACATATATTATAATAATAGTCCCAATAGGTTTGAACATATAAGGCCCCCCTACATTTGTGTAAGTGTATAACACAAGACTTGTAACTATAATCGTAAAACCATATAAGTCCATTTTATGCCATGTAAAATTATTCAAATGTAAAAAATTATACTTGGTTTTACATTACTCACTCCTTGTTTTCTCCTACAAAACCCAACCATGAAACACCCAAGAATAAGTTTCCATGATAATAGCTTTGGAACAACACAACACCCAAGCAAAACATGGTGAAAACTCAAGAAACACTAAAGTAAAACACTTGAAAACCCAAAAACCTACATGAAACTTAAACAACATGCTCACCTAGGTGACCTCATTACTCATCATTGGAGAAGGGGGGTGGGCCTTCCTCCTTTCTCTTCGTTCATGTTAAGGAGCAAGGCTCCATAGTGGGAGGTTGGAGCAACTTGCCTCCATAGTGGAGCAATCAAGTAAAATACTCAAACACACATAAAACCAAACTACAAAGCACTCAAAGAGCATGTTGCACTACTCAATGTCATAGCAATGCTAGGGTAAGGGTGAGGTGTGCTCTTTATTCTTCGTTTGTGCTTCTGAAGAAGAACAATGATGATTGGAAAAAACAAATCTACCCTTGTACCTTATACCCTAAAAAAAATCCACTTACAATTACACACACAACATGAAATTACATGGCTGCAAGTGTAAATCATAATGATTTACACTTCAATAATGTAAATTTAAGTTTAAAACAAAAAAACGTGCCTTGAAATATGTGGAAGTATAAATAATTTTAGCATGTAAATCATTTACATTTACATGATTTTACATGACTATTTATATGAAGATTATGCTTCTATGCACAATGTTCATCAACACCCATATGTGCCACTAGCAAAAAAAAAACAATATGCAACCAAAGAAAAGAATGCAATTAGAAGAACACAAACCCACTCGTCAATGAAAGGACTAACCTAGCACTAAATGTACAAGCTAGGTAATCCTCCATGAATGATGGCCTAGCCAAGCTCTATTTCCTTCCATCGCATCTCCCACATCTTATTCTCATAAGTAAATTAGACATCAAAACTTCCAATCAAAATATGAAATCATATTCAATTCAAAACTGAGTATGGAAAGTTAATTATGTTAGTTTTAATGATTCCATAATTCATTATGTGTAGGGTAAGGCCCCCAGATAGAGGCATACCCAATATCAGAGGGCTAGGACAAAGTGATAGTCCAGTGTCACCCACATTTAGAAATGTCCCCTATTCATGGGGCTTACCCATCACAAAGCACAAGGTGAACTTTATCACAAACCTAAAAATATTTTGATCATGAGGTGATAGGAGAGAGAAGTTCATTACACCTACAATATGCCTCTTACACCCATTGAATAGGTGTAGAAGGTCTCACCTTAGGTACACCCTTAAATTCACAGAACCAATATTAATGTGTAACATGCCTTCAAAATACACTACAGAAATGATGTGTATGGTAAAGCCCATCGGTGGGGCACAACCTTGAAATGAAAGCCAAACTCAACTAAAACCTTGTCCTGTTATTTCAAAAATCTCTAAACATCTTTACCTATTGTAAAGTATGAGGCAAATATTATGATGTGCCTAAACATTCGTACATCATGAGGTGGTAGGAGCAGGAGGCACCTTCCATGTTTAAGGGGCCTCTTACAGGTGTCTATAAAGGGCCTCCTACACTTTGTAAAAATCCTCTTGTGCATGTCCAGACTAGTGGTGGGTGAATATGAGAAAAAATGTGAGAACTGGGCAAGGTTTCAAGCCGATTCTCAGTTTGACTCTCAAGGTATCACATTGAGTGATGCCCATTATGAAACCCGGCTACAAGGTTTCATATAATCTGAGAACCAGGCCTTTGACACCCTAATTAAATATGTATTTTAATTTTATTGAAACCCTAGCATGGTATTAAAAAAAATCAAGGTTAGGGTTTCAAAATTTAGAATTAATTAGGGTGTCAGTAGGTCAATAGGATTTAGTGTTTAATGTTTAGTCATTTAATCATTTAATCAATGTTTAGTTAGTAGTTAATTTAGGGTTTAGTTAGGTTTAGGGTTTAACAAGCAAGTGGAGTTGCTTGCTACTTGTTATAAAGCAAATGTTTCAAAGTTGCTTATTCATTGTGTGTGAGTTTGTCTCACTCTTTTGAATTTTATTTTCTTTCTTGCTTAGTTTAATGTTTATTAGTTAGTTTGCTTAGTGTTGCTCTTGTTCCTCTTACTCGACCCTCTACTTTGATCCTGTTATTCCGCTCGTCTTGCTCAACCTGCTACTCCGCTCCTCTTGTTTGACCTACTCCATTCCTATTCCTCAACTTGTTCCTTTTACTCGACCTGCTGCTCCACTCCTTTTACTTGACCTGGTATTCCTCTTGTTTGACCTATTGCTCCACTCTTCTTGTTCGACTTGCTATTCCTCTTGCTCAACTTGTTACTTCTCTCCTCTTGTTTGAGCAATTCCACTCCTTTTACTTGACCTGTTGTTCTTCTCTTCTTGCTTAAGCTATTCACTCCTTTCATTTGACATGCTGCTCCATTCCTCTTACTCGACCTGCTACTCTTTTTGGTCGACCTATTGTTTCATTCTTCTTGTTCGACTAGGTGTGCTCCTTTTGCTTGATCTATTGCTCCTTTTGCTCGACATGTTGTTCCACTCCTCTTGCTCGACTTGCTCTGCTCCTTTTGCTCAACCTATTGTTTTGCTCTTTTTGCTTAGTTACCTTTTTGTTATGCTCGTAATTTTGCTACTCCTTATTCCTCTTGCTCAACCTTGTTATTTTACTCCTTTTGTTTCAAATTGGTACTCCCCCCACCCCCCTCCTTTCCCCCCCTTTTTTGTTTTCCAAGTGTGAAATGTGGAAAAATTACCCAAATTCAAGTTTTTCAAATTTGAATTCTTTAAGCCAAACTTGGAAAGCAAGATTTTTTGTGTTCAATTTTTGTTTGTTGATGAGTTTTTTAATTATCCATGTTTTTGAAAAATGGTGGTTAATAATGTGTTTTTTTTTTGTGCAGGAATTATTTGGACGTTGTACATTTAATTATACACATTGCATTTCATTTGCACAATTGCATTGTGCATTTTTTGAACACATTGCATTTTTATTTATTTTTAATTCTTGTAAATTTTTAGGTTGACTTTCATATAGTTGGAAGAATATTATTTTGCAAGAAATATTCTTATTTCTAACTTCTCCTTTAGGGAAAATAATATTTTAGTAGAAAATGGGGGAGTCAAGTCAAAATGAAAAATTAATTTTCATTCAAGAAAATGAAACAAATGAAAATGAAATAGACATTGAAGAAGGTGGGGAAAGAGGAGAAAGTGAAAATTTGCAAACAAAAAATAGCAAAGTTGAAGAAATTGGGAAACAAATAATGAAAAAAAATTTGCAACAATTACATGTTCAAAGAAAATTTTGGGGAAGGCATAATAGAAATTCTTTATGTTGGGCATTTTATTGTGTGAATGATGGGAGAGAAGCTAAAGCTACATCTCATCAAGTCCCGAGATATATTTTATATTATGATAGTGCAATAAATATTCTTAATGCAAGAACTAAAAAAAAAGGAATTAATAACTTATTATAAAACTTATGGTATAATTACTCTTTAAAAACATGTAGATGCATATCATTTATAATTGTGAAAAACTTTGAAAAAAAATTAACAATGAAATAATAGGAATTGTTGAAAGACAACCTGCAAAGAAAAGGCGATCCAACATGTAATATCTTTTTTTTTTTGTTGTAAAAGAACCTTTCAAAAATGATGATGTGCAACGAAAAAACTTTTTGTAGGACCTTGGCCTTTTGATTATGAAAAATAACCTATCATTGTAGTTTGAAAGTGTATGGTTTAAACATTTAATATTACATTTGTCTCCTAAAGTTGTGTTCTTCTATAGAAGACAGTTTTCTTAAGAAATATTACCTAATTTGGTGGAGAAAACTAAATAAGTATATGTTTTGCCAAAATTAATAGATTGTATTTTTGTCATAACAAGCTTTGACTTGTGAATGTCAAAGGGTGCACATGATATATTTGCTTTTGTTATAAAAATTTTGGGATTTTATTGGCAACCCAAATAAATAATTATTGATTTTTTTAGACAAAAAAAATTACTAAATAAGCATTAGCTAACAATTTGAAAAAATTGCTTGATCAATATAGGCTAAAAACCAAAATCATTGTTTATGTTACGGATGAGGGCTCAAATTTAAATACTATGACAATTGCTTTAAAATCAGTTGGAAAATGTGAAGTCCTTCGTTTAAATGAAAGTTTTCAAGGTGCTTGTTTTGGCCATGTTTTTTCCAAGTATGTCAATATGCTATTACTAATGAAAAGTTTGCAAGAATTTCAAATTTGTTTCAATCAAATCTACCTAGTTTTGCAAAAATGTATAACTTGACCTAAAAAATCTAGAAAAGGTAAACAAGAATGGAACAAGGCTTGTTCAAATTCTAACTTGCCTCCAAGAAAATTAAATACTCCAATGAAAACAAGGTGATTATTTAATCTATTGCAATTTTTTTTTTAAATTATTTTCTTTCTTGTTTCTTATTGATTTGTTTTAATTAGATCTTTTAACATTGGAACTTTAAATTTGTTTGTAGATTTGCCAACAAAATCACTATGTTTCAAAAAGCCTTGCAGTTCAAAGATGTTATTATTCTTTGTTATAGTACGCAAAATATTGTTAGAATAAGTGGAAGAGTTCCTCCTTTTCTTACTTGGCAAATTTCTAAAATAATTATGTACTCCTTATCTGTTGTTGTGATTGCTTGTGTTCTAAACCAATCTAAAAGCCACTAGTTACTTTTTGATGCATTATAATCTGCCATTAGTTTGTGATTAAAATTCAAGAAAGAAATTATAAACCCATCTGCCCTAGTTAGTTTGATTGATGATGATTCTAAGATAGCTTTTGAGTTATCTTTGTTGCTTCCAACATCAAAAGAGAAATCTATGGTGTTTTGGATTCTTTTCTTTCTTTTTAAAGAAACTTTGAAAAAAGAAAAGCTCACAACATGTTGTCTTTGATGGTAGACCCTAGATTCAAAAGCCTTTGTCTAGTATCTTCTTTTGTTGACCGAGAGGAAGGTGTAAGTATTGTGGATGAATATGATAGGAGAACTTTATATCCTATGCTTTTGAAGCATTAACATCATTTGCATCCAATGACAAAAATTGTTGGATGTGAAAATCAAATAGGTGATGAAGATTCTAATTTGGATACTTTTCAACAAATTGGATCCCCAAGTGAACCATCAAAGGAACTTGTCACCAAGGAACTATTGATTTTCAAACATTACCAAGTGGATCTTAAAGACATCTAGTGTCCTCTTCAATGGTGGAGAAACCATGAAACCATGTTTCCTACAATTGTTTTTTTGGCTCATCAAATCTTAAGCATTGTAGGGTCACAAATTGAAACAAAAAGAATTTTTTCTTTAACGAGCATACTTACAAATCTTAAGAGATGTCGTTAACAATCAAAAAAAAATTTTAAGTTGATTTTTGTGAGCAAAAATTGGCCAAATGATCCTAGAGATGGATTTAAACCACCTTCCAATTATATAGAGTTAATTAAAATAAATTTTGAAAAGGAGTTAGAAAAATTTGAAAGTTCATTTGAACGAGATAAAATAGAGGACATATAAAATATTGAATTACTTTTTTAATTTTTACTTTTTGTGCTTTAAAATTTTTTTTTGAGATAATAAAATTTCTAATAACTGGTATGCGAAAATCGGCTTTGAAAACTGACTCATATCACATGTTGGAGAATTGGCGCTTTGAAACCCTGCCCAGGTCTTGAAAATATGAAAATAAAATTTTAAAAAAGAACCAGGTCAGGACTTTGTAAACAGTCTCGTACCCGGACCCAGTAGTTATCATAAAAACTAGAGACTTGGCCAACATTGGTCCAGACCTTCTCCAAAAAAATTTAGTCCAATTAGAAGGCACCTTGCCTGTCATATTTTTTGGCATTTCAAGCAATGGAAAACACTCTGGCAGGCATCCCATTTTTCGAAACACCTCACATATTAATTATTTCTGGTTTTTTTCATAAAATAAAAAATAAACAAAAACTAATTTACACTCAACAAAGGCCTCAACCACAGGCTTTACCAAAATAGGTCCTATGCTCTAGGCCACCTGACATGGGCCCTTATTTCAGTAAAACCCACTTTATCCTACACAGAGTGTGCCTCATTTGTTCACAATCGTAAAGCACTGCTGGATTTTTCATTTGTATTTTCAGCTCGCTACCTACCTGAAGAAACCTGTTTTCAAAAAGCGGGATCTTCTGCGGTGGAAGGTACCAGCCGGGCTGTACTGGGATCTTCTTTAGTCCAAGGTACTAGCCAGCCTATCACTATTTCTAAAAAATGAAAAAAACCCAGCTCTGCTTTACCTGGGAAAAAGACCTGAGTACAAGCCCTTCCGTGATTTTTGACCTGTTCCCTCAGCCTTCCGACCTTGGGCACAGATCTCAAATCCCGGGAGGGCCTGACAGGCCCTTCTCCTATACATAAGGTGCCCTCCACATTCTGAGACTGATTTCAGTTTCGACAAAGCAAGAAAGAGAGGGAAAGAGAGAGTCAGTCCAAGAAAGACAGTTATGTTAAAAACTCTACTACTTGAAAGTGGATGGGTGTACCTGGCACAACCATTAAAATGTGACGTGCATCGTGACAAAACAAAAATAATAATAATAATTCACCGCCTCTTTGTCGTCGTCGTCGACTCTCCACCAGATTGCAGCTTCTTGGCCGCCTCCTGCAATCTAACACACCGTTTCGAACACCGCCTTGCTTCCTGGCTAGCCAGTTCACTGCTCACCAAAAACCAAACAATATAGGTCCACGCAGCAGCACTCTGACACCCATGTCAAAAATTTCAGCAGATAGTTTTCTTCACAAGAGTATCGGTACATAAATGTTCTCCCCAGTCCGCACTACCACCATTCCTACAGTCATAAGGATGCTTTTCATAGTCCAACGATCTGCTATCTTCATTTGCAAAGTAGGTGTGTTGGAAATTTCTGCATATAAGCTTCGTGATCAATTCGTGATTCTTGAAGTTTGGTATTGAGTTAGAATGCAGCATGTAACAACCGTAGCATTCTATCTTTTTGACATGCTTGTTAGTCATAGATCTCGAATTTCCAACTTCTACCGAAATAGATTTTTGAATGTTTTAGAGGATTGCACCAATGTGCTATTCACATTGCACAATGTTCAATTTCTTCCGAATGAACGTTTGAACAGAGTTCAGTCTTTTTTAGATTGCCCGGATCCACAATTATGCAGATTGTAATCCTTTTGTTCTCCATGCAGATATTAGGATTTTTCATGATTCTGATCTGACCCAAATTCTGGTTGAGAGAGGGGAATTTGAGCTCAGGAAGTTGAGCAATCTTGAGGATTGTAGAAGCTCTCCTGAAGAGAGATTACAATGAGCATGGCAGCTGGAATTGTGGGGATGAGGAGAGTTACCACCCACGAGGAGATCACAGGAGGGAGCTCCTCTCGCACAAGAATAGCTGCGCCGATGCCAGGACGCAAGAGCACTAGTGATCAGAAGCGGTCTCAGTGCATCATTTATGTTGTGTTCTTCTGCTTTGTCTCTTTCATCTTTCTGCAGTTCTTCGTCTTCCAGAAGCGCTGGGCGACTAGCTTAGCTCTCATGGGCACAAGAACCAGAAGCCATGGAGACTTGGCAATTGCAACTGCTGCGTATAACAATTGGAATCTTGGACTTAATCCGTCTATTAAAGGTATGCAATGTTAGCCTTCTGATCTTCGCATCTTGTTCTGTTTGAACCATGGGCTTGGATCCATAGACTGAGTGAAGGAAGCTTGCTTCATGAATGCGCGCAGAGCGCGAAGGTCTCCACGAGTCGAAAAGTATAAAGGATGTGAGGAAGTCTATGGGTGATGTGCGGAAGAGGATGACGGAACTAGCTTCTGCTGCATGCTTGGGCTCCAAGCTATTGGCCATCACCGATAACGTAGTCGACGTTGAAAAGCTTAGAGCAGAATGCAGGCAAACTGCAGACGTGGACCCAGCAGATCTGCCAAATACTTCAGGAGCGCGACAGGATTACCATGTTCTTGATCCCTCCGAGATCACAGACAGTGGGACTGTTGCAAGTAATCCAAAAACGGTAGTCGTGCCCAGAACTGCTAAAGCTTTAGCCGTGGCAGCCACGAGGGATCAGCAGACAACAGCTACGGCGACAATGCCGCAGCAACTGGATCAAATCATAGACTCATTTCTTCCCCTCAAGGACATCAAGCAACCAGTGACCCCTGAGAACGAGGGAAACTGGTTCATGAGCTCTGTCGTTGCGAAACCTGGAAGTCGCCTTGGAGAGATCCTCGACTTCCCATCTGACGATCCGGAGGGGAGACTTTTGTGCCTGCAGGGAAGCGCCAACGACGATGGATCCAAGAACAGCTACGGCTTCCTGCACAAGAAGGACCTCATCAAGCTTGGAGCAAGGTTCCGCGAAGGCATCACTCTTGTCGTTGAAAACTACTGGAATTACGATAATCCCTGGCACAGCATGTCTGCCATGCTAGGTTTCGCGTTCTGGAGGGCCGAGTTCGGTGCCTGCATGGTCCCAGAGCGTGTGGTGATGTACCACTTGGGGGAGTTCCAAGAGAAAATGGGTTCCTGGATCGCGAATGTTATGCATGCAACAATGGGGAAATCGCTGAAGATCGACAATCTAGGAAACTCTGGCAATGAACCTGCGGCTCGTGGAGCTCCAGTTTGTTTTGAGAGAGCCGTCGTACAACGACGGGGGCTGGGAGGAATCCCGTCCGACAACTTACGCGACCTGTTCGATATGGTGAGATGCAAAGCGCGCAAGTTTTGTGCAATCGACACCGAACAAAATGCAAGGAACACGGGGAGCACCATGAAGGTGAAGGTAACCCTACTGACAAGAACAGGCGCAAGAGCGTTCAGAAACACTTCAGCTGTTGCTGCAGTTGTGAAAGGGGAGTGCGCCAAGGTTCCAGAATGCCATTTTCGTGTTGCCACCATGGAGGGTCTCAGCTTTTGTGAACAGGTATCATCATCATTCTGGTGCTATATCACATTGAAAACTGAGCACGATTCTAATTCTTGGGCGAGGAGATTGTATGAAGCTTTCATGGAAAATTGTGAGAACCTGAGGAGATTCCAAATCCTTGAAGAATTGAGCACCAAACTTGTTCACCTTCTCTGAAAGGCAATAGATGCATACTGATCCTGAGAGAATTGTGAGGAGAGGAGATCAGCATTTGTAGCTTTGGAGAGTCTCTACAGGAGTTCATGAATGGAGAGGTATTTGATCACTTTGTCTGTAGACACGCGCATCCGTCTTCTTGAGCTATTTTGATCGTCTCTTCTCTCCCAAATCACATTAAGAGATCCAGTTTAAGAGACCTGACAAGTGTGTAAACAAAAGATCATTTGAAATCTCTCCCAGCAGCAAACAAGAGCCAGCCACCAGCAGGAATGTAACAACTGAATCAATTGTCAAAAGATTTGCCACCATTAATGCAGCAAATTTGAAAGAGAGAAAGAACCAGCATTCTTTCTTGAGAGGAAGATAGAGATGTCAGAAGTGTAACTTTAGTTCAAGCTGGAATACAGTCAGAAAGCAATCATCCTTTGAAGTACAGTCTACATAAGTTCCCCAGACACCACATTTGACATAAACATATGATGAGCTTGGTGCAGGTGGAGCTGATGACCAGCACAGATGTGTTGGTGACAGTGCATGGGGCTCAAATCACAAATGCCATGTTCATGACAGCAGGGGCTAGCCTGATGGAGATGTATCCCAAGGGCTGGCTAGAGTACATGGGAGTAGGTCAGATCATATACCAGTTCCTAGCAGACTGGGCAAAGCTTGTGCACGAAGGTGTGTGGAGGGATTCAGAAGGACCTGATTGCCCCTACCCATCAACTGAAATTCTGAGATGCCTCTACTTCCACAAGGATTCTGAAGTTGGACTCAATGCAACTCACTTAGCACAATGGACTGAAAATGTCCTGCAAAATTTCTTGGAGAGGAAGAAGCAAGCTGGTAATGCAGATCCCATGAGAAACGAGGAGCTTACAATATGCCCATGTGAAGATGTGTACACATTCCGCTGACACATTCTGAAATGTTCCACCCAAAAGTGGAGGAACTATTCCACTTTGTAAGGGTGCCTCCCATTACACTGCAAAAAACACAGCAGTGCTTTATGCTATAACAAGTCCTTGTTTGTAATGTGCTCTCTTATCACCACATAAGTAATCATCTCTGCAAGAACCAACCAAGGCAGCACCTTTTCTTGCTGCTTTTGTCCAGAAAGTTAAAAGATGCTAGTTGCCCTAGCCTGCATTTTAAGTCCTGGGAGCAGATGGAATTTGCAGCAAAAAGAGAAATGTCAGAGGTTTGTGCAAATCTGAAGTCTCTCGGTGTCTGGAAAAATCAATAACGTGAATAGTAATTCATGACAACCATAACTTCCTCAGCTCTACACAACAACTAAATGCAATGCAAATAGGTTTGTCCTGACCTGGTGATAACAGTATGAAGTTAGCCACACTGCTGACTTGTGAACAGGACACACAAAGGGACCCAAGGATGGGAAAAGACAGCCAAAAAATTATAAATGCAAGAGAAATGGAAGAAGATAGATGATGAAGACAGAGATCAGGAACTGGGGAGTCAAATCTATCAAGATTCCTGCATGCATGAAATCAAGAGAATCAGTAGGAGAAACTCCTCGAATAGGTCATAAGATCATGTTTTTTTATAGAACAAAAGTATTCCAATATAAACCCTAAACCCTAAACCCAAAATTCCACTTCTTTGCATACACCAGGTCCTCAAAGCATGGTAGTGGTCATATATTATGTCTCTTGGTTTACGAGGTTCTATTACACTTTACTAGAAACAGGTTGTATTACACTTCACTATTCAACCAAAGTAGGACACCACCTTTGATTATGCTCATTACAAGCCTGTCTTCAACACATGATTTAACTGCCTTGCTTGTTCACTGAAACAGATCTTTCTTTGTACAATCTACAAACTGTTCCTTGATCTAAATGGACACTATCAATGCCCAGGATGTTTTCATAAAATTGCTTGCATCTTAAAATGTTGTTCTAGTCAGAGCCACCAATCATAAGAGAAAGTGACCCCAAACAGACCTTCCACCTCTGACACCAGAACGCACACCCTCCAGCTGCAATAGATGTGAATGATCCACAAACAGATTTACCTGCCAAGGATCCCAACCAAAGGCCACTTAAAATCCTATGACAAAGTCCAACCTTTTTGAACATGTGTCTCACCAGGTGAGAAAAACCACTTCATCAAAACATATAGTTACTAGATAGATTTGGCAATGTCTGGTCACAAGATTATCCCCATTCCTTCACAAGCAATCCTCCACTTGTTGCCAATGAGAAGCACACCTGGATGACAATTCTACAAGATAGCACAATTCCTTTGCCTTTAAGCTCTAGGATCAGTAAGCAACACAAGAAACAATGAATTTCCAGCAAGAAGAACTAGACTTTATCTCCAGGCTGGCTTGCATACAGTCTGTTGCTTCAGCAAAGAGTTAGCAGTGTTTGAACTCAAGTGATACTTGCCTTGGAGCCATAGTTCTGGATGAACCATTCAAAAACTCTGGGATCTGCTGCCTCAAACATAATTTTCTCCAACCCCAGTCGCTCAATAACTTTGGCAATCACATCTGTTCGCCAGTTACCAACATTTTCTGTAATGCCATCTGAATCAATCAGTACAGCGTCTGCACCTGCTTCAAGGAATCGCTCAGCACGCCTTATCACCCAGTTGACACCTTCTGACTCTGGATCCCTTGCATCAAAGCCCCCCTATTAATGCCTTTCTCATCATATAAATCATAATCCCTTCACAATGTATAGCCACTGCAATCACATCTGCACATGTCATGACATTGCAGGAACCATTGCAGCTCTAAAGTCAACAGGTTATTTTAACAATTTGCATCAACAGAATAAAAGGAAAATTCCTCTTACAGGGATTTGTTGGTGTGGGAAGATCAACACCATCTACTTCCTGACAGTAGGTTGATTTCCTGGCAAGATACAGGAATTGTAGAACCAAGGAACTATTCAAACTTACTTTGCATGTCAACTACAGTCAATTTTGTAGAGCAAGGGCATTTCACCATCAACCAAATAATTAGAATGATGAATTATACCATCTTCTGCAGACTTGATGCCAAGTTCAGGCCTGGCCTTGAGACCTGCACTCTTGATAGTGCGAATCAGGCGCAACAGGTCCTCTTCTTGAAGACGAATCAAGTCAGTGTTCACCTCTATTGCATCAAAACCAAGGTCCTTGCACTCCTGTACCAGAGAGGACAATGAAACATCAGAAAGCAATTATGATATAGCAAGGTTCAATACATTTCTCAAAGCATCCATAAATACTAGTCCCCTGCAAACATTCCTCACCCAATATACATTACCCAAATAAACATGATTAGTAACCAACATAGATAATGATGTGATCTCCTTGTACCGTTGCAGAATCTCACTAGTTTACTGTAACAGATAAGATTCCAGAATCCTTGAACAGAGCAACTAAATTTCTAACATTTGACCGGGCTGCATACAGGATTCATCTCAACACCTCACAATAAATTAATATGCACCTGCTATAGAGAAGTAAACCCCCAGAGGCCACCTATCCTTGAGAGTTCATCCATATCTCGAGTCAACAGCAGCCAGCTACCCAAAACTTGTAAATGATTTTGCACAGAAAACTCAACAATCGCACTTTTTGGTAATGCGACATGAGTATGATCATAACATTAAGAGTTCCACTCACAACATGCAGACCCTCACCTTCATCAGGAATAGCAGTGACAAACTGCTGTGACTCCCCTCTGGCTTCAGGAGCTCTCAACAGTGGATGTAGATGAGTACATAATAATCCACACAAAATTTCACGCAAACCACTCTACAAACATGTGCATCCTGGGTTACCAAACTCAGCACATTACCATAGTGGAATGCACCATCATGAAAAGTCTCAGATACATTGCCCCTGTAGTCTGATATCAAAAAATTAACCAATTGGACCTCACTTTGAACCATACTGATATTAAGACATGACTGCCTGATTTTACAGGCAATGGGTGTTATTTTTGTGAAGCAGGCTAGATGAGAGAGGGATATGAGCCTACTTGCACATACTGTCTGAAGACAGAAGGGCCCTGGGCGAGAACATGATCCGCCCACCCGCCTGAGCTTACATACACATCATGATTATGTGCCAATCTTGTCAATTGCCTCACAATGTCATGTGGCATGAGGCTAAAGGAACCCCCTGAAAACCTGAGGCCATCCATAAACTGCCCCATTGTCTCCAATACATCCTGTTTGCAATTTCCAAAAGTCCAGATGCCCATTCTTGTTACAACACTTGATCTTCCTGCCAAGTCCAAAAAGACTAGATGCTAACAGCTTGAGAACATGCTTCATTCACCTAATTTGCGTCCAAACTTCCCACATGTACTTTTCACATGCAGAAAGAAACTAAAGAATGTACCAAAGAAGCGAAACTCTTTACCTGCAAGTTTGAAGGTGCCATGAGAGAGGAGAAAGGCCCTCTAACTTCCGTCATTCCGCGAATGCGCGGCCTTTGGGGCCACTCATTAACGCCTCTGAAGTAGAAATTGCGGTCGTTCGGCATGCCTATCCTTGCCATACCACCATCTTCAAGCTGTCCCCTACAGAGCAACGAATTGAAAACAAAACATTTTGGCATAAAGATTCATCATTAGCTCTCATCACGAAAAGAATCGAAACAGAAGTTTCAAAAACCAAACTGTAGCAACATACGCGTATAAAAACCGAAGCCTTCTACACAACCATCCCTCTACATCGACGAAACGAAATCTACGAAACATTTGATTGCACAAACCACAGAGACACCAAAGCTCTGATCACCTTCAGCCATGACAATTACGTAAAACCCCAACTTTGGAGTACCACACCACATTCCAAGATTCTCCAGAACGGTCTCTGTACATAGCGAAGGAAGCACACTCCCTAAAAAGAAAGCCAGACATATATAAAGGCTACCGCAATTCCGATCGACCATGACATGCAATTCCTTCTTCTTTCTACATCTCTGATGGAAAAAGCTTCAATATCGGAGTCAGGCAAACAACATACCGTACAGGCTGTTGGGGTCTTACGACATAGTAGTGTTCCCTACTCTCCATCACCCTGTTGGAACGTTAGGCTCTTCCGCGGCTCTTCCCGAGTCGTCCTCCGCAACAGAAGTAGAATGATAATGCGCGCGGTAGTTGTTGTTGTTGGCGTGGGCAGGGGTGCAGGGCAGTGCAGCTATGGCGGAGAAGCTTCTGGAGCTTTTTCAGAAAGGGCAAATTGGCACCGGCAAAACTCAGAATTGATTTTCGTACATTGTAGTGGACCCTTCATTGGACTTTGTCGTCAAGCTCCCTTCTCAACGGGGTCCACCCGGAGATATCCACTAGCCCTGATTCCCTAACCTATGCATCAACCATTCCATCCGTCCTGCCTTCTGACCCTCCTATGCCCCTCCTTCCCTGCCTACCGCTGCTGACTCTTACCAAACCCTTTGGTTTCGGTAGGTACCCGTGTTGGGCGGGTATCAGAAACGAGGTGAGAACCGGTCCGGGTTTCAATCCAGCTCTCGCCTTGAATATCTCAGGATATCATTAAGGGTGATGCCCTTTTTAAACCCGTTCAGAGGTTCTCACTGGACTGAGAACTGCTCGGTTGAAACCCTTTCATTTTTTTTCAAAAAATATATACCCTATCATAGTATTAAAAATTAGTAGAGTCAGGGTGTCAATAGTCAATAAGTGTCATTTACTGTGGTAGTTGGTAGTGGTAGGTAGGGTTTAAATTTTTATATTTTTAAAATTAGGTTTCCAATGGTGGTATAGAGGCAGAGCTGGCCTTGAGCTCTTTTCTTTTCCTCTCTCACTTTCCTTATAAATAAGAAGAATGTTTAGCAATTTTAAGGTATGCTAAGTGTTTAAGTATTTGCTTTCAATTTTAGCTTTGATTAATCATTGTAATCTTGTGCTCTTTCTTTGCTCGTGATTTGCATTGTTTTGTAACTTGTATTGTTTCTTTGCTATGCTCTGTTGGTGCTCATAGCTTACATTGTTCTTTTGTTGTGCTATGTTGGTGTTCGTAGCTTGCATTGTCTCCTTGTTGTGCTTTGTTGATGTTCATTGACGCCCCCTTGCTATGTTCTCATAGTGCTCGTCACCACTTCCTTGCTATGCTCTTTTGGTGCTTTTCGACATATTTCTACTATGTTCAACAAAGATGAGGAAAACTGATACCCCTAACCCAAAAGGGCACAATGTTGCTCAAAAATTTATACCAGCACACAAATTTTTTGTGTGAGCCTTTATCAATTCTATCACCGCAATGAAAAGATCAAACCATAAGCAAGCTCTATCCTCTCTGCATTTAGAATGGTTGGCACATATTGATGAACATGAGTTCACAATGTGCACATAGCTGCAAAAAATACTACTCAATTTACATTCAGTGATATCCATCACAAGAAGAATGATTCCATGCTCTCATGTTCCAACTAACCTTGACTGACTATCTTGTAGTGCTCCTGCATCCTTTCAAAGGTGGACACTTTCTGTACACACTGCATTGTGGGGGGGTCACTATTTATAGTGCATTCTTCCCCTCGACAACTTGGAAGCCCCTAGTTGACCCTACTGGATGGCCAATTTACCACTTAACACTAACCATAGGGAGCTCTTAAAAGAGTGCAACAGACAGAGATCCCCAAATTAGACATGGGAGGAAAATCTTCCTCCTAGAATTTGATGAGAGGTTACTTGAGAATCATTCCTGCAGCTCATCACACTAGTTGCAGCCTGCAATCATGAGCTGTGAATCTAAATGTGTATATGGACATAGCAGTTATACATAGTAAATCATGCCCACCTGCAACAGGCTTTCATGAGGGATGTTCAAAGCCACAGTGTTCTCTCGACAAGTTTTTCGAAGGAATGTATACACATGGTTGATCACAAGCTTCTTTAAAAACCCTGCATCCCTTCTTGCTTTGACAATGGTGTCACCAATAATGTAAGTCACTCCTGCATCTCTACCCCTCATCAAACATGTCAGCGCATCTTGTGGGTCCTCTTCACAGGTACTGGGGCTTGTTGGCAAATGAACACCTCGACGCTCAGTTGCTGGAATTTCTTGGAAGGGATCTTCAGACACACTCTGGAGTTGTATTGAAGAATCAGCAATTGAATTAATCTCCAAACCATCACCTTGTGACATTGAGTCATCCATGATTGGGTTCTGAGGAGCCATCTCGAAAGCTTGTACGGATGATACGCTTCTCTCTTCTGGAGTCCAACTAGCAGCCAATGAATTGGCACCAGTGGAGTTTTGCAGTGCTTCAAATTTGTTAAATCTTATCAAACTTTGAAACAGCAGTTGCTCAAAATGCTCATCCCTCTTATGCAAATCTCTATAACCATACCTTGCAGCACATCGATACATAGAGTAGGCCTTGGTACCAATTCGGCGAACAAGGAAACGCTCTTCCTGTGGAACTGTGTTGACAGGCAAGTACTTGATACAAACAAAGACGACAGTGGAATGAATGGCTGGAAGATGAGTAATGAAATGAGAGAAGAGGGGTGGAACCCCATGGGCAAGATCTGTGTACACAAGTCCAACACCAGGCACACGTACCAAGCCAAGGCTTGGACCCAGTCCCAACACCCATCCAACAGACACCTTGTTCTGATTCTCATACTGGTAGCGTTTAAGAGTGCCATAGTTCCATACATACATGATGCTGCCAAGTGCACTTGCTATGACAAGTGGAACCCATCCTCCTTGCTTCACCTTGAATAGAACTGACGAGACATAAACAGATTCAACTGATCCAAAAACCAACAGAAACATCAAGCCCACCACAAGAGGCTTGTGCCACACCATAATGATTACAAGTGTCATGAGATACGTTGTCACCAGCATCACTGCAACCACTGCAATTCCTGTAGAAAGTGTAGCAAGTAGTTCAGTTGACTTAGCAAGCAGTAACATGTGTCTGCACCAAGACATTGTGTCAAGAAGAATCTCGACAAATATTTGATGCTTACACAGAGAGCTGTACATGTACACTGGTAGCAAGAATGAAATCACAAGGATTACGTGAAAACAGTATAAAATACCATAAGCATTTCCAATTTGTCTGGTGTCTCTGAAACCCGCAGTGATGACAAGGCAGAGAATCATCAGAATCCAGTTGATTTCAGGAATATAAATCTGGCCCTGGAACTGATCTGAGGTGTGCACAATCTTTACCCGTGGGAAACAGCCCAAAGCAACTGACTGTTTCACAATTGAGAATGTGGCAGATATGATCGCCTGACTTGCAATAATAGCTGCTATTGTTGCCAGGGCAAACATGGGCCAGTAAAGTTTAACTGAACAAAGTACATCCACCAACAGTTGTCAAGACTTGGGACAGCTCAAAGATGACTGAAATAGATATCAAAGAACAACTATACACTAGACATCTCAATTGCAATGGTAAGAAAATCAACTCCCTTCACTCAATGACCAGCACATTCAGCCCCATGCTCTCATACTGCACTCTAATTCTATCCCTTATCCCGGCATATGACAGTTCCAGAAAGCATAATGTTGTTCACTGTTCCAGCTGTTCAACTTATTTATTTCAGGATTGGATAGGGCAGGGATGTCAAGGATATGTCAAGGATGTGAATGTAACTGCCTGCAGTTTTGCAACCAAAAAGCACCACAGATAAACCTGAATGCCATCTTTGCACAGCCAACCCCCATATCCATCTTGTATAAAATTACTGGACACCATGCCTACCTTGTTCCACATCCCTCAGGCTCCCTCACAGCAGAACCAGAAGCATGATAGAAGGAACAAAGTGCCAGATGCTCTTTCCATTGACCCAAACTTCCCTGCAGCCTTACCTTGTCAAGAGGGTCCGACACACATCATGGAATGGCAGATAGCAGTAGGCTTATGACCTTGCTCCCTGAATCTACATACGGAGAAGGACTAGAGAGACATAGAGATGAGATTGCACACCTGGAATTGATTTGTAAAATGGGTCATCAGCATTCTCTGGATGATTCAGAAGAACTGCACCCTGACCAAGATAAGCTAGCAAGAGTGAGGGATAAACAAGTCCCGAGAACGCAATCTGCAACCAGAGCAAGACCATCACCATTAATAAAAACCTTCCAGATTCATACTGATCCAACAGACCCTGAGGTAATCACACATTAAGAGCACAAAAATATTACTTACCTGGATAGACCCATAAGTGAAGTGGCCCAAATCAGCAAACAATGCTTCAGTCCCTGCACTACATTTGAGCAATAGCACATCAAAGTCCACCCAATGAAAAGGCTCTTTTCCCATTCCACCAAGTCCTTCCTGCCATTAGCAACTAGCAAAAAGACTCTGAACTATGTACTGAATATCTAGCTGCACCACTATACTACAAGTTCACTGAACCAGATGCCTGGAAAGGTCATTTACAAATGGAACCCCCTGCACTGACCCAAATTTAACTGCTCAAATGTTTGAAGTATAAGATGTTGCTTGCCTGTTATGCAAAGCACAACACCTCCAAGATGTTCCCATCCTGCCCTCTTGTTTCTCTTGAAAAAGTAAACAATCTCAAGGGGAGAAAAAGCTTGAAATATGCCTTTGTCATGCTGGATGATGTTGTAGGTTCCAATAAGTGCTATGGAAATAAACCACAGCAGAAAAATTGGAGCAAAGACAAACCCCACCCTCGCTGTGCCAAATCGCTGCATGCTGAAGAGACCAACTATGATCACCAATGATATGATTGTCACCACATCTGCCCAGTTAGAAGCAAAGCCATTCAGTTGACTGTCACATCCAGATCACAAGAATTCCACAATACAAGAGCCAAATAATCAGCAGAGAAAATCCAGAAATGATAAGCTTAGTAACTAGTACTTACTATCATTTAATGAACTTGATGCCTCTTTGATTCCACTGACTGCTGATAGAACTGCACAAAAACCACCACACTGTTGAGGCAACTACAAGTAACCAAGTGCAACAGAGCATCAAATGGAAGAAGGATGCGAAGAGAACATAATGCAGAGACAGACAAGATGCAGATGAAAACTAGTTCGGAAGGTTGGAAACACCTGAGATTGCAGGGGTCAATATGCCATCACCAATCACCATGGAGGTGCCAATAAGAACAAGTAGCAAGAGAAGTCTTTGAAGAACAGGGCTACCCTCCAGTTTCTTCTGCATGTAAGTTTTAGGATGGTGACGGTTCACAACAAACGTGGAAAGTTCCTCATCTGTCGGATGTCGATTTGGCAGAGAACTTATATTGCAATGGCGACAGAGCAATGAGTACAGAGCAAAGGTCCCCCCTGCAGCACACAACATTTTTTGTGTAAAAGTTCATCCCCCCTACATATTGAAGTTCAATGCCAGCTTCATGACAAACTTGTTAGTGATTGGACTGAATCACAAGAAGTGTGTGCACAAGAAGGCCCCTCCTATGCAGAAAGTGATCCCTCCTATCAGCTCAGTTCTCAAACATCTGGAAGGCAAGAACAATTCCCTAGATCGCCTACCAAACTGAAAGAAGCTACATGAACAGTCACCCAGACACATGAGAGGACAATAAGTTGAAAATTTACCTTCACCATTGTCATTGGCTCTCAAGACAATAAACATGTACTTAACGAGAGGAATCAAGGAGATTGTGTAGATGATGAGAGAGAGTGCTCCAACCACATCCTTCTTGTTTGTGATGCCTTGAGGAAATGTGCTTCGAAACACATAGAGTGGAGATGTACCCAGGTCTCCATACACAACCCCCAAACTCTGGAATGCAAGGCGCAAGATCATTACTGCTGGTAACACCTGCAAGCTCCAAAAAGTGTTGTCAATATGCTGAGCCAGTCGATAATATCAGAAACACCATGTGTTTATTATGTACACAACACCTCCACATCATGAGATGTGGTCTCTCAGAGCATAATCTCCATGCGAGAACCAATTGGAAAAACCAGGAGGATCCAGTTTTATGCTGTGAATCTTCAACCTGTGAGAATTTGTGAATAACTCTGCCCCAAAAAGCACAGGCATCAAAAATTTCTCAAAAAGAACAGAGAATTCGGTTGTCGTGTCGAGAACCAAAAAGAAGAAAGATACTCTACAAGAGAAAGAAACACCGTACATCCATGTACACGAACTTTTGGTGAAAACAATCGGGTTCTAAACCTTCCTTCTTCCGCTTACCTCCCCACTTCTGCTTACGACTCAGAAAACGAAAACAAACTGTAATCTTTGCACAAGCCAACAAGAAATTTCTATTGGATTCAACAGCCAAGACAAACATCACACTCCACGTCATATGATGCGTATGAGCTGACCTTCTGGATACGCATACTGCTCACGCGCTCGGCTTCCAAGCCAAGCGGCTGGTCCAGAGTCTGGTCCATGTTCCACATCTTCCCTTCGCCATGACCGTGGCCGTCGACCTCAAGGTCGCCATTTCCTGCTGCCATTTGTTCACCCGCTTCCTGAGCTCTCTCGAGCTTGTTTTCTCCCTGTTTCCTTTGTGGAAACAAACACAGGTACGTTTTGCAGCTTTATCTTTCTGCAGAAACCAGGGATTTTCTCTTGCCTGTTACTATTCTCCCGTTCTTTTGGGCTGGCGACGACAAGGCGCGGGTTTCAGATGCACGCTCGTAATTTGGTCGTTCGTTCTCTCGAGACCACAATATCGACAACAACGGAGTTCAGATGAACCGCGGTATGTTCTCGAATGCCCTACCCTACCTCTTTCAGATCTTTTGCTTGTGCCGCCGCATCACAGGGAGGGGGCAATAGCGGCAGGCACAACGATGAGTAACAACATCTAACTAGAGTCCGGAGATCATTTCACTAAACGATCAGTGGACATTTTGTTTTGTACCTTGCACAGATCCTTCCCCTTACTACACCGATTTTTTTATTCGTATGTGTGTATATGTGTTTTGTCGCTTTTTATGGCAAATGGAATTTTAGCTGATGCTGGGACCATTGTTAAAAATTAGCATCACATGCACGATTGCGATGGGCCGGCCATGTGATTGCTTATCCAGTGGGGGACGGCTCACCGTAGACCCCACTGACTTGCACTTTACTTCGGTGACGCGGAGCTGCGCAAGCGCCTCGAAAGCCTTGTCTAATAGAGGCAGCATACATAGGTTTATACACATACATCCACCACTTTGTCATCATCCGTCATAGGGTTGTCATTGTGGAGATAGAGACTCTCCTTCCATTCCTCATCTTTGGGTATCTACTTACTCTCTACTCTATCATTTTAGTAGTAAATCTGCCCAACAATTTATCAATTTTGATGGCTGATGATCTGATCTGACTTGCACCTTAAAACCTTTGAAGGAACTAGGCAACTGTTTAGAGGTGAAAGTTGCCAAATGTCATTGTTAGGTTTTTTCTTTTAAGCACTTTGTTTTGCATTGTAGTAAAGGTCGGAGGGCTTGAAGGGTTCAAATTTGGAACCCTTATCAATAGTTGGAACTCTGATGCCGATAAGGAATAGCCTAATGCCCACTTCAAAAGTCCATTGCAAGGTTCATTCGAAGTTGAAAAACTAGGAATTTTCTTTAGTACGAATGTACCTTTCTAGGATGTTCTTTTTGGGGATAAGTATATACTGCTCCTTTGGCTCTATAGTTATTATATTTGCTGATTTTGTTTTGTGCAAAGCCCCACGTGGGGGGCCTGGCCCATTCCCAAAACAAGGGGCCTAGGATCAGGCACTAAGCTCGTCTGGCTCCACATTTTGAGAACGTTTCTCACATGCGTGCTTTACGCATTGTAAAGCACAAGATGGCATCATAAACCTAAGCATGTATGTTTAGGCACTGCTGTCAGTGCCTTCTTGCGTTGTTTCAGGGGGTAGAAGGCAATGACAGCAGTGCCTTGCTATTCATAAAATCGAGGTGCATTGTTATAAGGATGGCCCATATGCATTCAAATGAATCAAGGTTCACCTTACAACGTAACAACCTCAGAGAGAACTCTTAGTCTATTTGTAGGGCAGATTACATTTAGTAATCAGGCTTACAAAAAGAGCCCTAAGGCAAAGGGTGTGAAATTGTAAGATCCCTAAGGCGACGCAAAATGTAAACCAATGAGATCTTTGGAATGGGAAGATTTATTTTTTTGAACCATTGATTATCTCAGTTGTCACGCATGGTAAGGCCTTGCTGTCAGGGAATTACTGCATGGACCTTGGGCTCCACCCTCAGTGCTCACACAGTAATTCCCTGATAGCATGGCCTTACCCTATACAAATCTTTCCCTCCCTAGGGATGTTACATGTGATCTCCCCTGCCTCCAGGGAAAATTATGAGAAAAATCCAAGAGTGAATTTATCGTTGGGGGAGGTCCCCAAACTAGGTACACTATGATTTGCAGAAGAGGTTTGTTAGAAGAGCACGAGGAGGAAGGCAGGGATGTTGTGCCTACTCCTCAAGCGTGGGAGGGATCCCAGTCTTGAGGTATTTCCCAACCACTCTCCAGGAGTAAGCATATATCCCACCTCTTTTCAAGGAGGGATGTTCACACACATAGTGTCCTCTAAATAGTCTTGAAAAGTTCTCCCAGGGCTTAGTGTGAATCGGAAAGTCCCTACATGAGTCCATTCCCCCAAGAATGAGGGTTAGGATGAGGCAGTAGACAAGTTCAATCCCACATCTGCCAATGTCCCCCACCCATGGGCTTTTACCTAGTGGAAAGCACAAGGTGAGTGTTATCATGAACTCGAACACATAAATCATGAGAACTAGAAAGGGGATGGATCTTATGCCTATTTATGCCTACATATAGGCATAAGATCATCGGTACTCTTAATAAGTAGGGTTGAAATCCCTCCTGGTTTTTAGAGGGATATTCATGAATAGAAGGTGCCCTCCAAATATACTTAGGGAATTTTGTCCGCATGTTTTACGAAGTTAAAAAATGTTTGCTTTTCAAGGTAGCACAGGTGTTTTGTGTCCGTAAACTTATGGATAATTCTGCATTTTAGACTAGAGATGAGAGCACATGTCACTCCCCATACACAGAGAGAGCAATGAAATTTTGCCACCAAACATTCAGTGGGCCCACTTCAAATCTGCCATACATAGCAACCTGAATTTCTGCAAATAAGTATGAACATTTACATGGAGATAATCAGAGAACGTTAAGGTGACACTCACATTGTAATGCCTCTCACAATGCCACTCGCATATGAGCTTGCATCTGATATGGGCCCTAGACCCAGGACCAAGGCCCAAGCCACCTCATTTGACCATTCCACTAGTTAAAGAAACCTGCATCTCCCCCCCTCCCCCCCCCAACTAGCTCCCCACCAAAGATGAATTTTATTGATGAGTTGCGATTCATTATTAAGTATAAAGCCTACCGTATTAACTATTAACATCATTTGTTAAGTGAAGCCAAATGAATTTTTTTGAGGAAAGACTAAAAAACTATTGGGTGGGGCTGCTGGCAGCATTTTCCTTGTAGATCAAACTAGTTTGGCTTTTTTGCCGCTGGCCCAATTGTGGACATGACCTTGAAGATAGAGCTCAATTGTGAAAAAGTAATTTAAATTTTTAAATTAATTTTCAGTGACGAAAATTACTCAAGATTCAATATCTCTTCTGCCTTAGGTCTAAAAATTAGGAAATTGCATCCAAGAAATCCCCATTCATCATGCGCTTTCCAAGAGCACCAAAGAGCTTACAACAATTTCCTTATAATGTTTAGTTTTGATCTTGTCGAAATTTTTTTACGAAATTATTCAATATTCAATATAATCCTAGTAAACCCTAAACCCTGGTTGTTCAATGTTCAGCCCTCTTGCACCATAGGTCTAAACATTGCCAAACCACCTTGGTGCACCCATACTCATCAATGGCTTTCCAATGGTGCCAAGAGCATGGCAGGGGGCACTGTGATTTGGGAGATCTCAACATGACAAACAAAACAAACAAACTCCCTTCCTTAATAGATAGATATTGATTTGGAGTTGCAATAAGAAAGGTTTTTAAATTGATACATCTATGCTCATCAGATTTCTTCACTGGAGTAATGGTGATTAGGAGCTAGTACATTAGCAAGGATTTGAAATTGACTCATCAACACCAGATTTTTTCAGGAGAATGATGGTAATTTGGAGTTGCATTAGCAAGTATTTGAGTATTGATACATCTACTCCAGATTTCTTCAGCAGCATAATGGTGATCTGGAGTTGCATTAGCAAGGATTTGAATACCAATAGATCTATACCAGATTTCTTCAGCAGAATAATGGTGGATTTGGAGTTGCACTAGGAAGGTCACAAAATTGATACAATTATACCCAATTTCCTCAATCATGGTATATGACCTGGACTGGTTAAAGTCTGTCCTCATTCTCTTCTTTGGTCTTGCTCAAATTCATCCCATGTATACTTCACCATACATTTATACATGTATAAATTTGTTGACAGGTACTAACACATGGTGGTTGTCTATATTATGTAAGCACTATCCTCATTTGCATGGTGTGGTTTGGGTGGTTATGGCAGTGCTGAGGGGTCTAGAGCATTAGTGTAGCAGCAATTTTCAAGATTGAGGTCAGTGAGTTTGTATGGAATGCTCAACAAGTCCCAGTCACATCTGAACTTTTCAGCACAAACTGTAACCATTTGAAACAGACTCTGTACATAAACAGGACAGTGCCATTTTGTTTCTGAGCAAGACAAGTTTGAGACTCCCCTTGCGAGCTGATTGTCCTAAGCCAGGAGCTTGCTTGTGTCCATGGTGTACATGAAAATGTTCCAGTCTCATCTCGCACATACACCAGAATGGGTTCTTGCCCATCAGAGAGGGGCTCTTGTCCTACTTAGGTATTCAGAGTGCTCTATTCACCACTTAAGGACTTCAGCTCCATTTGCACCATACTCTGGCAGTCTGTTTTTTGGTTGCCCCATCCCCTCTCCATGAACATATGATTTCCATTTCATTCCAAGCTCATTTATTGTGGTATATGGTTATGTCTTCTTACACCAGACTGTCAGTGACCACTTGTCTATGATCTAAGTGCACCTGAAGTTAAGGAGCATTTGCTGCCAAATGCTCCAAACCACTTCACTGACAGCAAATGCAGAGCTGCCAGATGTCACAGCCAATATGGTGGCAGCTGAGCATGTTACATCACTTTGGGTGATCTATTAGCAGGGCCCTGTTTGTAGCACAGTGCACCCTTCTTTGCACACCCCAAAACACATCTCTTAAGAGGAATAGCAAAAGATGAAGTCTTCGGAGTATCATGACTCCAGAGGGGTCTGTTGCAAAAGGACAAAGGTTGGACTAATAGTAGACCCAAATTAGTCTGAGTGTCAACGTTCAGAAGAAGCCACAGAGTGGCTGGAATATGAATCCTCTTCATCTGAGAAACTGTAGATTCCTGACATGTACAGTTTTACCTTGGCAGGCTCAGTTTGAACTGGTTTTTCAGGATCAGTATATGATGTAGCTGCTGCTTTGACAGGTGTGATGAGCCAGCCAAACACCTCCAGAATGCTCAACAAAGTCTGAAGTGTGCATCCAAGTGTAGCCATCACTAGTCCAAGTGCAACTTTAGAGCAAAACTCACTGAATATTGTGCAGACAGCCACAGTTTGATGATGCACATCAGCTGGTTGTTCTCCATGATGTGCTTGCTTCCAAGCCATGATTGCCTCATAGATCAGAAGGCCTGTAAATCCCTGAAATTTCACAACAGAAAGGAGCAACTTGGCATTTTAGACTCTGAGAATCTTCTAGACACCTTGAATCATATGTAGAAGAAGATATACAGAGAATAAAAGTAGTCTGCACTTCCAAAACCCACTTCCAAAATTGCAAGGAGCCTAACTGAAACTTCTACCACAGCAGCTAGTGCAAGTTTAGGACTTCTTCCTTACAGAGAAAGCTTTTACCCTTTTATCTCTTCTTGATTTGCTCAGGAAGGCAAACTGACCCTCTTGCACAGATATTGTCCAAACTTTTTTAAGAGCATTCTTGTGCACACTTACAAGATGAGTTCCAAGTTTCAATGGGCTTTCTCTACACAGCTGGTGTTGCAAACACAGAGGCAACAGGAAGTGTAGAGAGGAAGGCATACCCAATCAACAACATAAGTGATAATGCACCATGGCTTGGTCCCTGGAAGAATAGTTGTTCTTGAAAGAATGATGCTGTCACCAATTATACACATGATGGTGATCACCATAAACACCACGTTCATGATCCAAAATGTTTCACTGCAGTCATGCATGTCTAAAATAGTTGGAATCAACAAAATAAGATTACCTCCATAGATGCAATCTGCAATTTCATGTGTATTAGATAGACACATATTTAATGGAAACTCCAAATTGCTAGCTCCTCGACTGGGTTAACTAACATAGACATTGCTTCTCTTAACCAGAAAGTCACTAGCAGCTCTGGAGAAAGATAGGAAATGTCACTGATGATGCAAATCAGACAAGCATATTCTTACACAAGAAAGTTCATAACTATCAGTTCTCACCTGTACACTATGATAAAGTCTTGGGATTCTTGTTAGTTCTGCTGAGAAGGAAGAGACTTCACAACTGTGTATGATTTGGGATACAATTTTGGCTCGAACTAGGAACTAATTTGTGCATGGCTTGAGAGCTAGTACTCACTACATTGCTTTTCCACCAATTTCATTCTGCATTCAAAGTATTAAACAATTTTACATAGATCCATCATCTCTCCTGATTTTTCTTGAACCTGCCAAACAAAGGGCAGAGTCATTTCATGAACCTACATGTTCTCAGAGCCTCTTCGGTTGTGGCTTTACATTAAGAATCAGAAAAGTAGACCAATATCTTTTCAGTTTGCCAGATTGTATGATTTGTGAGGCCCTGACTCATGATACCAGCACATTGGCAAACTTCTGCTGGTGGTCTTCATCTTTCAGAATTGTTCAATTATCAGGTTCAATCTCTCCAGTAAAGGATACACACAGTTCATGAATACCTGAGACATATGCTAATTCTGTGAATCAATAACATTTTTTGATGAAAAACTGAGCTTTAGGGCCCAAAAACAGCAGCAACTCCTGTTTCCAAGAAAACTAGATGGTCTAACATCAAGTCTTGGGTTTGAATGTGGGACACTTCTTCACATCAGGGATCAATGAGGAGATTAAAGAAATCTGTAATTGAAGCATAAAGAAGCAACAGAAACAAAGAATAAATAAACTTACATTTGAGAAGTATCCCCACTCCAAATGCTGGCACTCCCAGTGAAATACACCACCTGCCCATGGGGTAGCATCCCAACGGGAATACTGACTTCTTGTGTTGCATATTCCAGCAATAAAACTGCAATAAGTGTCACAAGCAACACAACACATCTCAACCCCACTGTGCTCCAGCACAACAAGGCACCATAATAAGTATGTTTCTGCTTTCTTCCATCTTCCTCCCCTTGTTGCACCAGTACTTCTTGAACCTCCACATCTTGACTTGCAACTTCTTCTGCCATCAGTTTTTTCTCTCACTATTGTGTGTCAGAAAACTACCTAGCTAGTAACTCCTTTTGTCACTGATCAATTCTCAACACCTTTATTGCACTCATGTTGCACCCAAAACCCAATTGGCAGAATGTTACTAGCTCTAGCAAATTACTGATGTTGCCAACTTTTTTGTATGTTCAAACTTTGAATCAAGTGACACACACAAACTCCAAACCAGCATTCCTGAAATAAGGCTACTTTGGAAAATATGATTGTTGCATGATATTCAGGAACAACAAACAAAAGGGCTACAAATATGAGTGGAAACCAAAAGATGGAATGCAAAAGAAAGAAGGGATTGCAACAGAAACTGGTGGGTAGGGACAACCAAAAGGTTGTATTTCAAAGGTCTGTTTGTAGGTGAGAATTACACCTAACAAAGCTCCGAAAAAATGAAACCTGATGATGTTTTTGGTGCAATCTTCTAGACTAACAAGCCAAACATTTCAAACTTAGGCAAAAACAAGGCAGGTTTGCATGACGGTAACCCCTGAATCAAAAGTAAGCCAGTACTGGAATATCACAATCACAAATTTGGTTGGGTGGAGTATCTTAGTTGCCAGATTTGCCAGAGGGTTTTTTTAATTTATATACCTATACACATGCTCACATACACATATTTGGACACCTTTTAACTCTAGAACTTGTTTATCAAGGCTTTATCTAAATTATCTTGGATGTGATTAATTTAGATATTTTGAAATCCTTTTTTCTCCTATTAATGCCATTTTTCGTCGTGAGATTTTCTGAAGACTGTCATTGAGAACATTGGTGCAAATTGGGTCCCTAATATCACCCAAGGACCATAACCTAAATTCCAATGTGGAGATTCATAATATTTGCTGGTCTTACGATCAAAAAATCTCAGGATGTCCTGTTCTTCTCAAAAACTCCCAATGGTACTAGTGATGAGGATGAGGATGACAATCTTTGGTAATTGGAAACTACCTACACGAGCAAGACTCTAGAGATACCCAATGTCTTTTTGTGGAGTGTATAATTTGCAGTTTAGTCATGAGTGTAGCTGGTAATGGGCAGCTGGAAACAAAATTCAGCAAGTGGTGCATGTGTGCAAAATGATCCAAGGTGGACAATGCAGAAGTCCAATTTCAGCAGTGCAAGGGGAAGGCTAGTTCACACACACACACCCAAGAAAAAGGGTTGGGGAGGAGGAGTGGAGAAATATCGGAATAGGATCTTTTTGAAATGTACAAAATACATGGAAAAGTCACATATCAATTCTTTTGACTGCTTTCTCCATTCATCAGTGACTTGAGATAATATCCTTGCATCGACTAGAATTGAACAAAAATTGATTCATTTCACATGTCTAGTACTCAGTGCTCACCCAATTGAATGGGTTTTTATATAAATATATTCACAATTTCTCACATACATTTATAATCGTGAATAATAGAAGGTATTCTTCTGGTAAGGTGTATGAAGTCCAAGTCCACAGCAATGAAATCTCCTGATTCCCTCAGACAATCACCCAGACACTGGTGTGTGAAGTCTTGCACAGTTGATAAAGATTTGAGCAATTCAGGTTTTGAAGCGAGCTCAGCATGACGAGAATCTACTGTTGTTTCTGTATCAAAATTCACATGAAGGAAAAACAAAAAAATCTGGTTCCAAACAGCACATGATTTTTTGCACAAATTTTGTACTTTGCGTGTTGAAAGATCTCGGACGATCAACAGATCGCACACCTAATTGCAACACGTCCTTACTACGAAGAAGCACTCAACACAACCTGCAATCAAGGTAGTTCTGTTGTTGAATCATGTCCATACCTCGTGCCTTCGTTGACGATAAAGGTCTCTGCGCTGTGCAGAAATTTTCAAAAGCTCCCAGAGAACTATCGATTTACCTACGTTTGGAAGCAATTTGGGTGATCTACGATGCAACAAAACATGGAATGAAGTAGACAGTACGAATGTCTCGTGACTGCAACCGTAGTGACACAGGAAGAACAGCAGGTTTAGGGTTTAGTAGCACCGATTGTTATTGGGGTTGCTGTTTTTGGACAAAGCTTGGAACGAAGGAGGAATGTCTAATCACGTTTCTCTCCGCCATTGCTGATGCTTTGGGTTTGTTAAGAAACCAGCAAGAGGTTTGAGATCGTCGTGTACACCCAATTTTGGGTCAAGTTTACCAAGCAAAATCTGTTTTGTTCTCCGAGTAGAGAGTTTCTAGTCAACAGATTAGTCGGAGTTCGGGAATTGCCGATACAAGACCAAGAGACAACACGCCGTGGTTCATTTCTGTATGTTTTGAGGTGAAGATGACGACACAACAATGCATGCCTGATGATGTTGTGGAATGCATTTTGACTTTGGCTGTGCGATTTGCAACGATGGCTGTGTGATATTGATGAACTAGGTTGTGGTGACAATAATGCAGCGCTGCAGAGCTCGTTGATGTTGTCGTTACAAGCAGCAATAATGGGAGCGATTGCGGCAGACGTTCGCAGGGGTGCGCTCATAGTATTTGAAGGCCTGGACCGAAGTGGTAAAAGCTCACAATGCAGCCGCCTCACTTCCTTCCTGCATACGCAAGGCCTATCGGTGGAGGCTTGGCGCTTCCCCGATCGCAGCACACCTATGGGGAAGATGATCTCCTCCTACTTGTCCAGCCAGATGGACCTTGACGATGCTTCAATCCACCTTCTCTTCTCTGCCAATCGCTGGGAAAAAAGGTTAGTCTATTATCGGAAAACGGAATGTAGAATCTTTGTCCAATTAGAAATTTGGGAATTGATTGCAACGATTTTAGAACTGTTGATGGTACCTGCTCGAGAGGAGAAACATCTGCTTGAAAGAGTAGGAGGTCACTGAATGAGTTTTAGGGTTCAGGATATTAGAATTGGCGAAGGAAATGACAGGGTGAGGACTGAGAACGTTGGAAAGATGGCAGGGCTTTGATGGAGGCAAAGCTAAGAGCAGGCACAACCTTGGTGGTGGATCGATATTCATATTCAGGAGTTGCATTTTCAGCTGCAAAAGGCCTTGATCTAGATTGGTGTAAAGTAAGCATTTGACCCCTCCATGCTCAAAGCTGCATTCTGTAGCAACCCTGAGCATCCTGAAATGAGTTGCTGTTCACTCTGAATCCTGAATGATGCTCAGTCTATTTTAGGGGGAAATCTATGAAAAGAGGTTGGGAATGTGATCATGTAACAAGCAAACCTGGAGCAGGAAAAATCACATCCTTCTTCAGAAATTTGTGGAGAATCTGAATCAGCATACATCCCATTTGATAGGATTTCTTATCACTGTGTTTCAGAATCAGCTGTGATTGTGTAGCACATAGAATGTACCAAAGATTAATGGGAGTGTACAAGTTGGTGCAGGCACCAGAGGCAGGCCTTCCAGCACCCGATCTTGTGCTTTACCTTGATATTTCTGCTGAGGTAATGGTTAGCAAACATATGTGCATGCTTTCCTAACCCTGATCAGCTGCTCCTGGTTGAATAGACTGGCCTGGACTTTTGCCTTCTTGTCAGGGTTTATGAAAGTATCTGTTTGCCTGGCATAATGGTATTCATGTGCCTTAAGCATAAGGGTTTCTGAAAGAAATGAATCAAGCATGAGAGGAATGGGTGTAGATGTTCATGTGGGTGAATATGTGAGCTATGGGCCTTCTCAATTTGCAGGCTGCTGCAGAGAGAGGAGGCTATGGTGGTGAGCGCTATGAAAAAGTTGAGTTTCAGAAGAAAGTTGAGCATAACTTCAAATCTCTGCAGGACTCAACCTGGCAGGTTGGTACAGTCACAGTATGTGGACACCTTCTTTTCTAACTACCACTTCGGACATTATCATGAGCTTTTGTTGGTATGCTATTTTGATTTTGTATATTCACTTCTCCCAAAAATTTGAATGTCCATGCCTGGATAGATTAGTGGAATTTAGCAATTGGGCTCATCAGATTCAAACTGGAATCTGTTGGAGTTCTAGATCTATCAGCAAGTTTTCCAATCTCATATATTATGTTTTTTTCTAACACTGCAGAACATGGATGCAACTCAATCAATTGATACACTAGAATCCATGATAAGGGAAGCAGCACTCAAGGTTGTCAATGACTGCCACTCTGGAAGGGAGCTGTCCCATATGTGGCCAGTGGAGAAGTCAAAGGTGTCACCCCATTGAGGAATTATTATGACAGGTGATTGCATTATAACTCTTGTGTGAAGGATGGATTACCGATTTGCGATCTAACACAAATAGTCAATTGCCAGTCATGTCAAGACAAACATATCACATATGATTGATTGTACCATTACATTGAACAGAGGTGGAAAGCTTGGATGGGCAAATTATAGTTAAGAAGGTGGTGTATGTGAAGCATAAGTGGACAAACTGATTCTTGAGATTGTTCAGTGCAACACTTCAATCATGGATTGACAGTTGGCAAGTGGAAAACATGGAATTGACAGCATCTGCAGAAGAGCTTATCTTTTGATATGCTTTTGCTGTCTGTGATTAATCTTGTACATAATTTCTTTTGCAGAGATGAATATGGAACACACCAAATTCAGAGTTCAGCCAGCATTTAGTGGATGCATTCCATGAACCTATGACGTTCCAGATGTTGATTGTTTAAGACATCAAAGGCTGAACTTCACTTATGTCTTGCAATTTGTTCTACTGTAACTAACAAACCTTTTCCACAGAATGAATAAACATAGTAGACACTTTTTTTCCCTTCTTGGATGCCCCTGGTACTTATCATCACACAACTTGATAGCGAGTATGTGGTCCTCTACCTTCATGTGATGTTTCAGTCCAGCACTTCCCTTAACATGTGGAGTTGTTCAGGAGTAGAGATTGTGACCAACTCTGGTGCTCTTCTCAACAACCCTGCCATCAGAGTTGGTAATAGCCAGTTATGTACATTGAAATTCTAACTTCCAGCAATTGTTTAACTTTTTGTAATTTGACAAACATGTAGCAATCTCTCTTTACATATAGGACACTGGAGCAACTACAACTTCTGGTTACTGTGCAGTAGAACAACTAGCAGCACCTGTAACATTTAGAGCTAGTTTATGCAGTCAATGTCAGTGAATGTTTGTCCACCAAATGAAATGCTTCTCTTCAGATTCCATCTTGCAGTGGTAGCCTTAGTGTACAAATACAGTCAGAGACCTTTCTTGGCAACCCCAATGCTCTTGTACCCTACAAGGCCACATAGCTTATTGAATCTCTTATATACTCTCGTTAAAGAGCTTGAGTGAGAAATAAATATTTCTGGTCTTAGGTGTGCGGGGTGCAAACTACATTAGTTGATCTCACGATAAGGATGTATAATATACTTTACTAATATGCTGTAGATGAACGCTGATGTTTGGACCCACTTGGAAACCGTTGCAAGTTTCTGACAGTAGTGGGATTCATATGAGTTCACATGTGATTCAGTTTGTTATACAATTCATCCAATTCTGGCTGTTGGCCCACTACTGAAGTTGCATTCCTGTATAAAGCAAATAGAAGAAGCTAGGCCATACTAGACAGGGATCCAATGCAATTTTGACCTCAATAAGGACAACCTAAGCAATGAGTGGAGAGATCCTGGCGCCTTATTTGGTACTTTGCAGACTATTTGCTAGACTTCAAGATGTTCTGTGTACCTGTCTCATGCATTCAAAAGAGCAGTTGACCCTAACCAGCTTAGGTCGAAGCAAGGAATCTCTTTTGGGTGACAATTACATGGATGAGATTGCAAAAGGATTGTTGGTGTGCCATCATAAATGTAATCTAATCAACTTATTGTTGAAGCATGATACACTAGTTTGGAACATATTTGAATGGAAGAATTTGGGTATAATTGGGTGTCAAGACTTACAATTATGAAATGTTGATAGGACCACTCAAGGCATAGCAAAACCAGACCGATTCATGTATGAATCACAAAGGAACAACACTGCATGTTATCTATCACCATGCCAAATTCTTGGTCCCTTGATCAGCTTACCAGTCTCCTGCAAATGGTAGTCAATTAGCATTATTTTCTCAGAGAGTGCCCAACCACAAATGGGTCCAGGTTGCATGGATTGTCACCAATTGTAACTGAATCAAAAAACACTTGAATGGGGCTCGGCTCCATATAGGTCTTCTTACAGGTTGGTGGAGTCTTTTTTTCTGATGGAATGGAAGGGGCATATTCACCATACCATGACTGCGTGGAGATTCATACATCCTAATTGTGAGCACTCTACAAAGTGGGCCAATTACAAGCTTGCATCAGATAGAAAGAAACTATCTCTACAACCATGAATTTCAACTCATATCTGCAACCATGAGCTTAAGTGCATACAACCTGTCATAATGAACAACATTTTGAGTCTTAAATGTCAGCCTTGTTGTTCATTATGTGCTGATGATAAGGTATTCAGACAAAGAAGTCCTCCTAGAATTTGTGCATCACAGTACAACATTTAGACCATACATTTATGTGTAGGTAATACTGCTTTCTTTACAGCTAAAAATCCACAGAAAGCAAAAGCTTCAAAAAAAGAAGTGAAAAGAGATACCAATATACGAGGATAATAGAAAAGACAGCTTGATCAATGCAAAGTTCCAAAAAACATTATTGTGGAGATACAACACAAACATTGTGGAGCATTCACCCATCCTAAGCACACAAAATTTTCTATTCAACCCCACACAATGCACCATAATCCAGTGCTGACAAATCCCAACATGGGTTGCATGCAAATCAAAATTTTATTTTAGAGAGTAAGTCCTTAAGGCAGATTTTGCCTCACAGTGAGCAACTAGGGCAGGCCAATAGGCAGAGAGTCATAGGGATGAAGTAGGTGATAGAATGCGCCCCAGGGACATGTTCCGTAAAATTTCATAGGTAGCTATGAAATAAAAGTGCAAGTAGGTAGGAAACGTGAGAATTGACGTTGGCATCGAAATGAAATGACATAATCAGCCGCCACTGTGGATTCTGCCACTTGAGACACCCGGAAAACCTGCAGAGTACCTGCCTATGATCCTTAAGGTGCCACTGGGCTGCATATTGGTGTAATAGCCTGGCCTCAGGACTAAGGAGGTATTTTCTACAGTTTGAAGGCATGCCCAATAAGTACCCCCAGTTTTGTGATGTAGCTGAAGTGGCAATCATCCATATGATGATTTAGCCAGATTTGGCTACATACTATATATGAAAGTAGAAAAAAACCAGAATCCTTCTCTATTCTTGGCTACCTACCAGAACTTATCATAAAAATCTGGCGATTTGAAAAAAAAAAAATCTTCAAAATCTGGTGAATTTGGGTCATTTTTCCATGAAAAATCCGTTGTATGGGTTGAAATCACACTTTTCATCTCAAAATTTTGCGAAATTCCACGCACCCCTCCTCGCCCCCCCCTGAAGGGGGGTTGAAAAAGGTGACAAACTAGTTTGGAAATAAAAATTTCATGCTGCCAATGAGAAGGCTCAGGGGGGCTTAATTTTTTCCTTTTGGGGTTTTGGGGAGGGTGGGGGGAAGGGGGGAGGGGGGATTTCTTTTTTGGCAAGTTCCTAATTTGTTCCCCCAAGATGTTCCATCTAGCACCACATTTTTTATCTCATATTGTTTGACCATGGTTCAGCTTCCATGTGTATATTATATAACTTGTGAAGAGCGGGGAGCCAAAGGGAAGCATGACAAAACATGCTTCTATTTTGGAGTGCCTGCATGTTCCAAAAATGTTGGTGATGGGCCAATCAAATGGCTCCTTCTAATAAATTCTCTTTTTTTTTAAATTGTAAATTAAAACTGTGGGTGGACCTCCACTCACTAACTAATAGAAGCCTAGGATCAATACCATGATCATGTTTGTAGAAAAGAACAAAAGCTTCAAGTTCAATGGCTTAAAAAATGACCTCGGTACAATTGTGGAGCTGTTAAGATGGATTTGTCTGTTGCCAATTGTTGGTAGCCTCTATGACAGATGCAAATGTGGCATGTCATGAAGCAGCAGAGTATGGAGGCTGAGCCTTGAGCGCTGGGGCAGGTGGCATGCCTGAGAGCAAGGATCTTTGCATGTATTTGTAAGTACGAATACACCTGCCAAAACAGAGAGACAAATTGAAAGGAGTCCATAATGAAGAAAACATTTGCTATACTTGGAAACATGCAATTGGGTGTTTCTCGAAGCAGTTTCCTGCATGAATTGTCCTGCACTCAGGCGTAGCATCTTGGTTCTTGTCACCGTATATTTTGCAGTCCTCCACAGAGTACAGTAGTGAAGCTTTTAATTGACTGACAATTCTCTCGAGTCACCATGTGCTTTATTGTACATGGGTACATATATACCCATATACTAATACCCCCATTATAAACTGGGGGCACTTATTCCTGCTTCCTTGATCCTATATATTTGCAGTTGATTTTCTTCAGTGCAGGGAACTGAAACAGTTCCAAATGAAAAAACAATTTTCGGTTACCAGCAACACAATTTGAGGCAAGAGTTATAAGTTGATCAATTCATGTGGAGAGGTCACAGAAATTGCATCATACATCCACAGATTCAAAGCAGATCTCTTTGAGCATCATACTGATGGTTGGGATTCATGGCCACCTGAAGAGTAATTGCAGGTTCAAACCATCATCCAGATGAGCATTCGTTTTGCCAACATCAGCACCCATGCATGCTTCATAGAAAAAATGAAGCTGCCTGCAGGAAGTTGAGTGAAACAGCTTTGAGGAACAGTTCATGTTTGATGAAAACTATATTACAATGGTGGTGGGGCTGAGTGCTGACATTACTATATGTGATCAATATCAGCACTCAGCCCCACCACCATTCTTCTGTTCATAACTAGAACAGTATCCAAAAAGTGCAGCCCACTCTGGACAAACTAGCTGGGAACTCAGAGCACTATGAGAGAGAGACTATGCAAGTCCACAACAGCACACTCCATGATCCAAGAAGCTCAACATAAGCACATTGATCGCCTCAAGAGTGGATGCACGCAGTATTGGAAAAAATCCAGTGGGACTTCAGTGACTTAAAAATATTGGTGCACAAATGTTTGGAGAAAACAATTACCCTTTCCCAATGAAAAAACCTCAAAGCTGTGGTAAAACTCCAATCCTACAACAATACGGAGCCTTGCATCACTTTACTTGCCTGAATGAAAGACCCCAATACTTGTTCTACTTTTCAAGGTACAACCCTAATACTTGTGTCATGTTCTGCACCTGCTTCAATATCTGATTCATGGACTGCGTCAGGCTCTGTCTCTGGGATTGGCTCCATTTCTGGTTCGGAAACTACTTCAATATCTGTCTCTGGAATTGAGTCAACATCTGTCCCAGAAATTGACTCTGCATCTGTCTCTGCAACTGCTTGCAAGGGCCCAATCTCAGACAAATAGGAGTGGTTTCCATCTACCAGGCGAAGCTGTGGCTCCAGGGTGTTGATTTTGTTCCAATCAGTTTCTGATAGAGACCAGTTCAGAATATCCAAGTTATTCTTGATGTGGTCTGATCGCAGACTACAAGGTAACACACTTGTGCCCCGTTGCACTCCCCATCGAAGTATAACCTGCACAAACCCCATATGCCTCCAATTACCACAACATCACCTGCAGGTTTTACATCCAGTCACAGATTTCTTGCATCCTGAAAAAAGACTGTAAATACCTAAGTATACTCTGTCCACATGCAAGTTGTAGCCAAGATATTACATCCATGGAAAAAAGTGACTAACATATGCACCCAGTGCAACCAAGTAACTTTTGGATCCAACAAACAAACCACTGACAATAGATCAAACAAGACAAAACAGAAGGCAGTCTCTCAGCATCTTCACTCACAAAATACTGAATCCAAGTATCTGGAACATTTCTGGAAGTAGGAGGAAAACATAGCCATGATATTGCCTAGCACTTCGGAGAAAAAACTGAAAAAAATCAAGTCTGCCCTCCTCCAAATGCAGAAAAGAAAGGATCAAACATGAGACCTGCAGAAATCTGTAAAGACAGTCTTGGGCGAGGCTTCCTGCACCCTGAGGAAAAACTTTAAAAACACCTCAGATGTTGACTTGGATGCCTAACTATCAATCATTTTCTGTTGGTGAAAAATCATCAAAAGGCAACACTGCTTTACTTTCCTGGTGAAAATTCCTTTTTTTTCAAAAAAGAGTTGCCAATTTTTGTGCTTTTTCTCTTTTTTTGGGAATGGTCACCACAGGTCTGTCTACTGGCTACTGTTTTAATAACTCCTGTACAAAAGTATCACCAGTTAAAACTGAGCCATGATATTGACTACAACCCAAAATAAATGAATAATATGATTTTCCAATTTACCCTCACTTCAGCTTCCACAATCCACAGAGATCAAACTTTATTTCACCCTAGCTTCCTCATTCAACAAGCAAACATTTGCGCAAAAGAGCTGATGGAAGTCTGGAAAGAAGGCCTCTCGCACCTGAAGCAAGCTGAAAGCACACCCTTGCAACTACTTGGACAAATAAATCCACCAAAAGCACCCAAAAAAAAAAGAGGGGGACAAAAAGGCACATAGAGACAATGGACATACCCCACACAAATCTGTAAGGTAACCAACTGTTGCGTTCATGTATGTCCTTAGAACCCAAACCAAAGACAACAGGACAGAGTGTAAGTTCAACTTGGAAACTGTAACCCAGAAAGTAGCCGACTTTTACATTCACCTTGCATACCAGGGACAAGCTGCCATTACTGCCCACACATTTCAATGGATTTGACCTGAACAGACAAACAGATCCCTAGAGAAGTATGTGCACCTGAGCAGGAGTGCGAGCAAGGCGCTCAGCAATCTCGGCAACAACATGGCTCTTCAGCATCGGGGCATGCACAGATCGGGACCTTGAATAGACAATGGATGCTGCAGGGGACTCCACTGCATCTTCAGATGAAGAAGCAGGCCCAGAAGCCCTTCCTCCTGGAATGCCAAGTGGCGTGTGTGCGGACAGGTGAATCCCTTTTGAGTGGCAATACTGCACAAGCTTGTCTTGCCTCCAGAAAGGGTGAAGTTCAACCTGTTACAGAATGCTGACCAGATCAAATTCCTCTATTCTTCCCCAGATTGCATGTCCCATAGGACACTCATGTAAAAAATGTGACACCAACTGAGACTTCCTTTTTGCTTAAGTATAGAGAGAGGATATACCAATCTTCAGTCAGAGTAAAGCATAGATAACCACATTGTAATAGAAGACAATTGGAGTGCTTAAACAAGTTTCCAATTGCTCTCTTCTCAAACTAATGTGTGAGTGGATCAGAAATACCGAGGTCTTCACTCTTTGCAAATCAACAAAATACTCTGGTTCTGTGTTGAGAACAACACGAGTTTAGGGTTCTCAAAAGCTTTAGAAATACAGAGAACATTCTGAATTAGATTTGTTGATGTGCAAGTCACAGTTTTCAGTTGAGTCATGCAAAGGATTATGATGGTCAAGAGTGCGCATGCATGCAATGGAAGCAGAGGGAATCGACAAGAAAATTGTGCACATTAACTCTTGCTTGCCACACCTAGTACCAATCCCCTTCAGCTGAAACAGAGAGTGATTGATTGATTTTCTTAATAGTGGAGATCTACCTGATTCACAGCAGGCACAATCTTGGCGTAACTCAGAATTTCTTCCATCTGCGTGATGTTAAAATTGCTGAGTCCTATGGCGCGCACGAGCCCCTTCGACACTAGTTCCTCCATCGCCCGCCATGTGGCTTCCATCCGTCGCGGCGGCGGTTTCAACAGCTCGTCACTGCGGTGCGAGGGAGGATCTGTGGCATCGCCGAGAGGCGAAAACACAGGCCAGTGCATGAGGTACAGGTCCAGGTACTGCAACCCTAAATTCTTAAGCGAGATTTCGACCGCCCGCCCGATGCGCTTGGGAGTATTTGTCGTGCACCACAGCTTGGACGTGACGAAAAGATCCTCGCGCTTCAAACCCGGCACGCCACCATTGAGAGCTTCCGACAGAGCTTGGCCGACGTCATTCTCGTTACCGTAAAGATGCGCACAGTCCAGGTGCCTGTACCCGACTTCCAGCGCCGTAGCCACAGCAGCCTGGCATGACGCTCCATCCGCTTGCCATGTCCCTAGACCTACTGCCGGAATCCTCGCCCCTGTATTCAGAGTGAAGCAATCCTCATTGCGCTCCATTCAAATCACTGACCTAAACACACACACACACACACACACACACACACACTCTCTCTCTCTCTCTCTCTCTCTCTCTCTCTCTCTCTCTCTCTCTCTCTCTCTCTCTCTCTCTCTCTGTGTCTCTCTGTGTCGCTTTGCCCGCTAGACACAGGCAGACAAGCGCGCACAAACGAAACTGCGGAGATCAAAAATACCACCAAAATAGAAACCCTGATACAACAGCCACTGTTGCCCCCAGAGCATCGATTCAAGCTCAAGAAACTGCGATTGAGCACTTATGGCTTGAGCATCCACGGCTCATAAGTAAGTGCAGTTATGCTACTGAACAGAGAAAACCAATCTGTAGGAGGCGGCAGACGATGATGCTCTCCGCCAATGCCCACTGCTGCTGCTGTTCCTGCTGCGAGGGTAAAGCGGATTCGCCGTGCGCATTCATTAGGGCTACCGATCTGCGTCGGGCCACTACCTAACGTGCAAGTTCCTGGTGACTCTCGAGTTAGCGAGCGAGGCTCCAAGTAAAAATTTTTAAAAAAACTCCAGCAAGCAGCAAGCAGCAAGCAAGCGCACCGATTCTTCTATAAGCTGTATTTGCTGATGTCAGTTAAACCTGCCAAGCTTTTGCTCTTCCAAATTGGCGATGGCGAGGCAATCATCAGTGGGCCATTGAACTGTGTGCAGATTTTGCGCTCTGCAATTCTCTATTCACGTGGCGTGCGTTCGCAGCGACACGGGGAACGGTACGGATTTTTTTAAACCTGGGTTCGATGAAAAGTGAAATGTAAATGTAACTTAAGTTACCCCCCAAATGCAAAGGGAATACTTCTTCTGTACCGAACACATTTACAATCTTTGGCCTGTTTAATATTTTTCCATTGAAGTAGGTACCTATTGCTCACATGCTAGCCTGCCTTTCTTTTATACCCTACTACTACCTTGGCAGCTTTTACATTAATTGTATTATATTCTTTTTTAATTATATAGCTCTTGCATCACCAATCTTTAGTAACTAATTATTTTTTTAATAATTAATTAAATTCATTTTTAAATATATTAATATTTTGACCTTATGTTAATGGATGCTTGCTGATATTGCGAAGCAGTGTGCAGCCCAAACTAAGGAGTATAGTACATTCAGAAGAAAGTATATGAATTATATTTAATTATATTGCTTTTGAATTGACATTATATAACCTTGGATTATTCCAGACCTTTTTCTTCGACCACTGGGCTCTAATATATCTTAGAGTCTATTACTTTGGCAGCTTCCACACTAATTATATTATTTCAACAAATGTTGAAATTCTCAAACTTGGTTTTCTCTTTCAATTAGAAATAAATGGTGAAGGGAAATATTGAATCTTCAAGAATATTATTCTATTTGTTGCAATGAAAAATTCGAAAATAATTAATTATTCAATACACATATGTTGAACTTATCAAGTACTCTTCATCTTTTGCAAATGTTATAATTGCCCATCTAAAATATGCATTAGATTCTCAATAATGCATGTATTGGGATTAGTGAATTTTTTTGGCAAAAAACTTGGGAAATGTTTTGGAATTTAGTTTTCCTAGTGTAAATTAAACTAATTTTGCTATTTTTTGGGGAAAAAAATCACCAAATTTTTATATCAAAAACTTAAAGAATTTTTTTTTTTAATCATGATAGGGGAGCATGATGTAATAACATGTATAAAAATTATTAATTTTCATTTTTCTGTTGTAGTGAAAATGTTGATCATCCATAAGAATACTAAGCCAAACTTGCATGCAAATTGGATATGACAATCAAAAAAAAAACCATTCTGTTACATTTTTTATTGCATGATGAACTTAAAATTTTAAAAATCATGATTTTCCTTTTTTCTTTAAAATTTGTCACATTTGAGCAATTGTTCTCACATAAAATCCTTTGATTAAAATCAAACCATTTTGCAAGTTTAAATTCCAAAGTTTTTCCAAAATGAAAAATATCAATCACACATAAAGAAATCCCGCATACATCCATAGACAAGGAAATTATATGCATTCATTTCATTCATAATTTAGCCTTTTCATTGATGAGTTTGACATTGGCTTCTCTAGAGGTCGAATTTGCACTTCAACAAATGTGATGATTAATAATTTCACACAAACAATTTATTTTTCTTGAATAACAAATTTTGGAATCAATCTTGGAACCTGAGTTGATGATTTGGATTTCTTGCCTACTCTTGAAATTTAGTTTTATTTCATGGGATGACTCCTTTGAATAAGAATTGCACACATAAACTTGGGAGGTGAATGCTAGATGGATTTGAGTTTGTGGATTCTTATATGGTGGCTCTCAAAAGTTGCCCTTATCTTGTACAAGCATCACAATATCTTGTCACAAATGGTGTTTTGCACTTGTTAAATGATCGTGAGATCAAACACAAGATGAATCTGAAAAAGGTCGTGAAAGCTATTTATTTCCTCTACAATCATCTCAAAAAAACCACCAAGATCTAAAACCAATTTAACCCTTTAGCAAAATCACACCAACTCAATTCAAGATTTAACCAACTCAATCCAAGATGTGAATGCTAACTTAGCCATGTTTTTCTTCTTTTGATTGTATTGATTTCAAATTTGGGTGATTAGCACCCAATGTTGGTCGGTCTCTAGGAAGATACAATGAAGTTCCTTAAATATGCACGACACTTGCCCAAACATGGTGGTCACACACACATATGGAATATATTTGTCTAACTAATTCATAATTTTCGACCCACTTAAAATTATTAAGGAAACTTGTTAAGAATTGTTTGAAAGATTTGCTATTAGCCTTATTTAATTCAAAAGATTGAAAGACTGTTATCACATGTTATTGAATAAAGTATTTTTTGTAATATACTTCCTTCATTTGTCATTTGTGAAAAAGTCAAACCTGTTTTTTTTTGTAAAAAATTGTTCAGTGCTATATAATGTATTATTTTGTTTGTGTGAAACATTCAAGCCACATTGATGTTTCATTGTGGTGCATGTTGCTTGGGAGAAGATGAATCATTGCACAAAACCTTTTCATATCCAAAGAAGTGTATAAAATAAAAGGAAGTAAGAAGAAATGGGAATATACATAAATTGAAAGCATGTTAAAATAGATAGAAAATGTAGTGTACCCAATGCATAAGTTGGGGTCTTTAATTAATATGCACCAAAAGTCAATTTATTGAAGAAAAAAATAGAGTTTTTTGGGTACATTCATTAGTAATTGAACTTGATATTATTTTTTTCTAATTGGTAGTAATAATTATGAATTGTTGGGGTAATTCTAAATGTATTTGATTTTATTTTAGTTATTTTCCATCTTTCAAAAGTAAATCACAAGTACATGTAAGAATGCTCAAAAATGACATAGTGGAATCTAGGAATAAAAATAGTAAATAAAATTTTTCTATTGAAGAGATTTTGAGGTTATGATTTTAAAGTGATAATTTTTTTTTGCAAAGGATAGAAAGGCGAAGTAAGATCTATGAATTTTCAAATTTTCAAATACAAATTTTGTAATTCAAATTCAATTGGCTTTCTACCAAATATATTTTGATAGACTATGAAAATACTCACAAATTTCAAGAATTACTCAAATTTAATTTTTCCTCTATATAGGAAACTATTTTAAGCTTTTGTCATTTTCTCATAATTGATACTGTAAAACATACTCAAGTTATGGGAAAAGAAAAAGCATGTGGAAGTCACAATGAAGCATAGATTGGTAGAATTCAATTACATTACCAACAAAGCTTTCATGAGAAAAACATAGGTGCAAGGAAACACAAAATGGGGTCCTAAGTCTCCTAAAAAGTCTTCTAAAAATCCCTCTCTTATCATGATGGGAAACTTGCAGGTTTTTATCCCTGGAAGAAAGTAGTGCAATCCACCTGACAAAGCCACCATGAAATCTTTGGGTGGAAGCATTGCCGACCAATAAACTAGTTAGTACCTTTTATTGATCTCCTAGAGACTCCTCAAAGGGGTCAGTGACCTGAGAACTGTTTTTACAAACTACAAGAAAATTAAAAACCTTATATTCTTTCCTAAGGTTTCAAATTTTCAAAATATTTGGAACATTGTTGTACAGAAATAAATATATGGAAACTACCAATAGTTACCATCATCTCACTATAGTTCTGTAAGGATTTTGTTGAATTATCAAGTATGTTTGACATGCAAAAATGTGATGTTGATTAAAATTTATCTACATTTTAAAGTTCAAATAGTAAAAACCATAATAGATGTCCATACAACAAAATTTAATATTTTTTTTTAAAATTAAAGAAATACCTAATGTTCAAAATCCTACTAAATCTATTTTCCATCTCTTGCTTGTATATTTATCGAGGAATGTGGATGCATTATCATGCTTACACCTTGAATCAAGGCCTCATACTTAGAGTCCATTGCAACCGAAAAATTGAAATTGAAACAAGTCAAAAAAAATAAGTCTATTCTTAAATCCTTTAATTTTGAAAGAAGTGGACATCATGGGGGTGGGGGGCATCAAACAAGGCATCACAAACACATGGCCCTGCCAATAAATAAATAAGATGTTGTCCATCTACCTACTGTGTCCACACTCTGAACACCAAAAAAATCCGTTCTAATCTAAACAGTCTAAACACTTTCAGCAAAGAAACCAGTTCACCTAATGTGAAACCAATTTTAATAAGGTAAAACTTCCAAAAGTTGGATCCATTGTGATAGTCCCTGTTCTTGTGGGGGCAGGGCCCAACAAAGCAAGATGGACATTTCACAAAAGACTAGTTTAAAGACCCCAAAAGTTACTTGGATATAAAATATTCATGATTTTAAGGAACAATTATTGGCATGCAAAATATTTTCAAGCAAATAACATTTAATGAAAGATGATGTGAATAAAAGAAAATCAATTATGACATCCAAAAGCTTTTCTACATGCTATTGAATTTTGAAACTTTGATTAATTCACACATTTTGAAATGCCAACATTTGGGTTTTTAATAATGTTGTTGATTGCAAATGTTGATAGAACTTTAGTGTATTACTTGATATTGATTTTGGTATCAAGAAACCAACTATATCAATATACCCTTGTTGCAATACTCCCATGATAATTTTGTTAGCCCATATCACATGGTCCAATGAAGTAAACATTAAACAATAAAATTAATTCAAATGCAATTTTAGTCTTTGACCTCCTTGGGTTGGGGGGGGGGGGGGGGGGGGCCATTGTTTTTCTAGGATCAAAAATATTTCCTAAGA
>Ga0116231_10000449_pt1 | contig 70894 bp, 50 predicted proteins | sample S1TSphgellanicum_2_FD_89695 | JGI IMG/M metagenome (GOLD analysis project Ga0116231, IMG submission 89695) | Host-associated microbial communities from peat moss isolated from Minnesota, USA - S1T2_Fd - Sphagnum magellanicum MG | ecosystem: Host-associated > Plants > Peat moss > Unclassified...
AATTTGGGTGGGCCTTTGAATGAAGACTAAGGCCTAAATGCAATACTTACATGCAAATTTATACTAAAATAATCCATAGGTGAAATAAACCTTATGTGAAAACCCAACCCTAATTACAATATTTGCATGTAACGTCATTTCAAAATAATTAATAAATGATTTAGGTACCCAAAATATGTTTTTTTATAACCCTAAATTTATTTATTATTTTGAATTAAATTTATGGTAAAATGTGAATTTTGTAATGAATGAAAAAAACCAACGACTATTATGGGACCTTATATGCGGCTATTACAATGAATGTAAAAACCAACGAATATTATGGGACCTATATGGGGTGTTGCAATGAATGTAAAAAACCAGCAATTATTATGGGACCCTATATACGGGTATTGTAATGAATGTAAAATATTAGCGACTATTATGGGACCCTATATGCGGGTGTTGCAATGAATGTAAAAAACCAGCCACTATTATGGGACCCTATATGCGGGTATTACAATGAATGTAAAAAACCAACGACTATTACGGGATCTTATATGCAGGTATTACATTGAATGTAAACAATTAACGACTATTACAGGATCCTATATGCGGGTATTGCATTGAATGTAAATAACCAGCGGCTTTTATGGGACTCGTATGCGGGTATTGCATATTTGAAAATGGCCTTATGGAAGTTATAATATAAAATGATGTAAGTATTATATGTTTAAAATGTGTGTATTGTTTTTAAAGTCTTTAGGTGATGTGAGTATTATTACATTAGATGTAAGTATTACACAATGTTCATTTTGATCTTTATAGACCCTAGACAAATTAATGTTACATATTCATATGGGTTTATTTAAGGTTTGATTTTTACATCTTAAGTAGTAAAAAAATTATGACGAAGAAGACATATATGATTAACCATATACCCATCAAACAAGTGTGATTAGAAGAAAATATTATATTGATAAAAGATGTACCAAAATGGGTGGATAAAAAATTACTAAAGAACCTAATGAAAAAAAAGGTTTTCCATAACATATCATAAGACCAAAGTTCAAAAATTGGGTAGTCCAAAAATAAAAAGCATAAAAAAACCTAACTAACAATATAAAATGAAAACCCTAAACCATATTAATATCTATAATCTCGTGTTTAATTTGGTAAGTAGCTATTGCACTTGCAGCCATTGTTGCATGACGAGCAATGTAGAAATGGTGACGTTGCATTTAACCTGAACTGCATTTGTAACAAACTCTTCTTTTATTATCTCTTCAACTTTATAAACACCCAAAACCACCAAATTAAACCCTAGCACATCTTGGATGAAACAAAATCATAAAAAAACAATGAACATTGATTATTATTGTTTCTTACCTTCCATAAATCATTCTAAATTCATGAAAATCCAGTACATTTATTAATAGTTTTATTTGATTTACTTTATTAGACTTTTGTTTTTTTACATCCCATGCCATTTTCAATTGTCGTGCATATACACAACGGGTGGATCGAATCATCTCTTGTAGATCTTCATTTTTCTCCATTCGTGATGTTGCATTTCGAGCCACACTTTCCACACCTTAAACATTCAGACTCAACACCTGTAACAATTGTTCCGAAACTAATTTGACCAATGCTGGTTTAAGGAATGGTGGACATTGTTTTGCAACAATTACCAGCTTTACCCATTCCTTTTCTATTTAACACATGTGTGACTAATAACCTTTTGATCATTTTGCCTTTGCACGACTTAGGCATTTTCCAATATGCGAGCATTCATTTTAACATGGTCTTGACGTGGAGGACCTCTTATAGAAGTTGAAGGCCTCCCAAGTTTGGCCTTTTTTGTCACAAAACCATGCACTTCCTTCAAATGCTTTGTCAACAACCATGTGGCACAATATGCGACAATGCAACTGCCAAGTTTACATTTCCATTTCAACCCAACCTTCGTCCATTCTTTGTCCTTCCGAGCCAAATTAGGTGGACAAGGGGGTGCCGGTGTCTGAGAAACCTGGTCAGTTTCAAATGCTAAACCTAAATAAAAAAATATCAAAAAGTAAATCATTACTTTGTAATTAAAAAACCCTAACCCTAAAACCTTACACATAAAGTGTTCAAAAACAAAATGCAGGTATTGCAAAACATAAAATCACACAATCAAATACAATTCCTATAAACTTTAATTGCTTTTAGGTATTGCAGTAAAAAATTTTTGATAAAAAAAATCTCGTACTTTCCATCAAATGATGGAAGGTGCAGATATAATTACACGTAAAAAAACTTATACAATTTCTTTTATCTAGATTTAATATAATATATGTAAATTTAAAAACAATTTAACCCATCATTTTTGGATCAAAATTTTCAATCAACATTACAAATTTTCATCCTTGTTAACACTAATCGACATAGATTGCTTGATACATCAATTTTCAATTCTCATTTCTAATGAAACAACATTTTGCTCCTTAGGTCTCAATTTTGATGGAGCAATATTTTGTTAACCAATTGGCTGATCTGAAGAAGAAATATTTTGCTAACCGATTGGCTGATTTAAAGAAGCAATAATTTGCTCGGCAATTGCTTGATATGAGAAAACAACAATTTGTAACTAATTTAATGAAACAACATTTTCCTCAAAAATCGCCTGATCTAATGAAACAACATTTTGCTTATGAACTTCCAAATCACCACCACCACTTTTCTTCATCTCCTTCCTCTAGCCATTATAACCTTCAACCTAAACAAAAAACCACCATTTCATTGTTAATTGTTAATTCTAATGAACTAAACCATAAGGACCAACAAAAAAAAAAAAAACTCCTTGTTGCCATTGCCTTCTTCACATCACCACCACTATAGAAGAAGGGGACGACATTGTTATCATCACCTTCTTTGCAACAAAACCACCAAAAAAAAGGTGCAGGTCACCAATTTCTTGTAGCAAAGCCATCGAAAAAGGTGACGGAAGCTATCGTTGTCTTCTTCATCATTACAGCGAAACCATAGCAAAATGAAACCAAAGGGCAACGAAATTAGACGCGACTATGCATTATAAGAAGAAAAACAAAAAGAAGAAAACAAAAGTTGTCGTCATGTTTTTTTTTTTTTTCCTCGCTTTGGTGCCGTCACCTTTTTTATTGCAACAAAACGAAAACATAAGGTGACAACAGCACATTGCCATCGCCTTCTGTGTTGCAACAAAAATAAAATAAAAAGAAGGCGACGACAGTTTTGTTACCATCAACTTATTCTCTGTGTTGCAATAAAACAGAAAGAAGAAGGTGACGAAAATGGCAGCGTTACAACAAAAAAGAAGGAAAAGAAGGGGACGGTAGCTTTGCTGTTGTCGCCTTCTTCTTCTCGCTACAAAAAAAAAAAAAAAAGGCGAAAATAATGTTGCTGCCATTGCCTTTTTCTCCTCGCTACAACAAAACGAAAAGAAGAAGGCGACGCTGCTGTTGCCTTCTTCTTTTTGCTCCAACAAAACAAAAAATAAGCGATGGCAATGTTGCTGTTGTCACTTTCTTCACTATGCTGTGCTAAAAAAAAAAAGAAGAAGGTGACAGCAACGCTATTGTCGCCTTCTGTGTTACAACCAAAAAAAAAAAAAAAGACTTACAAGGGAGGGAGCTTACCTTGAAGGTTGAAGGTGTCACTCTAGGTTAGCTATGTCCCGTGGGTCTCGTGTCAAGCACTTTGGAGCTCTGTGCTAGCTCTGGTCCCGTTCGGCTCTCGCTCCAAACAGCTCTTGGGCTTTGGCAATGGCAATATGGCAATGGGAGGTAGGAGTGGGGAGGTAGGTGGGAGATATGAGAGGGGAGGTAGGAAAGGGGGTAGGTAGGTAGGAGGGAAAATTTTTGGGGCAAAAAAGAGGTGAAGAAAAACAATAACTTTGGGTAGGGAGGATGTGCTTTTGGTTCATCCACAAAATGGGTTCAACAGCCTCATCCTCAACTGGTGCATTGGTGGGTGCTGGTTCACTCCACGCATTGAATGAGTAAGTCACAACAATTTCGTTGCTTAAGTGTTTGTGGCTTTCCAAGATAATTAATCATGGCGAGTTCATCACTCGACACTTTCTTGAGTAGGATGATATTATAACATGTTTGCCTCTTTATTCATCACATTTGATTCTTTAGTCTCCAAAGTCATCAAAAGATGATGAAACCCTACCAATCATAAATAAACCAAAGCACCCAAAATAAGGGAATACAATGAACAAAATGAAAGGACCCATGTCCAAAAAAAAGAACCCACCTAAGAAGGCAAACCAGAAGGGGAACATCAAGTTCTCGAACCCACTGTCGCAAGGAGCATATCACATAAGGAAATGGGAGGACCTCCTGAAAAGATGCTTTGCCTAGAAGAACCCTCACCTACTGCAACAGCAAGTCTCTAAATGGAGACCATTTAGAGACCACCTGCGCACTCTGTAACGCCACTAAACGCGTATACAATCTTCCAAAGTTACATCAATTGCACTTCACATTTGGTGCAACTGATATTTTGTTGGATGGAAAATTTTGCACTTGCAATCTATATTTTCTATCTATTTCCGCACGCTATGTGCAATTTACTGTCAGAGTAGGTTAAAATTTCAAGCAACTAATTTGCAGTTATGAAATTTATACAGAAGTGAAATCGACGTATCAAACTACTATATTCATACTTGACAGAGAGCAAAAAAGTAATCAAACAAAACCAAAATCTGTGAATCTTCAAAGTCTGCCATGTCTAACTAAGTTGCAACAAAGTTGTAGATCAAAACAAGCCGACTCTGATAATTGGCAAAGTAAAAAGATCAATACATGCCAATGTGCACAGACCTTGTATTATTGAAGCACTACAACTGTTGTGCATTCACTTGCAGTGTATTACAGATGCTCTCTCTCTAGACTCTAATTTGTACGATGGTCATCCTGCAACATCATGAGTATTAGACGAATAGATCTAGAGTGCAGATACTTATACCTGACTGATCTAGCATGCTTAGTAAACATACACTTGCTGGTCACACTACACAAAATGAAACAACGCAGAGATAAATACGCTAGCAATCTTCACATGGAATAATGAATAAACTAGATCCTTTAAGTCTATGAAGATATTCTTATAGCTAGTTATTAGGTGAATCTAATAACTACGCACTCATCTAATTGCATCTGCAAACGCAGAATTTTAGGTGTGCGTTGATCTTGAATTCTCCACTGCCGAATTGATCTTCTGGTAATCTTACCTATAATAGCTTCCATCTGGTGTTCAAGCCGCTCCTTTGCCTCAGGGCGATCCAGCAACTGCTCCATACGTTGCAGTTGTTCTTCTTGCTATATCGCGGCAGACCAGTTGCTGTTCTGGTACGGCGAAGAAGCTCTTGCATAGGCGTCCCCCTGAAGGTGATGCGGTGACTACTGCATACGTTGTTGCTCCTCTTGGTATATCGCGGCAGACCCGCCGCTGCTCTGGTACGGTGAATCTGGCGCCTCTGCATAGCGGTAGCCGTTATTATTATACGGCGGTGGTTGAACTCTGTAGGGCGATGCCATCATCTGCTACTGGTTGTAACCAACGCCAGCTCCTGGCTGCACGGGTGCCGCACCTCCGTACCCATATTCTCGTGACTGTTGGTGATGATGATGGTGGCCGTGATGATGTCCATGGTGATGATGCGACATCGTGGCCGGAGCTGTAAGACTCTGTGCGTTACACAAATCCTCAAGCTTTCAAACTCGGGCTGCTCTTTTCTCAAGAAACCAAAGTACTTAACAACGCGCAAGCCAGGAACCCACGCGCCAAAGCTGGATGATCAACAGTTACTGCTCTTGGACCAGTTCAGTTACTGGGTATTATACTGCTTAGTAGCCACTTGCTCCGACTGAAAAAAAGCAGAGCGTTACTAGATTCACAAAACTGCTTAATCTCGTTCTGTTTCCTCCTACATCCTAATTCAGTTTATCTCGTGAGACGGGTTGTGAATCCGGTTCCACTCAGATCAGCAAGTCCCCATATTGAGATCACAAGCTGAAGGTGCAACGCACGATGCAGGTGGCACTGGAAACACAATAGCTGATCTAGAGTGCAAATTAAGAAACAATTGAGATTTATAAAACTTATAGGAAGCTCATGAGAGCTATGCGGAAGGAACAAAGGCTCATGGCAGAGGGGCAATTCCGCCAGTCGGTCGGTGGAGGTTGTCGTTCCGAGAACGCGGTGAATTGCGGATCCGAACAACTGAGCGATGGAGGAACGTAGGGACGTGTTGCTATACGTTTGTGCTTACACCATTATGAGCGTACCGAACCTCCCACCAACATTGGCCATTAAATAATTCTCCAGAGACAAAGTGGGAAAAAGGAAATTGTTGGGATAGGAGCCATGCACCCTTGTTAGGGTGCACTAGATGATGCACCCAACACATTAACAAGCGAAAGTGAGACCATTCCATGCCATTACTTGGTTTGGAGTGACATATTCAACAATTAAATTAAAGAAAATTCATCTTGCATACAGATTTTGGTCACTGTTACAAGCATTATAATGTATACTGTGTCTTATTTTCTTTCCTTACTAAAATTTTAGTCAAAACCAGCATTGAACACATTTGAACTCAGTCAAAAAACACAACTCAATTATAGCAATAATTTGGTAGTATATCATGCTCATGTGACTAAAATATATGTCACATCCATTTTTACTGATTCGTTAATTTATGTGGCAATAAATTTTTTTATTCTATAATATTTCAAGTTTCAAAATATTTATGTAATATTTATTAATAATAATACTAATGTATTTTAATGTATTAAGATAATACAAATAATATTTGTATGGAAGGGAGAATGTATGTTGTGTATCTATGGTATCAACCCTTAATGATACAAGGTCATGTATCAAGAGCGCAAGCTTTTGTTCATAAAAGATTTGAATCAATTAATGAAAATTTGATAGTTTTGTTTTCATGTGTACACTATGGACCCTGTAGATGTTGTGGCCCAATATGTTCCAAATTTACATAAGAATGTTTTGGAAATCCTTCTTCTTGATCAAAGTATAAAAATTAAATAAGTAAATGAATATAAAACATCAAAAATCAATGCAAAACAATTATAATTAAATCTATGATGATGTAAATATGTGCATATTAAAAAATTAGATGATAATAGGGTGGGGAAAAAAAAGGTTCTTTCACTTAATATCTTCAAAAATGCCTTATTAACTTATTATCATTTCATTATTTAATTTAATTCACTTAGATTTATTTTCATAATTGAATTGGACTTTGTAATGCATTTATTGATGTAATGTAAAAAAACTATAGACATCATAATATTCATTTCGAAATCTCAAATATAATATTTTGAATCTCAATTGGGGTTATAAATTCAAATATATTAGTTTAAATTGTAGCTGACTTTTGAAAAAAAGCCAAATTTCATCACTTAATTTAATTCTATGATGTGGTTCTTTTTGGCAAATTTCTTAACATTGAAATTTTTTAATTCATACTTAAATTTCATAATGAAATAATTTTTATATGTGAAAATTTGTCATCAATTTCACATGTACATAATTTGTAAATTACATTTCATGCAGTAATGTTTCATTTCAAATGTTAAAAAATGACATTAATTTAAAATATTTGTTAGCATTTCCTATGTATAATTTACAAATACCCTCACCCTTGGATGAGTACCATACACAAGAGGGCTTCAAAAATGAAGGACAATATGACAATCTTAAACTAGTTCACCTCCATCATCAAGTTAGTTGGGCACCTTATAATCGATGGAGAAGAGAAGGATGATAAAGAACATCATGATCCATGGAAAGACAAGAAAATCATATATGCCCAATGGACATGGCATGCAAGTCTACAAGGACCTATGATGGTGGTGGTTCATGCAAGAATTTTAATCTATAAGAAATTTAGGTTAGTCCATTTGGATGACTTCTGAGACAAAAGAAAATGGGTTAGGAGTTGCCATGAAAGTTGTTTTGTAATGAAATAACTTTCAGACCTATGGAGTGGGATATCTTGAATCTTTGTCATTGGAAATTCAATTGAATTACAATTTGAAGGAGAAATTAATTGGGTAACAAGTTCACATTTAGGCCAATAGCACATGCTGCACTAATCCACCTATTAAGTGAGGTTGGTTGTTTGTTTTGTCATGATGAGATCTTCCAAACCACAATGCTCCTCATTGTGCTTTCTTAGAAAACCTTCTGTGAACAGGGCTGCCCCAAGGTGGTTTCAAAATGTTTAGACATTTTGTAGGAAGTATTGGATATTGAATAGTTTTGTTATTCAAAATTCAATAAAATAAAAAAAACATCTTATGGATGTTGGCGGTGTGCACTTGGTATTGTTGAAAATCTTTCACTTATAAGGCTTTATAGAGCTGATTTCATAATTTCTAGACCTAAGGTGTGAGAGATATTGAATTTTCAGTAACTTTTGTCAAATAGAAATTCAATATATATTTTATTGAAAATCAGATATCAAATTTAGGTTAAAGATGGTGTATTTTTTTTAATTACAATATTATGTGCTCAATGGCACAAATCACACTTAGAGTCTTATTTATGTAAAGGTAATAGAAAAAACTAATTTCCTTGATTAGTTTTGAAAACCATAATGACCTTCAAATCCATTCCAATTTATAAGGGTTTCAATTTGCTAGGCTTGTTGTAAAATCTTGAAGATCTAACAAGCCATGAGATTTCATGGTATTTGATCATGCAATTTTGAGCATGTTTGGAATGTTTAAACTCACATGTTTTTGCATTTGGATAATGGTCAAAATATTTTAAAGATCTCAACCCATAAGAGCATAAGCCATTTTTGCATCCACTATACCTCTATTTGAAAATTTAATTATCAACTTGGTTTAATCTATGTATCCATGAATGAGATTACAAAACCAATTGTTAAATTCAACATTTACAGACACAAAATTCTTTGGTGGAAATTTCAACCAAAAAAAGACTTAGATTGATGAAATAGATATAAAAATGAGATTGGGCTCATGTGGGACCAAGCAAGTGTTGCCCAAGGTTGAATCCAAACCTTCACCAATCAAAAAAGGATTTTGAACATGGCAATAATAAGTGCATGTTAAAATAACACTCATAATAATAGAATTAGGTCTTGACAAAAAAAAAAATTCAATCTAAAATGTGATTCTTCAACTAAGAATGAAACGTTGCAATTTTTAGAATGTGAATCCAAAGAACTTTCAAAACAAGTAGCCACTTCCAAAAGACTATTGGCTAATCCCAATGCTGAAACCCTAGGGTCAACTCATGAGTCAAGTTTTTTGAATTAAATAATTATGTTCAATCTCCACCATCCTCAATCTCTTACATGCAAAAGCTGGTTTCACCGATTGGAGGAATATATTAAATTTTTGCGGGTATTGATTTTGAAGAGAACATACAATCCTAAGTATTCTATATTTAATAACTTTGGTTACCCTTTCGAGCAAGAATTTAAAAATGGGATTTTGGATATAGTTAAAGATTTAAGGTTATGATTTGAATAGAATCCATACGCTAAAGAAATTGAAGAAACCAAAAATCAAAGTTCACATCTAAAGCAAAGAAGACAAAAGCAAAAGTTACCTCATACACTTCACCTGAGCTTTACCACAAATAATTTTTAGGACACTTTTTCGACAAAAAGATGTCAAAAAGATTGAAAAAAAACTGGGCTCATTTTTAAAGTAGGTGAAGGGTTGCTCCTACGACCCTTCTCTTATACTTCAAAACCTGACCTAATTTTTCCTTTGTATTCGGAGGTCCCTTTCCAGGCAGAACCTTCCTCGTAGATAAGAACGCACACATTACCAAGGACACCTTGCCTGGAAGATAGCGGTATACACCTTATGAAGCATAACCTTCTTGCACAATTCCAAATTGGGTCAGGTTTTTAAACGGGGTAACGGCAGGTCACATCAAATGTTTTTAGGCTTGGAAAATTGAGCTTACCACTCTGGTTCCCAGGCCTTCTATGGTTTTTTTTCCAGTTTTTTTATATCGAAAATTTGGAGAAATTTAACAAAAAGTTTTTAAAATTAGTCAAATATATAGTAGAAAAATTAAAATTTCCAAAAAAAATCAAATTTCTTTGTCGAAAAATAGCAACATTTCTCGCCATTTAAGAATTTTCGCCGATGCCTTCAAACAACAAAAGACCCTCCGGATCTTACGTTATCCTGTACCAGAATCAGCACTTTACAATAATAACAAACATCACAAGTAATAACGTTATCTGCAAAGGCAGTGGAACCCTGGGTTTCAACCAAATTGATGACCACAGTGAAAATGCACGACGAGCTGCGCTCATGGGAAATAAACAGTGTTGGTCGGGTATCAACTTATTTTGATGCCAGCTGGTACTGGTGATGACTATTTTTAACTTTTTTATACCAGCCTGGTACTCGTATTAGGCTCAATACTGATTTCGAACTGATATATGACAGGTATATGCCTGGTATATAGACTGATATAAGACAGGTATTACCTCAAGTCCCTACCACCTGGTACTCCTATCAAGCTGATACCAGACTAAGGTCATACCAGACTGGTCTGGTATTTTTGATACCAGTATTCATACCAGTCTCTGACCCTGTATACTAGACCAACACTGGAAATAACCGGAATGGTTTGAGTTTCGTCTTGTCTCCTGAGTTTTGCGAGGCTGCGTTGCTCTAAGTGTTTGACAACGCAGGAGGCGTGAGGAGTGAAAGAGGATGAGCAGCTTCGAGAGTAAAGGGATTCATCTATTTGGATGTTTCGGCAGAGCTCTGAGGAATACAGGAGGCGCAGTTGGCGGAACTGAACTTCAGTGGAGCTTTGAGGAGAGGAGGCAGAGAGGAGCTCCTTGAAGACTAAAAAGAGAAGGAGCTAGGAGGTTCAAAAAGTAAAAGAGGAGGAGGAGGATTCCTTTGTTGCTCTGTGGCGAGGAAGCTTTGTGCAGAGGAAATTCGATGAAGCGATTTCAGAAGAGGCTTATACTTGCTGATTTTGTTGCAGAAATGTGCAATGCGCTTGTAGCAGTTGGTTTCATCGCAACCCCTCTTGCCACAATTCACTCACAGAGTGTCTTGGTGAGGATATGCCCTCTCATAGCATAATCATAGTCACCCAACCAACGGATGTAGTTCACTAGTCCTTGTTCATTACACCGGTGAATTCACTACTTTGTGACTAGTCTCCCTTTACTAAGACCAATGAATTCACTCAACATTTACTGAAATCACTTGGTGTATGAGGACACCTTTTGTTATAGTGAATTCATATTTCATATTTCATAATAAGCAAAGTTTTCCTTCTCAAAGTTACATGTTGAATGTATATGTCTTAGTACATTTCCAACAAGGACTATTATACCCATTAGTGATCATTGGATGATTTTATTTTTTAATAAATAACTCTTTTCAATTGCTCAATGCCTTACAAGCTTTTTTGTTCAATGGTCCATCAACGGTTTATGAGATACAATACCTTTAGGTATTGTAAATTCTTTTGTTGATACTTTGCACAATTCAATGACATAAAATTTAATAAATATTTTAAATTTGGTTTTTTAATTTTGCTAATGAATTGTTTCCTTGATGATGTTATGCAACGTTTTAGTTCTACACCTCTCTTTCTATGGTCTTCTAATTTTTAATATCTGGTGGCCACCAGGTTTATCTATTGTCATGAATGTTAATTGTTCTCATGGTGAAATAAATTTCTTATGTAAATTTTTCATTTCAACACTTTGTTTGGTGCTCACTAGGTTGAACATGTCATTCTATTTATCTTTAAACTCTCACAATTCATTGTTTTTATTTTTGGACTTTTTCAAAGTTTGAAATTAATTAAATATGTGTCATGAACTACATGTGAAAGACATACAAAATTGAAATATGAAAGCAATTATTAAAAATAATTCAAGGCACTAATTTAAACATTCAATTTTTTTTCTCACACCTACACACAAATGTATGAGATTATTATAATATTTATGTGATAGTTTAGTGAATATTTTTTTTAAAAATTCAAACTCCCATCCAGTAATCTGATTGGTTTTTTTTACACCACTAAACATAAGCCTACATTTGTGTGTAATTCCTACACTAATACTATGACCCTTATCAGTACACAAGTTGGGTCAAAAAGTTTAAAGGCATTAAAAACCCATTACACTCCCCAATTATTGCTTTTGTCACTCATAAAGTCTTATTATTAATAATGGAACATGTGCTCATGGAAATTGTACTCTATCAACACCATCAACAATGTGTTAATCACATTTAGGTTCAAACTCTTACTCAAGTTCAATTTTGAGTTAGATTACATGTTACCAACCACTTGTTGGAATTGAACTTTGCAACCAGCCTTGTGTTAAAACCAAAACTTGAATCAACATATTAAAATTATACATAAAGTTGGGCAAGCATGCCATCAAAAGCTTGTGTTTTTTTTATTCATGAACATAATTACAAAGATGACACGAAAATTTAAGAAAGTGGCCCAATGGCTTTTTAAACTATTTTTTGATCTTCAATTGGACATAAAAGTAAGTTGTTATACTTGTGACAAAACCAACAAGCAAGTTTTCATTTTTTCGGGAATGAACTTTCATGACTCCATGAACGAACTTTTGTGTTTTGGTGCAGAGTAGTTGAACAACTTAGAAATAGGAAGGGCTATGACAAAAAGTGTAAAAAATAGTTGGACACCCCAAAGAAAAGAAAAATTTTGGTGAAAGGTGTAGAGAATAGTTGTAAAGGAGAAAAAGGAAAGAGTTTGGTTGCGAAGGAGCATAAAATGTATTTAAGAACATGTGTAGGAAGGGGTTGGTACAAAGGTGCCAATGACTATTGGGGAAGGTGCTAATGGAACATTTTGTGAAAACATCACAAGCTTAAACTAAAGAAGTTCATGTCCCTAAAACTAGAGTTGATTATTCCAAGGTCTATAACAACATTCTACATTTTGCAACAATTTTTTTTAAAAGGGAGAGATTTAACCCCAACTCAAAAGAAATGGTTTTAATAAAATGGCAAAAACAAGAAGACAAGTTTTATGATTTTTTTACCTAAAGACCATTCTCCTCTCATTATGGTCATTTTGCATTTGTTGTCACAAGGTTTGTGGATTTCTCCAAACCTTGATTCGTGAATGGTTTAAACCATCATTGAAGCAATTTGAATCAAAGCCTCTAAAGATTAGAAAAGCTTGTTTGCCTCGAAAATAAAACTTGTATTAACTTGTACCCGAAAACCTTGCAATAGTCTTGTTTTACGCATATTTTGGTTTTGTTAAGCACATAATTGATCATTTTTAAAGTAATAAACATGTTATATTCTTTGTCAAATGACCACTTTTAATGAATTGTTAAATAATGATACAACTAATTTCTAATCATGACATTGTTTTTAAATTTTTGGTTTTGATTTGGAAGCCAATAATAAGCACGAAAGAATGCATGGCTATTTTATTTCATTTTATTAATTTTTTTTGTCATTGTTTACATAAGCTAATTTACCTCTAACATGGTCTTTTTCTCTCAAAGATCTTCAATGAAAGATAACACAATTTCAAGATAACTATAATCTTAATGTAGATGCCTAAAAACTGAACCATAAGTGAGGTTGTATATACCATGTTGTTTTGCCCAATTTTTAGTTGTAAACTATAATTAAAAAATAGATGTTATGTTATTATATATTCAATTATTTTTTAAATATTTGGGTGAAAACACAATTAAAGGAGCCTAAAGGTGCTAAAGTAAAAGTCATTTTCAACGATTGCACATGACAAATGTTATTTTTATGTTGGTTTATGATTTAAAATTTTGTATTTTTGATACTCAATTTCACATTGCATGTTGATATAAGTAAGTTTTGACCACAAATTGATTTTATATCATATATATTATGCATTCATGCCCTTTATCACATAAATATGAACAATTTTTGTTAATGTCACATTTTCAAAATCCATAATTTTCAAGGTCAAAAACATGTTTGAACCCAATGTGCTCAAATCAGTTATAAAACCAATTTCATTAGTTCAAATCCTTTTGCCTTTCTAATCATCAATATTAAAATCCTTTTTAATTTTCAAAAAGAATGGTGCACATTTGGTAAAAAAAAAGACTATTCATTCTTGAGGTTTGAGTGCTTTGAACATGCAAAAACGTTTTTGATTTGTGTCAAGATTTGACCATATAAATTTTGTAATTAATAAAAATATTTCAAAAACTTTTATGACAATCTGAACTATTTTGCTTCTCTAATGATTTTTCAAACGTACAAAAATGAAGTTTTAAAAAGTGTCCACTTATTTGGGTGGCTCCTTTAATTATGTTTTTACCCATCTTTGTTAGATGTAATGATTGGGTGAGCCACATGAAAATTGATGTTTAAAATAGCTTCACCCATACTTATTCCTTAATTATCTCTATTGATGTAGTGATTGGGTGGGCCACATGAAAACATATTTGTAAAATAGCTCCACATGGACACTTATTCCTTAGTTATCTCTATTGATGTAGTGATTGGGTCGGCCAAATGAAAATTGACCATTCAAGGAACTCCACCCATTCCACGTGTTTGGCCTTGCAGTAGTTTTTTTCACATACAACATTATGTATTTTTTCTTTCTTGAGTCTCAGCCATCATACACATCAAACTAACAATTTAAAATTTCAAAGGCTATTAATAACAAACCACTTGGACCTACCAATATCTAACCAACCAAAAATAGGTGTTAAATTGAGTAATGACTTTTGTCAACCTTAACATCTTAACAAAAAAGCTAACCCAAAGGCGTCATACTAAGCTAAACCAGCAAGTTGTATTGTTCTTCATCCAAAAACATGTTACACAATGCACTGGTGGAGATGCTCTTAGTATAACTTTCTTCTCCATGAACCCACCCTGTTGTAAACAGGGTAAATGGCATGCACATCACCTTGTCACTCAACCTCCACATCAATGGCCGGCGAGCCTTGCAGCTGGCCCCAGCTAAGCTAGTAGCCTATGTGCGTGTCTATAGCCTTAGAAAGAGAAATGAATTGATGAGGAAATTCAGTGGAATTACTGTAATCTTTCAAATTAGTTACATAGGTACCTAGTAGAGTATGTTTATCCTGTTGCTGTAGTAGCGGTGCAAAACAAAATAGAAGACGTTGCCACAAGTAGAATAGGAGCTGTAGGTTTCTACTTTGCCGGTTGGGTTATTTGCGCACAAGGAGAATTGGCTCTGGAGTTGTTGAAAGCTAAATTTGACAGGGAAACCAGAAAGGTACTGCTTAATTTCGAAGTGACATGGGGGACAACAAAAAGTCAAAAACTTGATCATAGTCATGAAAGATATTGTCAACCATTTGTGCAATAGGTCTTTTTTCTATAGAATTTTTTTGTTTGATTAGCAATTCAAAATATGGTCTTTCATTTCAAGAACATTTCACTAATTTCTTATTTTTTCCATTGCACATAAAAAGATAGGAGAGTTTAAACATTCTACTTTTAATGAAAGAATTGGCCAGTGTCTCATTCCATCCTGCATGTATAAATGTATCAACCAAATCCATTTCTACTTCACATATTCAGACTTTTTCAAAGTAACTTGAATAAGTTATCCATTTTGAATCAGATTTTTCATCTAAGGTTAGAGATGGCTCTTGATGGTTGTTCCAGAAATCCTCTTTCCATAAATGATTGTACTTGTTGGAGTTACAAGTAGTTTTGCTAGAACCTCATGGGTTTGGCGAATTGATGTTCAATTCTAGTTACAAAATTATCCTGAGCTCCCATAATAAAGCTCACAACACCCAAAAATATAAAATTGAATCCTCCCAACTTTGGAGAAGAACTGGGATAGGCTGAAATGAAAGTTCAACGAATCTATAACTTGAGATCCCCAGAAAGGGTTTTTTGTCTGCTCCCAAGTATAATGTTGATATCTATAAGTAAATGAATGACTCTATTGGGATGGGCACCTTTTAGTTTCACGTTATAATAAAACATGACAAACAGTTTTTCATTCATGTTTTTTTCTTTTCTATTTTTAAGTAATAGACATTAGAGTTATCGTTAAAGTAACCCTGCCTTCACCCTGTCTTTGGGCCTCCTTTCACTCCCTATCCCCTCTCTAAGTGGTATTCGCAAAGTAAAGACATTTTAATAAATCTCAGTACGAAATGCTACAACTCAGTATGAAATGTTGATACTCAGCATTCAATGCATAAGGTTCCAGACTAATTATAGTAGATGTACAGTTAGAAGCAGTGAAAATATATGTAGCAGCACTGGAGGCGCTCAGGAAAATCGAAAGACAGGATGAAACTCACTTCTCAATGCTAATGTAGTTTTTTGCAGGTTTTTTTTAATCTCACCCTGTGTATGACCAAACTGGGGGTTTTGCTTTATGGATAACTCTATTGTTTTAACTTCCCTTTTCATAACATTCCGACTTCATGTCCTAGACAGGTTTCTAAAAACATTATCACCATCCCAGAAAATTTAGGCACGGTATTCCCCCCCCCCCCTGAAAGGTAAAAAAATTATTCGATATTGGTACTGATAACTTGTCTTTTTCTCTTTTTAAAGAAATAAAAAAACCTAATTGGTTGTTATTTTTAAAAGCAATATCTAGCCAATGTGTTGATAGGTTCTTGAATTTTAGCAAGTTCAAGTTAAGTTATAAAGTCAGGTTCTAAGGTCTGTAGATTGAAGGTTTTTAAGTTTTTTGAAATTGTCATTGGGATCTAATCAAAAAATTCATATATTTTATAAATTGAATTAAAACCCGAACCAAAGGTGTTGTCCCATTTTTAAAAAGTTAAAAAATTTTAGATACATAAATACAATGTAAATACATAAGTACAATTTTATTGAAGAAAATATAAACATTAGCTTCACATTTCAAACAAATTATTGCATTTGATTAGTTGTTTTTAATAATATTAGATAATCTTTATTTCGAAATGCATGTACTAGTTGAACAAACTTCTTATATATATATATATATATATATATATGGATTTAGTTGTGTGTAATGGAGATGCAAACATACTTTGTCTCAGGCAAGACTGACTCTAAATTTCTTACAAAAATGATCAGAATCAAAAGTTTTAGAAATTTAAATAACTGGTCTCAAAAATCAAAGGTTTCATCTCAATTTTTTTAATTTAAAAAAAAGAAGAAAAGAAAAATCTAAAACTGGGATTGAAGGTTCATTAAAATCAAGAACAGAACAAAAGTGATAGGAAGATGAGGGGGGTTGGGGAGTCTTCCCCCTAGATTTTCGGCACGTCTTTGCCACTTTTTGGTCTTGGGACCCTTGTCTAAAGGCCTTGGAACCAATAAGATTGCTTGAATCGATTGGACCTTGGACCACCCCCTCGTAAATATAAAACTCCGTTACGCACCTCAGCACTAGAACTCTCCTCTCTCTCGCGCGCTCGCTCGTGCTCTCTGTCTCTCTCGCGCGCTCTCTCTCGCTCTCTATCGCGCTCTCTCTCGCACTCTGTCTCGCGCTCTCTCTCTCTCTCGCGCGCTCTCTCTCCAGTCTTGTATTATTTGCATTGAATTCAGGCAGTTTTGGGAGGCCCGATTGCGTTTTGTTCAGAATCTCGAATAAAAGCAGATCACATAGATTGCGCAGGTCTGACGTCCTTGTACAGGTTACCCGGAGAGAAGATGGCTGAAGAGACGCAAATGGCTGCAGGCCAAGTGTTATACATGGTCGTGCTCAGCACACTTGGAGTAAGCTTTGCAGCGTGGAGCTTGCATCTCGCGAGAGCAAGAGCAAGAGCAAGAAGAGAACGATCTTCAAGCGCACTAGCAGCTGGTAAACCAACTACGCACTCCTCCACTTACTTGTTGGAGTAATAGGGCCTAGTGAATTTTGCAATCTGAAACCGTAAAATCGAATTGAAAGACTGATTTCATCGGGTGTTCAAGTCACGGGTGCAACGGATGCTACACTGGAAGCCCGTGCTAATAATATTGAGGAAGCTACACTACCTGGTAAGTAGACTCAAGGGGGTTTATTGTATAAGCCTAGCTTGTGAGAAATAGAAGAGGGAAATGCATATAATGGTCTGCACAGAAATTGTGAAGTGTTCTCTGTATTAACATGCGAGTATCACAGAATTCGTGCTCAGCTGTACTCCGATGTTCCAAATTTTGCAGATTGCTTTCTTGTACATGGCTAGATTGTTTTGTTTGTAGAACTAGTGGTTCATCAAAGGAAAGGAAGTATGCTCTAAAAACTTAGTAAGTGGAATAATATTATTGATTTAAAGTTAATTCAAGTACAAATTTTTCATTAGATCTAAACAAAAGGGGGTGATAATTCATTTGTACTTTCCTTTCAAATATTAAAAGGGTAGTGGGTGAAATTTTAGACTCATTTTTGTTTTCATAATTTTGTGTTGCTAATCTATTGTTATGCTTGGTGATAACACTTTTATGTGTAGTGGACCTAGAATATAATAAACTCACATGTTTTTTGATTATGAAAAAGTTCACAAGGAAAATTTTGTGTACTTATGAGTGATCCTCATAAAGCAAAGTTTTTAAGCATGTGTGATGAACTCCTCATTTGATGTAAAGCACATAAAGATCAAGCTTTAAATCTATAGGTCATCCTAGCTCAAAACATATAAGTTTTCACCATTTGTATTATGTGTGTTATGTGTATGTATTGTGTGAAATTTTGATTTGAATTCAATCTACCTTTTGTTAAAATAAGATCATTTTTGAAAAAAAAACCTTCATCAATCTGAACTTGTTCTGAGCTGCAATTCCATCGTCTCATGATTTTGTTTGAATCTGGCACAAAGGGCCTGCCATCATGCCAACAGTTGCTTGTGGACCCCATTTCTTTCCATTGCCCCCCTGTGGGTTGACTGTCCTAACTCAGCCAGTTGAAGAGGGTCCCCCCAGCACTTAAACAACTAACAACCTTCATGGAAATTGAATTTCTTGTTTTGAGGAGCTTTTAAACAGAAATATTGCTTGGCCAGAGTGAAACAGCACCCACCAGTGAACCATTAAAGTAAGGCTGGTAAGTGGTCTGGAAACAGTTTAAATCTTTTGAGATCCAGTTCCCTCGCTAACCATGGTGGTTAGCTCAGTCGCTTTTCTTGTTACCTACCTAGTAACAACCTGCTAAAAGGGTGTCAATAGGGAGGTAGTAAAGACAGTCCTTACCAATATATAAACTGTAAACCATCAACTTATCTAGTATTTCTGATTTTCTTTCTTACCTACCTATTTTGGATGGGTTGCCAAGGTGAATCTAGATTGGTATTGGGTCCAAGTGAAAAACGTTGTAGAATTGAAAACCAATAGGTCTTAAAAAGTTTATATTTCTAACATACCTTGATCTGTTTAGTATTAAAAGATAAAAATATGCCAAAACTGTATCCGGCTGGGTATAGAAAAGACTATTGCCCACACCACACTAGTCCATACTTTTACTCCACAATACAAATCAACTCTATCCTGTTGTACTTGAATTTGAGTCCTTAAATTTTGGATGCCCTAATACTGGAAAGCCATGACTTGACTTTCCAGTATTACTTCCATAATAAAGCATTCATGGTTTGCAGAAGCTTTAGAACTCTCTGCCCAAGTAAGAGGGGAGTCTGGATTGCTCTATTCAAATTTTAATGCTTTTCATGTCTCGTAGCCTCAGGTTCAAAATGTTGGCCAAATAAGAATTTCCTGGAAGAACCCAAATGAACAACCAGTGTCTGAAGCAAAAAGGCTTGAATTGTACTGTAGTTTGACATGAATTAGAATATTTGTGGATTGTCAATCTACAGGTGCTGCTCTTATTAATGTTATCAACACAAGAAGTCTGCCTGTTATGTGGTGTGACATGCATCGATGGGTTGAAGCAGGGTTGTACAGCCCACACCATTTCAAGTATGCACAATCCAGGCTACTCACACACTCACCAACAGTCAACAATTACACACTATCTGGTGAGAGGGTGACTTTGGAGCTGAACTCATATGTCTCCTGTCATAATTGTTGGGTTGCCTACCTAGCTCAAAAGTTTCTACAGAGTTTGAAATCACGATGTTTTACAAGGGCATATGCATTCCCATAGTCTATTACACAAAAATAAAAAATCTAATAGTTCTACTGGACAGTTACATGGAGATGCATACCTTTGCCAAGTGCATACCTGTGATTGCAAACTACATACACATTCAGGAATATCTGGAAAGAAATCTGATCCAGTTTATATTGCAATAAGGTTTGAATTGGGCAATGTGACAAAACAGAATGGAGTTAATGAATAGTCTTGGGTGGCGAATCTGCAGATCTTGCTGATGCTATGGATGCAGCTGCTTTTCGTGTTGAGTGGCTTGCATAGGTGCGATCCAGGTGGGATGATTGTCTCCTGAGATGCACTTTGACAAAGTTGGTTTATCAAACCAATGAATGGAATTGGATGCAAACTGATAAATCTTGATTTTGTTTATGCTTCTGTGTGGTTTCCATGAAAAGGTAACAATTGTGTCATGCATGCTTTTCACCTCAGTATGAGTGGCCTAACGGTAGATGTATATAATTGTGTATAGGTACCGGAAGTTGTGGGATTGAAATGAATGATCTGTTAGCTTTGGCTACCAAGTGTTTGCTGTATATAATAGGCTTCATCTGAATTGAATGTTTTCTGGCATTCAATTCAACTGTAAAGTACTTGCTCCTCACCCAAATCCTCGTATGCAACGAATGTCTGGAAAAATCCAGAGGTGGTGTTGATGTTGTAGTTATCCTTCTTCCTTGATGTGGAAACTACACCATCCACTCTGGAAGATGGACTATCGGACCTCAGGATGGCCAATCTTACTTATGATGGGAGATAGCCCTTATTTTGGAACATCCTGCTCCTTGGGTGTTGCCCTACACAAACATACTTATTTTATGGAGTTTCAACATCTTTCTTTTTAGTTTAAAACTTGCTGAACTAGTGTTTGTAAGGATTGATATAAGGTTCATGTGTTGCAATTTAGAACTAATGCATGAACTCTATACGTTTTCCTCCATACACATGAAGTTAATCACATGTTTTGCAATGCAAGCTTATCCTTTTAGTTGTTAAGCTTTCATATTATTTATGTATCAAAACATTGTTATTTTAGTATCATGTTGCATGTGGGCTGTCTTATTTCTTGGTTGTTTTATTTATTTTAGAGATTATGAAGGATTAACGTAATTGTAAGGCATCAATGGAAAGTTCATGGCAAAAAAAAAAAAAAAAATTGAAAAAATGCACTCAAAATGCCCGCCCTGTAGCCGTCATCTGTAATTCACACGAGTGTGCACTTCTCTGACTTGACGAAATTTTTTTTCTGGTGTACTGTGGGGATGTTTGGGCTGCAAAATTGGGGTAGAAAGGGGGGGAGAGCAGGGTTTGGTGGCTTCTTTGAGGTTTGAAATCAGCCTGAATCAGGAAGATGTTTGAGACAAATAGAGGGTGAGTTAACAAGTTTTTGAGGGGGTTGTCTTTTGAGGTAGATTTTAGGGTAACATTTAGGGGTGTGTTCAAGAAATATTAGGGCAGATTTTTCGATACTTTAGGGCTGACTTCAAGGGTGACAAGTGATCATATTTCAAGGTGGTAAATATAATTGTATGAAAGCTTAAACATAAACCACATGTCAATGGAAAAAAATGGATATGATCCTCGAGAGACTTATTACTGTAGATTAGAACTTAAAAGTAGGTTATTTTGTATTAGTTTGAAATTGTCAAACCTTTGTTTTTTGGAATAAAAGTTCAGATTTTCTTTACTTGGAATTTTGGTGCTTTAGGTTTTGGAACCAAAACTGAAGGTTACTTGAAAATTGAAGTTATGGAACCACAAACCAAAATTGAACCCTAAATTAAAAATTGAAAGTAGAATTGGGTCTCATTTTATTTTATTTTAAAAATGAACTGGAATCAAATCAAAACCAATTCCTTGAAATTTTTAAGAATTGGAACCAAAGGCTTTTCTTAGAACCTTGGAACCACCCAACATTGTTAAAAATTCTTTTGCCATGTTAGATTAGAGATGACATTAAAAATGAGGGCATACTAACAACTTTCCCATGTCGCATTAGAGTTTGCAAGAAAAACATGGGGACATTATATTCCCAAAAACGTTTTGTCATTTTCAATTATAGTCCATAAACAATTAAAGATATTACACTGCCTTAGCTATTTTTCCATTTCAATTATAGTTTTTAAAAGTGAAATTATTACGTTATCATTTTGCTATTTTTTCATTTGTGATTAAAGTTTTTTAAAAAGGGGGAAAAAAGTAGTGCATTTGCACATTACCCTTGGTTTGAATTTCACATGTTTTGGATGTACCCCAGGTGTAAGTCCTTTGAGCATCTATTGCAATACATGCATGTTAGGGTTAGCTTTATATTATCGTTTGAAGCTAAAAAATAACGCTTAAGTCAAGGACGACAAGGCATTTGCAACACTCACATTCTTTTCACACTGGTATCAAGTTTTTCTTGAAGTTCATAAATTTCATTCCTTGTTAGTCTATATAGGAAACAATAGTAGGTAGGTAAAGGGGGCCATGTAGCTTGGGACAAGTCAATGTGTAGCAGGTAGGTCAATAGATAGCTGGGGGGGGGGGGACAAGTATCTACTGATCTTTCATGCAATATTTTCAGATTTGTATGATGTCATCCTTTAAGTGATAAGTAGGTGCAAGTATGTCATTTAAGGTAAGTAGATAAATAGGTCAATCGTTATGTAAGTCATAGTGAATCACCTTCTAGTTGATAGGAAGGGAGGAGAAAGGAGGTTGATAAAAAGGTTCCAAAAACATAGGAAATATATTTTTTCAGAAGTAAATATATATAAATATTTAATATTAAATAGACTATGTAATTGTGCTAACCAAAGACATCGGTTGCCTAGGGAGGACCTACTAAGAAAAAGTTTCCTTTTTAATTGAAATGCATCCAGAATGGTGCATGACTAGGTGTTATTTCATTGTTGTCAAAAGAGACATCTAGATAGATCATTGCCTAGGTAACTTTTTGTCAAGAAAGGAGGTACTTTCAAGTATGGAATAATGTTTTCTCCACAATTTAACTAAATCCTCATATTGATAGGGTACTTATTTTTCTTTGAATTAATTAGATAGGGTGCCTCCCAAGTTCAATTTTCATTTTTGCAATGTGCCATTTTGATTGATGCATCACATAAAAAATATTGAAAAATTGGAGGCTCCACAAATATATATATATATATGGACAAACCCATCCTTTGGTGGTACCATGAGACACCACCTCACCAAAATTCATGGAAAGATGAGCCTAGTTTAATTTAATCAAATAAATTAGTTTTTAAATTATGTTTTTAACTATTGACTTGCCCTACATGAGCTTTGTGTTTCCCACCTATGAATACATTATGAAAATTGTAACTACTTACATAAGTTACACAAATAAGAAATTTGTGTTCTTAAAACATTCTTGACGTGTTCCTAAAATTTTTGACCCCTTATCATTAAATGACAAGTTGCACCATTGTAAAAAAACAAATTTGTTTATTAACTATAATCACTAGGGTATGGCCCAAATTATTGATTGAAACAAAAAAAAATGAGAATTATATAAATTTGTAAACTTGAATGCAATGGCCTTCAAAACTTCCTAATCATGACTTTCCAAAAAAAATCAAAAATTTGCGGTTGCCTTAATCCATGATTTGTTAAAAAAATTTAAAAAGAAGTATTTGAAGTTTATTTAAAATATAAGTGAAAAAACATCTTCCTTTTGTGTTCCTAAACAAAAGAACCCCAAGTATTACTTTCTCAAAACTTTTTCCTTGACCATTCAGGTGGAATATTCAAATTAAAACTTTTGTAAATCCATTTGAAGTTTCAAATTATACATGACTTGAACGATCTTTCAATATAAAATTTGAAATGAAAAAGTTTTCTTCAATCAATCTTAAATTGTCCTAAAATAAGGTGGGTCTCAAAATTTTGTGATGTGACATTTTTACTGTTACCACCAAATGATGAGTTTGCCCATACATATGATGACACATGTATGAAAGTTTAAGTTGCACCTTCTTTTCTTTTTTTTAAAAATGTAATCCTTACATATATAATTTTTAGTCAGGCATATGATACGTTTGTAAACGTATTCACTATTGACCTATCACAACAAAAACAATGACCTAGTCTTGTTACGAGTCTTAAAACAAAATGAATGTTTTGAAATGTGAAACAATGAAAAGAGAATATCTAAGTTTGAGCTTTCAATTAATATGTTATTATGTGAGATAAAAATTAATTTAACAAATTTGAAATGTTTTGTTGAAGCATAAACCTATATAAAGAATGTAAGATTTTGAAACATTTTTAGAATGACAATCTCTCACTTTGAAAGCCACAATCTTTTTTAAAACATCAAATAACATCATTGTTTATTCACATTTTCTATATTTATTTTCAAACCTTTGAAAAGTAAATTAATTATTAACAAAATTAGTATGACCATGCTTTTTTATGTAACATTACTAATGATTTTTTTAATAAATTTTAACATCATTTGCTCACAATAATTTTGTCTTCATTAATACTAAAACTTTATGCCATCATGCCCAAAAAAAATGTATTCTATTTGTGATTAAAATATGATTTGATTTGAACAAATACTATCATTATTCCCTTTTGACAAACATCAAAAATTGCACAGTTGCACAATGAGACATAGTCTTTGACCTATGTTTCAAGACATTGTTCAATAATCAAATCTTACTGTACATTCCTATTTAATGAATAATAAAAATGATGTAATTTTTAAGTTATAAAAATCATAATAATCCATGAAAGTTGAAATTCAATGTGATATTCATCTTGTCTAGTTCAATTTTGAATGCACCATTCACGTTGTGCATTAGAAAATTTCTTCGAATGCATGCTCAGCAATATGATGACTATTTTATGGCAACAAATTTTATTTTATTTTATTTTATATGATTTTGTATGAATTTATATACACTATGTGGCCTGTGCTGTTGGCCCAAGTGTTACCACGTCAACTGATTTTTTTTTCCAAAACCTAGTTTCTTGGAATTTATTTGAATTTTCTGTGGCAGAAATCACTCATAAATTAATATCTCCAGAATTCTAAATCCAAATCTTACCAAATAAATTCCATTACATCCTGCTCATCAAGACTTTCCAACAACATTAAAGGCACATTCCAATTCCTCCGAAAATTTCAGTTACCATTTAATTTAATTTTCAGTGAAGAAATCATTCAATATTCAAGAACTTCTCCAGCGCAGGTCTAACCACCATGAAACAAAGCTGATGCACCACTCCTCCTCGAGAGCTTTCAAAAGAGACCAAGAACACAATCTGAAGCATCCCGGTTCAGTGGATCTCATAAGTAGAAACAAAACAAACAAACTGCCTTCCTTCATAGGTAGATACATGCATGACATGTTTAAATTGATTAATCTATCTATCTATGTATCTAGCTAGCTTGAAGATTAACTTAACTTACTTCAGCTTTAAGTGCAATATTTTTCACTGGACTTCACATATTCCTCCTATTCATTCACCTTAAAACTCAGTCTACATTCGGAAGGAGTTTCCACAACGCCTCTACTTATCCCAAGTTTGGGACCAAGCCAATAAAATAAAATCAACAGCAGTCTGACTTTTTGGGATCTGAAGATTGAGCATTCCAGGAAAAAAAAATAGACAACCCACTTAGCAAATAATAGCCAAGTGGTCCTTTGCACTGAGTGATTTCACAAAGTGCACCTGGCAAACAGGTAGACACCTACTTGGCAAATAGTAAAATAGAATAGCAATATTGACCTGATTTCACAAAGTGGACCTGGCAAACAGGTAAACACCTACTTGGCAAATAGTCAAATAGAATAGCAATATTGACCAGGAGTGCTTCTTTTTCCAATTCCTCAAATAGGTCCAATGGCGAGGATCCATAAGCATGACATGGCGACTGTCCTAGTGGCAGATAATATTTTTACGAAAGTGCTGCTATAATGGCGACTTGCGAAGTGCAAAGGTCTGGTTGTAAGTACTTTTCTTCTTTTTTTTCGAAAAATGTCAAAAAAATCCCCAAAAAAGTCAGATGTTTAATAAACTCTGTTATCTATGTGAAACAAAACCTCAATTGTTCAATTAACCTAATTAAACCTATTATGTTTAGCGAATTTTTTTCAGGCGAAATTTTACATCCTACTAACGATGAAAGAAGGTGGCCCGTATGACTCAAACAAATGATTTTTTTGGGAAAGAATTCCAGGTCTAATTTTGAGGAAAAAATCTGAGATTGCCACATTTAAACAATAAGTTGTAGCATGTACATTGTGGCAAAAATATAGCAGGGTTCCTAAATATTGTTATTTTCATCTGTGACCTGCAACGAACGAAATTTGGCCAAGTGCTCTTTTGGATGATTACCAGACCACGTACCTCACAAAATTTAAATAAATATTATTGATTATAAGAAAGAACGTTTTAATTAAACATTACATTTAATTAACTTTGATATGCAAAGGTCATCAAAATACAGGACATTTTAATTTCCGCAAGAAAATTTGTGAGCATTGAAGGACTTTCCAACTTGCAAAAGAAAATGTGAGCATAAATTTGAGCATCACATACACACCCCCATGAAACGGAAAGTTCTTACAAAATTTTACATCTTCTATACCAGCTGTACAATAGGGAATTTGTACACAATTTTCCTACAAAATTGGGTAGAAACTAACCGGTTTTGTTTTGTTGCCTTAATTGCAATGTGATACTTGTTCCGGTGGTGAAGAAGGTGAGATCCGTGATCATCAGGCCGGCAGTGGGCACCAAAGACGTGGACCTTTCTTCCTTTCACTAATCTATGTAAAGTTCAGCAAGGACGTGCAGAACTGCTAAGGACAATGAAATTATTTCCAACTATTTGAGTATATATTCTAAATACTACTCCACGAGATTTTAGTATGCCGGGAGCTGGACCACAGGTCTCCAAGGAAAGAACAGTGACCAGGGGAAGCTGAACGCAGGGGTTGTTGCATATGTTGGACCAGCAGCTCCATATGCGGTGCGTGATCCCACCATCATGGAAAAGAACATAATGCCGACGAAAATCAATAGCCAGTGCCCACCGACATCCATGAAGCTGGTCCACAGCAAGTTCCCAACACTGTAGTTATTCTGTCTGTGATACTCGTTCCATGAAGATCTAGCCACCGGTGACCATGGCCCCCCAATTCCAGCTCGTGAGTTATAGTATCCGGGAGGTCCAGCAGCTAATCCAAGAGCTTCGCGAGAAGAGGCGCCGTAATGTCGTCCCCCGTACAGCTCAGGTCTCGAGCCAGTCATCCATTGGAAAAGAACTATGAGGAGAACAGGTATCCAAAGTAATGGCAGTGCGAAACCCCCCTGCCTGGGCGCTTGGTAGGCGATCGCTGGTTCGGGACGCGAAAATGGCAGCACGATGATGACCAAAATAACTCCCAAAATGGTGACTGGTACCCACGGCGATGGCCCCTCCCAGAAACCCGATCTTGCCATTCTTGTAAAATCTCCTGCTGGTTTCCACGAGCCGGCGCAGATAGCTGCAAGCGGCGTTCCTAAACAACACCGACAACCAATTTCCGAGCCAGAAGAAAATCGCGAGTAATGAAAAAGTGGACAAGCTCAAGGATCAGCCCTCCACAGTTCACTTTGGGAAGTCCCGTTCGCTATTGCAGAGACTCCATAGACTCCATATTGAGATGGATCAGATTAAGTCGGTGAGGATTCAAAGAAACAGCCAAAAAAACAAAAAACTCGAAGAACTTCACGTCAAGCCTGCATTGATGATACAAACGAACGCCGCATAGATCTAGATCGAACAACCGAAGCCGGCACACTATAAAACTCTTTAGGTCAGGATTCTGTCTGTCTGTCCAAAATTTGAAACTCCAAAGCAGAGCTTACAGACTCCACAAGCACAAGTGACTTGAAATAAAAACCTCTAACGAAAATCGACAACAAGACCCTCCAAAGAAAATCGAAAACAAAACCCTTAAAAGAAAATTTTATTCAAGACGAAGAAGATGCATGTGGGAGAACTGCTTCAAAAAACTTCCAGAAAATCGAAGAAAAAATATCGAAAATCAGAGGAGAAGTTCGATCCCTGAGGAATGAAAGAGAGTGAGGAATGATGTTGAGTCTTGTAGAGAGCTTGTGTTGCACTGAAGACGGCGAACTGAGGTCGCTCTTTTCTAGGGACCTGAATTTGGACCTGAAGTTTTTCCGCCCCTCGGTGGACGAAGATCCCAGGTGCCAACAAGTGGCGCTAAAGCTGGCGCTCTCTTGTTGGTTTAATTAAGTTCCAAAATCCAAAAGTAAGGGGCCTATTCTCTTAATTAATTAATTTCTCTCTTAAATCTTGATTTCCATAGCGTAAAAAACCAAATCACTAGCTTTTGATTTTTCACGTTCTTTATTTAACATCAGCTTTCCTTTGGGGGGCGAAATCTTGCCACTTAGCACTAAAAAAATGGAAGTACGTATCCTACAAAGGATTTTTTTTGAAAAAATAGCTAAAAGTAACCAGTCTTTGCTTTTTGGTGAATTTTTGCTATGGCAATAGAAAAACAGGAGGGTGCTAAAGGTATCAAGGGCTTTCTTTGAAAAATATGGGTCCAAGTGGCCACATTATGAGGAAAAAAGTTCTAAAGGAGCCATATTTAGAGAGTAGGTTTCAACAAGTCACCAAATTAAAGGAGGATTCCTAATTTTTTTCTACCGGACATCTAGCCAAATTTGGCTAAGTCCTCTTGTGCTTGATGGGCAACCCACTTTCATTCACAAATTTGGAAAAAAAATTACTGGTCACCGTTGAAAGGGGGCAAAAAAAAGGGTGAAAATCGCCAGATTTAGACCAAAGCTTCAAAAAAAAAATCGACTTTCCTCTTTGACCTGTTGCCAAATTTGGCTAAGAATGATTGCCCAATGCCAACTCTCCTACCTCACAAAATTGAAAAAGAAAACCCTGCACAGAAATGGGGAAATTTAGTGGCGAAAAGTGAGAGGGCGGTAAGTAGTAACTTAATAATCTACTCAGATCTTTCTAGAAGAAGCCGCCCCCAACCCCTGCCCCGGCAGCCGTCATTGGCTCGGACTCCGAAATTTAATTTCATGATTCAATCCCCTACGTCCACGTCGCTCAGAACCGCGTGAAGCATTGTAGATATTATTACCAATCTAGTTAAGAACTGCCACGTCCGCCATATTCAAGGTAGGCAGTAGGATTAGGTACCTCTTTCCCATTGGTTGCTACGTTAATATCAGCTTTTCTCTAAGGTAGGTCATAGGCTAGGTACCTACTTCCATTGGTTGCTATATTAATATCAACTTTTTCTAAAGCTTCATTCACACTAAGGGTTATCTATTATGGAGTCACAGTTTGATTGGGCGTTTTGCCAAGTTCACTTCACCTGTTTCCAAGTCCACTCGCCAAATTGCAAAGTCCACATTGATTTTTTTCTATTGAACTATGATGCCAAGTTCAGTTTACATATTGCCCAATTGTCAAGTCCATGTTCCCTTACTTGGTATTCCCAAGTTGCCAACTCCAACATTGCCAAATCGCCAAGTCCACTTTACCTTGTGGACTGCCCATAAAAAGTCTGGGTTGCCAATGCCTGAATTGTTTTCTGGTCTGCCTAAGATTTTGCCAATTACTCAGATTGCCCCTCATTTTTTTTCTTTTTTCTCAGGCTGCCTTGGCTCACCCAACCTCCCCCATCCCTTTTCCTTCTGTCTCCTCTCTCTCTCTCTCTCTCTCTCTCTCTCTCTCTCTTTTCTTTTGACTTCATGGCTCTTTGAAGGTTGAGAACAGACCTTTCAAAATTCAAATTCCCTCTAAATTAGTTTTTGAACATAGTGAGAGCAGATTCAAAGCTTTTGAGTTTCCAATTTCATGTTTTCTTTGTATCATTTTTTATGAAAGGAATGTGAAGCAGCATTTGAAGAAAAAATCAGGGGCAGTCTGAGTTCTTCAGGCAGAGTTTGGGCAGAACAAAACAATACAGGGATTGGACAGCTCATAATTTTTTTAAGTTTCGGGCAGTTTCAAGCCTATTCAAGCAGTCCACTGGTTGAACTGGACTTGACAGTTCGGCAATGTGGAGTGGGCGACTTGGGAATCCAGACATGGCAATGTGGACTTGGGAATTTGGAATAGTGGACTTGGCAACCTACTAAAGACTACTTGGCAAAATATTTGAACAAATGCTATTCCATAAGTATCTCCAAGTATGTTAACACTTCTAACATTATGGTTAGAGACTAACATGTCACATGCCATGATCTAACACTAACTTACCACTAACCTATCAGTGACCTATTGACACCTGGGCATAAAGTGGTGCCTATCGCCAACTTAACAGCATTTCACCATGCAACTATCATTGCAATTAGACATGACTTTATGTGGCTATCTACTTTTCACTCACAACTTTTCACTCAACTTTATTTTTCTGTTGTTGTTCCTCAATTCATTCCTCTTTTTAGACCTCTTTCTTGCACAAGTATTTTGACATTCTAGGCACGTTTTTCATTTTCAATTTTTATTTATTATTTCTTTTGTTGTTCCTTACTTCCTTTCTCTTTCTTGCATGCAATTTGTTAGGCTTATTTCAATCACCTAACTCTTGGTCATTTGCTTTCAATTCTAAGTCATTTGCTCTTAATGCTCTTAGTTTATGGCATACATATTAGGTCTTTCATCTTTCTGGCGGTTTGCATATAGTTCACAATGTGCATTTCAATTTTGTTGTGTCTTGTTGATTACAACTGTTTTTTCATGTGCATTCAAGTTGGCATTATGATTAATTTGTGGGTTCTTTGACATGTTACTAATTATTTTAATTCAACCTTTTGTTGTTGTAGAGGTTCGTTTGAGTTGATTATGTTGCAGTGCTTCAATGATGTTGTGTGTTTATTGTTATTATTTTGCTTCATTGAAATGTAAATAAAGTTTGTTCCATGCCTTTCATTTTTTTTTTAATTTTGTTCCATCTCTAAAGCCTTATTTATTTGTGATACCATCTCATAATTTGCTGAGATTGAAAGAGGAATCTCATATCCAAATACTAATCTTAAAAGAAGATTAGGAAAATGTTAGTAGTAGAAATAAAACTATGTTGTTTTTTGGGGGGCTAAATTGGTCGTTTTCAATATTTCATAAGCAATTTTAAAATTTTAAGTTGGCATTTATGTATTAATTAGAACTACATTCACATCAAGCACAAATTGTGGGATAGTGTATGTTTACTTCTTTTGCAATGAAAGAGGCTAAAAGTTTATGCAATTTTTTTTTGTGAAGTAACAAAGGATAGTGTCTCAAATGTTAATTTAAATTCCACATTGTGATTTTTTATTATCTCTTTATGTGAATGATGATTCAAAATTATATGATTATCCAATGTGCATTTGGTTCTAGCTTTCAAATTTCTATGTTGGCAATGTGCAAATGACAATAAATGATGTTGGGTTTAATTGATATATAATAAAAAATAGAAAAAATTGTGAAGGGATATGAGTGTTCACAAAGCATTAGTATGTGATGGCTTTTGAAATTCCTTTATCAATACCCATTTATTTCTCAATGAGAATATAGCATGCACCAACATTCAATCTGTTAAGCATGGAATGAAATAAAACCAAGTCAAATGTTCATGCCAAAATCATTAAATATAATAGTGATGCACATGTTTGCGAATTGAATCTCTTATAAAATTTTAGACACACAATTCCTAGGCTAATAGCAAGGGAAAGTGGTTGTGTGTATCAATGAATCCCCAATTAAAATAAGTTAATGGAAGAAGTATAATGGGCTTTATTTTTAGTTTACACTCTCCCAAGATTTGACCATAATCAATGAGGTCAAAATAATGAATATGTGGGTTTTATTGCAACACACCTTTAATTTGCTTTATGATATTTGTTTATATCTTCATATTTGTCAAATGATCTCGGAATCAAACAAAAAATATAAGAAAAGGTGTAATTGGGGATTTTTGGGGTTGGAGAAGGGATGGGGTAAACATCACTTTGATATCCTAAACTTTCCAAACACAATATATATATAGATTCCCTTCAAATGATGTTTTTTACATTATCATATTTTCTCTTTATCTATCATCCATGTTGTCACAAGAATTAAATTATAGAGTGTGAAAAAATTGTATTCCCAATTTCATAATTGGGGTATCAAAATAGGAACAAGGATTGCCATGTGTCTTGTGTTTTGAATCATGAAGCAAAATCAGCGTTCTAAGGTGCTAAACCATGAAAGGTGGATATGTGTGTTTAAATCCGTCAACCAAAAAATGGGAAAATAGGTGGTAAAAAATAATTGAACAAACTTTGAATGTCTTGTTGAAATAAATATTTAGGGACCCACAACATTTCTAGAATGATAATCTATCATTTGAAGTGTCAATTTTTTTCTAAAAAATCAAATAATGTCCTTATTTAATCCACATATCCTATATTTCTTTCCAACCCTTTGGAATGCAACTAAATTATTAACAAAATTAGTATGATTGTCCTTATTAATGTAGTTTTTTAATGAAAAACTAGAGATTTTAACATCAATTCCATTTAATTTAATGTTGTATAACTTTAAAAAGTTATGTCAACATGTAAATATATATATTTGGCTAAAATATGAAACAATTTGAACAAATATTCCTATTCTTAATTGTTTTCAATAAAACTACACAATAAAACACAATTCTTAAGTCATGTTAAAGGACACATAAAGACATGTTAAAATCATTTAAATCACAAACAATCACAACCATTTTGATCAAGAAATATGTGATATGTAAGGAACTATGAAAAATCAAGAAACAAATAATTTGGTAAACTGATCATTCATAGTAATGTCCTAATATTGATTTCGGGGTGAAATAGTCCTTTTGTGTACCCCAACTCTAATTGCTCCCAAATTTAAATTATTGTTAATTTGATCAATGGAGGAAATTTAAAGATCAACTTAAAAATTTACAAAGGACATAATTTTATTACTTATAACACTTGAAAAATTGACAATGTACATTAAAGAAAATTATCCAAACATGAATACATTTAAGCAATACAAAACTTACAAACATATATTCTTGCCCTCTCTTGGCTAAATCATGCATGACTTTGTTAGATTTTTACAACCAATTCTATAAATAATTTCTAATTTTCCTTCAAAATTGGGCAAATGCAAAATAAAGTGGACCAAAAATGACATGATACGATTCTATAAAAGTAGTTTTTTTAGTGTTTTTTTATAGTGTGATAATTAACCTAGAATTTTCAAATTTTTATTTTCAACATTAAAAAAATCATCTTTTTCAAAATATTTTTAAGGGCCACCATTTAATTCATCCCAAAGTATAATGTTGATGAAAAGAATTATAAGAATTCCACAAAGATCATGTTATAAAAGACTTAAGTGTTATTCTTAATTTTTATTTTTATAAAAATCCATTAAAATTCATTTCATATTCATTTATGGTTCAATTACATGTAATTAAATTTTGGATAGAAAATAAGTGTTGTTCATTGAAGATTTTATTTAATAAATCTATATGCATAATTTTGTTATAAATTTGTTCTTCCTTAATGATTATATTTGGAAATTGAGTTTTAATAGCTGTGTGTTCTAATTTATAAGTTGAGTCTTTGAATTTGGGAGGATGCAAAAAAATTGCCATTATAAAAAATTTATGGACACTCTAGTATCTAAATACCCAATTAAAACTTTTTTAACATTTTTAATTTTTATTTCTATAATTGTTTTGCAAGCCTCAATGTTTTTAAAAACCATCTTAGACTATTCAATTATATAAAATCAATTGTAATTAATTTAACAATTTTTCACCGCTATTTGTGTGAAATTACTTAATGAAGATAATGCTCAATAATTTTCAATCAAATGCTTGTGCTCCACATGACAAAGAACTCCATGTATCCTCTAATTGTGTGTAACACATGGGTTACATCCATCCCCACTACTATAGCTAAATAGATAATCACTAGCTATGTATGTTGTTTTTCCTCTCAAATTATCATTGATTATGATGTTATTTATGTTTGTATATTATTATTGTTCATGTCCATTTGAAGATTGAAAAGACTTTTGAAATTTTTCATTTTTCAATCTCTACTAATTTAAAATTATATTTATTAATGCACTTTAAGTTAAGGGGCATTTGAGTTAATAGACAGGGCCATTGTTGTGTCTAGCCAAATTATGCTACCAATTTTGTTAAATGTATATTTTGCAAATTGCTTTTGATTTTGCATTTGATAATATAATTATTTAATTTAAAAAATTGACCAAATAATTGAGAATATCCTAAGTCATATCCTAAGTAATCATGGGTTGGATTAATAGTGACCTAACAACTTGCCTTTGTCAAGTTCAATTAAACATGAGTTGGGGAGGTTACTTAAGGTTGTTGATATGATACTAATAACTAATAGGTAATAAAATAACTTTAACAATCTAAGTTGCAAGAGAATAAACAAGGTGCACATACAAATAATTTAGGGAATTTGAACATCAATTGATAATTTGAACAATATCAATAATCAATTTTTAGTGTTGGATAGGAATTAGTTAGAGGGAATGTTTTAGACATTACTTTGATGTTGTTGGATAAGAAAGGGGAAAGATTCTTTCATTGTTTAGCAAGTGACATTTGATGTCGAATAAAAAATGTTTTTATTGAATGGGTGGCATGCCACTCAAATACTTAATATTGTTATTTGTTGAGGAATAAAATTATAAAAGTACATAGGATGAAAGGAAAATCTAATGTTGTAAGTGACAAAACATTGGTTTTTAGTAACAAGCCAAGGTTTAGCAAACAACCTTTGGTCAAATCAACAACTAGCCAAGTTAACAAAGACAAAGCAATTACAATTGGTTAGAATATTCATAATCATGGATTTATGTAAGAAAATGCCCATATTCAAAACCATACATGTTTTGGCATTCATGTAAAAATGTTTAAAATAAATTTGAGTTTAACCCTAAGTTTTGTTAGTTTTATTAATTAGATGGCGTGTATTCAAAGTTCCTTTTCTTTTTCAACTAACCAATTTGATTGGCCCATCACAAGAAAAATAAAAAAGATTGAAACTTTAGAAACTCCCCAAATTATATGGGTTTCTATGTGAAGATGTAGTGCCTCCTTTTTGGCCCATCTATATAGGTGAAAATGTAAGAACCTTGGGCAAACCATATGAGATCAAATTGAGGATTTTTGGCATGTGGTAAAAATGCACATGTTAGGAATGGTAGGTGTGTTATAAAGATATATTTCAAATGGAAAACCCCCTTACGTTGGAAGGCCATAACTTCCATGTGTGACATTATTTAATGGAATTAAATGATTCAAAAGAATATTGGAACACCCAAAGATGATTTACATACTATTTTTAGGCTCCATTATTAATGAGCATTAACCATAATGTTACCATCTTTTGATATAATAAGTGTTCATTCATGGGCATGTTTATCCTAGTCAAAGATGAATCAAACATTTTGATTCTTGCATTTTGACATTAGATTTGGCCTTTAAAAAGTGTTTTTAATATTCCAAATGTGACAATTTTCCTTCATTTTTAATTAATTGGATAAAAATACATACCTTTTTTTACCCCCAAAGGAACATTTGATAGGGTACCCAAACCCTACCCATACACCAAAAATATTAATTTTTGCATACCCAAACCGTAACTTTTTGAAAAAAATTGAATGTTAATACACTAATAGAAATTGGCCAAAATATAACCATTTTATTTGCAACTACATGTGAATGTTAATCATTTATGATTACCTTTGGACATTTTTGCAACTATTTCTTGTGTTAATCATATTTGTGATTATTTTGATTTTCATGCTTCCATGTGAACAACATTTTATTTGGTTTTCATCCAAAAAGAACTTATGTCCCATTAGTTGCAAATTTGACCAATTTAATCATAGCCCTATGAGTATACAAAGGTGTATTTTGTGTATTCTAAAGGATATATTTGAATATATTAGGATTTACAAATGTATATTTTGAATGCATATGAATGATTGTATTACATGTGTATTCAAATATTATTATTAGAATAAATGGCCTCCATATTATGGTTACAATAAGTGTATATTTTGAGTATATTAAAATTTTATGTACAATATGTACTAAATATATTACAGCAATATTACAAGTTTATTCAAATTATATTATTATACTCCTTCAAATTATTACAAATGACATATACTATTATTATATAATATATAATATTAATTACGTTATAATAAAAAAATTCATATTACTTTTTAATAAATTTTTTAAATAATATTATTTTATTACATAATGATGATAGTGATGATGATGATGACATTAATATGACAGGAAAAATAAAACTATAGTTATTGAAATTATTTATATATATACTTTTTATTTATAATAATTATTGTATTAATTAGTAAGGAAATAATTTATTATATAAATGCAGAAATTATTTTCAAAGGACAAATATGTTTATTAAAATTATAAAATATTTTTAGAATAATAGTTCATAAATAATTGTAATGAGTGAAATAATAATATGAATAGTAAAAACAAAATAGCTAGTTTTGGTTACCAACTAGCTACAATAATGATTCAATTAATGTTCTTATTTTTTATATTTATATATTATATTTATTATCACCTTTAAAAAATGAAAAAAATAATGGGAATAATTGTAATAAAATATTTTGGCTAGGTATTAGTTATACTGTTAAAGTTTAAATTTTAGTACTTAATGTTTGTAATTAATCATTAATTAGTCAACATTTCAGTTATTATATTAATTTATTTGGTGATGAGCTATTAATTAATAAATTATTGATAGTAAGTTAGTTATTTCAATGGTAAAAAATTACTAGTTAATTTCAATTAGTTGATAAATCACTATAATTAATTTATAATTAGAATTACATGTTCATTACAATTCATTTAAGTAATAAGTGTAATAATATTAATAATTACATAATAATTTAATTAATTCAGTAATTATATAATTAAAAATTATTGATGATTATTACTATAAGTAAGTAATTAGTTGGATAGTTTATTAGTTAATTGATTAGTTTCTAGTTTAGTTGTTAATTAATTAATTAGTAGGTTTATTAATTTACTAATTAACTAGTTAGTTAGTTAGTTAGTTAGTCATTTACCTACTCAATTATATAATTTACAAAAATTAAATGGGGATAAAAATATGGGATAAACTTTTTAATTGCAAACTACTAGCAACTAAAAAGTTTATCCCATATGTTTTGGCTTTCAAATTTATCTTGAAAATTGTATAAACAATGTGTATTGTTTTACATTTTCATATGAAAAAACATGGGCATAAAGGATGAGCCAAAAAAAAATGTTTAACTCAAAATAAAATATAAATATTCATGTATTTATACCTAATTATCTACCTACCTACCTACCTCAACCTACATACTTAAATATTGATTTAAATTTATTTTGGACAAATTCAATCAATATGCCACATGGAACTTTCTATTGCACCAAACGTCACAATTAAAAATCATCCAAACATAAAAACTAGACATCTTAAATTATTTCAAAATTATAGTAAAAATATTTGAAATTATTAAAATTTGGGACATGTGATAACACATAACTTATTTCAATTATTCACAAAAAAAGTCACATCCTAGTCGCAAGTGACAATACATATATGACCAATCAGAGGATGGCCCAAGTTGACATGTTTGTGATGGAAACAACACAAAAATCAAACCTAGAATGATTTTTTTGCTCGATTGGAGCTGAACTAGAAATGTACCAAAATATCTTGAAAATAAAAACAAGATCCTAGGATTTCATTTGATTTTTTAAATTGATAAATAGGTTTTATTTTATAGTTAAATATTCGTATTAATTAGTTGTTGAACTCCATACCTACATAGACCCTTGTTTTAATTTGTTACAAAATTTTGTACTCGTATAATCTCTATTGTACATGGAACCAAACCTGATTTTTTAACCAAGCCCAAAGGTTTTGATTTGACAAAATGTGTTAAAATCAAAACCAAAGGGTTTTAAAATGGGGAAAATCAAGTTCAAACCACCACTTAATCTTGTGAGAACTTCAAAATAATTTTTAGTGTCATAATTGAGACCAAAGGTTCTTTTTTTTTAAAATCGCACAATATTAGTAACATTATTAAAGACACGATGCAAAAATAATTTGTGCAAAAGAATGCAACATTTTTAATTTGAATAGTTATAAAAGAGATTATGCACTTTCTTTCAACTTGTGAGAATGGAGGTAGAGGATTATTCAAACGAAATGTTTGAAGGAGTGTTAAGAACTTTAAAAACAAAATGATGTAAGAAATAAATGGTTTTCTTTAGTTGGGTACATGGTACTCATGTTAATAGGAGAAGAAAAAACCCAAAGGCCTTTATTTTTGTGGGTAATAAACATGCAAAACATTATAGTCAATATTATTGTTGGACAATTTGCAAACCATTGCTACTAATTTTGCAACTATCAAATGATAATTAAGTAAATCACCTTCAACAAAAGTGTAACCAAGGGTAGGTTAATGGTCACCTCCACAAAGGGTATGTTGAAATCACACTATTTGAATGTGGCATTTGAGAGTTAAAAACAAATGATGGTTGCACAAAAGGCTAATTTTGACAATAGTTTCTGGAAAGTGGCTTGGAAGGGCAACATGAAATTGATGAATGAACTTTGGAGGCACAAGAAAAATGTCATGGCCACAAAAGTTATGAAAACAAAGGGATTTCCAAAGTACACAAAAACCAAAAAAAATTATGAAAAAAAGGGCTTAAATTTAAATCCAAACATGAAACACTGAAAATAAAAAATAAAAACATGAAATGAGTAAAACAAGTTCAAAAAATAAATAAATTTGGATTTAATATATGAAAACATGAACAAGAAATGAAATGGCCAAGGCTGTAATGCAAAATTGTATTTCAAATTAATGTTGAATAAATTGAAAATAATGAGGGCTCTTAGTTCTAGTTATATCCTTTTGGGGACCTAGTTCAAAGAAACTTCCATGGAAGCTTTCATATGACCACCATCCAAAAACCTTCTTGATCTAACTTTTTAAAATTATATAAAAAACAAATGAATTACAAGTTATGAATGAAAAGTAAATGATGATTAAAAAATCATTCGTTGAATGAAAATTTATTTATTATGGATGAAATTCATCATCATGATGTTGATGATACTAGTTAATGTTGACATTCATAGCAAAAGAGGTCGTTAAGCATGGAAAGGAAACCTGTAAAATTATTTTTAAATTGATTTGTTAAAAACCTTTGAACAACAATTTACACTTAATTGATTTTTTACCCTTAATACCAATTGACAAACCTAATTTATTCATATTGTTTACAATAGATTCAATGGTTCAATAGGTGTTCACATTTTATGAAAGGCACGTGACAATGAATGTGCATAGTGGAGTGGTGAAATGCACAATGCCTTCACCTCCACATCACAAACTTCATGGGCCATCATGATTTGGCAATAATAGTCATATGCGAAATCTATTTTTCATAGGTTCATATGGAATAAACATGGATGTCATTCATCTATTTGTATTGTTTGATGTCATGTGCATTGTTTAAACACAAATGGCATATGTCTATTCCTATTGTTTAAACACAGATGTTATATGTATATTTGTGTTGTTTACACCTGAAAGTTGTGCACGTGACTTCTATGCTTAAATAATGCACAACATTCATGTTTAAACAATATGAACCTATGAAATAACAAATTACACACAAATTTGGAATGAACCCATGGAGCCTATAAATTTGTGATGCATTCTACATGAAGTTAATTTCCATTTGATTTGTGAACAATTGCATGAAAATCTTTTCTTTCACCCATCAAACCTTTTCTTAATGTGTTAACGCTCTCCTTTCCAAAAAAAGGTTTGCAAGCCTGTGATTATATTGTTGTTGACATAAATGAACAAACCTTGTTGCCCCTTCAACATTCATAAAAGGTTTTGTACTTCAATTCACTAATGGAATAAAAAAAAATTACCTTGATCAACATTTAAACAATTAATTTTTCTTGTGGGCAATAAAACAATTCCATTCTTTGCATCAACATGCAAATGTTTTTTTAAAAATTCTACCAACAAAAATTGAAACCAAAAAGTTGAGAGGTTCCTCTTTCATTAAATGATAATCTTTTTCAAAGAATAAATCTCAAGGTGCTCCAAAAGATGCAATGTTGTCAACTCCAAATTGTAGATTCTAAACCACAATGGGGTTGTAATTTGCATCTCAACTTACACCCCTTGTAGATGTTACTTGCCTTTTCACTTCAAATTTTTACTTGTCATTTGTAGTTGATTAAATATGTTATGAATGTTGGCAAATCAAATTAAAGCTTCCATTTTCAAAAGCTTTTGGAAAATTAATTATGGTCTTGGGTTTTTTTTCATTTCCTTTTAATTCTTCTTTGTTGTAATAATGTTTTGTTGCACTAAAGTTTGGCACATAAAAATATGCAAAACATTAAAAATAAACTTTTAGTGTATTTGAAAGGCACTTCACATGCTTGAAAAATGATTTTTTATCAAATTTTCATCAAAATTTGACTTGAAAATTTTGGTTTTGACCAAACAAAGGACTTTTCATGGGAAAATTGCCCAAATTTGTTAGATTTCAAAATTTTAAAATCCCAATTGTCAAAATCTTATGATAGCTTCTTGAAGGTAGCTACAAATTTAGAACAAGTCTATTTTTTTCTACCTTCATATATATTATGTAACCAAACTTGGCAAAATTATTTTATGGATGATGACCACTTTGATGACATCACAAAATCCTTAAAAGAAATCATATGCTTGAACATTTGTCTTAAAAAAAGGAAGGATCTTACATCTATTCCTTTAAAAACATTATAAATCCCATTTTAAGGTTGGTTACATTGACGGATAATCAAATCATTAAATTGTTGATAACCCAACACTATTCGTATATATGCATAATCAGTAGGAAATAAGTGATGTGGATTCCTACATGGCATTGTTTATCAATATAATATAGAACAATGGTAAAAGTAGTAGCGCATTAATAATAAATCATCAATCATGGATTCCCACCCATTCACAACTCTATTTATAATGGTAAACTAAAAATTTGAAAATTAAAACAATAAACTAGCATCAAGACAATTGAAAAAAAATTGTTGTTACATTACAACATATATATATCTTGTGTTGTGAAGCTCTGGGGTGATGGTGTCATTGTCTCGAAGTTTTTCACAAATAAACACATGTTCAAAAACAAGAAGAAATTCGCAATTAAGAGTGCAAGCAAATAAGAACATATTTGCAAGTTAAAATACAAACATGATTACAAGTAAGAGTGCAATTGCAAGCCAAAGCACAAATAGGAGAGCAATCACAAGTCGGACTAGTAGCAAAAGCATGTTCACAAGTAGGGAAATCAAGATGTGATTGACAAAGAAGTCACAATGGTAGTAAAATGAGGCGCGGCGGTGGAGGCAAAAAATCTATAGGTACTCATCAACAACTCTGCAACTAAGATGATATAAAAGTGTTTGCACTCATTTCATGTAAGCATGCAGAACACGTGGTTTTGAAACAACTCATAGATTTTCAAGCACAAATGATCCCTTTTGTGCAGTGTTGAAACAAGATTGCTAAAAACTTGGAGCAAAAGACCAAAAGTAAGTTTGCAAAGGATGGCACTATGTGCAAAGACAAGTGGAATTCCCTAAATTCTAATTACAAAAAACTTATTGATTATCATAAGGGAATTAAAAATCATACCTACTTTTGGGATCTATCATTTAATAAGAAAGAAATTTTCATTTACCATGTCAATTTAATAAAAAGTTCTATGAATTGATTGAAGCATTTTAGGCGGAAAGGAGTGTCACTATGTCATTGCATGTTAGAAATGTTAATGTAAAAAATGACGGACTCCATGGACTAGTACATGTAGTGCCAAAAACATAGGATGAGAATGAAAATTTCAAGTCGCAAGACAATTTGAATGATTCCCAAAATCTAATTGCAAACAATCATGGCACACGAGATGCAGCTTTCATCAACTTATTTGATTAAAAGACAAAATTGTTGTTAAACAATACTCATAGGCCTCCTATCATGAATCTTGGTGAGTCTCCTACAACACCTTGCACATGAAAATATTAGAATGAAAAGAAAATGTAATTTTTTTTTTTCCACTTGTCATTGAGTCTACCAATAGAAACAAGGTTTTGATGGATGTAATGGAAAAAATTGATTTCATGCAACTTGAAATTGAAAAGCATTGTTCTAAAAATTAGAATTGTAATTTCAAGGAACACCTACATTACTGCAAAGCAAGATATAAAAGAGTGCACCAAATGAGTAAGAATTTGGTAAATGTCCTTTCAACTTGAACAGGGCTCTATGTCATGCATTCATCATTGATTAGAAACTCATGCCTCCACCAACTATCTTACCTAATTCTTTAAATGAGGGGAAAAAAATGATGCAAAATGATTTCATGAAATGTTTTAGATTATAGGATGTAACATTACAAGAACTTGCAAAACATTGACAAGGATCATAATTGCATTTGAATCACAATTAACAGATCTATTCAAGTTAGTTTGACAAAATCATCATTGTCTTACATTTTAGTTTTTGATGTTCTACACACCATATCAATTGATCAATGATCAAAAGAAATAAAGCTACATGTGTTTCTTTAACCACATCTATGATTAGTAATCTTTGATTCCCTAGATACTATTGTAATGCAATCCTCTAATTTACCCCTAAAATTTCATCTTGTTACAAGGCAACTCCAATGTGAGGCCCATTTACATAATTAATTTGATTTGTAAACTATTATGTAACACCATGTTTCATTTCTCCCGCATTTTCTACCTCCAATTGGAGCATTAGCTCATCAATGTCTACATCCTTAACATTCAAAATCATATTATGTAAGATAGAACAACAATAACCACATCCGAACAAAACTTGACATGCAAATTAGATTTGGTCATTAACTCTCAACACATTTTCTTGAATATATTGAAACTATTCCCAATTATAACTTGAGCATAAGAAAGTTGTTTATTGTGAAGTGCTTCCAAAATTGAATGTCTAGCCCTTGTTTGTTTATGTGGTACCATCAACCACAGAAGTAATGGATAGCCTTTGTTTTCGATCATAGATGGTTTGATGCCATCATGCAAATTACGATCACTGAATAAATTTCCCCATGTAGCCTTGAGATAGATTAAAAATAGGTGTATAACCCTTGCATCATTCATTGACCCCAACATCCCCATGAAAACATCAAGAAATTGTTTCTTCTAATCAATGATGGTTTGTAGTTGCATATGTAAGCTTTGGATTTGAAAGAGTAATAGCTTGCTACAAAAACATTTGATTTCAGCTTTTGGATATGGATTTGAACAACATTTATGGCACCTTGCATACCTTGTAGACTTGACAAGTCCTTCAACCCCTCCATGATTTGTAGTAGATTTTCACCTTAAGGCCACCTGGTTTAATTCTCGAAAACTTCATTGATGCCATGTACAAATTCACAAAACACTAGTGGATTGTTGATTTTTCTATATCAAAAAATTAACTACATTGTAAGTATTATAATGCATGAGCTAATTTTACAATGCACAAGTTATTTTGATGCTCAATGGAACTATGCACTTATAATTTGTATCTTGTTTTTGCATTTTTTTCAATCTTTTAGTTAGTTGTCTCACAAAAATTTTACTAACTTGAAAATGTTCAATCCACCTTTTGTCATCATATGGATTCATAAGAAAATGAGAATACCAAGTAATTGACTTAGCCTTAACCCAATCACCAAGTTCTTAACTTAACAAAAATAGATCCTATAGTTATGCAAAATCAAAACTTTACCCATTGTTTCAAACATGAACTTACAATTAATATCTATGTTGACATCAAAAGGAATTGATTGTAATTCATGTAGGAAATCAGACAAGTCAAACCAAAACTCATTGTGAAAATGAACAAGAATCAACAAATCTTGTGCTTGAATAATAAGTTGAAAAAATAACACAAGTAGAATGATCTATAGTGGTTTCATCATGTTGAGCAAAGATTAAATGAAAGGTGAAAGCACATTACAATGTAAACAATTTTAGGGAAAATTGAGACTACGTATAGTTTAAAAAGTAATAACACATAAAATTTCACTCACTTTGAATTTTTTTAAAGATCACATGTAGTTAATTTGAACTTCAAACATAAAATAAGTTATTAAACCCATCAATATGCAATTGATTAGTAGTTGTATCATTGCGTAAAAATACACCAATAATTTTTATAAACATTAATTTAGAATGGTCATATTTTACAACAAATTACCATTTTTTACTAATTTTGAAAATCCAATATTTTTATGTAAAATGATTAAGAAAAATTTAGCCCATCTACATCTTCAATGGAAGAACATTTTACAATTTTAAAATATCACAATTTTTTTATATTACAACACAATATAATAAAAAATGTTCTTAAAACATTTGATATGGACTTCACAATTTGAAAAGAAATTAAGAATTTTAATGAAGAAGATTCTTCTTTGAATGGTTGTCTTTTTACATGTGCAAAATTTCATAGATAAATTACCCTTAAATCCAATTGTTTCTAATTTTTTTTCACAATTGCAACATTGTGACAAGGCTATTGCAAAGTGAAAATGTACTCCAATAAATAATTAATTTGTTCATATTTGCTTCAATTTCATAATACATTGATATATTGGGATGTAAACCATCATTAATTGCCAATTTTAATTACAAAATGTTTTTCAAACATACACCATGATATATCAAAGTTCATAGGTATCAAAAAATATTAAAATGTGAGATTTTTTTGTTTACACCATAGTGTGCTTTCACCCATATCAAAACAAAGAGACTTCAACAAGAAAAATGAAAAAAAATTCAATTTTGTATGAAACAATGCCGAATCACAAAACCCTATAAACAAAACCAAAGCAAAAAAAGTGAGAAAATGCTTCACGTTAAAAAAAAAAGAATGAAGCTTCTTGCAAGCAAATAATCAAACAAATGACAGTGATGAAACACAAAATGAAGCTTGGAAAAAGAACAAAGCTTCCTACAAACAAATAAGCAACAAAATAACATGACAAAACATAGAATGAAATTTGAAAAAAGAACAAAACTTCCTACAAATAAATAAGCAACAAAATGACAATGAAAAAACACATAATGAAGCTCAAAAAAAAAAAAACTTCATGCAAATAAATAAGCAACAAAATGATGATGAATAAACATATAATGAAACTTGAAAAAAGAATGAAACTTCCTACAAACTAATAAGCAGCAAAATGACGATGAAAAAACACAGAATGAAACTGGAAGAAGAATGAAGCTTGAACGAAGTTGTTGCAAAAATAAAATAAAAATGCAAAGTGCAAAAGCTCTGTGTAAAGACTGGTGGCATGAAAAGGTTGTGGCGATTGGTGCCATAACAATACTATCACAAAATCAGCATGAAAAGAGATAGTGTGTTGAGGAGTTTGTTGTGATTATTAGCGCTATGTGTGAACCCAGATAGAGTTTCGTCTCGAAAATAAGGTTAGGTTGTTGGTGAGTCATGCTAGTGATGCCGAAAGCCAGTTGACATTAGAGGTTAGGGCCTATCACAGCAGAAGGATATCCATAGGTCTGAACCAACCTATGGAGTGTAAGATACCTCCTGCTCTTAAGGAGTAAGCATAAGAACCCGCCTTGTGCACCTTATGATCAGGTATGTTTAGGTTCATGATGATTTTTGCCTCATGCTTTACAATGGATGAAAATCCAAGGGTGGGGACGTTCCCCAAATGCGAGGCCAGACTTGTGATCTCAGATCTATACATCGCTTCATCCTAAACTCCTTGTTTTGGGAATGCCCCTCTTACACCCTGCAGCTTTACCCTACACATATTGATGACAAGAGACAAATACTTCACATGGGGACTGGCTGACACCTGGTTAGGTAGCTCTCTCTCACCGGCAACAACACATACCAAAAAGAAAAATGGAGCAAAAGAAGTTGAGATGGCTCTCCAACAATAAACACCAGAAAAGAATGAGCAGAGAAAGGGCAAGATAATGATGCCAATCTCACTTTTATGTAAAAGGCTGGCGTGACAGTGCAAGGGCTAGTCCGAAATGGCATCAAGACAAGATTGCATGATTGATTTGTGAATGGAAAATTTGAACCTTACTCAAAACTAATGAAGGACGAGAAGAAACTAATTCCCTCCTTTGTGTAAGTTAGTTGTGTGTGCACAACCAATGTTTTTCTTTTGTTTGCAAGGAGTCACTCTGATTGGCCCATCACAATGTTTTTTGAAACATTGGACACTCCCCCAAAATAAAAAGTGAAGAGACACTTACTTCACTATGGCCCACCTTTATAGATTATGAAAGTTCACTTTTGAAAAAAATTATGGGATAAAGCATGGTGCTATTGGGAACATCTTGGGGAACATGTGAGAAAATTCATTGTGATCTTGTGGGAACATAATGAGAACACCAAAATCCAAAAACATTGAACCTGCACCTCTTACATGGTCCCTCCCCCCCTCTATCCTCTGTATTAGGGAGGGAAGCATATTTAGGCTTCTACCCTTGGGAGTGTCCCATGTTCCAAAAATATTGACGGTGGGCCAATGAAATGGCTCTTTCTGACAAATGAAACTATGGGCACAACCCTTCACTAATAGAAGCACAAATAAGTACTCCCAGTTTATAATGGGGTTGATTTTTGTGTCCCAATATTTTCTCCGAGTTCCCAATGTGTTCCTTACAAAACTTCCATATATATAAGTTGTAAAAGGAGGTTGGGGTGGGGGATGTTTCAAATGGCTACTTCTATTAAAAAAAAAAAAAACTGTGGGTGCACCCCTCACTAATTCCAGTGATGATGATTTCATCGGACCTAGTTTAAGTGAGATGGGCTATAGTCATAGGTCGTACAAAAAGACAATTCCAAACTGTAATTTATTAAAGGTCAATTTCAAACCATATTTTTTTTAAAAAACATTTTACAAGTTGTAATGTTTCAAAATGTCCTTATGCATCCTAAGATATCAAAAGAAAAACAAATCTCTTTTTTTTAAAAATGTCTTTTCAAATTTTTGTGTGTTTAAAATTTTTTTTTGGAATATTTGTGTGTTTCCAATTTCATACACATTTTACATATAATTTCATACAAATGTAAATATGTGTTATTTCATTTAATATGTTAAGATTGTCTCAAAAGATTAACATGTTTTTTTTTGACATTAAGCTAGTTTTCAATAAAAATTTCTTTCTTAAATACCTAATTCAAGGACTTAATGCCCACTTGCTTAGCTGATTTACTATTTATTCCCCTTAATTGCTTCTAAAATCTCAATAAATTAAAAACAAGGGTAACTAATTAAATCTTCCATTGTATGATAATTGGGCAATATTTTGTACAATTTGAATCTTATATATATATATATATATATATATATATATATGAAAATAAAAAAATTTTCAAATGTAAACCCTTATTTCTTTTTTCATTTCATCGTCACTGGTAGTGCATAGAACATGGAGCCCAAGTTAATAGAGACATGAATAAGTACCCCCCATAATACACACCCTCAATAGGTATCAATTTTGTACTGATATATAGGGAGCAACCTAAGCATATAGTACTGAAATATATATATATAGGTATAAAAGAAAATACTAACCTGGTATCCCCTTAGGCAATACCACCCTTATACCACTACAAGACTAATAGGGACCTGACATCATATCAGCGGTATACCAGTTTTATACTAGTCTCAACAGTAGGTTTATACCCACCAATTACTGGGCAAAAATCAGCCTTGAGAGCCAATCTGAGTCTAATAGCAGGGTGATGTGAAAGTGTTAAGAATGAACGAATACCCGGACCAGGTTAGGGACATACCAGTAACACTTGGGTGCTTATTTGCCCTAGATCCCCCAGTTGCAGTTTTTGACAAAACAGTCACAGGCAGACAACAGAATTTGCAAATTTGGAGTTCGTCAAAAACATAATTAATTAATTTTAGGAGATGTTTAAGAAAATTTGTGGGCGTTTGTCAACGAATTTGTGATTGTGTGTGCGTGTTTTATAAGAGATGGATTTGGGGGTCCCACTTTGAAGAGGAGTGTTTTGTGGTTGGACAGATGCTATGTTTTTGGAGGTTCTGTCTGTGTGTGTAGCCCTTGACCCAACTCTCGCTCCCAAAAAGCAGCACCAAATATCGTGCCTTGAAAGCACAGGAAGTGACTCTCTGAGGAGAGAGAAAATTGGGGAGATGTGATCTGACGCCCTTGCTTGATTTGCACGAGAAAGAAATTTGGCTACTTTTCTTCTTTCATGGGTTTCATAGATCTGCTGCCTCATCACCAACAAATGGAAAGGAATAATAAGGGGTTTTAGATCTCCTGCATGTTAGCTTTCATTTGGAGCAGGAGCAGTATATTTGTTGTTGTTTCTGTTGTTATTGTTATTGATGGGTTGAAATTATCGTTATTTTTTGTGTGAGTATAAATAGTACAGGAAGAAGATTGAAAGAAAAATTGTGTCTCGGGTGTTTTGGAATTTTGTTGTTGTCAAAAAGGCTTAGGTTTGCTTGATTTGCGGGAGTTGTTTCCGTGTTCCAGAATTAGTAAGATTGTATATCTGCTGACGCCGGTTTCGATTCTAGCGAGACCAGAAAAAAGAACTGCACATCCACGAGATTTCCGGGGCGTTTTGCTTCATTCGCCAAGTCTTTGATGGCTGATTTGTAGTAGAGACGAAACTCGGTGGCGACGAACAAACCATATTTGGTGGGTGTGTGTGAATTTCACATTTTTCCGAGGTTTGCAGCGCTTTGGAGCACGAGAGTATGTTTTTTCAACGAGGGTTTTAGTGGGGGTGTGTGTTTCCAGCATCTTCGAGTACGAGAGTTTCAAACAGTAGTTTCAGATGACAGTGTGAAATGCAACCCTTGAGGTAGAGATTTTTCGGTTTTCTTCTGCCTCGCTGAGCTTGGCAGGTTTGTTGACAATTTGGTGTCTGCAGTGGAGCTTTGATTACAGACTCTTGCTACTTCCATCCACTCTCTTCCGGCTTCTAGTCTGCAGTATACATCACAGCTATCAGGACAAGGTGGACTGTGGAGACTTCATTCAATCATAGGTGAGCTTCACAAGGGACTTGCAAACATACGCTGCATTTGCAATTGCCTTTGAAGATGAATCCCATCAAATGCAATACTAAACCCTAGAAACAGGATCACATCAAGCTTACCGATCCTTAACTGCCATCAAACTGTGCTTTTGTACCTAGTTGAGATTCCATGATTCCCTGTGTTTTGCTTCTACTATGGATATACGCATCTTCTTTGAGGCAATCACCACTGTATGAGACTAGGTCATGGGTGTCCAAGATGAGCATTACCATTGCTCAAGATGCAACGAGTGTGATAAGAGTGCATCAGCCTGGTTTGAGATTCTGTAACCATAAATGGCAGTGGTTTCCAGTATGGGTTTAGGAGGTTACGTGTTCAGCCGTGGCGTCACAAATATTGAGTTGCACATGTCTGGCAGAGCAGGTAATCTCATCAAAAGGGGGGGTGGAGCCAATTTCAACAGGAATGCAAGTTGGGTGCTCAGAGGTATATAATTTGCTGCATTGAATCCCTCTCATCCTCTTTCCACATTCTTTCACTTAGGCACACAGTCACACTGGTTACATCATCAGAATGCAAGCCAACAATTCTTATGGTAGGTGCCTGATTTGACACCATGGAATGACTAACATGGAAAACTGTTGGTTGATGCAAACCATTGCCAGAGCAAAGGTGCCCACATCCCCAGCGATGGCTATCCAGCAGTATATGCAGAATATCCATGTGGCAAATGCAGTGACATTGCTGTCAAGTAGATTCTAACATGATTAGATGCCCATGCCTGCAGTTCTTGCCTCTTCAATTCGTGAGAAGGCTGCTGAACTTCAGAGCACCTGAAGATGAATTCAGCTCTGATGATGAGCCAGATTCCAAACTGGATGATGAGTTGGAAGAAATTGGAGAAGACAATGGTGAGCTTGCCTTTATTTTGTTGTTTGACAATGTCTGAAAATTGCACTATGTAATTAGATGTCTCTTGGCTCATTGCAACATGCTATCCTCTTCCTACTGTAGGCTTGTTATTGCTGCCTTGCAGGTAACCACTGGATTAAGAGTCAAAAGGATATGAATTAACAGAATGGGAAGTTAATAGACACTGAAGGTAGAAGAGGAAAATGGGAAGACCCATGGGAGTCTATTAAAAGAATTGATCAAATGGAAATGGAAGTTATTGTTTTTGCAGAAAGGATTAATCAAATTATACTGTAAAAATACAGTGCCAACAGAAATCCCTGAATCTTGTGAGGCCCAGAATAGGGGATTTACTGCTGTGTCGGAACTGCAGTCTGACAAATTCATCAACATGGCAGGTGTGTGATCAGTATCATTTATCCACTTTTGTTGTTTCCATGCAGCACTAGTTTCAGCAACACATTCATTGGCTGCAGAATTACATTGGACAGTTGTTGCAAGATGGCAAATATAAGCTTAGCAGTTTCAGAATTCCAAACCCTTCTCTGTGCTTGTGGATCCAGAATCAGCAGTAGAGAATTCATCATTGAGCATGCAATCTGAGACTCCCCACCAACAGTTTGTCAGTGACCATGAATACAGGTAACCCAATCCCTGAATCATCAATCAACTGAATGCTATGATGCTTCATGAACTCTAGACCCATTGACCCTGCTGATGGAGCTTATAGACATTCCTGATTTGCTTTTAATGGCCTTATGTCCTTAAGCTTTCAGTCAAGGACCTGAAGTTTCTATCTTCTCCAGCACTGTGAAATGGACACAACAAGTCTTGGGTTTAGGGTTTAGAGTTTCTTTCTTGCTTTTTGTATGCTTTTACATCCAATCAGGCCACTTGTGACGGGTTTTTGGAGAGTTGTGCTCTCTTGGCCAACAATTTTGAGTTGGGATTGAGAGGTTTGTCTTTTTTTCAGGATTGCAGTAGGTTCATGGAATGTAGCAGGGTTACTACCTCCAGATGATATTGACTTACATGACTGGTTGGACACTACGCCACCTGCAGATATTTATGTCATTGGGTGGGTGGTTCAACATTTTCAGCCTTTCAGATACTTCAAGAATAAGTATCTTGTTTGCCTCTTCAGATGTATTGATCTTTGTTTGGCAAGCTCTATGAACCTGTGCTAAAAGGGACAGAAGATTTGCCCTGATGCCAGACTTTCCATCTGGGCTGACACAAGTGTCTCATTGTCATGAATGGCTGCAGATTTCAAGAAATTGTACCTTTGATTGCCTGCAATGTTGTGTGTGTCGAAGATGAAGCTCCGATCCCCATCTGGGAAGGATTGATTTGTCACACTCTGAACAACAAGATGCAGGTGTTCAAGGCAAATGATCCCTTAAAAAGCTGCAAGGACCCATCGACCCTGTCACACTGTGCTGAGTGCATTCATCATGTTCCAGAAATGTATGATGGAGAAGATGAGGTATCTGCCCTCCTGCAGCACTCCCAACATCTGCCAAATACCAGAGTTCTTCATCCTGAGAAAGCTCAGATCAACCACTTGTATTCTAAGCAAAATAGTTCGGAGGATGAGACATTACTGGCACATGCAGGAGAAGACTCCACATCAATAGAGTGGCCTCCTGGTGCTGTCAGGGAAGATGACAAGGAGTCTGCAACATTTGCACCTTCAATTTCTTCAACTAGCACTATGTTTTCTTCACCATGCAGGCATAATCGATTCTTGCGAATTGTGAGCAAGCAAATGGTTGGCATCTACATCACAATTTGGATTCGCTCAGACCTCCGGCATCATGTCCATGATATAAAAGTTTGCAGTGTTGGATGCGGAATTTTTAACTACCTTGGGAACAAGGTGGGTTTCTTTTGTGTGTGAGAGAGAGAGAGTTGGGAGGAAGGGAAAGAGTGGGCAGGGGGAGGTGAAGGGGTGCCTGGTTGTCACTTCATAGAGGAGAAGTGGAGTGTAAGAGAATGAAGGAGTTGGTGGTGAGACTGAAGGACTGGTTTTGAGTGCAGGGAGCAGTGTCGGTTAGTTTGTGCCTTCATCAAACCAGCTTTTGTTTTGTATGCACACATTTGAAATCAGGCCTTAAGGAAGGAGATGAACTTCGGCGAAATGCAGATGTTGCTGAGATTCTGCATCGGACAAAATTCCCTCGGTTGATCAAACAACCTGGGATTGAGTTGCCCAAGACAATCATGACTCATGAGTAAGTTGACATGTTTCAGTCTTCAATCAGTGCTACTCTACTGTTGAATTTGTTTCATGTAAAAAGCTCGATGAATCTGAAGCTGCAAAATTATGAAGTGCAAGAGACTGGGTGGGCTTTTGCTGAGAGGATTTTGTAATTTTTTGGCCCACAATTGATGATGAGCTGTACAGTCAAATCATATGGCTTGGAGATCTGAACTATCGTATTGATGCAACGGATGAAGACACATGGGCATTGGTTGACCAAGGTGCCTGGGAGTGTCTTCTTCAGAAAGACCAGGTATTGAAGATTTCACAAAAGTTGCTTCATTCGAAATGTTATTTCTCTGCCCCTAATTTTGCCCTCACTGCAGTGGCAGCAGTGTTTAGCAAGAGCCTTTTTTCCCCATGATTTTCAGCTGAGATTTGAGGATGTTTTGTTGTCTTTGTTTGTGTGAGCAGCTGAAGCTTGAACAAAGAGCAGGGCATGTCTTTGAAGGCTGGCATGAAAACCCCATTTGCTTTCCACCAACTTACAAATTTATCATCAATTCAGATGAGTACTTTGGCAGAGATACACCACTTGGTGCCAAGCGACGCACACCTGCCTGGTAAACTGAAATCACTCTTTGACCACAAAATTTATGACCATTGTTGGGCTTGGTGCATGATACACTCCTCCAATTCTGTTATTGTTCTATGTGCCTTTCTCAATTGAATGCTAGATCTTCAGGATCTGATATCCTTGAATTTTGTCCAAGACTCATGCTCCCCTTTTCCTTGCCATTGAGCTTAAAGCTTAAAAGTCAGGAACCCATATGATGTTTTTACCTTGAAACCCAAGCATTATTTGTATTCATTCTGCTCTGTCCTCACTTTCATATGTCGTTCTGTTCTTTGCAGGTGTGATCGAATACTATGGTATGGAAAGGGCCTAAGGCAATTGGAATACAAGCATATTGAATCACAGTTATCTGATCATCGGCCAGTGAGCTCCACTTTTGTGGCTGAAGTGGAGATTGCAAGCCATGAAAGACTGAAACCAACTTTCTGCAGGAATTCCAAAGTGGAAGTGGAAGAACTCAGACCTACTACACTCATCACTATTTCCCACAACATCCCAGTTTTATGAGGTAAAAGAACTCTCATTTCAGCTCAATTGAAGACTCTGGCCAGCAATGTGAGTTGTTGCAGTTTTCTATATTAGAGTTCCAATTCTACAAATTCAAACATCCAAACATCCAAGATGTCTAACATAGCAGCCAAACAGAAAAGTTCCTTTCACCTTTCTTGGAAGATAGTGTTCTAACAGTTCTTTTGTCTGAACAGCAGTGCATGAACAGAATAACATGAAATGCACCCATCAGGTGATATAGAGCTTCAAAGCCACAACCGTTCATTTGGAGTACTCACCATAATGATGTCAGTGGTGTAACTCCCAACCTGGACCATGAGCTTTTCAAGAGAACGTCAGGTTTCTCTGAGATGTGAGTATAACTGTGACAGGGACAAGGTACATTAGAGCTTGAGTAATAATGTGAGCAACAGTGCTTTGAGGTCAGGATGGTTCTGTCACCTTCTTTCAAAAAATTGGTTTGAAGCTTTAGCCAGCAGTGGGTAGGGCCGTCTTTGGAGTTCTCAATTAGGGCTACAATTGTTGATACAAGCTGGATTGTTTGAAGCTTGAACTGTTTCTCGAGTGCAGGAAAAATCAACTGACCTCACAACATGATGTCAGCAACAATGCTAAAGCTAAAAGAAGAGTCAGGACCAGAGCAGCATCTTGGAGTGAGGTAAATCAGGACCTTGATTTGTCCGACATATTTCCAGATCTGACATGACTTTGAACCTGATCAGGAAGAATGAGATTAGGGTTAACAGCTGGGGCTGCACAGCATATTGCAGTAAAATGTACTGTGGAAAGAAATGTATCTAGATCCAAGAGCATGTTCAATGCAGGTAATTGCAGAAGGCACTGTACAAAAGCATCAATGTATGCACAACATCAGTCAAAACCTTCGGCATGCATGTCTGCAACTGGATGGCTTAACTTTGCAGATAATACTTCAGGAACTAACACCTTCTGAAATTCTAATGCAAAGGATTGCCTATAAATGCTTCTCAAAGCCACCTAGCTACTGGGTTTCTTGCCATTGCTACATCTCTCATGGTTTTTGTTTGATTGCGGATCTCTGATTTGGGTAAAAGACTTGTCTACAAAGGTTAGGCAAAGTATATTCAGTAAAATTGATATTCCAGAAGTTTGCATTTGTTCCTTGCAATGCCTGTTTTCAAAAACTAGCTGAAGCTGTATTATGTCAGAGATCGAGCAGTCTGGCAACAGGCTTAAGAAACTCTTCTAGATGTTGTAGGTTCAGAATTGTTAAGACTCAAATCTTGAGCAAATTCTCCATCCTGATGGTTGATTGATGACTGAGTAGTTATAGAGTGCATGATGTGATCTTCAATCATCTGCAGGAATGATTGAAACTGTTGTAACCACAGATCATAAGGATCGATGTTTGAATTGAAAATTCCAACTACTGTTTATAAACTTTTTGGCAGTGGAATCTGTCAGTAATCGTACTGTGTCAGAAACCTGCCAATTCTCTCATTTTGAGCTTTGAGTAACAGCAGTGTGAAGTTCCTTTTTGCTTTTTATCTGCCAGTGTTATCTTTGTTTTCTCTCCTTTGGGTTTCTCATGCTCCCCTTTTATCCTTTTGCCATCTTCTCTCTTGAAAACACGCTCCCAGTACAAGTGACATTCTAATCGTGGCTTTTGATGTGCAAACCATGAACTTGTGTAGTAGTTGTATCAAAGTTGGTGACAGCAGGCCAGTTGCAGTGACATTGTTGGCACACATGTTGTGCAGGTATCCTTGGCATGATGAGGGAAAGCATCCCATCTCTTAGCTTCTGTAGCATTTCCACAGATGTGGTGGCACCCATGGCACAGATTTGCATCATGCACAGCCTTTCTCCACATCCATTTCTGCATGCATTTTCCAAATTCTGTGGCGAGTGGAAGAAGGAAGCATTTCCAAAACAGCTCAAGGACTCAATTCTTGTCATAGAAAAGTTTAAACAAGTATACATGTCTGTGAAATCTCACAACAAGCAAAACTGGAACCTTGATGAATGACAAGAAACAGCACAAGAAAGTCACAATTCAGATCATAGTAAAGTTCAACAAGTCTGCAAAATCTCAGAAGAAGCAAAACCAGAAGCTCCATGCATGACCAAATGCTGGCAATTTTATACTATTTAGATCAGGATTGAGCAAGATGTTGAGCATGAGAAGTAAGAATCAAGGCAGTTTCTAAGTTGTTGCAATGGCAGGATTTCTGTGCAAGAATCTCTGTACCTGGAATGTGATCAAGCTGTAGAAAAAGCTGTGAAGAAACTAGAACTTCATGGTTGCAAAGAAGGTCTTGAAGGAGCTGAGTACCTGATTTTGTAGGCTACACTCAATCATGTTCAATCTTGCAGTTTCTAAGTTTGGTGCAACAATAGGATTTCTGTACAAGGACCTCCTTGAATGTGATCAAGTCACAGGAGAAAGTTGTGAAGAAATTGGAACTTCATGGTTATGACAAAGGTGGTCTTGAGAGAAGGACTTGTACCATGTGTACTGCACACACATGACCCTTGTACCTGACCATGGTGGAATATCCAGACCCCACTCTTGTCAACATCTAACAATACCCCTGAAAGTGGCTACAACAGCACTCAACTTGATGAAAAATGTAAGCTTTTTTGTGTTGTTCCTTTTCCTTGTCTCTTTACTGCCTTCTTCTCTCACAGTATGTGTGTTTTGTTTGCTGGAACATTTACATGGATGAAAGTGATGCAAGATACACAATATGATAGCATATGTAGCTGCTGTGTAGCTGCTGAAGCAAATGAGGTAGATTTAGAACACCGGTATCTATCTGTCAGCAGGATGTGCACTACATTTTCATGCTCCTTCTCTGTAGATGCTGAAGCAGTAGGGTTGTAATTGCATTATTACTGTGGAATTCATATGTGTACCTCTAAAAAGTTGATCTAAGATTTGTCTGCCCCAAGACTTGATCAGTATTCTCTCCTCTTTGAATATGTTACAGTCTAAGTGATGAGCTATGAGATCTGGCATTCTGCAGGAAAGCAACTGGAATGCTGGCAAGCAGCAGTTGTTCACAGTTGCTTTTCAGTTGTTCACAGTTGTTAACAATTGTTGTTGCACCACAAGCTTGCAATATGATCAGAGATGAAGTTAATGATCAGAGTTTGATAACTCTGTTGCATACATCTTGTGACAGTTAGAAAGAGAGAAAGTGAACTGACTGTATCTTCAGTAGTCGAATAGCTTGTTAGAATGCTTTAAGGAGAATGAGACTGCAGCTCAGCTACTTCTCGATTCCATCATGACACAACTGTACATACAAGGACAAAAGGCACATGCAGTTGTCCTCCTTGGTGAAGGGAGTGTCAATATATGTATCCAATTCCTACAGGGAAGGTAGAGTCCTTTTGTCATGACACCACTTGAACCTTTAAAGGTCTCCTTGGAGATTGGGTGTCTAGTTCTGTACATATCTATTGGAACAGGGCTGTAGAGTTATGTCAGTTTATGCTAAGATTTTCCTTTCTTGGGGAGGGTGGGTTTTGAGCTTCATTCTCTGAGCTTTGTTGGATAATGTATGTACCTTCATTTGAGCTTTAAACAAATGTCTCTTTGTATTCAGTCTTCTGTTACAATGACAGTAATACGATGATGGACTTTGAGAACCACCACATTCATGCTGGTTGGTCATACTAATTTCTTCATTTCTGAGCAATCTAGAGTTTGTTGTCCAATGCAATCATGGCTGCAAGTAGTCAACTGACGGTTTTCAAGATGGGATTGTCTGTCATTTGTGTCAGAAAAACTCATGTTGAGCTTCCTGCTTACTACTAGGGATTCTAGTCTTGAGAATTTTCTCTGCTTTGATGTGTTTTGTGAGAAAATATCTGCTTTTTACTGGAGCAGAGTACCAGATCTAAGAACCTAACTTTGCACAAAAGACATCTTGCACAAAGTCTTCTTTGCAAGTTCTGGAAATCCTTTGCAACCATTTTGACACATTGGAGCCAGACAGTCGTTTTCAGTAGTTTCTAACATCTCCTGTTGTTCTCTGTGGGCTGTGCAGAAGAATCATACAAAGAAAACCTTCTTAGAGATGGATGGATTGTGCCAGTGTAAGGGAAGCTGCAAGGTGAGGAAGAATAAACTGGGAACATCAAGTTTGAAATTCGTATCATTCACAAGTTCAAATCAACTAAACTTTGATTTATTGTATTTGTATGGTACATTTGAAATGGAATAAGAAATATGCAGGATTTGGATTCAAACCATGCTATGGATGAGTGTAATTGTTCAGACAATATCCATCATTGTCAACATGCCTTTTGCCCAGTTTCCTTCTCAGTTTCCAATAATCAAGGGCATAGGAGATTCTTAAGCTGTGAAGAACATGAATTGTTTTGCAGCATTTTGCAGCAGCGGGTTTTTGCTGCCCAAAACTCCAGAAAACCACTACTTGTGAGCTGTTAATGTAGACTTTGATAAACTTAAGACTGCTTTCAATGGTTTTTCAAACAAATGTTCAGTAAGTCTCTTGCTTGGCAATCCTGGAAGATTTGACAATGAAAAATAAAGACAATTCTTGATAATCGAGATCATGCATTGAGTCACTTTATTCTTAGTTGATACATAATTTATACATAATTCTTGATTCCCTACTTCTCTTCTAAAGAAATGAAGGCCTTTAGATGACTACTTCCTTGATGCAGGCATTGCTGGAGGAGCTGGAGGTAGATCTGGATCAAACAAAAGAAAGGCAAGCCTCCATTGAAAGGTTCAGATGAAAAGCTCAAGAAGAATCGAAGTCCCGAAGTGTGAGTTCTTAAATTTTCCTTCCCCACAGACAGTCCTCCTTTACAAAAACTTGTATTTCAAGAAGCAGTTGAGAGATTGGAATTTCAAGTAGATCTAATTTATTCCAAATACAAGAACTACAAAGACAATTGGGGGGAAAAAGAAACATTTGAGTAGATCTTAGTGTATTTCAAGTACAAGAACTGCAAAGACAATTGTGAACAAGAAAAACAAAAGAAAAACACAAGTCAGTCTTTGTATTCAAAGTACAAAAATTGCAGAAAAAATTCAACAAACAAAAACAAAAGTCGATCTTAGTGTATTCAAATTACAAGAACTGCAAAAACAATTGAGAAAAAGAAGAAAAGAAACACAAGAACTACAAAGGCAAATTGGGAAAAAATGGAGAGGGGATAGTAGTGTACGCGCAACCTGGAGGGGAGAAGGGAAAGCGCTTACCATTCAATGTTTAGGAGCAGGGGAAATTTGGGTGGGGTGCAAGCAGATCAGTTGCTATTGGTCAAACATTGACAACCTATGGCACTTCAGGTTTGTGAACAACTATGCTGCCTTGGGGCCATATACTCCAGGTACAAATTCTACTTCACCATCACTTTGTATGTTTCATTTTAGTGCCATCAATTTTTTGGGCACCAAAGCTCTTTTATTTTGTTGCATGGCAAAGCTGAATCTTATATTTTGGGGAGTTAAGGGTTTCTTTGTTTGTGGTCATGGCTGTTGAGTCATGCAAACCAAAGCCTATGGAACCTTTAGGGCCTATGTGTTGTAACATTGTTGCACAGATTGTAAGCAAGAAGCAGAGGGAGAAACTTGTGAGGGGGCCGTATGACATTTGGACAGGCTACAGGGACTGTGGATGATTTTGCCATAAATTTACAATTGTGTAATGAGGGCATAGACTTGCAGAAAGTTGACATTCCAGGTGTATTGTTACAAATGCAAAGGTTGAGGAGCTGTTTGGGAAGAGAGAGTGAACTGACTGCGTGCCTAAGGAGACTGAAGCTTCAACAGCTACAAACTGTGTGGCATTGTCAAAACTCTATAATGGTCCTGACAGTCACACCCTTAATAACAATTAGTTTTTAGGATTTTTCCTCCAAGGTAATTGGCTAGCCCAGTGCAAAGAGCATTTTATCAACCAGAAGAAGTATGCAGTGAATGGGAAAGGCATTCAAGTCCACTTCTCCCCTTGTCAAATCCAACAGCTTGCTAAGTTCAAAGTCCACAATCAAAACACTTGCAAATTCAACAACAACTATTCTGATTATGAGGAGAAAGATGAATATCACTACAACAAAATCATGGCTTATTTTATTTTAAAATTTGGTCAGAGAGTATCCATTTTGATCCCATGTTAAATCAAATAAAGTGCATGTTTGGACAAGTGAATTTTAATAGTGCCTATTTTGATTGGTGGACTTTTTAGGTAGGGGATTGGTGGACATCTTGACTAGTTAACTCAAATGGTGGCCAATTTGACTACTATTAGCCAAATTAGTCAAATTGGCCAATCCTCCACTTGCTAATATTAGGCCACATGCCACACATCCTCATAATTTTGTCCATGCATGTCACAATCTCATAATTCCACATGTCACATGACTTTAGGATTATACATGTCAATATTTAATATATTCTCCTACTACCATGTGTTAGCATTTCATCATCTCCTAGTGCCACATGATCTCATATGAAATGGGTGTCTTATTTGACAAAATATGGTTTAATAGATCCCCACATATGCAAACATCTCCTTGACTACAAGTAGTACAAATTTACATCAAACTAGATCTTGTATTTTCTAATATTCTTTGAGTGAAAGCCTTATACTTGGATCTCATCAACTTTACCACTCTTAGTCTTATTGAACAAATTATTTATTGGTTCTTTTTACTAGTAATGGTTCATATATAATATAAATTTAGAGTTTATGCAATTTCTATTAGCTTGCTATCTAGCCATGCATACTTGTAGAGGTGCCCTCAAGTTCACATGTTCAATGTTCCAACAAAATTGTTGAACATCAAAAATAAATTCGAGTTGTATGCATAAAATTCAAAATTGGGTGAATGGCATTGAACCATCAATTTTTTTGATGTTGTGTCATTGGCTAGCATCCCAAGAGGCATTTAGCATTAAATGACTATAGGTTTTTAGAACTTGTCTAAATACGTTTTTTTTTAACAGTTTAAAAAATGCTACCCAAATTAAAATCAAAGTCCAAATGTGACGAATTTTTTGTTAAAAAAAAATTGGTGATTTTGGTGATTTTTTTTCCAAAACAATAATATTCCACTACAATGTTGCCACTTGTTTAAATTTTTCACATCTCGACAAATCTTCACACAAAAAAAGTGTTGTTCCTCTAACTCCCAATGCAACTACCAATGTCTTGTGCTGATCCCTATTATCATATTTTCTTAAATGATAAGAACTTGTGTAAAATGATCAAGAACATTTTGTGCAATTTTTATAACTTTAACACCAATGTGCTTGAGCTTGAGAAAATTGCACACCCATCATGAATAAGGCCCACATTAATTTCATCTATGCCAATCAAAGACTTGTGAAACTTGTGCTATGCTTGTTAAAATATATTAGCATTATTGAACACTTGTGAAAAACATTCCGATCTCTTTAGGAATTTCTAGAAACTCGTGAAAAAGAAATTTGTTATCTTATGACTTTCGGAGACTTGTGAAAAGACTTCTCATTTGGCTTTAGCATACTTGGAGCATGGTTGCCAGATGGGATGTCTTGGGACATCCCTAGAGTCTTTCCCAGTGTCCTTGATGGCAGTAATGTTTTTAAACACATCCATTTTTTAATTTATTTTTATTATTTAGGTATGGGCAAAGATTTGGACTTTTTTTGTCTCGACAATATCAACATCATTTCCAAGACCCTTATTGTGCTTCCTAGCATCTAGCGTCTCCCAAAAAAACAAATCTCAATATCCTCTATTGTGCTTGCCTGATGCCCTTGGTGAGGGCATCCCTCCTTGGCATCCCTTTTGTTGCCCTTGTCATCTCCCATCATTCCTCAAAGTGCTTTGCAGCATCATTTTCAGCACCCCCCTTGTCACCTGAAATCCTTCCTGATGCCGGGAAAAAAATTAACTTGTTCAGCATGGATATGTGTAGATCTTTACAACTCCTCATAGAAAAAACTAGTATCCAGAGCAGAACTAGAATAGAACATTCTTTACAACAGATAACTTTATTAAGTACCCACACTCATAGGAAAGGGTATTAGTTTAAGGCAAACTGGTGACAACCAATTTTAGGAATAGAATTTGCATGCAGCCAATGAGATGGCTAAATGTGCACTCATAAAGCTCATCTTATTTCTTTTGGAAGGGACAAGGTTATTAAGAGCGTGGGTATCTGTTTGAGGAGAAGGCCTTGAGCACCTTCCAGAAATTTTGGATGCTCGTGAGGCCACGTCATCTTGTCTTCATTTGGGATCTCAAATGAAATCTTAAGACCTAAATTGGTGGGGGTTGTGGGAAAGAAAAAATATTTGTTGGAACCCTATCTATAAATAATAATTACACATTTTTATTGTTACTTCATGAAAGATTTTCTTTTTTTAATCAAACTACCAAAATTAATAACCCCATTGGTTTGAAAACGTCACCTTATACGTATTTGAGATCTCAAATGAGATCTTTAAAATAAAGTGCACAAGTATTTTACTTCACTCCATTTGTTTCTCAACTTCAAACTTGCTTTGGAATTGTTGCAGATTCTGGAAATAACACTTCCCTTCTCTTGCACAACTAATTTGCAACAAATTTAATGTACATGGGGTTGCATGCATGAAGCATCTTCCATCCACAAGGATACAATTTGGTTAGTTTATTTCTTATACAAAAAATTTGTTGAAAGTCGACAAAGTCTAACAATGCATTTTTGTACATATTTGATGTTGCCATGATTTCAACCACGTTTGAGAACTCAATCATTATGGAAAGAACTACAAAAAGTATGACAAGGATATTAAAAATTTGTGATAATTTTTAGGGTTTCATTTACCAACTTTTGTATTCATTTGTTGGAGTTTCTTAACATTTTATATTGGTTTTTTTTGTTTCTACAGGTAAAGTATGAATATTTGAAAGAAATAAACCTACAATATGTCATTGAAGTACAAGGACTACGAGGTATAAGGAAGGATTTGAAAAGATTAATGGACAAAGATGTGTGTTTGTTGAAGATGGATCAAACAATGATCCAAAATTGATGGAAGTTGCTCAAAATATCATGGCAATAAAATTATTGAATTTTTTTTACTTATCGAAATGTATGTTCCAAACACCACCTTGTGGAATACAATGGTAATTGTATGGATCATCACAATATTTGTCATTTTTTCACAAGCTTTGGTTTGACACATGTAGGATCTATGGAATTGGTATAATGTAGGTGTTTTTTGTGAGAAAGGGCATGACATTTTTTCTTGAAGACATTTAGAGGGGCTATAAGTCTAGTGAGGTACATTGGCCTAGAGCACATTGAATTGCATGCCTTGTTGTACCATTTTTTCTTGTCCAAAGCTCTTAAGTCAAATCATGTTCTTTTATGTGATGTAGCTTGAATGGAATGAAATGAATATACCATTGTATTATTGGTACAAGGCAGTCAGATTTGCTTCCCTAGATGCCTATGTAATTGACATTTTGTTCAAAATTCTCATATTCCAAATTGCACATGACAATTGATATGTCATTTTGTTGAAAAAAGTTGTCCTTCAATGGTTTTTGCAACAAGTGGAAAGTAGAATCTAAATATAATATAACCTATTGATTATTTATATAATATGTATCATACTATCAATTCAAAATTTGAACTTGAGGTGCATGTTCTAATATGTGTTTTTATCTATTGGTATATGAAAATGAACTTGTGAACTGTGTCACTAGAAAATCCATTGATCTTTTCAAGGAGAATTATTGAAATGATCTATCAACAACATCTTCAGCACATGTGTCTAATGCAAACTAAAATGTTGTAATATCTTAATTTTTTCAAATGTGGTCTTAGTGGTGTGGTGACCTTGCAACTTTGCATCATTCTTGAACTAACAACTAGCAATTGTTTGGTGGTGTTCACATGAATGCAAATAGTTGCAAGATAGACTTGAACTCCTATGTGAAAACCACATATTTTCATTTAATTACAAATCATTATTTACATTTGAAAGTGAGTTCATACTAAATCATTAAGATTGTTGGAATGCCTTTCATTGTGCAATAATTTTTTTCTTTTCTAGTGGCAACATGTACTATCAAAATTGATATGTAAAAATACAAGATTTTTATTAACCCTGATATCATAGACGTCTTAGGTGATTTTGACTACTTAGGATTTCATTTCTTGGGTTCCAAAAGTAACAAAAATTGTTGCAAACACAATTGATGGATAAAAGCAAACCAAACAATGTGCATGACAAAGTTTACAAATATGTCTCCTACATATTGTTCAAACCTGAATTTTCTACAAAAAGTTTCAAATGGTCACAAACTTCAACATTTGAAACAACTAGTGCTTTAATTGTTTCACACAAAAGGTTTTGGAATTGTGGAATGCCAACATATAGAGCAAAAGAATTAAAAAATCATTTTACAAAACATAGTTTTTACAAGAAAAGTTGTTTTACTATTTTCTTGTTGTGTTCAATGTCTAAAAAGCCCCATAAGTAAACTCAAAATTGTCAAGGTTCTTTGACCTATGTGAAGAAAAAATCAACTTGTAAAGGAAATGAACACATGCATTTATAAATCCAAGAAAGTTCCTAAGCTTGCAACATACATGTACAATCTTCCAAAGGGAATCTCAACTATGACCCAAACTAGACATTGAAAGTTTCTACAATTTGCAAATATGGCTATACCATAAGCATTATCTGCCCCAATATTCAAAGTATCAACCAAGAACCAGATGAATCTGGATGATAGTCCGAGCCCAACAAAAACAAGAAGCAAGTTGCAAAGGGGCCAAGTGCAACAGCTACCTATCATCAACTATATGTACACACAAGCTGAAATATCATCCATTTGCATGTGCCTTCAGGTTGTTAATTTGGTTGGGGCATATCCAATTATTTAGTGTGGGTCGTAGGCAGCGCTGAAATTTCATCCATTGGCACACGCATCCAGGTTGTTAATGTAGTTGAGGCATTAACTATTTAGTATGGGTAGGGAGGGTAGTATGGAACCAGCACAACCGAGTTCTGCAAAGTAAGCGGCTGAAATGTCATCCATTTGCATGCCCCTCCAGATTGTTAATAGTAGTACAATCTTTTCTTTTACTGAAAAAAATCGCCAAAAAGCGAAATAAGAAATAAAGCTAGAAGATGAAGTGATTTTGGAGGGTATCTCCATCACCAGAACTTTCCAGAAGTGAGAAAAAAAAATAGTAAAAATCACCAGGTTTTTATATTTTGTTTTCAGCGTGTAGCCCTGTGAATATTGGAAATTGTTAAATCAGCCAAAGAAATTGCTTGCAGTCGCTACAAAAGTACTGCTGTGATCTTTTCCCCCACTCTGCTCTTTGCTCCCATTCATATTTTCTAAAACAAATTGGGTAAATACCCGGGCACGTTTTGCACTTATAACCTTCCATGTTATGGATGTTCCAAAGGGCACCTGTGACTTAACATGCCCAGTGACATGTTACATACCCCTAATACTCATAACATGTCCAAAACATGCATAACATGGACCTCAAATATGATTAGGTAACACAAGGCACAAGCAAACGGGGCAAAGGGCAGACTGGGGGAAAATTTCGCAGCAGTACTTTGTGTACTGACTGCAATCAATTTCTTTGGCCGATTTTACATCTTCTGTGAATATCGAAGGTTAATTAAAGATTTGTACTCCACATCTGGATTATAACCAAATCTTCCCAGGTATGGATGATCACCATTTTTCTTACATCTTCCTATGGATGGGCTGCATAAAGAAATTCCTAAAAGTAAGCGACCTGTGCAATGTGAGGGGCTAAAGTATCATCCATTTGCATGTCCCAACAGGTTTATTAATTTGATTGCGGGATTTTACTTGCATGACAAAGTTGCCGGCAGAAGCAAAGTTTGGCAATACTGATAAGAGTTTTATAATCTATATATGAAGCTAGTTTGTTGGCTCTGTCCTACAGAGGCATTGTGGGAACAATTCTGAGCCGGTATAGCGGTCGAAGAATCAAAAGTTGGCTGAATGGATAAGATTATAGGCTTATGTGTAAATTTTTAATTGGCCCAAGCTAATTGACAGTCTGGTGTAGAGTTTGGGTGCACCCATCCAATTGATGGGTTGTTTTGAAATCTACCCATCTACTTGTTTGGATTTCTTCTCAACATATGAATGTTGGGTAAGTGATTGTATCATTATTTATATCATTTTATTTTTTTGGGTTGTCACTGGCCTTTTTCTATCACGAGGTTTCATATCACTATGAAATGTAAAAAACACTTCATATGACTAATTCTTTAAATGAAATTTGTTTGATAAACATACAAATAATTAGTTTCAATTCCTTTAAATATTATTAAAATGAGATTTGAAAGATTATGCAAGAATTGATTAAAATAAATATGAATTTTAATATAAAATCATTTTTGAGATATAAATGTTTTTGATTAATTTGATGTTATTTTAAAAACTTCAATAAGGCTTTGATGATTTAATAACAAAAATCATAATGATTTTATTTATTTTTTTGTTGCTTTTTTATGTTATAAAATTTTATTATTGCCCTTTGATGAAGATAGTAGACATGCATGTATGATTTTAGGTTTTACCAAGCATGCATGGGGCAAACACGACTTGTTTATGAGGTTGGGTGGGGGTATAGTGAGGTTTATAGGTGAAAATTTAGGGAGAACAAAAAATTTAAGATATTTAATTTTGTTCTTTTTCTCACGGGGTTGTTTTTTATTATGGGGTTTCAATAGGTATAAAGAGTGGATAATTCAATTAGATTGAAAGGATTACAAGTTGTAAGTGGAGTTTTAAAAAAAGGGGATGAGGGGTTAAGAATTTCTTTTTCTTTTTCAAAAGGGTTTTTTGGTGAGGAGGGGAGGATGGATCAATTCCACCCTTTCCAAAGGAGTTTTTTTTTAAAGGATTGGGAGAAATGAATTTTATTTGGGATGGGGATTAACCCAAGGGTTTGTTTCTTGGGCCACATGGGAGGGAAAAGTTTGGTTGATTTTCAAGAAAGGAAGGTGGGATTTTTTTAATTTTCCAAGGAATTGTTTTTTGATGGTTTGGGATAGGGTGGTTGGAAAAAAGGGGTCGGTAATTTGTTTTTTCTTTTTTTCTTTTGTGACATGGTGACTTAATGAAGATTTTTTCTCATGAAAATATTTTATAAAAATTAATATCTTTTTTTTGGGAGTGGAAATTTTTCATCACAAAATTTTTATTTAAAAAATTTATCAGAAAAAACATAAAATATTTTGTTTAAAACCAAACACTTAATACATTGAACCAAAAAAAGAAAAAGAATCAATTTTGATTTTTTTGTGTGTCTAAATCTTTTTCTATAGATGATCAAAAAGTTGACATTTAACAAATAATAATAATATATTTGAGTGAAAATGTAAATAATGGTTAAATAGTGGAGAAAAATTTAAGGTTTATGTATTAATATCTTTCAAATTTAAGTTGAAATATTTAAGGTTCAGGTGTAAACATGATGTGCATAATTAAAATTCATAAGATGCCAAGGGTATTGATGTCTTGTTCATTATTAAACCATAATTAAACCGCCAAACCATGGCTCATCAATATCCATGGTTAATGGTAAATAGATACCATAAGTTACTAAAAGTCAATAATTAAAATTCATAAAATGTCAAGGGCATTAATGTCTTGTTCATTATTAGACCATAATTTAGCCACCAAAGCATGGATATGATCCTTTATTATTAAGTTGAAATCTACCATAGTCAAAATTATTTAAAGTCAATAAATAGTAGAAAAAGGTTTAGGGTTAAGTTTATAATGAGGTTTTAAATAAAATTTAGGGTTTAAGTTAGACCATAATTTAAACCATCGTCATTTATGGTTCATTATTAAACCATCATTTAGACTTTCATCATTTGTTGATTTTTTTTTGCTTCCTTTACAAGTGTGTGATTTTGCAAGCATATGTTTTGCCAAGTGTGTGCTTTTGCAACTATTAGTTTTGTTAAATGCTACTTCATTTGTTTATTGTCAAATTCATTTTGGTAAATTATGCTTCTTTTTTTTTACACAATGGCTATTGTTCCATTGAAGGAAGCTAAAGTAATTGTTGCAATGGATGATTTGGATTTTGGAATTAGAGATGTTGCATTTGAATCAAAGGTGTTTAATAGGTATGGTACTTTTGATCGAATTATAAATAAAAGCATGGAAAATCCAAACTATAAATATTTGCATTATGATTTGTTAGATAGGGTAGTTCTGACCATAATCACCTTGAAGGTGAAATCGCCTCATATAAAGATGCATGAATAGCATTTATTAAAAGTCATGTTTGTGATGGTGGAAAATTTTAACATTGAATCAAAGTCCAAAAGGGGTTTTGAGAGAAGGGATATGCATGTTGTCATTAAGTTGAGTTAACAACCATTATGTTATCAATTCTTGCATTCCAACCCAAGTTAATTCCCGTGTTTTTCCACATGGATTCAATTAGAGAATTTCAAAATTATATTTAGAGTTGGAGGTCTACAACCATTGTTGTCATTATCATTGGTGTAAGGGGAGTAGGGATAACAAAGCAAAAAAACAATTGTTGATTGCAAATGGAAAAGGTGAATTTGACCAAGGCATTCTTACTCTTGGTAATAATTTTAAAATATAATATGATCAACTACTTGAAGCATATAACAAAGGCCAATGTGATATGTTATTGATCAAGAATGTGACAACAACATCAAAAGGAGATCGATATCTAAGGGCACAATATTACACAATTTTAACAAAGGTTGTTGATGAAACAATTTGAACTCACCTTCTACAATTACATAGTAAATTATCAAGTACCCAACCTACATTGATAGAAGTAAACTTTTTTCCTATCCTTTCCATAATTCAATGTTTCTTTCAAATTTACATGAAAAATATCAAACAGAACCAAATGTGCATTTCATGGTCAACTATATTAAAAAAAATAATGAAAAATAAAAGAATAATGTAAAGAAAAATAAATTTTCAATTTTTTTGTAGTTGAGCACCAAGGAAAATCAGGTGTTTGTTTAATTTTCATTTTCCTTAAGAAAATTGGGTGGCTACTCGATTCTTTTCTTTTTAAAGGAACATGAAAATTGGGCCACCGCTAAATTTTCCTTTACAAAACAAATTTGAAGTTTTTTTTCTTGCCTAAAACATTCAAGAAAATTGGGCGGCTTAATTATCCTCTTCCTAAAAAAAACCATGGGAATCAAACGGTTGCCCAATTTTTCTCTTCCTAAATGAACATGAGAATCGGGTGGTCACCCAAAACTCCTTTACAAAAACAAATTTCAAAGTTTTTTTCTTAGGTAGTGAGGAAAATTGAACGACCACTCAATTCTCCTTTTCCTAAAGGAACTTGAAAATCGAGTGGCCGGTCAATTTTCTTCTACAAAAAAATTTCAAGTTTATTTATTTATTTATTTATTTTTCCCCAAGGATTAAGCTAGGAGAATTGGGTGGCCACCCGATTCTCTTTTACAAAAAAATTCAAATTGGTTTTTCTTTTTTTTGCTTAGGCTCTAAGGAGAATCAATTGGGCACCCGATTCTCTTCCTCTTAAAGAGGAAAGTCCTTTTTTTTAGAAGAGGACAATCAAGTAGCCACCCAATTCTAATGAATAACTTGATTGTAATGAAAAAAAAAGAACCCAATCATTTGATTATTTTCTCCTTGAGGACGAGAGAACCAAGTGACCACATCATGTTTCTACTAGAATGGTCTATAGAGGGTAAAACTACATTGAAATGATTTTTTTACTATAATTGTTTTTAAAACAAAAATCAACCTTCCATTGCATACTAGACATAGAATACATTGTTATAACTAAGAATGAAAATTTTGTTTTTATATAGTCCATTGGAATTTTTCTTTGGGGAAAGAATATGGGATAAAATGTTTAGAGTGTGTTTGTTCAAAGAAGAACATATTGTATATTTAATATGGTAAGGTAGACAAGTATTTGAAAAAACTTTTGAAAATAAAGTTTTATAATTTTCTCCACATTGGTCCATGGCCTTTGAACATTGAAAAGATTTTGTAGCCCCTTTTTTGGCACATCTAATGTCACAAAAATCACTAGAATTAGTTAAAAGTTAAGGAAGATATGGCTTATGGAAATGAAATGTTTAATGTTTAAACAAAAAAAACAATTTATGTTTTAAAGTTTAAGATGTATGTATGTTTGTGTAATGCTTTTGCACTTTGAAAGTTATTTTTAAAGCTTCAAATTTCATGCCCATAGCTTTTTAAAACACTCCAAATGAATAAGAAATGAAAGAGATATATGGTTTGAAAAAAAGGGTATAATATTTCTTTTTCATGCTTGAATCACCTTTTCTTCTTGTCATTTTTTTGTTGTGATTAATTTTTTATCTCATTCTTTGTCTTTTCTTTAACTATTAAATATGTAAATTATTACATTTCCACAACATCTTTTATTATGCACTTATTGTGGATTTCATTCTTTTTGTTTACATATTATGTGTATGCATGTACATGATTTTCTTTCTTTCTTGATTAATGCACCTTTTTCACATTTACCCTTTGTTCATGTTCATATTCATTTACTCTTTTTTTTAACATTTTTTTGTTTTTCCATGTGATGGGGGTGTTGTGCATAGCTAGCCTAGTTGCACTTCCATTTCAAAAAGTATGTGAAAATTGTCATGTAGTAGATGTCATCATTTCTCCAACAGGTAGTGTTCATTGTAACACTTGTCATTCAAAATCAATGATTTAGAAATGAGGTTGTCTTCGTGGTTCCATTGCAACCAATGATGAACTTGTGTTATGGACTATTGAGGGCAAATGGCTTGAAGTAATTGTGCATATGATAGAATCTGAATTCTTCAATTTGTCTCATTTAAAACAAGTTCAACTCCTTATTTTAATTCACATTCATGGTAAATTCTGGTTGTCGCCCACATTTGCCCTTGTTGGTTTTTAAGAAAACATCCAATAATTTATCCCACAAGGGGAAATTAATTTGAAGTTCAAAGGTTTAGTTATTCCTTCGGCAATTATTCATAGTGACAATTTTTGCATAGTGCAAAACGCCAGCTTGATTTTGATGAATCGAAATCAATTTCTAAAAAAAAACCTTCTTAAAAATTATGTGATTTTCACTAGTAGAAATCAGCCAAAATGTAACCAGTCAATTTACGACTACATGCGACTTATAGTCGTTTGCGACTAGATTTGAGAATATTTGCAACTACAAGACCAACTTTCAACTATTTTG